>Ga0209061_1000627_pt1 | contig 79486 bp, 72 predicted proteins | sample Coa_R1_10_FD_187157 | JGI IMG/M metagenome (GOLD analysis project Ga0209061, IMG submission 187157) | Surface soil microbial communities from Centralia Pennsylvania, which are recovering from an underground coalmine fire - Coalmine... | ecosystem: Environmental > Terrestrial > Soil >... | reverse complement strand
GCAGCGATTTTGCGCTCCACGATATCGGTGGTTGGGTTCGTCACGCGCGTGTAGTCGTAAAAACGGCTGACTCCCCCGGCGGCCTCCTCGATCTCCGTCGGCTCTAGCTGATAGTTTGTCGCCCGCTCTTCATAGGTAGGAAAAGTGAACAGTGAGTTTTGAAAGATGGGTGGGATCACAGCACCATGAAACTTGGAGGGGTCTTCAGCAAAATGCGCGCAGAGGGTTTCAAAATGCGGCCGATTCCGTTCTTCGTCTGTCATGCTATCTTCCTTAGGCAATAAGGTTGCAGGCTGTTATGGAAAAGTATGATACCTCAAAGGCCTCGATAAGCGCCGTCACTTTTATGAGGAGCAGCGCTCCCTAGTTTCCCAACCTCCTCGCCACCCCTCGTACCTCAACGAGGTAAAGTTTTTGGAGAAAGAGACCACAATCAAATTTTGCGCCTGCGCACGGGGTTCCTTAGGAACAGTGGAGGCTTCTTATGCGTATAGCCATAATGCACAAAAGGGAATCCCCGTTTCTCTCTTGTAGGAGCGGGGCTTTGTATGTCATAATGCACGCTCCGGAACAGGCCGGGGGAGGAACGGGGAGAATGCAGAGAGACAAAAATACGGGCTTCACGCTCATAGAGCTGCTTGTGGTGATCGCCATTATCGCCGTGCTTGCTGCCATTCTCTTCCCTGTATTCGAGCAGGCGCGCGAAAAGGCACGACAAACGGTCTGCCTTTCTAACATGCGACAAATGGGGCTTGCAACCCAAATGTATGCCCAAGATTACGACGAGCGGTTACCGCTAGCGGCAACATCGCTTTCGCCATTCGTGTTTTTAAACTGGCATGATCTGCTCGACCCTTATGTGCGCAATAAGCAGATATGGATATGTCCATCCTCTAATCTGCAACAGTACAATAGTTATGGCAAGCCGGTTTGCCAATATGGTTGGAATGCCTACTACCTAAACCTTGGTGTCGTTGTGAACAACATCTACACCCTGAACAACGCGCCGGGAGTTTCGTTGGCGGCCATTCAGCAGCCCGCCCACACCGTGATGATGGCCGATGCGAAAGGCATTATCGGTAGGCCGCCGCCGAACCATGTTAGCACCTATCTGCTTCCGCCTTCACAGCCGGATGCAGACTATTGGGGCAGACCAGACCCGCGCCATAATGGAGGTGCTGTGGTGACCTTGGCCGATGGGCATGCCAAATGGTTTTCGCTTAACGGCTTCTACTGGGCACAGCAACCTACCGATGCCTGGTTTGCCCTAAACCAACCCTAAGTTTTGGTGCCCTATTCTACTGAAACTTTTCCTCCGTGAATTATGTCTATATATCGCGCGTAGGAAAAGCAGGGTCTTCGTGAAAATATGTCATCGTTAGAAGGCGCTTTCACGACTTAGGCACGTAAAAACACGTATATAATGATTTGGAACGATCCCACGATAGGAATCGGTGTACCACGGTAGTGAGGCGAGAGGCGTAGGCTGCAAGAGATAAACGAGTTCAAAGAAAAATTTGTTGATAGTTTTAGGAGGGAGGCGCGATGCCCCTGGAGATGGTAGAGATGTATGAATTAGGCGTTCTGGAGCGCAACTTGGATGAGCTGGAGGAGACGACCGAGGCGTTGTCCCCTTCAGAAATAGAGGATTCTGTAGAAGAGATAGAGATTTCGGAGCCTTGCTTGGCGACGGGTGAGGAAGCGGTAGCCGATGCCGGCGAGCTGGAAGAGAGCGCACAAGCTTGGCTTCGACGCGCCGGGAAAATGGCTTTGCTTACCCACGAGCAGGAGATCGAGCTGGCTCGCCAAATCGAGACGGCCCGTCAGACCGGAGACAAAGAGCTGGAGCGACGGGCAAAAGAGCGCCTCGTGCTGGCCAATCTTCGTCTCGTGGCCTCGGTAGCACGTCGCTATCTCGGGCACGGCATGCCGATAGAAGACCTCATGCAAGAGGGTGCCATCGGCCTTATGCGCGCGGTAGACCGCTTCAACTATCGGCGTGGCTACCGATTTAGCACCTACGCTATCTGGTGGATTCGCCGGTCCATCACGCGCGCCATCGCCGATCAGTCGCGGCTCATTCGTCTGCCGGTACACGTTACCGACACGCTGGGGCGCATCAACAAAACGCGCCTTGCGTTGCGTCAGCGGCTAGGGCGCGCCCCCTCACGTGCCGAGTTGGCTAAAGAACTCGGCATGCCGGAGGAGAAACTGACCGAGTTGCTGCGCAGCTCTGTGGAGCCGCTTTCTCTGGAGATGCCGGTGGGCGAAGAGGGTGAGAACCGCCTGGCCGACCTTATTCCGGCCGGCGATGCCCACAACCCGGCCACAGAGGCCGCCCATATGGCCGTGCGTGATGCCCTCATGGAGGTGCTTGCCGAGCTAACCCCTCGTGAGCGCGACGTGATCATCCTCCGCTTCGGAATGGATGGCGCGGAACCACGCACCCTAGAGGAGGTAGGCAACGCCCTCGGTTTAACCCGTGAGCGCGTCCGCCAAATCGAGTCTTCCGCCCTCGCAAAGCTGCGCCAACAACGAAACAACCCGCGCCTGCGCGAGGTAATCGGCCTTAAACCTACGCCGGAGTAGCGAAAAGCCGAAGTCCGTCTTAGAGGGGCTTCTCATCGCGAGAGGCCCCTCTTATCTTCTTCCTGAGCTTCTTCCGCTAATAAACGTTTCAGCGCCGCCGCTAAGGGGTTTTCCACCGATGTTGCCTCTTGGGCACTCTCTACATAGAAGCGCCAAGCATCCCGCTCCGGGTCCTCTACAGCTCCCTCACGCGCTTCCGGTTCAAGCCAGTTTGCCGGTAGCTCCAAACCAAGCTCTGCGGTGCTCTCTTCCACGGCCGCCGGAGGAACCCATATCACACCTAACTCCTCGTACTCTTCGGTAGGCGGCACCACTAAAAGCTCCTCAGACTTCCCCTCAAGGCCGACGCCCTCCTCCACCAGCACCGGAACCGGCTCCGCTCCCACGTAAACGAGCCGCAAGAGAAGATAGCGAACCTGCTTTGATCGGGCTAGAATCTCTGCAGCCGCATCCAGCTGATCGAGCCCCACCCCCATCGCCATGCGCTCCTTTGTGGTGAACTTGATCTCGAAAAGGCAGAGCGATTCTGGGTCAATAGGCCAAACGGCATCTAGCTCCCTATAGAGACGGCCATGTCGCCCATTTGCAAGACGCTGTTCCCAACTGAGGATACGCTCCTCCTGTAAAGGAACCTGCTTTCCAAGCCAATGTCGTACCGCCTGCTCCACCAGACCGCCCAACATCTCGCCAGCCTGGCGCGGCCCACCCCGGGAGGGACGCAGATCGGCCATACGACGCCGATAGGCGATGTAGTCAGCATCATCTGGACGCACCAGACGAATATCGCGAACCGTATGAAGGGCATCGCGCATCATGCCCGTTGACCCCCGTTACCGGCAACATGCAGGAAACTTTGCAAGTCACTCTCACGCATCGTAGGCTCACCGGGAGCGACATTGTTAAGCCGCCCCTCCCGCATCCATCTCTCTAGCGTATCTACCAGTTGGTAGAGATGATCGAAACTCTCCACCACAAACAGCAGCGGCTGATAGTGGTCTATTTCAAACGCCTGATTGATCACCCACTCGATCTGTAAAGGATAGCGCTGCACCTCTGGCGATTCGATGCTGTGCACGATCTCCCCATACGAGCTTAACAGGCCGCTCCCATAGACCTTCAGCCCTTCTGGCGTGCTCATAAGCCCAAACTCAATGGTAAACCAGAAGAATCGGGCAAACGCTTTCAGGATATTGGTAAGTCGGCGCAGCTGCTCCTTCGCATTGCCCATTCCCGCCACCATCTCTACGGCAGTATGGGCACAATCGCCGAGTCGCACAAGCGTCTCTGCGAAAGCCGGGTCGGTGTGCATCGGCACATGGCCGGCAACGTCGTGGAAGATGTCGGGTTCAGGCAGATAGTCAAGGTTTTCTAGCGACCTCACCGTGATCGTCGTTGGGAACTCTCGGTTCCGCAGACAATCGAAGAAAAGGAAGGCCGGCACGTAGCCGCTTACCGCCTTCGCACGAAATCCGGTAAGCGGTTCGAGGAAGCGGTTCACCTCCTCCAGCTTTGGCACCCGATCGGGGGGCAAACACAGGCATTGCAGCCCTTTCAAAAAGTGCGGGTTCGCATAGCGTTGCCACAAGGGGATCATGCGCCTGTAGAGCTGTCGCCAAGCCTCGTGGTTCTCCTCGCAATAGAGGGCATAGGGCTGCGTTATAAAGAGCTGCCCTGTTCCTCGTGCTTCCTCAATAAAGGGGGCTTTGGTAGTTGTTAATCCGGTATTCATGGCTTTTTCTCCTGCACATCGTTGTGCGGTAGCCGCAGCACTCTATTCTATTTTGGCGCTTTCTTTCAAATATTACGTACTGATTGCGGCAAAAGCGTCTAGCGCATACAGTTATTCAGGTATACTTTGACCAGAGGCTTTCGAGGAAGCGCCTGTTCGCCTCGCGCATATTTTTACTACGGCAACTCATTCAAAAAGAGCTAAGCAGAAAGCCGATTATAGCCGATATATTAACGGCACCAGCAATTTCTGCAGAGGCATAATGGCTGTAAAGGGCGCTTTTCATCGCTACATAGGCCAATAGGTACAACCTTATGCATTTTTGGAGACAATCGAACATATGAGCCGAAGAGAGGAACGCCGACAGGCCGCGACGGACGCAGCTCTTCGCGCTTTAGAGCGGTTTTGGCAGCTTCGCCTGCCAGAACTGTTTCGGAGTCTTTATCGGCAGCAAGAACAACCGTTTCTCGGTCACTGCGAATTTTTCACGCTCGACGCCATTCTCGCCGGCAGCGGCAGAGAATATGGCATGCTTCCCCAGCTGTTGCCCTTTGGACGCGCCGTAGATGAGGGCGGCCTTTATGGCTTCTATGCGCCGCTGCAGAAGACCGAGGTAGACCAATGGCCGGTGCTCTATTGGGACGAAGATGAGATGTTTCTACGCCCTGTGGCCTCCGATTTTGGAGCTTTTCTCCGCCATTGCGCTCTCGTTGGGCGTTATGAACTGGAAGAACAGTGGGCCGAGATGGAGCTTTACGACCCAGAACAGTATCAGTTGCTTGCCCACCTCGGGCTTGCGCACTACAAAGATACCCCCTGTCCGCGCAACGAAACCGAACTGCATCTCGCCATCGTTGAATCCGACCCGCAAGCCGCCCTCAGTCTGTGCCATCTTGGATGTCGGCGTCGGGCTAATAACGACGACGAGCGGGCACTCGACTATTTTCATCGGGCTGCCGAGGCCGCCCCTTGGTTCGGTGACCCCTGCTATCTCATGGCCGATGTCTATCGGGAAAGAGGAGACCTTGCAAGAGCGACGGAAGAGTGGTGGGCGGTTTTAAACCATCTTATCCCGCTGTGCACACGAACTTGGGAATGGGACCTCGGTGCAGACCATCCGGAAGCCGACATCTACGAAGTCGCTGCCGACGCCTTGGTGCAATATAGTCGTTATGCCGATGCGCGCTTTCGTAGTGACCCCCTCTGGCATGTCGCCGTTTTTGACGATCCCTACGATCCTAAGGCGCGTGAAGTCCTCGGAAATACCTACTTGGCTCAAGGCAATTTCGAGGCGGCCGAGCGAGAGTTTCTCAACGCACTCACCCTTGCCGTTGGCGAAGAGAGCGACCAACCCAACCGCCTCTACGATTCCCTTATCATCCTTTACGAGCGCACCGGTCGCTCGCGCGAAGCGAGCCTCGCCCGCTACGATCGAGCGCTCCCACCACCAAACGCCTAGGTTCGTAAACCGCTGTTCAAACCATGCCCCAAATAGGGGTAGGCACAAGGCCTATCCCCTTCAGCATTTGCGTGCATATCTGTCAACAGTTGGTAACCCTTAGCCGGCTTTTTCGCAGAATACACGGAGCGCACCGTGAGGGCATCACACAGAAGCGTTCTAGAGGCTTTTGCGTGGACGGCCACGGGGGCGAATACCTTGAATCTGCCGCCACTCGTCTTGTACCTCCAAAATGAAGCGCCGCACCCTAGGCCCCGGCCAACCCGTAAGGCGCGCCACCTCGCCGCACTCAATGTAGACATGCTTTTTGCAGCGCTCAAGCACGTAGTGCCGTGCGGCACGCTCCTGAGCCCATTCCATAATTCCGTCCCACTCGATTTCCGATGAAGTACCTGCAGACAGCATAGGAGAAGTATCCTGCAGCGTTGTAGACCGAGGCTCTATGGGCGTTGCGACCAGCATCTGTTTGACCGTGTCTCTTGCGCTACCCCGTCTTTCTATCACTACAGCCTCCGAGGCTTCCGAAAGAACGGGCAACTTCTCTGAGATAGAGGAGCGCTTTTCCGTCCGCAGTCTAAACGCCGATAGCTCCTGTTGCTCCTTGGGCATTTTTCGTTCTCCTTCTACCTAGCCCCCGATTCCACAGGGTCTAGGCGCTTTCTTCCTAGCCCTCTTATTAAACCAAAATATGTAGACGTTTGTCAACTACTATTGGAGAAAATTTTTAGCGTGTCCCAAAGGGCCTCTGCTCCAAGGCTCTAAGTCGAAACAGGTTACTTATTGACAAGAATATCTTGGTTTTTAGCCAAAGACGACATATAAGCCCTATCTACAAAAGTATCTGTGACAAACAGCGATCTCGAAAATGACCTTTTTCGAGGTACCATAGAATGCAGGAACTGTATCGGAGAGGAGTCGCAACACCATCTTTGGGAAACGATCAAGGTCTTTCAAAACGCGCATTCGTACTGGCACTGCTGCTGTCGCTCCTGGCGGGCTTTTGGGTGAGGCGTTCCGAGATCATGGTATTGGCTACCCAGATTACCGAAAGCGTGCCCGCCATACCCGGCCTTGCGGCCCTAGCGCTGCTTATCGCCCTCAACTCCCTGTTTCGTAACCTTCGTAAAGCTGGCCTCTTTTCAACGGCAGAGCTACTCACCGTTTTCCTCTTTGTAACCGTCAGCACAACCATCATGGGCATTGGGGTAACCCAATTCCTTTTCTCTTTAATAACCCTCCCCTTCTATCTGAAAACCAAAGATATTGTCCCCAATCGAGCCTACCTGCCGAAGTGGCTAGCTCCTCACGATCTGCAGGCCATCAAGCACCTCTACGAAGGTGCACCTAACGGTGTGGTGCCATGGCATCTCTGGATCGTTCCGTGTCTCTGCTGGCTTGGCTTCTTTTTGGCACTCTGGTGGTGCTTGGCAAGCCTTATGGGGCTGCTCTACCATGCCTGGGCTGATGACGAACGGCTCTCCTTCCCTCTCGTTGCACTGCCTCTTGAGATGTCGCAAACGGATGCCCAAGGCCCTCCTTTCTTTCGTAACCCGTTGATGTGGTCTGGCTTCGCGCTTGCAGCCGTATATAATCTTATCAATATTGCACACGCTTTGGCTCCGGCCTTTCCCGCCATAGGCAAACAGTTCGATCTCTCCCCCCTCTTCAACTCGCCTCCTTGGAGCGAGATGAAACCGCTTATTTTTCACATCCGCCCCGAACTTATCGGGTTAGGTTTTCTGGTTTCTACAGAGATAAGTCTTACGGTATGGGTATCTTACTTTGTGCTGAAGCTGGCAGCGGTTTTCGGGGTAGCACACGGTGCGTCGCCCGGCCTGTTGCCTTACTTTCAGGAAGAGGGCATAGGCGCCTACATGGTGCTCGCCGTGCTGCTGATCTGGTTAGCGCGACGCCGCCTTAAAGAGGCCTGGAGAGCGGCTTGGCACAAGGAAAAGGGCGCAGAGGTGAAAGGCTTTGGCCTTGAGGATGGAGAGAGCGCCGTGTCTAGCACCATCGTCAACACGCGTTATCGTCGGCTTTGGCTAGGTTTTTTCGGTGGGTTTCTCATCACCTGGGGCTATATGTGGGTGGCCGGAATGGGCTGGTGGATCGCGCTAGCCTATCTCGCTCTCGTTGTAGCCGTCGCCATGGTTTACGGCCGACTTCGCGCCGAAGCCGGTGTGCCGCTCATCTGGCTGTTTCCCTATCAGCAACAAAAGGCCTTCTTTCTTTATACCTTTGGCTCGGCCCCGTTTGCCCGCAACAGCCCCTCCACCTTAACCATATGGGCGCTGTTTGTGTTTCTGGCCAGAGGTTACTTTCCTGAAATGACCGGTTACCAGATAGAGAGTTTAGAGATAGCACGCCGTGTGAAGATTCGTGCGGCCAAACTCTTTCAGTTTCTGGCCTTGGCGGTCGTGGTAGGCATTATACTCGGCTGGTATAACCATCTCGTGCCCTACTATCAACATGGGGTCGTGCAACTGCGTGGAGAGATATGGGGTCAATGGTTAACGGAACCGGAGTATAGCGCCGCCACCGGCTATATGAAAACTCCGAAACTTCCCGACATTCCGCGCATCTACGCCACCGTCATCGGGGCCCTTATCGCCTTCTTGCTTTGGTGGTATCGCATTCGCTTTACCGGCTTTTGGTTCCACCCCATAGGCTATGTAATGACCTGTAGCTATGGATCGCTTATTTGGGGGCCGTTTCTGGTGGTTTGGATCATTAAATCGCTTGTGCTTCGCTACGGGGGCATGTCACTTTATCGGCGGCTCATTCCCTTTTTTCTCGGCTTGGCCTTGGGACATTTTGCCGTTGCCGGCATTCTGTGGGGGCTTATGGGCGCCTGGGTCGGTAGCGCCGTGCAGGGCTATCCGGTCTTTTTTGGATAGCCCTAAATAACATCGGCAAAACTTCGTTCCACGTTCCTAAACACCATGGCGCCTCCCACAAAGATCGCCACGGCACAGACCACCGCGTACACAATGCTGCCTAAAGAGGGCGGAGAAACCCCAAAAACCGCCCACCGGAAACCTTGCAAAATCACCGCCAACGGGTTCAGCATGTAGATGGCATGCAACTTACCGTGCACAACATTAGCTCCGTAGGCCACCGGGCTGGCGTAGAGCAGAATGTTGAGAAGCACCGGCATAACCTGGCGCACATCCCGATAGGGCACCGCACCGGCGGAGCTGATGCACCCGATGCCGAGCGCCATGATCAGCAAAAGGAAAAGCCAGAAAGGAAACAGCAGTATCGTCCAGTGAACACTTACATGGTAAGAAATAAGCAACACAATAAGCAGACACAGGCCGATACTGAAATCTAACAGGCTGCCTAACGCCGTAGATAACGGTAAGATCAGGCGCGGAAAGTAGATTTTGGAGATCATGTTAGCGTTGCCCAAAAGCGTTGCGATGGAGTTGGTTATAATGCTGTTGAAAAGGTTCCACGCCATGGTGCCCACAAAGGCGAATAGAATATAGGGCACATGATCGCTGGGCAACTTGGCCACACGCCCAAAGACAAAGGTAAAGATGCCCGCCGAGATGAGGGGAATAATAATGACCCAGGCCACGCCCAAAATGGTTTGGCGGTAGCGCAAACGAATATCCTTTCCGGCCAGAGCGAGAAGGAGATCACGATATCGCCATAGCTCCTTCCAATCTATAAACTGCCACCTTTTGGGTGGCTGAATTGTGGTTAGCGGCCGTTTTGCCGCCTCTGGCAAGCTCTCTGTGCTCATCTCTTTTCTTTCACCAAAGCGTTAACGATAGGCTGAATGGTCAGTGCGAAGCGTTTTAACACGTCCACGCTGCCCGGCCCTTCGGTGTTGCTCATGCGTACCACTAAAGAGCCGCCTCCCTCCCCTGTCAGCAACTTGCGCCAGGCATAGAACTTCTTTTGGGCGATGCCGCCCATGGGGATTTGAGCGAGATAGCCTCCGGCCAGGTAGTAGGCGAAATCTTCGGTATAGCCGTTGAGTGTGGCCTTCATAAAGTTGACCTCTTGCCCGTTCCAATTGAGTATCTTATGGTCGAAAAGGGTCCATCCTTGCGCCGGGAAGCAGACATTAGGGTCATGAAAATCGTCGTAACTCTTTCCCGTAATCAGCTCAAGGGTAACGACATGCCCCAGTGGGTCTCGATACTCCCTTTGAATGATGGTGGCGGTAGGTAGCGCCTTTTGAACGGCTGGGTCTACCGGATCGTCTGCCACACAAACCCAATCGCCGATATGGCGTGGGAAGTTCTCGATGGGCACCGGGTGCGGTGTGGCGAATTTCAGCCGTCCAAACCCTAAATTGGCCCCCAACCCCAATAGCAGAAGGGCACAAATCAAAAAGCTATAGCGTCTTTGCTGCATATGTTCCCCCTCTAACCTCCATGTAACGCGACCTCCGCCTCCGCAGGCCGTTCTTGGGCTTTCTCCAGTGCAAACCGGCTTCTGTCGCATCCCATGTACTTGCCCACCGTGAGAAACAGCACACAAGAGAGCGCGATCACGAAGAAATCGGCATACTCGTGTGCAATATGAAAGGCATGCTCACCGAACTCCGTTCCAATAAAGATAAGACCGGCGATGCGCACCACATTGGCTGTTAATGCCACCGGCAGCGCCAAAAGGGTAAGTAGAAGCCAACGCCTTCGAGGCAGTGCAAAAAACCAGCCGTAAAGCACCGCAAAGCAGAAAAAGGCCAACAGCTTCTTAAATCCGCTACAGGCTTCGGCCACATCCAGGGTCATTCCAGGAATCTGAATGGTGTTCCCTTGCCGAATGAGCGGGAAGCCCAAAGTCTGCATAATACCGGCAGAACCGATGGCGCTTAGATGCTGAATCCAGACATCCGGTGGATTGATGATCGGCATGGGCACCGGAGCTGCAAGCAACAGCACCAACACGGGAAACCGTGCGGCTCGCCAGAGTTCTCGCCCATGAAGGGCCAGAATGCAGCCGGCCACCACCGGTGTAAGTGAGAGCATCATAAGGAAGCGCACCCGTAAGAACCACCCTACCCACTCTATCAAGACGCCGAGTGCGATCCAGAAAAAGCCAACGGGGTCTGGAGCCGGTCGCGCCGCGCGTAAGCGATCTTTTTGAAGATAGAGCAGTCCGATCGCGATGGGGGGAATAAGCACACCGTAGGAGTAGATGCCGCTTTGAATTTGAAAAGGGATCACATCCAGGAATACAGGCATATAGAGCGCTATGGCTGCCAAGATGACCAACCAGATATGTAGTGGCCAACGCCCCACTTCCATCAAGGTATCCAACAGCTCTTTTTGCCAAGGTGACGTTACGGTGGTTCCCTGTTTTGATGCTTCAGACATTCTGCCTTCTCTCTCCAGACACGACCTTATGCTGCTTAGCCATCTCCTCTTCGATGATCTGCCGCATACGCTCCTTAAATACCGAGGTATCAAACCGTTGGGCGTGCTGGCGCATAACATGAATATCGAACGCGAGGCTTTCGGCACGACAGAGGGCTTCACACAAACTCTCTACGCTCTGCTCGGGGAAGAGTACACCGGTGACTCCATCCACCTGTGTATCGAGCGCCCCACCGGCAGCGTAGGCGATGACGGGACAACCGCAGGCGTTCGCCTCTACCGGTGAAATGCCAAAATCCTCCTGTCCTGGCATAATATAGCCACGCGCGTGCGCCATAAGTTGAACTAACTCGGCATCGCTCACGCGCCCTAGAAACTCGACGGTAGGGCCTGCGATTCGCCTGAGATAGGCCTCTTGGCGTCCGCTCCCCACCACCTTCAGGGGTCTTTTCAAGCGATTGCAAGCCTCTATCGCCAAGTCCAACCGTTTATAGGGTGCAAAGCGTGCCGCCACAAGGTAGTAGTCCTCTTTTTGCGCGGAGGGCTTAAAACGGTTCGTATCCACCGGTGGATAGACGATATCGCACTCACGGCGATAGAAACGGGCGATGCGCTGGGCCACCACCGTAGAGTTTGCGACATATCTATCTATCCGCAGCGCGGCCACAACATCCCACAGGCGCAAGCGATAGAGAACCGGCTCCAGGAGAACGCGCTCCAGTCCTCCTATCTCCTCTCTCTCTAGATAGGAATGGGTCATCCATCCAAAACGCATGGGGGTATGGGTATAGCAGATGTGCACCGTATGCGGCTGCGTTATCACCCCCTTTGCAAAGGCCGATGAGGAGCTAATGACCAGATCGTAGCCCCGAAGGTCAAACGATTCAAAGGCTAAAGGATAGAGAGGTAAGGCAAAGCGATGCGTTTTTTTTAGGGCTGGCAAGCGCTGTAGAAAGCTCGTGCGGATGTCCCAACTTTTAAAGCTTGCAGGCATGGCTTCGGGCACATAGACAGAGGTATAGACAGGCGCTTCCGGAAACATTTCATGAAGCACCTCAACAACTTTCTCTGCCCCACCCATCTGAGCCAAATAGTCGTGGACGATAGCGACCCGCATGGCCGATTCCCTTCTGTTGGCATTGCCAGGTGCCCCAAAAGGCAGGCACCTGGCAAACAGACTAAGGCTGCTAGAAGCCCGCTACAATACGCAGGAGGTTAGCGCTCGAAAGCAGATTGAACAGATCGTTAAAGGTAAACCCATGTTTTCGAGAGGGAACGATGATGAAGTCTCCGGCGTTTAAAGGCACATTGACGCTCTGGTCGCCGCGGAAATAGCGATTTAGGTCAACAACCTCTATAGCGCCCTGCTTTTTGAGTTCATTAAACATCCATTTCGAATCTTTGGCTTTTTTCGGGTCTTTTTGTTCTAGTTCTTTTTCTACCTTCTTCTCCAGCTCGGTGTGAATCACTTCCACTGCACCTATATTGGCTTCTTTTGTTGGCCCTCCACGCCGATTGATGGCATCCCACAGCCTATCGCCGGGGCGAAAGTCGTAAGGCCCTTGACCAGCAACCTCACCGTAAAGATAGACAACATTGATTTGACGTGGAATGTAGATACTGTCGCCGGGTTGAAGAGGCAGATTTTGAGAGGTATCACCGTCTAAATAGAACTTTTGAAGATCGAGGTGGATCGTTTTGCCATCTCGAGTAAGGGTCGCGTTCGAAAGATCGGCGTCCCCGTCAATGTAGCCTCCGGCCATGGTGATCGCCTCCGCCACAGTCATCTTCTTAATGAAAGGAAACTGTCCGCCTTGCCTTACATCTCCGGTAACGGTAATGAACTGATAGAGCTTAGGCACATAGACAATGTCGCCCTCATGCATGAGGATATTTTCCGGCGAATCACCTTTTGTCTCAGGGTTACTGAGGTCAAGAGTTTGCGATGTTCCGTCCTCATGGGTCACCGTCACATGACTGAGGTCTCCTATGTCACCACCACCGCCCATGGCCGATATCACATCAAGAATGCGTAAACCGGGGCGCATCGCAACCTCGCCCGTCTTGGGCGTATATCCGTAGACGACGATAGAATCCTGAGGGCGCTTCTGAACGAGAAACACGCTGACACTTGGGTTTATGACAAATTTCGACCATGCTTGTGTCAGCATGGTGGCGACCTCTTCGACCGTTTTTCCTAAAACGTTGATAGGCGAATCCGCCAGCAGGGGAGGCGTGAGCTTACCGTCGGGTGGAATCTGTACGCTGCCCATCGTCAGCTCTGGAAAGTTAACGACTTGAATAGAGATCACATCGCCCGGCCCCAAAAGGTACTTTGAAACCACCTTCGTTGACGGAATCTGCGTGTCCGATCCGTTAGCCGGCAGCGTTGTAGGCGTCGTCTGGGCGAAGGCTTTAGGCGATAGCAGCGCGAAGCCTAACAGCAAGGCCAATTTACCGATTCGCATAACAACACTCCTTTGGCCAAAGGCCGTCCTTTGCAACGGAAAAACTTTTTGAGTAAAAGGTCTCATTCGTTTGACCCCTCCTCTTCCTGAGGAAGCGCGATCTCCTGTGTCGCGTTAGTCTCCGGCGCAAGGGAGGGGACAGCCGGTTTGCTCTTTTCCGGCGTGTGCCCGTTACGTGCGCTCTTACCATTCTGGCTGTAGTAATAGTAGCTGTGGTAATTTCGAGCGGTGCGCGTATCCGAGCGGTTGATGAAGAAAAGTAGCTTTTTCGGCTCGGCCGCGCGCAGCGCCTCTGCCGTCTCTAACGTTGTGACCTGATCGGCCATATCGAGACTGACCACCTGCAGAATACAGTCGCAGAGTGGCGCCAGAACCAGTGCATCGGCCACCACCGAACAGGGCGGCGTATCTATGAGAATAAGGTCTGCCTCCTTGCGAAGATGCTCTATCAACTCGGCCATCGTAGGCAGCGCCAGAAGATCGGAAGGATTCCGATCCGGTGTGCCGCTATGAAGAATGCTAAGATAGGGCGTATCGGAGCTAACAAGAGCATCCTCAGCGCTTACCGCACCGATCAACACCTCGGCCAGCCCGATCTTCTCGTTGGTTCGGAATATCTGGTTTATCGAGGGGTGTCGTAAGTCGGCATTCACAAGAATGACTCGTTTGCCGGCACGGGCTGCAGACCGAGCCAACGAGGCCACGGTGATGGATTTCCCTTCACCAGGAAGCGCGCTCGTCACCATAACCACCTGGCTGCCGCCCAGGTCTTCATGGCTGATGTCACGCAAAGCGAGTGCGAGGTTTGCTCGGGCTAAACTATAGGCTTCCGCAATAGGCCCTATCGCTTCACCCGACTCTAGCGCCCGCATCTGCGCACCGGATATACGTGGCAGCGTACCGATTACTGGGCCGGGCAGCATACGACGGGCAACTTTAAGAGACCGTACCCGACTATCGTTCTGCTCCAGTAGGAGCATGGTGGCGATGCCCAGCACGACGCCGATGAGAGCACCAAAAGCGTAGTTACGCCAAACAACGGGGCTAGAAGGATCTGAGGGTACCGTTGCCAGCTGGGCAATTTGAATATTCGGCTGGGCTGCAGCGCGGTTAGCATAGGCCGAATCGAGATTATTTTTCAACTGCTTATAGACGCCCTGTGCAGAGTCGAGATTCTGCGCCAGCTTTTGATATTGCTCATAAAGCAAAGGCAGAGTCTTCAACTTATTAGCAATTGCTGCTCGCTGTTCTGTCGCCTGGGCGAGTTGCTTCTGATCGGCCAGCAGCGTCACTAAAGCCTGACGATAGTTCTGTTGCAATTGAGTATGATTGTTCAGAGAAGGGATTTTGCTGTTAACGATGGCCGCTAAATCTCTATCAAGTTTCTCTTTAGCCATTCTTACACGGGCCTCATCGTTTGGAATGATCCCGGGATAGAGCGGTGTATACTTAAGCCTATCTTGTTGTAGCTGCTGCACAGCTGCATTATACTGTTGTTGGTCTTGTGAAATCGTTTCCGGGTCGATCACCGTCCGGTTTTTAACGATAGCATCGTTTTCCGCGGATAGCTGCTGCTTATAGAGCGAGTAGGTCTGCTGCTCGCCCGCGATTTTTGTTTCTAGCTGACGGATCGATTCTGACAGGTTGTTGTAGGAACTGAGAAGCGCCATCTGCTGGGCACCGATGTCGGTTAGCCCATACTTTTCTTTAAAACGCGTTTCTGCTGCCAGCGCCTGAGCGTATTTCTCTTTGGCCACAGCGGCACGTTGTGCAAGGTTGTTGATGGCGCTGGTAGCATACTCATCAACTAGTTCGCGCTTGTATTGCAGAAAGGCATGTGCTACAGCGTTTGTTAGCAAGGTGGCGAGTTGTGGGTCCCCGTAAGTAACCGAAATGGTAATCAATTGCGTGCCTTGCGGGTTCTCAACATCAAGTATCTTCAGGAAACGTTTGGTGGAAAGTTGAGGCACAACGAGGCCGTTGGAGTTTCTTTGAGCCCAATCAAGAGCACGAGCTGCCATCTGATCGGTCTGTAGCAGTTGCATTTCTGTTGCTGGGCTCTCCATCTGCACGGCATCACGCGTGTTTTGGTCTGCCCCAGCAAGCCCTGGCGGTTGCGGCTGTACCAACAGCGATGCCTGGGGTGACCACTCTCGAGGCATATACTTGGTAACCAGTGCCGTTACCCCTAAACATAGCGCCAAGACAACGACAAAAGCCCAACCCCGTCGCCACACGATTCCTAAGGTATCACGTGCGCTGGGTACGGGCGTTGCATCCACTATCATCTGAGGCGAATTCATCGGGTCAAATGCCTCCCTGCTATCAAAAGGATTTTCCTTCTTATACTCTTAATTTTCGCATTCCTCAGGGCTGGCCTCAGGAGAATGAAGAAAGCCGGTTCTGTCTCCCATGGCCTGTACCCTACACAGAGTGTTTGCACTTATGTATACTGCAATTTTCGTGCCAAATTTTTCGACGGCTCTCTGACCGACACATTTTCACGAAAATAGGCGAACTCTATTTTCGGCCAGAACGCACGACTCTTTAGACCGTAATAGTTACGGGCTGCCTGCTAGATAATTCCCAGCCGTTTTCCCACCTTTTCAAACGCCATGAGCGCATCGTCGAGATCGGCTTTGGTGTGCATAGCTGATGGCATGGTACGAACGCGCGCTTTCCCTTTCGCCACAGTTGGGTAGACAATGGCCAAAGCCATCACTCCCTCCTCAAAAAGCCCGTGCTGTAGCTGCTGCGCTCGGCCCTCGTCGCCAACCATCACCGGCGTGATGGGCGTTACCGACACCCCCGTATCGAAACCGAGTTTACGCAGCCCCTCTTTCCAGTAACGCGTATTCTCCCAAAGCCGCTCCGTTAGTGAACTATCGGTCTCCATCAGCTCGATGGCTGCTATCACAGCCGCCACAACGGCAGGTGGCTGCGCCGTGCTGAAAAGAAAGGGGCGTGCCCGTTGCGTAAGCCAGTCTATGAGGCGGGCGCTCCCCGCAATATAGCCACCCATCACTCCAACCGCTTTCGAGAGAGTGCCCAATTGAATGTCAATGCGTTCATGCACCCCATAGTGATAGGCCGTCCCTCGTCCGCCGCCCATAACGCCCGACCCATGCGCGTCGTCTACCATAACGGCGGCATCGTATCGCTCGGCCAACTCCACGATCTCTTTTAAAGGAGCTACATCCCCGTCCATGCTGAACACGCCATCGGTAATAATAAGCCTTTTCTTGGCACCCTGCGATTCTTTCAAGGCCTCCTCCAAGGCGTTCATATCGAGATGCTTGTAGATTTTGCGCTGTGCCTTCGAGAGGCGCACGCCGTCAATAATACTGGCATGGTTCAGCTCATCGGTAAGAATCACATCCTCCGCATCGGTTATAGTTGGAATCACCCCGGCATTGGCCGTGAACCCGCTTTGAAAGACCAGTACCGCCTCCACATGTTTGAACGCTGCCAAACGCCGCTCTAACTCCACGTGCAGGCTCATGGTTCCGATGATCGGCCGAACCGCCCCCGCCCCGGCCCCCCATCGCTCGACGGCGCGAATGGCCGCCTCTTTGACCTTGGGATGGTTGGCCAACCCAAGATAGTTGTTGCTGGAGAGGTTGATAACCCCCTTTTTTCCGTTGACGGTGATGCGCGCCTCCGAAGGAGTATCCATCACCACCAATGGTTTGTAGAGGTTCTGCTCCTTTAAGCCCTCTATCTGGGCATCAAGCCACCGCAATAGTGTGCCATTCATCCCTTTATCCTCTTTCCATACTTCCGCATAACGAAGCTCTATACTTATTGTAACGCATTAAGCGCTCCAGCGTAATGACAGGCCGCTTTGTGCCCCGTTTTAATTTCTTGCAGCAGGGGCACTTCCTGGGCACAGCGCTCCTGGGCAAAGGGGCAACGCGTGCGAAAGCGACACCCGCCGGGCACCTCGATGGGGCTGGGTGGCTCTCCCTCAAGCAGTTTTCGCGCACCACGACGCGATGGATCGGGGCGTGGAGCCGCCGCAAGGAGCATTTGGGTGTAGGGATGTAGCGGGCTTTGAAAGATAGCCTCCGTCGGCCCCTCCTCCACGATCACGCCTAAATACATAACGGCCACCCGATGCGCGCAATGCCCTACCATCGTGAGATCGTGGGAAATCAGCAAGTAGGCCATACCCAGGCTCTCTTGCAGATCGAACAGGAGATTGAGCACCTGGGCACGAATTGAGAGATCGAGCGCTGACGTAGGCTCATCCAAAACAAGCAGTTGAGGCTGCGTGGCGATCGCGCGCGCAATGCCGATACGCTGCCGCTGCCCCCCAGAAAACTCGTGCGGATAGCGCTCCGCAGCGGAAGAAGGCAATCCCACGCTCTCCAGGAGCCGACATACCCGTGCAAAACGCTCTGCCTTCGTTTCTACTAAACTATGCGCCTGCAACGGCTCGGCCACAATGTCGCCCACTAAAAGACGGGGGTTAAAGGCGGCGAAAGGGTCTTGAAAGACCAGGCCGATCTCACGACGTAATCGCCGTAAAGATTCCCCTTTCAGAGAGCGTACATCGTGTTCCAGAAACCGAATCTCGCCATCATCCGGCTCGATCAACCGCAAAAGGGCGCGCCCTACGGTGGATTTGCCGCAGCCACTCTCTCCCACAAGCCCCAACGTCTCGCCCTTCGCAATGGAGAGGTCTACGCCATCCACGGCGCGAATCCATGCACGTCGCCAACGCCCGCCTGTACGCTGCAGCGTGGAGAAGTGCTTCTTTAGCCCTCGTACCTGAAGCAGCGGCGATTGGCTCATCGTCTCCCCCAACCGGCAGGCACTCGATTTGCTATCTCCTGCCCAATAGCCAAGGAGGCCGTGGCCGCCGGTGATGGCGCATTGCAGACATGCAGAGCGTTGGGAGTCTCCAGAATAAGAAAATCGTCTACAAGCTTGCCATCGGGCGTGACCGCCTGCGCACGAACCCCGGCACCGTTAGGAATCAGGTCGCTCTCGCGGATATCCGGCACCATACGGCGGACGCTTTGCGCAAACAGAGCGCGATTCCTGGAACGCCGTATCTCTTGAAGCCCCTCTCGCATATGGGGCAATACAAGCCGCCAAAACCCCCTGTAGCCGATGCACTCCCAGCAGTCCTTAAGATTAAAATCGCTTCGCATGTAGCCTTCGCGCTTTAAACTTAGCACCGCATTGGGGCCGGCATGCACGTGGTCGTCTACCGTTCGGGTGAGATGGACACCTAAAAACGGAAAAGCAGGGTCGGGCACAGGGTAAATAAGCCCCTTGATGAGATCGGCGCTTGCGTTTTGCAGGGTGTAGTACTCTCCGCGAAAAGGGAGGATACGCACCGGCGGGCGTAAGCCGGCCAATTGCGCCACGCGGTCGCTGAAAAGGCCGGCGCAGTTGATAAGAAACCGGCAGCGAAAATCGCCTTGGCTCGATATCAGCGTTGTAGAGTTCGTCTCTGGCCGTACTCCCATCAAAAGCGTGTTCAAGTGCATTTCGGCTCCTCGCGCTTCCACCTCTTGGGCGTAGGCCCGGCACACCTGCCTAAAGTCCACCACACCGGTTGTCTCCACACGTAGCGCCGCCGTACAGCGCACGTAAGGTTCCCACCGCTTTGCCTCCTCTGCATTCAAAAACCGGGTTGGAATGCCGTTCTCCCTAGCTCTCTGCTGTAAATCTTTCAAACGAGGAAGTTCCGTTTCGTCGCAGGCCACAATCAGTTTGCCGCAAATACGATAGGGAATCGCGTGGCGATCGCAAAAGGCGATCAGAGCCTCCCGGCCTTGCTTGCAGAGACGTGCTTTCGCGCTTCCCGGGCGATAGTAGATGCCGGAGTGGATAACCCCACTATTGTGCCCAGACTGATGCGCCCCCCACTCGTTCTCCTTCTCAATAACCAAAAGGTTCGCAGAGCCAAATCGCTCTTGAAGGGCGAGGCAGGTAGCAAGGCCTACCAAACCGCCACCCACAACGGCAAAATCGAACATCGGCACCATTTTAGAACGACCGCGTCAAAATCGTTCGCAGCGCTTCACGCCGCCTCTCAAACTCCGTATTCGACAGCGCCGGCACGGCCCCTTCTGGGGAAATGGCTTTTTCAAGCGTAATCCAGGAGCGACAGCCCTCATAGGCCTTCAGAAAAGGCAGGACGCTCGGCTGGGGAAGCACATAGACACGCAACACAAGGAGGGTCAGCGGATCGTACGGGTTGAAATCGAAGCGTTGACGCACATACTCTGCGTTCCAGATATGCTCTTCGCAGGCGGCCATTACCTGTTCTTCAGAGCAAGCTTGAAAAACGTCGGTCACAACCGCATAGGAGGTGATCACAACCTGCCGAGGGTCTGAAGGCAACGAGAGCGCCTCAAACTCGCTCTTATAACGGTCTTGCAGCAGTTCAGCCCGCTGGTGTTCAAAAGTGGGAAACAGAAAGAATTCGGGGTAACGCGGTACGAAACGCCCCTCCTCCTCTCGCAATCCCCCTTTGCGAATCAGTAAGAGCTGCCGCCCCTCCTGCAGCGTCTTGCAGGCGAGCGCCCACTCTTTTAAGGCCCTATCATTCGCGTTCAACATGGCCTGATAAGCTCAGAAACGGATTATGCCGCCTCTCTTCACCGATGGTGGTCGGCTCTCCGTGCCCAGGCAGGACGCGGGTTTCATCCGGAAGTTTCAAGAGACGATTGTGAAGCGACGCCATCAGTTGTTCAGCCGATCCGCCTGGGAGATCTACCCTGCCGATACTTCCGCGAAACAGGCAGTCCCCAACAATGGCAGCATCCTCCACCAGAAACGTAACGTGTCCCGGTGCATGCCCAGGCGTATGCATTACTTTTATAGATAGCTCACCGAGCGGTAGCTCCTGACCATCTTCTAGTAGAATCTCCGGTTCTGGCGACGGTTCTACCTCTACCTGAAAAGCATTCGCCTGCTCAGGCACCGCGTGCAGCAGGTCTAGATCGTCTTTGTGAAGGGCGATGGGGGCACCCGTCCAAGCAGAAAAGAAGGCGTTGCCGGCCACATGGTCAAGATGTGCATGGGTATTCAGGATGTAGCGGAGGCTGTAGCCAAGCTGTTCTATTTCGGGAAGAAGTTGTTCACTTTCGAAGGAGGGGTCTACAAGCGCTGCCTCCCCGGTAACCTCGTCCACGATGAGGTAGGTATTGTTGTCCATTGGACCGAGTAGGTGGCGATAGATAGGCATTATCGTGCTTGCCTTTTCTGTGGGGTAAATTTCTTTGCACCGTGTGCAACACTGACCATAAGAACACGCAAACGGTGTTCTTTAGCTAAATTATACCCATTTCCCATAAAAATCGAGACAAGGGGGACTGTGGCCAGCATGGGGAATTGTCCCGTCACCCGACTTCCATTTGAAGACCACCGTCCATCAGTTTCAGAGCCTTCAATAGCAACTCCCCTTACCGCTATCGCCCTGCACAAGGGGACTTAGAAACAGCAATGAGCAATTAGGGGCAGGCCTGCCTCCTCCCCCGGCAGAGGGCGGGACACCTCGCGGTAAGCGTCCTAGCGGTGAACACCTCAGCGGCCTGTGTCGTTCCCTTGATCGTCTCTTTCTCTGGCCGCTGCGTTGCTGTCCGCGAGGACGAAAGGATGGGATAGGGGGGCGAACAAGACGGGCTTGCTGTACCATTTGTCTCTAGAACCGTAAAGCCAACAGTCTCTAGTCTCTATAGCCCTACCCCCTCAGAACCTGTGGGGATTGAAACGCAAGATTTCTCGCCTTCGGCTCGAAATGACATTCGTATTACCGGCCCTTCAAGGCACACGTCCTTTCCCTCAGCACTTTCTCAAGGCACATGCACTTCCCCTCAGTGAAGACGAAACGAAAAGACCTCTCAGCTTCGCTTCGAGGTGACATGATCGCCGACACCCTTCTCCCCAAGGCCGACTCAGGGTTCCCCAGAAAATCTTGAGATTTTTCTGGGGCAGGGCGCCCTTCCCCTCTTGAACCCTCGTTAACCGACCCTGAAGTCCTACCGCTCACCAGGGTAAGGGAAACCGCCGACCTTAGGAGGTGGTTCGTTGACAGTTTCTTTTGTCAACCAGGGTCTTTTGAGGAATTTATCGTCTTGTTATCGCTTCGCCAGGTTTCTCTGGAGTTGACTCGGGAGCAGAGGCTGCCCAGCGACGCACGATAAGCCGTGCCCCACGTCCATAGGTAAAGTAGGCCCTTGCCCAGTTGAGCATCACCAATAGCCGGTTGGCAAAGCCGATGAGGAAATAGATATGTACGCCCAACCAAAGCGCCCACGCCACGATCCCCTTCAGGCGCACCGCAGGGAAACCGCCTCCTTTCTCTCCTCGATAAAACACAGCAAACTGACGCCCCACGGTGGCAAGGTCTCCTTTATCAAAATAGCGAAAAGCGGGCGGTTGAGGCCGCCCCTCCACCCGGGCACGTATTACTTTGGCTACATAGGTCCCCATTTGAATGGCAGTTGGCGCCACCGCCGGGAGGGGCCTGCCATCTTGCTCAAAATAGGCGGCATCGCCGATAATGAAAATTTCTGAGTGGCCCGGCACGCTGAGATCGGGGGCAACTTTGGCGCGTCCTACGCGGTCGGTTGGGGCGCCGACCCAACGGGCTGCCGGAGAGGCCATGTTGCCGGCCGACCAAATAACGGTATGCGCAGAGAGACGCTCTCCGCTCTCCAGCATCACGCCCTCTTGGTCAATGTGCGTTACTTTAACATCGGTTCTCACCTCGACGCCGTTCTGTTCCAAAAAGCGCGCAGCCGCAGCGCTCAACTCAGGCGGAAAGCCAGGGAGGATGCGCGGCCCGGCTTCAACAAGCACAATGCGCGCAGAACGCGAGTCGATGTGGCGAAAATCACGTATGAGCGTAAAGCGTGTCATCTCGGCGATCTGCCCGGCCATCTCCACACCGGTTGGCCCCCCTCCTACCAGCACAAAGGTTAACCAGCTCACACGCGCTTCCGCATTCTCTTCCATCTCGGCCATCTCGAAAGCTGTTAGAATGCGCTGACGCACCTCCATTGCATCGGCGATCTCTTTTAGCCCAGGTGCAAACCGCTCCCACTCCTCATGGCCGAAGTAGCTATGCCGTGAGCCGGTCGCCAACACCAGCATGTCGTAAGGTATCTCGCCCCTATCGGTTAGAACACGGCGACGCTGTGTGTCCACCCCGATCACCTCGGCCATCATCACCTCCGTATTCTGCTGACGGCTTAAAACAGAGCGAATGGGGGCGGCGATCTGTTCGGGAGAAAGGCCAGCGGTCGCCACTTGATAGAGCAGCGGCTGAAATAGGTGATGGTTGCCTCTATCTACAAGCGTTATGGTAACCGGCACCTTTTTCAAGGCTTTGGCCGCATACAGGCCTCCAAACCCACCACCAACGATCACCACTCGCGGTCTATCCTTCTTATTGCTACCGTTCGTGAATACCATCTTGCTACTGCTCCACCAATTGTTTATTACCTACTACTACGCTTTGCCCTCAAGCCTCGATACCAATTCGTGAAATTTTTCGCAAACTGGCCGAATAAGGACGATAAAAGCCTTTGTTTGAAGGTAGAATAGATTAGAAGATCTTAAAAAGAGCTGAGGGCGCACGAAAGAAGGACTGAATGAAGTTTCAAGCTCGACAACATTGGAGAGCGCTATCCGACCAGCTTGCCCAAACAAGAAGCCACTTCTCCACCTATGCGTGGATCGTGCTCGGCTACAATATCTTGGTGATCGTCTGGGGGCAGGTGGTACTCGCTTCAGGGTCGGGAGATGGTTGCGGAGATCGTTGGCCTCTTTGCGGTGACCATCTCATTCCCACCTTCAAACGGCTTGCAACCCTCATCGAGTACCTTCATCGTCTCTCAACCGGTGTAGATACGCTGCTCTTGCTGATCCTGGTCGCTTGGGCTTTTCTGGCATTTCCCAAACGCCACCCGGCGCGTTTTGGGGCATTGCTAGCCATTCTCTTCACTTTCTTCGAGGCGCTTCTCGGCGCTATCCTCGTTCTCTTCGGCCTTGTAGACAGGAACACCTCAGTGGCGCGCGTTATCGCCATGTCGGCTCATCAGTCCAACACACTGCTTCTATTGGCCTCTATCGCTCTTACCGCCTGGTGGGGCTCTGGAGGGGCACGGATACAGTGGAGCAATCAGGGCATCGTGGCCAAATTGCTGTTGGGTCTGCTCATCACCGTGCCCATCGTGGCCATTAGCGGTGCCATCGCAGGGCTTGCCGATACGCTCTACCCTTCGCATAACTTAGCCCAGGCCATCGGCGACGATTTTCGCAGCGGAACCCCCTACCTCGTCCATCTACGGGCGTTCCACCCGTTCTTGGCCATTCTTGTGATGGTTTTTGCCTGCTACGCGGCCTCGCGCATCTGGCAGTTGAGGCCCACTCTGCATACGAAACGCTATGCGCAACGGGTATATCTTCTTTTTCTTATCGAACTGACGGCCGGTGTCATCAACCTCAGCCTGCTGGCACCCATCTGGGCGCGCGGCCTCCATCTTCTTATTGCCGATCTGCTCTGGGTTAATGTGGTGCTGCTGGCTGCGGCCGCCCTACCAAAACACTATGTCACTACACGAAATGCATGAATCTGTTTATCTACCGGAAGCCGCTACCGTGCGCGGAGAGCGCACGGTAAGTTGGCGCAGCTACCTTGCACTTACCAAACCGCGCATTATTAGCCTATTGCTCTTTACGGCGCTTACAGCGATGTTCATCGCTTCCGATGCGCAGCATCCGGTTACGTGGGCGGCTTTCTTGGCCGTAGCCATCGGCGGCTATATGGCCGCCGGAGCCGCCAATACCTTCAACATGTTGATAGACCGCGATATTGATGCCACCATGATCCGTACCGCCGAACGCCCCACCGTTACTCAAGAGGTATCACCTCGCAACGCATTCCTCTTTGCCGTTGCCCTTACAGTAGGCTCCTTTGGGTTGCTCTGGGCGGTTACCGGGCTGCTCTCTGCCCTCATGGCTTTCTCCGGCCTGCTCTTCTACGTTGTTATCTACACAGTGCTTCTAAAACGACGCACGACCCAAAACATCGTTATCGGAGGGGCGGCCGGCTGCTTCCCCCCGTTGGTGGGTTGGGCTGCCATCACACATCATCTCACCCCCATAGCCTGGCTGCTCTTCGCCATCATCTTCTTCTGGACTCCGGTGCACTTCTGGGCACTTGCCTTGCTCATTAAAGACGACTATGCGCGTGCCGGCGTCCCGATGCTGCCGGTAGTTCGCGGAGATAAAACCACGGTAGATCAGATCGCTCTCTACACCATCCCAACGGTTCTTACCACTCTGCTCCCTCTCAAAATCTACGCGTTAGGAACGTTCTATCTCATTAGCAGCGTGCTTATCAATGTAGGGCTTATCTACTACGTCTACCGAATCCATCAAAACCCATCACGCCCACAAGCGCTTTGGCTGTTCAAATACTCCATGATCTACCTCGCCCTCATCTTTTTGACGATGGCCATCGCTCGGCACATTTAACCAACTCCTTGAAGCCGCTATAATATAAGCGGTTTTGGGTTAAGCCTTCAAACTCTTTAGAGGAGCGTTGTATTCGTGCCGCATAGCCATTCCGAAGAAAACAGAATCTTACCCCTCTCTCGTCGAGAGGCCCTCTTGATGGGAAGTGGTGGACTTCTCTCCATTCTCACCGGCTGCACCACCGGGCGCAGCCAAAACGCCACCGAACGGCGAAACGCGCTTCGCTATCCTCTTACGTCCCCACCGACCACCCTCGACCCTGCTACCGTTCAAGATGGTACTACCATTGACCTGCTTCAGAACATCTATGAAGGCCTTGTTATCTGGAACACTAAAAGCGAGGTTGTGCCTGGTGTGGCCGAGAGATGGGAGGTTAGCAACGGAGGGCGCACCTATACCTTTCATCTCCGGCGCGGCGTACGATTCCATAATGGGCGCGAGGTCACCGCGGCAGATTTCAAGTACAGCATAGAGCGCGCTTGCGACCCGGCCACCAACTCTCAAACCGCCTACACCTACCTAAACGACATCGTAGGGGCTCTCGACTGTAGGGCAGGAAAGGCAAAAGGCGTGTCCGGGGTAAAGGTGCTCGATCCCTATACTCTTCAGATAACTATCGACTCACCGAAATCCTACTGGCTCGATAAGATGACCTATCCGACGGGCTACGCCGTATGTAAAGAGGCCATTGAACGCACCGGCGGCACCATTGACGCCACCTCAGCCGTAGGTTGCGGCCCGTTCCGCATCGCCTCCCCTCAAGATTACCGCAGCGACTATCGCATTGTGCTCACCGCCTTTGCAGACTATCATGGAGGCAGCCCAAAGCTTTCCCATATTGTTCGTCCAGTTCTTACCGATGCCTCCACACGCCTCAACCAGTATGAGGCAGGCGACCTCGACCTGGTCGGCATCGCCCCATCCGACCTCGACCATGTGAGCCAAGACCCCAAACTCAAACCCGATCTGCATAGCTTTCCACGGGCGAGAATATGGTATTTAGCGTTGAACCAAGCGGCGGCCGGTTCCCCCTTTGTCAGCAAGCCGGTGCGTGTTGCCTTCAATATGGCCATTGACAAGCAGGAGGTCGTGCGGGTTGCTTTGAAAAACGTGATGACACCGGCCAACAGCATTGTGCCCCCCGGCATGGGAGGCTACATGCCAACGGCCAAGCCCATCCCCTTTAACCCCTCACAGGCGCGCGTGTTGTTGGCACGAGCCGGCTATGGGCCGGGCGGAAAGCCGTTTCCTGCGTTGGCGCTTACCTACCGCAACGATATGCCGGAGGTCGCTGCTGCCGCCCAGGTGGTAGCTTATCAGCTAAAAAACAACCTTGGCATCACGGTGCAGTGCCAAGGCATGGACTGGGGACAGTTTTTGAAAGAGAGCGACCAGAAAACGATGCCTTTCTCGCTGGCCAGTTGGGGGGCCGACTACCTCGACCCACAAGACTTTCTCTCCGTGCTGTTGCATACAAGCCATAAGGTTAACGGCATGGAAGACCATCCCTACAACGATGTGGGTTACAGCAACCCCACGTTCGATGCCCTTTGCGATGAGGCCGACGGCGAGCTAGACCGAGCAAAACGCTATGCCCTCTATCAAAAAGCGGAACAGATCGCCCTCGACGACTGTCCCTGGGTGCCCCTCTATTTTCAACGCGACCTTGAACTGATTCGCTCCTATGTGCATGGCATTCGCGACAGCCTTCTCGGGCACCTACCCTATACCACCACCACGGTCTAGCCCATGTTGCTCTACATCCTACGCCGGCTTGCCGTAGCCGTTCCGATGGTGTTGGCCATTGTGTTCATCGTGTTCGTTGTCGCTCGCCTTGCTCCGGCCAGTCCTATTGATATCATTCTGGGCGGCAAGGGCACCCCCCAAGCACGACGGGCTTTAGAGCACGCCTACGGGTTAGACCGCCCCATCCTGGCTCAGTTCGGAGCCTATCTTGTCGGGCTGCTACATGGCGACTTAGGCCGTTCATTCGTACATGGGCAAGAGCCGGTTAGCCGCATTTTCGTGCGCGATTTTCCGGTCACCGCCCAACTCGCTCTTCAGGCTTTTCTCTTTACATTTCTGGTAGGGGTGCCTGCCGGTTTGCTGGCCGCCTACTATCATAACTCCTGGTTTGACCGAGCCTTAATGGCCGTTGTTGTATTGCTCGTTTCCGTGCCCTCCTTTGTGCTGGGCCCTCTTTTGGTGCTCTTCATTGCGGTACGGCTCGGCTGGCTACCTGTTAGTGGATGGGACACACCGGCCAGCACCATCTTGCCGACCGTTACCTTGGGCGCGCGTTCGGCAGCGCTCGTGGCCCGCATGATGCGCTCCTCGCTGTTGGAGGTTCTTCAACAAGACTATATTCGTGTGGCCTTGGCCAAAGGGCTTACGCGCGCACAAGCCGTGTGGCGTCATGGCCTGAAAAACGCCTTTCTGCCGGTTCTCACCGTTTTGGGAACGACGCTAGGCTACCTTCTGACCGGCTCCTTCGTGGTAGAGACCATTTTTCAGGTGCCGGGCATAGGTTACGAATCGGTGCGCTCTATCTCAGCACGCGATTACCCCATCATTCAAGCGACCGCCTTACTTGTCGCATTGATCTTCGTGGCCGTGAATCTGCTCGTTGATATTCTTTACGGCTGGTTTGATCCGCGCGCCCGCCTTACAGGAGGTTCCTCTTAATGACGGCAGAAGAGCTATCTCCCTACAAAGCCATTAGTCCAGGCCGGCAAGCCTTGCGGCGACTGCTGCGCCATCGTGTGGTTTGGTTTTGTTTGGCCACTATCTTTTTGCTCACTTTTATGGCTCTCTTCGCGCCGCTTATCGCCCCCTATCGTTACGACTTTGAGGATACGACGCGCTACTTCTCTGTCCCATCAAAACCGGACGGCCATCACTTGCTTGGCACCGATAACTTGGGCAGAGACATCCTAAGCCGTCTCATCTATGGCTCCAGGGTCTCGTTGGGGGTCGGCATCGTAACTGTGCTGCTTGAGGTGTTGATCGGCCTACCGCTCGGCCTTATAGCCGGCTATTATGGAGGCAGAATCGATTCGCTCCTCATGCGTCTTACCGATGTGATGTTTGCCTTCCCCGATCTCCTGCTGGCCATTTTGCTTATGGCAATTCTCAATTCAGGAACTCAGCCCGTCCCGCCTACCTTGAATGTGCTGACCCTCTTCTTCGCATTAGGCATTGTGAGCTGGCCCCCCCTCGCGCGACTGGTGCGTGGACAGGCCGCCGCCCTGCGCCATCGCGAATTCGTTGAGGCAGCGCGCGCCATTGGCGTACCCAATTGGCAGATCGTTTGGCGGCATATTCTGCCGAACCTGCTTGACCCTGTATTGGTACAAACCACTCAGGATGTTGCCGGTGTCATTATTGCCGAAGCCACGCTGTCGTTCTTAGGCCTTGGTGTGCAGCCCCCCTATCCGAGTTGGGGCCGTATGATCTTTGACGCTCTTCCCTACAAAGAGACTTTCCCGCTGATGCTTATCGCGCCCTGCATTCTCTTGGCGGTGGCCGTAATGGCTTTCAACTTTCTCGGTGACGCCCTGCGCGACGCGCTTGACCCACGTCAACGCGGAATAAAATAGGATATAATGAGAGTACATCACCGCCTTACTCAGGAGTATCATGATGCTTGCTGAAGAGCAGGTCGCCTTTTTCAAAGAGCATGGCTATTTGGCCCTGCCGGAGTTTTGGACGCCACGCGAGGTGGCCGCCATGCAAGCCGAAGTCGAGCGCTTTAAGCGGGAAGGTTTGTTGCGCAATGTTACCACCGAGGGCGATGGAAAAACCCACTCCAAAACCCGCCAAAACCTTCAACTGTGCCCCATGGCCGACAAAAGCCCTCTTTTTCGAGCGCTCCCCTTCGAGCCGAAAGTTGTAGAGGCTGTTCGACAGCTTATTGGAGACCCCGTGCTGCTTCATCTCGACCAGATTTTCCTTAAACCGGCTCATCATGGGACCGGCACCAATTGGCACCAGGACAACGCCTATTTTGCCCTTGAAGACCCGCTTAAAGGTACAGCGCTCTGGATAGCCGTACACGAGGCCACGGTGGAGAACGGCACCATGCATATCATCCCAGATGCCTTCCGTGAAAAGCTGCCTCATAGCCGCGATCCGGAAAGTGACCATCACATCCGCTGCTATCCACCGGAGGAGAGGGCCATTCCCATCGAGTTGCCTGCAGGTGGAGTTGTCTTCTTTGCCTATGGTACTCCACATTGCACCAAGGCGAATCACTCCGATAAGGAGAGAGCCGGTGCCGCGTTTCACTTCCATAACGGCAACTACGCCGCCGATGGTGGCTATCCTCTCGAAAGGCGCATTCCTCTCACAGGTCCCGAAACGGATGACGGCACACGTACGTATGGTAAACGAGTGGCAAACACGTGGCAAGAGGAGGTAGAGCGCGCCCTTCAACTTGCGCAAGCCTATGGTGAATAAGGAGACGGTTATTTCATGGCGCCTCGGCGGGAAACAGAGTATAAAAAGGCTCAGCTAAAGGCCTATATTCGTGAGGAGTGTCTTCGGAATCAAGCCCAACCCAATAAACTGTTACCGCCAGTACGTGAGCTTGCCGATACGTTTGGTCTTTCAGCTATGCTAGTTTGGCAAATTCTTAAAGAGCTGGAAGCCGAAGGCCTCATCTACACCATACCCCGTGTAGGCACCTTTATAGGCCCTCCAACACAGCCTCCCGCCGAATTTTATCTCATGTTGGTTCGCAGGTTAGAGCGCTCTCAGTGGCACGCCTGGCAAACGCGAGAGGGGTTTGAAGAGCGCATTGCCGCCTTAGGCGGTGCCACCCTGGTTTTAACCCACGAAATGTTTGCCAAATGCACACACAGCAAGCAGCTGCCCCCGCTGGCCGGTATCTTCTATTTCGATGAGGAGAACCCCATCTGGCCGCAAGAGGCCAAAATGCGCCGGGTGCCCAAGGTACAGTTCCGCTCCTCAAATGCCTTTCTTCGCATGTGCGACCACGTTTCCTTTGACGATCGCGATGGAGGGCGAAGGGCAACGCAGCATCTTCTTCAACTGGGGCATCGCAGCATCGCTTTTCTTGGGCTTCATAAAAACGAACTCGACCTCGTGTTCGACTGGTCTGTGCAGCGCGAAGCAGGGTGGAAAGAGGCCATTCTCCAGGTTGGGCTATCGCCTCAAGGACTGGCCTATCATCCACCAGAGAATCTCTCTTATCAAACGGTTTACTCTATGGAAGCCCTCGCCTACGCAGCCGCCCAACCCCTTGTGCGGCGGGAAGACGTTACGGCCGTAGTCTGCGCCAACGATTCGGCGGCGCTTGGGCTTCTTCGTGCCCTACACACCGCCAACATCCCCCACAATCGCTGGCCGGCTATCGTAGGCTTCGACGATCAGCCGGAAGTGGCCATTCATAATATCTCCTCTTTTCGTCTGCCTTGGCACCAAATAGGACGTACAGCCGCCGATATTTTGTGGGAAAGGCGTCATAACCTGTTAACCGGCAGTTTCCAGCATCGTTACGTTACCATGGTTCTCATTCAACGACTTACTTCGCCTGTTCAATGGTCGCATTCTGCCGATCGAGCTGCCCTTACCCTCCTAGAAACGGCGCTAGACCCCGCCAATTGACTTAACGGAAAAAGAGCTGCCAGCTGTTATTGGTGAGAGACGCCTCGGCGTAGAGTTGCCTATCTGCAGGGTTGTCTGAAGAGGCGGGCACATAGAAACGCACATGCAGGAAGCCGTAGCGATTTGCATAGGGCACAATAGCCTTCTCAAACAGGGTGGTTAGGGCGTTCGGATCGGCTCCTGAAAGTTGAACAATAAGAACGGTGCGATCGGTGTCGGCGTAGGCTTGTTGCACAAGACCGTTGGAGGCAGAGCGTAGCCAGTCGTAGTAGGGTGCCCGCCGGTTTTCGCGAGCGATGTCGTTCTGCTGCTCTTGGCTTAATGGAGGAGGAATGTTAGGCGGTTGCTGTGCGGAAGCGCTCGGCGCAACGGCAGAGCTTGGAGCAGCCGAAGATGCGGTGGCAGGTGCACTTGTGGTAGGCACCGGAGGATTGAGTTTTGTAGAGGTCATGTGCAGAAAGCGCGGTGCCAATAGCCAATAAGCCACCAGCCCCGCCAGTGCCGTGAGAAGCAGAAAACCCACCGCCCGTGCCATACCCCCATTGTACCTTTAAGGTGCTGTCCTTCGATTCGGCAACGAACCGTAGGCCGTAAGAGGTTCAACGCTAGCCCCAGTGTACTATAGGCCACTTAACGGGCGCTCTACTGCATCATTGAGATGCAACGTCAATTTTAAAGTGGAAATATATCAACCATCCCTATTTATGTAAAGACGTGACAACTCTTTAAGGGTTGCTTTTTTAGAATCTCTTAAGGTTTAGGTTTCCCATAAGCAGCATCTATGAACTAGCACTTGGGGAATGAACGTATTTTACCACCTCACAACTTTGCAAAGTGATTAAACCTTCAGTTACCATTTCTTCAAGTGTTTGCAGGAATATATCTACCCTTTCTGCTATATCAGTGATCTCGATCCGTACCGGGCGATCAGAAGATAAGGCCAGCGCCGATTCATGATGAATGAGGCTATTTGCTCCATAGCCCTCGATTCCTTCGACCACTGTAGCCCCAGCAAGCCCCTCCTGCTTTGCTTTCTGCACAATGGCTTCGTAAAGTGGCAGTCCATGCCATTGATCTGACTTCCCCACATAGATACAAACATGTTTAGCTTTCCCCTGAATTCTCATAGATACCTCCTAGTAGTTTGCACACCTTTGCTCCCTTCATCACTTCACCACGATCACGCTGCAAGGGGCATTCAGTACCAAGCTGCGCGAGGTGCTGCCGAAAATGCGTTCAGCAATGGCTGAGTGCCCATGAAACCCTACAAGAAGAGTATCGAAGCCGTTGTGAAGGATATACTCAATAACTGTTCGAACTTCATGTCCAGGCACCACTGTCGTATGCAGTTGCACCCCCTCTCGTTGTGCCGAAGCCTCTGCTTCTCTATTCAACTGCTCAAAATAGACATCTCTTTGTGCCTTAACAACTTCGATCTCTTCAATTGTTGCAGCATACTTTGGTAGGTCTTCCTCAACGGTAATCGAGTACAGATCTACAGAAAAGGCCTTTGCCAGAGCGATGCCGGCCTGAAGCGCCTTTTTGGCTCCATCAGAGCCATCGTAGGCTACAAGAATTCTACGAAACACCTTTGATTCCTCCTAATTTCCAGAAGATGGCTGGGTAACCAACGTTTTTTTCTCTACTACCTCCGCTTCAGGCGGGATCTCAACCTGGGGTCGGAAGAAGGTCTGGGCGATCATGGTAGGAACAAGCGCGCTCCCGATAACTACCGTCACCAAGACTGTGTACTGAACCTGGTTGATATAGTGATGGGTAAGGCCAAAAAGGGCCGATATGGTGCCAAATGTAAGACCTGTTGACATCATACCTGTCGTATACGAGGCTACCCTGCCTCGTAGACCAAACGCCAAACAAGTTGGGTAAACCCCAATAACCTTTGCAATCATTTTAACCAGAAACAGTAACACAGTAAGGCCTATACTAGTCCATAAAGCACCTAAAAGCACATAAGAGCCAGCCTTGAGAAAATAGAAGGGTGTAAGCATGGTAAAAACTGTCGAGCGCATATGCTCCACTACTCGTTTATTGCTTTGTAGCACTGAAGCTACCACAAGCCCGAGAAGATAGGCAGTTAACACGGCTTCGCTATTGACCTCCGCTGCCAACCCCCCCAAGAAAAACAAGAGAAGGAAGAGAAACTTGATCTCCGGCTCACTCACGTGGCGCTGAAAACTACCAAAAAACCACCGAGTAGCCTTTGGCGTCACCATGAGTACTCCTGTAGTGACGATGACAAACAGAAGAAGCCATACATTGTAGTTTGCAAAAGCGATCCCCAGTGCTAGCACCGTCCCTAGGTCATTAACAAAACAGGCAGCCAGGATCACTTTGCCTATCTCTGTTCGATTAAAGCCTGTCTCTATCATAACCGCATAGACAACAGCTACAGAAGTGGTAGAGAGGGCTATACCACAGATCTGAGCTGCGTTTGGATTCCAGTGCGCTATGTAGAGTGCATAGGCCCAAGCTCCGAGAAATGGTGCGAAAAATCCCACTAAGCCAATGGCAATACTTTCCTTCCAGTGCCGCTTTAAAACCTCGGGTTCTAACTCAGCACCAGCAAGAAAAGTAAGCATAACACTACCGAAACCAGCAAGAAAGTTAACCCACTCGGTTACTTGCAGATGTAGGGCATTTCCTCCCAGAATGCCGAAAAGAATTTCGGTAAGCGCTACCGATATGGCCAGACGCACTGAGACAATAGAAGCCGCAAGAGCTAAAGCCATCCATAGGGCCGCAGTAAGCCATACATTCATTGTGTATCCTCCTCCTGCTTCTCCCAGCGTAGTCGGGCAAGCGTAACGAGCAGTTCTATTGTAGTGAGAATGCCTAGGCGAGAGGTGTTACAAACGAGGTGATAGTTTAGGGGGTTTTCCCAGTCGGCTTGAAAATAGTGCCGATGAAAAGAGGCCCTGTCGTGATCGCTCTGACGAATAATCTCCCGTGCAGGTACTTCATTTACCCATCGTATCTCCATAACTCGCTGGATACGAAAGGCCATATCCGCTATCAGCCGTACATGAATGGCATCGGCATCTTTGAGAATAAAATTGCCTCCGCGCCCAACTAGAATCACATTGCCCTTCTGTGCATATGCCATGAAGATGCGCTGAAGCGCATGAAAATATTTCTCTGCCTCGAAAGGATGTTGCCAAGATTCCAGCAAGCCCGGAGCGCGTTCATCGTAGTGAACTACGCGTGGCATCGTAATGCCTGTCTCTGCTACCGCCTGATCAAGCAAATTATGGTCTACATACTCCCATCCGAGGCGCTCCGCCACCGCCCGAGCAATGGTGGTTTCTCCCGCTCCAAGTTGACGCGAAATGGTGATGATACCCATATCCTTTACCTCCTCCCTCAGGGGTTATTGCTCCCTTCCATGGTTTTCCAGACATTACCAAGATAGTTGGTGGTTGTTGAGACACCATGCCCCAGTACGCCTAAGAGAGCTTCAGTAATAGGTGGGTAAAAATCCAATGTTGATAACGCTCCTAAAGGTATCCATGCCATCTCATCGTTGAGTTCGTCTATTTGCTTGCCATAACCGACTATAGGTGCCCCCTCTTGGGAGTAAGCTCGAAAAATGAGGTTAATGATGTGCACTACGCCAGCCTCTTCATCCGAAATTGTATCGGTAACGAAGAGTAGCGGCCCCATAATCACCCTTAATCCCGTCTCCTCCTCGATCTCGCGGTACAGACACCGCTCTAAAGTTTCACCTTCTATTACCCCTCCACCAGGAAACGTCCAGTAGCTACGCCCACGGCGTCTGTGGCGCACAAGTAACAGCTTATCTTCCGAAAGAATGATCGCGGCAACCCGAACTTTTATCATGCGAAACTCCTTGATTGGTGAGGCCCAGAAGATGAGACGGAGGTATTACTGTAGAGAGGCCACGGCAGAGGGCCGCTCACGTACAGCAGCGCCTGCATCGTCCTTCTTCCGACCTTTTCGGCTACATTTCGATCTTTGTGAGAGGCCAGAAGCAACAAAAACTCCTGACCTTACTCATTGTAAGGCCAGGAGCCATCAGCTCGCCAAAGAGCGGTTTAGGCGAATCATGTCGCCAGGGCGGTCTCCATCGCCCGTTAGAAGCGTGCTTACCTATAGATACGTTTTGTTATGGCACCGTGTTGCGCATAAGGTTCCTTTTTAACGCGACCGCAAATCTCTTCGTCGTGCCAAATGAAAGTTTTTCTTCCGACTCCAGCTGGTAGACCATACGGCTTGCAGCCTGCTCGATCCACAGGTGCGCCTCTGTGGGAGCGTACCCCTTCTCGTCGAACACCAACAGCTCGTTAACGCCCGGCTTCAGCCAGCATTCGGGTAAGTAGTAGCCGTCTATAGGTACCTTCTCCGGATAGCGGCCTAAATTATGGCCGTTAAGCCACACAAATCCACGCGAAAGCCCCCGCGTGGAGAAACGCAGGATGGGATGAGGGCCAACTTCTCTGGGAGGGGTAACGATAAAAGTCGCCCGATAAAACGTCGGCACATCGGTCGCCTTCGCTGCCGGCCAAGGTCGCCACAGTGCTTTCGATAGACTGCCTTCATCCACACCTCCATGCATTGCCCAATGCTCTACCGGCCAAACCTCATCGTCTTGTAACACCCGCAGGGTCACCGGCCCCATAATCCCTCCAGGCCCATCCGTGTTTTGCACCCGAACGGCCAGTAGGTTGGCACCTTGTACATTCCACGCCGCATCCAAATTGACATCGAACGGCGAACCCCACCCTTCATGATGGAACAAGAACTTCCCGTTAAGGTAGATATCTCCATTGTCATCTACATTCTCAAAATGCAGCAGATGGTGCGCTCCAGGAATATCGGGTAAGGAAGCAACCGCCCAAACATAGCCACGGCGCCCATGAAAAAGGTCTTCACCTGTCTTGGCCGTTTGCCAATGACCTGTATCCACTGCTTCAGGAACCGCCGATTTTTGGTCAGTAGGCATCCAATACCATTGCTCTATAGGCGTGCCCCTGAAAGAGCCAGCCATCAGGATCACCGGTCCTTTCAGCCCCTTTACATCCACCACGTCGAGCGGCCCGAGATAGGAGAAACGCTTCGGCCGCCCATAATGCGCGGTGAGCACGGCCAAAGTAACGTGCCCCGCCGGAAGGTTTACGATGATGTCATGGCTGACGGGATGATCGGTTCGCGGGACGATGCGGCTTTCGGCGGCCTTATGCCCGTTAACAAATACATCCAGCCAGTCGCCCCCATCGCTAAAGTGCAGCGTATAGACGCCGGCTTTCGGCACCTGCAGGGTGGTACGATACCAGGCATAAGCCCCATTATAGCCATCTGCTCCCATCTCTATGGGGTCGCGGCTCTTAAGCCAACCCTTTGTGGAGTAGTCGGGCGCGGCCTCTCTATCGGCCAACAGCGCCTGCCACCCGGAGAGTTTAGGCGCCACCTGAAAGTTCAACGGAGAGACGGGAAGGGGCTGAGCCATCAGCTTGCTAGGCAGGAGCGTTGGGCCATAAACGCAACTTGCCGCATCTACCGCATCCGGCGATACCCCTGCCGGACGCTCCGCATTCACGAGAAGATGCCCATTCTTCAAATGCACTTCGCCAACATAGCGTGGGCCGAGGATCACGTAGTGGTGCCCGGCCACTTCCACAAACCAAGTGCGGTCGGCGGTCTGTTCTCTTACCGCTAAAACCCGCACGATTCGCTTACCTACCTCAAAGGCATACGTTTCTGCGCCCACCGCCGGATAGTGGGGCACAACGGTCAGCGTGTCTCCTGATACGCTTATCGCCTGTTTACCTAAAATCTGTCTGGCCGGAGCGCCCGATATCCGAAACACCAACGGCTCGGTTGCGTCCTTTCCTATAGGGCCGTTGACCACCAGCGTCGTAATATTTGCCTGCTGGCAAATGGCGTAGATTCGCGCAAGCCCCAACTGCAAGGTCACATTTGGAAGCAGCGTATAATGGAGGATGATAGGCCGAATTTCCCCCGGTGCTACCTCCAGATTCTGCGTCACCTCATTTCCTTCCAGAGACAGCGCCGTAGTTTGAACTGTATTGCCGGGGTTATCTAAAAAGAGAAGGGTACCCGCCTGAGCGGTTCGCGCCGTCACACGAACGACCGGATTACTTGCGCATTGGGCATAGTTTTCAGTGGCGTTGTCGCTATCTTCTAGAATAGACGCAAAGCTTCGTGCAAACCATGCCGCGCGCTTAAACTGATAGTAGATAGGCCGCAGATCGCCTGCTTGGCCGATGGCGCCGGCGTAGTCGTAGCTGGCTGCGTCTTCATCGTTATTGGTATAGCCAAAGTTCGAGCCGCCGTGCAGCATGTAGTAGTTGTAGCCGTTGCCTCCATAGGCGATTATCTTCCATGTGCCTCGTGTGAAATAGCGCTCTCTGTCGGGCGGCAAAGCGCCATAGAGGTTGTACCAGCCTGGCCAAAACTCCGTACAGTACCATGGGCTGTTGCGCCCGGCGCTGCCCCATGGCTCATTGCCGGCCGGGTCGGAGGAGTGATGAAGCCCACTAAAGAAGAAAGGCACCTGAATGCCATCTTGAACGGCTTTGTTATACAAAAACCGGAAATAGGAGTTCGGCATGTCCGTACCCCATCCCAGCGGATGTTCGTTTTCTAACTGTACCAGAATAACGGAACCACCGTGATTGATCTGGTTGCTTGCAACAATAGGCAACAGTTTATCAAAAAAACGGCCCACCTCTTTCTCGAAGGGAGCATTTGGTTCCCGCACGCGCAGGCCCGGCACGAAGCGTAGCCAGACCGGGTAGCCTCCGCTATCCCATTCGGCACAGTAGTAAGGCCCTACGCGACATGTGGCGTACATGCCCATTTTTTTTACAAGCTTTAGGAAAGCATCGAGATCGGCCGGCCCCTCAAAATTCCAAACTCCTTTTTCCGGTTCGTGCACATTCCAGAAGAGGTAGCTTTGCACCGTGTTGAACCCTGCGCGTTTCATACGAAGCAGACGATCGGCCCAAAGAGCACGCGGCACACGAGTATAGTGCATGCTACCGGAAACAATAAATGTGCGCTTACCGTGAATGAGAAACCCTTTCCCATCTATATCAATGAAAGGTTTTGCTGCCGGAGTCGGCGGAAACATCGAGTCGTTTGCAGAGGCCGTTAATGGCAAAAGCGCCACGAGAAGCCCCAAACAGAGTAAAGAAAACCGATTCATTCTTTCTCCTTAAGCTCCAAAGCTCGGTGCTGACGAACCCATGCCTCCAGCACATACTGCACTTTTTTCAAAGTGCTCACGCGCGCACGATGTGAAAAGACATCGTAGTTGTTCCGTTCGATCTCATCTAAAATTCCTCGATAGATGCGGTACATGATGGCGAATGTCGGTTGCGCCTCCTTCGATAAGAAGGGGAGCAGCTTTTTGGCCTCGGTATAATAGTGGCGCGCGCGCTCCACCTCGAAACGCATGAGAGCCAGAAAGGCATCGGAAAGAGAGCGCTTTCCAATATCGGCTTCAGAAACGCAAAAGCGCCGCATATCCTCTTGAGGAAGATAGATGCGTCCGCGGTCGTAATCCTCGCCGATGTCGCGGAGAATATTCGTGAGCTGAAAGGCGATGCCGCAGGCCTCGGCGTAACGCAGGGCTTTACCCTCCGTCGAATCGAAGCCCCAAATGTAGAGGCATACAAACCCCACAACGCAAGCCACCCTATAGCAGTAGAGGTAGAGATCGTCCCAAGTTTCGTAACGGGTATGGGTCAGGTCCATTGCCGTACCTTCGATAAGCTCGTAGAAAAACTGGACAGGGATGTGATAACGGCAGACGGTATCGTGAAAGGCCGGTAGGATAAGGCTGTCTCCATAATCGCCCTCAAGAGCGCGATCCAGAGCGGCCCGCCAAGCTTGAATGGCCTCGAACCTATCTGTGATGGCAGCCTCATCGGAAACGTCGTCACTATAGCGCATGAAAGCGTAGACCGCACACATGGCAGCGCGTTGCGCCGGTGGCAGCGCCACAAAGGAGTAGTAGAAGTTACGTGCTTGCGACCGCGCGATCCGTTCGCAATAGCGATAAGAGGCTTTAAGACGATCTTCCATAGACCGGTAAGAAGGCCTGTCGGACTGAGGCATCGCTCTCCAAAAACCCCAAAATTGCTGGATAAGTTTACCCGATCTGGCATAAAGCCCCTGCTTTTAGCCGCTACCCTTTTCTCATTCTCATCTCGCCCTCACCTTTCAAAAAGACGCCCTATTGGCAAGAGCACCATCGCTCGGCATCTGAGGAGACCAACAGGCCAACTCTCAATTTCCTTTGACTAGCAATCTCTTGGTTAATCCTCCAGGTGGCAGGCCTTGTGCCTGCCCAACAAAAATAACCATCAATGAAATGAGAAGGCCTCTCATCTTCGCTTCGAGGTGACATGGGGCGCCGACGCCCTTCACCTACAGAGAGAGGGAGACCAGCAAGTTCACTATCCGTTTTTCTTTGATAAGCTGTCATCTGGAAACTAGCCACTGCCGCCCCCTTTCTCCCTAATAGGGGGGAAAGGCCGGGATAGGGGGCGAGCAAGACAAGCTCATTCTGCTAACTGCCTCTAGAACCGTGAGATTGTCAGCCCCGCCCTCTCCCCCTCAGAACCGATGGGCAGTGAAACTCAAGATTTCTCGCCTCCGGCTCGAAATGACAGTTGTTCATCTCGTCTTCGGCTCGAAATGACAGTCGTATCACCGACTCGTCAAGACCGTCAGCCCCCTACCCGCGCCTAAGCCACTCTTCCCCCACAAAGCTTGATTCCAACCTTCTCTATGAAGTATTCTCTCTTTAAGAGACGATCAGAACGATCGAGAACGCCACAGAAATAGAGTCACACAAGATGCCCAAATCGCTGATGATCCGACCCGACGAAATGCGACGTGCGGGTCAAATAGAGTTTACACCTATCCCGCTGAACCAATACCACCGTACTCTCAAAGAAGAGCTTGATCGGTTTGCCCGCGAAGACCTGCTGCGTATCTATCGGGACATGCTGATCATCCGCACTTTTGAGAGCATGCTCGATAGCGTTAAGAAAACGGGAGGCTATCGTGGCATCGAGTACAACCATCGGGGGCCTGCACACCTCTCTATCGGTCAAGAGGCCGCCGCCGTAGGCCAAGCCTTTTTATTGGATGTAAACGACCATATTTTCGGCAGCCATCGCAGTCATGGTGAAATACTGGCCAAAGGGCTTTCCGCCATCGAAAAGCTGCCGGAAGAGACCCTCCAACAGATTATGGAGCGCTATTGGGATGGAGCCACATTACGGGTGGTGGAGAAGAAGGTAGAACAGGCTCCGGAGGGTCCTCCCCTGCACACGGGATCGGGGGTTCGGAATCTGGCCATTGATTATCTTCTCTATGGCGCCTTGGCCGAGATATTTGGAAGAGAAACGGGTTTCAACAAAGGCATGGGCGGCTCGATGCACGCCTTCTTCCCTCCCTTCGGCATCTACCCCAACAACGCCATTGTGGGCGGCTCCGCCGACATCTCGGTAGGGGCAGCGCTCTACAAACGGGTTCAGGGAAAGCCGGGCATCGTCATCTGCAATATCGGGGATGCTGCCATTACCTGCGGCCCCACGTGGGAGGCCATGTGCTTTGCCAATATGGATCAGTTCAAAACCCTCTTCGAGGAGCCTTATCGTGGTGGCTTGCCCGTCATCTTCAACTTCGTTAACAACTTCTACGGCATGGGGGGGCAGCTTGTTGGAGAGACCGGTGGATTTGGCATCCTAGCGCGCGTAGGCGCCGGCCTCAACGCAAACCAAATGCACGCCGAGCGTGTAGATGGCTATAACCCACTGGCCGTTATTGACGCCATTGCCCGCAAGAAAGAGATATTGGCGAAGGGCGAAGGCCCGGTGCTGCTCGATACGGTTACCTATCGTTATAGCGGCCACTCTCCCTCCGATGCCTCCTCTTATCGAGAGAAAAGCGAAGTTGAGGAGTGGCAACGCATCGACTCCCTCATCACCTACCGGCGCGAGCTGCTGGAGGCCGGCATTACCACCGAAAACGAGTTGGAAGCGATGCAGCAGGCCATAGATGCCGCCATCCTGCGGGCTTATGTGAAGGCGATTGACCTCGAACTCTCCCCTCGGGCGAATCTATTTCAACCCGGGTGCTTGCTCGAGAAGACCATGTTCTCGAACCAACACCTGGAATCGCTGGATAACACACGCCAGCCCGTCACTCTCCTACCTCACCACGAAAACCCCCGGGTGCAGCGGCTTGCTTCCCGCAGCCGTTCCGGCATCGGCCCCGACGGCACGCTTCTACCCAAATCCCGCTGCATCGGCATTCGGGACGCTCTCTTCGAAGCCATTCTCGACTCCTTTGAGACCGATCCGACTCTCATCGCCTATGGAGAGGAGAACCGCGACTGGGGTGGCGCCTTTGGCGTCTATCAAGGGCTAACGGAGAGTCTGCCCTATCATCGTCTGTTTAACGCGCCCATTGCCGAGGCGGCTATCGTGGGTACCGCCGTGGGCTACGCGCTTGAAGGAGGCCGCGCGCTTGTTGAGATTATGTACTGCGATTTCATTGGCCGTGCCGGCGATGAAATTTTTAACCAACTTGCCAAGTGGCAGGCCATGTCGGGCGGACTGCTGCGCATGCCCGTGGTGGTGCGGGTATCCGTCGGCAGCAAATACGGCGCTCAGCACAGCCAAGATTGGACCTCCCTATGTGCTCATATACCGGGGTTGAAGGTGGTCTTTCCGGCCACCCCCTACGATGCAAAAGGACTTATGTACGCCGCCCTTACAGGTACCGATCCGGTTATCTTCTTTGAAAGCCAACGCATCTACGACCAGCCGGAACTGTTTCATGGAGTGGAGGGCGTACCCGAAGGCCGATATACGGTGCCCATCGGCCTGCCGGATGTAAAGCGAACCGGTGAAGACATCACCATTCTATCGGTAGGCGCCACCCTCTACCGCGCCCTGGAGGCTGCAGATATTTTGGAGAAGGAGTATAACCTCAAAGCCGAGATCATAGATGCGCGATCGCTTGTACCCTTCGACTATACTCCTGTGTTGGAGAGCGTCAAGAAGACCGGTCGCATTCTGCTAACGAGTGATGCGTGTGAGCGAGGCAGTATTTTACAGACGTTTGCGGCAAAAATAGCCCATTTCGCGTTTGACGATCTCGATGCCCCTCCGGTGGTGGTGGGCGCACGCAACTGGATAACACCTCCGGATGAGATCGAGGAGAGCTTCTTTCCCTACCCCTCCGACCTCCTTGACGCCATCCATACCCACATCCTCCCGCTTCCGGGCTACACGCCTAAGCGCGTATGCGACCGTAACGACCTGCTGCGGCGAAGCCGCGAGGGCGTGTAGAGAAAGGCTTCAGCTCGCACCCACAGAGGGCCGGCCGCAGACAGGGGTAGTAAGCGACCGCATGCCTAAATACGAAGGTCTCCCCCTTCAAGGCCGACGCCCTCCCCCCTCACTCGAGATGGCATGGTTTCTGCGCGTACATTTCTATGAAAATAGAACCGGAGTTCTCTGTCAGGAACTCCGGTTCGACTTCAATAAGCAGATTGACGGTATCGAGGCACACTTACTGTGGTTTCCCTGGCCCCCCAGCTGCACCAGGAAGTATCTTACCGCCTACTCGCCGTCCCTGTTGGGCTTGGGCAGGAGTGGGCAGACTACCACCCTGCGGTCGGTTTAGATAGTAATAGATACCCCCCAATACAAGGATGACGATCACTATCACAATAACCGCAATAACCGGGTTCACCTCTTTTTTCATCGGCATTCCTCTACTCAGTTATTTGGCCACAGATAGAGCAGGGTATCGGGTTGCGCAGGGTTGGCCTGTAGGAACTGACCTGGTTTGAAGGATTTGGCGTGTCCATCAAGAAAGCCCACATTAAACATGCCCTGTCCATAAGCAGTCGCACGTGTGTTCAAATCGCATCTATTGGAACCGCCTGTATGTCGAGGTTGCGGGCCAAAGAAGCTATAATCGTAGCCAACCCAACCTCCACAATACCCTAAACCAACCTGCATGCCATAAATGCCCTGCCAACCGTCGAAGTTATTGCTGTCGAACAGCAAGGCATACTCTGCTGGTCTTGCCACACGCGCGAGGGTGGCGCTAGGAAAATTCCCTTGAGGCCATCCATAAGCCGGACCGTTAGAAATGCCGGCTCCAGCAAGGCCATCATACTTCTCCTTCGGCAACGCATAGTTCTGAAACCAAGCAGCCTGACGAGTGAGGAAGTAGGGATAGCCTAGCGACGCTGCGGTTGGGAACATACCATACGACATCCAGTACTGGAAGTCGGTTTGTACGTTGGCACTATCTTGATAAGGCGAGTCGGGGCAGATAACGATGGCATAGTTCTTGGCATAGGGCTGAACCAGGTCTTGCCACGTATCAAAGAACGTCTGATTATCCGTAGTGCAATCAAGAACGATGTTTTCATCGTAATCTTGTGTGTACATCGCAATGGCGGTACCTAGCTGCTTGATGTTGGAGAGACAAGAGATTTTTCTTGCCTGCTCACGCGCTTGGGCGAAAACGGGGAAGAGGATCGCAGCCAATATAGCGATTATCGCTATGACTACAAGAAGCTCGATAAGCGTAAACGCTCTGAAGTGAGATCGATTCATTTTTTAGCCTCCTAGTACTTTTGTTGAGATAGAGTTAAATTCGGCTTTTGGCCGAGAACAAACCGTATTCGCCTCGTGCTCCATTCCGATGGGAAACATTTGGCGGATTAAGGTTAGTTAACGCTTTAGCGGTTATTGTACCTCCTAGGGCGCTTACGTTGACAAGCTCGAAAAAGTTCCTATTTCCGCATCTTCTAGTACGTTTTTACTGAATAAGGCGTCACCAAATACTGAAACAGATAAGAATACATTTGCCGAATTCGACAAGGTCACCCGCAAAACCTTGCCCGAATCTACAGTTGACAATCGTGCCAAAACATGTGATAATAAAAGGAAGCAGGAGCGACGGGGCAAGAGAGCATCGTGTCCGATTGAATCTGGATGAAACGTTTTATGGCCTCGTACGTATGTTGGTTTAGAACCGCAGCGTTGCCCTAAGCTTCTTGCCTTGCATAAAGCACCTGGGGTCGCCTTTGAGGCATCTCAGGAAGGAGATGGTTTGCTATGGCATCGAACCCGTTCAAACGATTTTGGCGCTACCTAATGGCTCTTTTAAGCGGCAAACTTGACCAATGGGAAGACCCTGAGGTCATCATCAACGAGGCCGTTCGCGAGATGCGTGAAAACCAGATCAAAAATCGCGAACTGGCCGTTCAAGCCATTACGCAGAAGAACAACCTGCAGGCCGAAGTGGAAAAAGAGGAGCGACTGGTTGCCGACCTGGAAAAGAAAGCGGCCATCGCTCTCCAAGGTGGCAACAGGGACCTAGCTTTGCAGTTCCTCCGAGAAAAGCTTCAGCATGAACAGACACTCGAACAGATGCGTGCCAGCCTGGCACAGGCCATTGAGGCCGCTGAAAAGGTAAAAACGGCCATTAAACTAGAGGAAGACCGTATCCGACAAAAGACGGCACAGGCCCTTGCGCTCAAAGCCAAAATGAAACAGGCGCAGATCGAGATAAAGATCAATAAAGCGCTCGATCAGTTTCAGTTCAGCAACAACGAGCAGCAGTGGGGTGCCGTGGAGGAGCGTATACGCTCCATGCAGTCGGAGGCAGCGGCTCGCGCCGAGGTCGCCAACACCAGTATTGATGCCCGTGTCCGCGAGCTAGAAGCCTCTCAGATGGATGCGCAAGCGGAACAGGAGCTGGCACAACTCGAAGCGAAACTTTCGTTGGGCACCGGCACGACCAACAACTACGTATCTGCTAATCAGCAGCAGGTGCAGACGGTGGGAACCGGTGCCAACGGCTCTGCGGCGCCTGAAAGCGAACTGGACAGACAGTTGGCCGAACTTGAAGCCAAACTGAACAACCAGAATAAACAGTAGTTTCGTTCCGTGCCCACTTGAGGAGCCTAAAAGCTATATCATTTATGAGCCTATCAAACCGCCTCTATCGCATTGCGCGCAGCAAGCTGAACGAACTAAAGGAGTGGTTCGACCGCGTGGAAGAAGAACGCACAAGCGACCCACTTCGTAGTCCGGAAGAACTTGCTGCAGAGGAGCTTGATTCGGCCCTTCATTCCTCGGCTCCGGTCTCACCGGCTTCCTCTTCATCGAGCGCTCGTCCCCCTCAAAAAGCGGCTTCTCCGGCTCCGGAAACCGATCCCCTCTACTACCACTATCGCCTTCTCGGTCTGCAGCCCGGCGCCGATCTAACGGCCGTGCAGGCGGCCTATAAACGCTACGCCGAACGCGCCAACCCCGCCCGCTTTCCCCCTGGCTCACCGGAAGAGGCCGTCGCCCGTGACCTCCGTAGAAAGCTTGATCTATCCTACAAAACCCTTTGTGAGGCTCTCGACCCCACTTTGCGTCGCTTCGAACTGCTTGAGTTCGATACCTTTTCGGCTCCCCAAAAAGAAGAAAATTCCTGAAAGGAGAGCGCAATTACCATGGCGCGACCTTCTAAACTAACCGAAGCGCAGATTCAACAGGCCCTTGCCGAGCTACCCGAATGGCGCTATCACGAGGATAAGTTGCAACGCACCTTCAAATTTGCCGATTTCTCTCAAGCCTGGGGGTTCATGAGCCGTGTGGCCCTTATGGCCGAAAAGATGGACCACCACCCCGACTGGTCCAACGTCTACAACACCGTACACGTGGCGCTCAGCACCCACGATGCCGGAGGGGTTACCGAACTCGATCTTCAGCTGGCACACCACATGAATCGCTTCTATGCAGAACGAGGTTAAGAACCATGCAACTGCCGATCTACCTCGACCATGCTGCCACGACCCCCGTCCTACCCGAAATCGCAGAGGCCATGATGCCCTTCCTAATCCAAACCTATGCGAATCCCTCTGCAGCTCATGCCCTTGGGCTAGAAGCACGCCATGCGGTGGAGGAGGCGCGAAGGATCGTGGCCGAAGCCCTTCATGCCGACCCCGACGAGATCGTGTTTACCTCGGGTGGCACTGAGTCGGATAACGCGGCCATCTACGGAGTTGCCTATGCCCTTGCGGAACATGGACGCCATATTCTCTCAACCCCCATCGAGCACCACGCCGTGCTCGAACCGCTCCATGACCTTGCCCGGCGCGGATGGGACGTAGAGATGTTGCCCGTCTCTTCGGAAGGCCTTGTCGCTCCTGAAGAGGTGGCACGTCGTATTCGCAAAGATACCGTTCTGGTTAGCGTGATGCACGCTAACAACGAGATCGGCACCGTGCAGCCTATCGAGGCTATTGGGGCGATCTGCCGGGAAAAGGGAGTGCTGTTTCATACCGATGCCGTGCAAAGCTTTGGCTACCTGCCTATAGATGTGCGCAAAATGAAAATTGACCTCCTAAGCCTCACCGCCCATAAGTTTTATGGCCCCAAAGGCATTGGCGTTCTCTATGTGCGATCCGGCATCCCCTTCGAACCGTATCAAAAAGGCGGAGGGCAAGAAAATGGACGGCGTGGTGGCACCCTCAATGTGCCCGGAATTGTGGGATTGGGCAAAGCAGTGGAGATCGTACTGGAACAGCGTGAGGAAGAGAGCAAGCGGCTTCAACGGCTTCGTGACTACTTCATCGCGGAAGTTGAGCAGGCCATCCCAGAAGCCACACTCACCGGCCATCGCCAATACCGCCTTCCAAATAACGTCCACCTCTGCTTTAAAGGCATTGAAGGCGAATCGCTGCTGTTGAGTTTAGATGCCGAAGGCATCTGCGCGTCGGCCGGCGCGGCCTGCTCGGCAGGCTCGCATGAGCCGAGCCATGTGCTACAGGCTATCGGCGTGCCCAACGATATCATACGCGGTGCCTTACGCCTTAGCCTTGGTAGAGCGACCACCGCAGAGACATTGGACTACTGTTTGCAAGTCCTAAAGCAAGCCGTAGGGCATCTGCGCTCAAAACAGCGGGTGCTAACTTAGGGATGTCGCAATTGGATGCCTTTTTTGTTATAGTTTTCAAATGTTGGGAACTGTGTGCTTCGACGCAACCGTAATCAAAAGAGCTGGCGGAAGGCCCAACAAATAACTTGACAAATGGCCTAAGATGCTTTATAATACAAAGTAGGTTCGGAGTATGGCGATTCTAAACGCCCACGAACCAAGCCGATCAGGGTGTTTGAGAGCTGTTCCACAGGGTGGAATGCTCTACCCTTGAGAACGTTCTCACACTCTAAGTGGCGTCGTGGCACAAGGCGCCCAGAGATGATGTTCCTTTTACAGGGGCAACCCTGTAGCGAAGTTTTCCGGTGCTTCTGAAGCCACGCATGAGATGACATCGGTCTGTGAAAAAATGCACATTCTTTTTCGAAGAGCGTGCCGTAGAGAGAGTGAAAGGAACCTAGCGAGGAGTGGCCTCAATGAATGATTACGCTGTTGTTCCGGTGCGATCGGATGCCTCCGTTTCGCCAGAATCGCCTGCCCGCCCCAATGATACCGAAGAGATGTTTTCCGAAGAGGATGCTTTGGAGCGCGAGCCTAACGATGAGTTGATGCGGCTTTACGACTCGGAGAAGGCGGTTGCTAAAGCCGATCCCCTCTTCCCGGATGAGGAAGAGCCCGAAGCCATTCCTGTCCCTCACCTAGATCAAGAGGTCGGTGTAGCGGCCGATCCGGTCGAAGAGACCATTCATCACGATGAAACCGTGCAGCTCTGGATGAGCCGCGCTCGTGGTGCACAGCTACTTACCGCAGAAGAAGAGGTGCAACTAGCGCGCGCCGTGCAACGAGGCGATAAACAGGCCAAAGATAAACTAACAGAAGCCAATCTGCGCCTGGTCGTCTCTATCGCTAAAAAGTACAGCGTTCGCGGCATCCCCCTGCCCGACCTCATTCAGGAGGGGAATATCGGCCTTATCCGCGCGGTCGAAAAGTTCGACCCGGACAAAGGCTACCGCTTCAGCACTTACGCTACTTGGTGGATACGCCGTGCCATCGCGCGCGCCATCATCAACCAAGGACGCACCATTCGCATTCCCGTCTACGTCGCCGAGATCATCCATAAAATCGTCAAAGCCTCCAGCCGTCTCCGGCAGCAGCTTATGCGCGATCCTACCGTGGAGGAGATCGCACGTGAGCTTGAAATTCCGGTGGAGCGCGTGAACGAGATCATGCGCATCGCCCTTGAACCCCTCTCTTTGGAAACCCCCGTCGGCGAAAAAGATAATAGCCAGCTTGCCGACTTCATTCAATCGCAAACGGCGGTTTCCCCTTCTGAAGCTACTCTGAACCTCATCCGAAGAGAGCAGATCGAGGAAGTGCTCAATAAGCTGACACCAAGAGAGAAAGAGGTGCTACGGATGCGCTACGGCCTCGACGATGGCTATGCCCGTACCCTTGAAGAGGTGGGAATGCGGCTGCATGTTACGCGTGAACGGGTACGCCAGATAGAGCTTCGCGCCTTGAAGAAACTGCGCCATCTCGGCTCCGAATCCCTCATGCGACAGTAATTTTCCGCTTGTAACCGAGCCGCTGGCGGTTTCTTAAAGAGATCGCCAGCGGCTGTTTTTCCGTAAAGACGTTGTGTCACTATCTCTTATAGGGTGGGAAAAGCTATGCGATGTCTCTACCTATGGTTCAGCGTCTCTCTACTTCTTTTCTTCATGGCCTCGGCCCCTGCCCAAAGCGATGTCATCGTCCGCCAGATAACCTATGCCGGCTGGCAAAACGCTTATCAGCTTAGTAATGGGGATGTGGAACTTGTGTTTGTGCCCCAAATTGGGCGCATTATGCGTTACGGCCCGGTTGGGGGCCCCAATATGCTGTGGAATAACCCTACGATGCTTGGTAAAACAGCCTCTCTTGAGGCCGCAGCCAAGGAGTGGCCTAACTTTGGCGGCGATAAGCTCTGGCCGGCTCCCCAGTCGGTATGGAACTGGCCGCCCGACCCCTATCTGGACTCGGCTCCCCAAACCGTACGAGTGCTTCCTAACCATCATCTGCTTGCTATAGGCCAAGCCAGCCCTCAGAGCGGTATCCGATTTGAACGTGAAATCGCTCTCGCCCCCAAAGGCGATGAAGTTACCCTCATCAACACCATGATCAATACCTCCTCAAAACCGGTTAAGTGGGCTATTTGGGAGATTTTCCAGGCCAACGATCCGCTGCGTGTCTATCTACCGACCAATATCTCCGGCCATTTCGCCGAGGGCTATTTGAAGATGTCGGATACCCTCCCTCCGATAGACCGCATTCATGGACAACTCGTTCTCTCCCGCTCCCACACCACAAGCTATAAAGTGGGTTCCGACGCACCCGACATCCGTATTCGCGCCCTTGTTTCTGGCTATACGGTATCTCTAACTGCAAAACTTTTAAAGGGCACCTACCCCGATGGCGGCTGCACCATGGAGGTCTATTCTAATCCGGATGCTGCACCCTATATGGAGATGGAGCTGTTAGCCCCCATCGTGCAGCTTCGCCCAGGCGAGCAGACTCGCTTCGTCACACAATGGCATCTCGGCCCGCCCCAGGGGCCTTAAGGAGAACGCGAGAAGTGCGTGCAGAGATCGTCTCCGTTGGCACCGAACTGCTGCTCGGCCAAATTGTGGATACAAATGCGGCCTATCTTGCCCGCGTGCTTTCTGAACTGGGCATCTCTCTCTACCGCCGCGTTACGGTAGGAGATAATCGAGAACGGCTTCTTGCTGCGTTAACAGAGGCGTTGGCCTCGTCCGACGTGATATTTACCATTGGGGGCCTCGGCCCCACAATGGACGACATCACCCGCGACGTGCTGGCCGAAGCCATGGGCGACACCCTCCACCAAGATGAGCAGATTGCCGCCCAGCTCCGACGCTTTTTTGAACAGCGCGGCATGCCCATTTTGGAGAGCAACTTACGCCAAGCTTTGGTACCGAGCGCCGGTCGCGCCATTCCCAACCCCAACGGAACCGCCCCCGGCCTTCTGTTCGAGGGCCAAAACGGTAAGATCGCCATCGCACTGCCTGGCCCCCCTAACGAGTTCATCCCAATGGTCAACGATTTTGTGGTGCCCTATCTCCGTACACGCACGGGAGGCAAGGGTGTTATTCGGTCATTGGTGCTGCGTGTGGCCGGTGTTGGAGAGAGCTTTGCCGAAGATCGCATCAAAGACCTCATGCAGGATGCAAATCCAACCGTTGCGCCCTATGCCAAGGTGGGCGAGGTGCACCTGCGTATCACCGCATTTGCCGAAACCCCCGATGAGGCCGAACGCCTGATCGCCCAACGAGCCGCTCTTATTCGCCAGCGCCTCGGTCACGCCATCTACGGTGAAAACGAGGAGACCTTAGAACAGGCTGTTGTGAACCTACTCCAACAAAAACAGCAGACGGTCGCCACCGGTGAGAGTTGCACAGGAGGGCTTCTGTCGGGTCGAATAACCGAAGTGCCAGGCAGCTCGAAAGTGTTTCTGGGCGGTGTTGTGGCCTATAGCAACACTGCAAAAACGGCTTTTCTTGGCGTAGATTCCGCGCTACTTGCACAATTCGGTGCCGTTAGCGAAGAGGTTGCGCGTGCCATGGCAGAGGGCGCTCAACAACGCTTCGACACCACCTATGGCATCGGGATCACGGGCATCGCAGGGCCGGAGGGCGGTACACCGGAGAAGCCTGTTGGACTGGTCTATATTGCGCTTAGCCAACGAGATCGAGGCTCTGTGGTGGAACGCTGTGAGTTCATCGGCTCGCGCGCCATTATACGCCATCGCGCCACGCAAACGGCCCTCAATCTGCTTCGGCTGCGTCTGCTCGAAAGCTAACTAGTCCACCTCAATTCCTTTCACCGGCACCACGCTGATCGAGCCATCTACCTCTAGTTGAGCTAAATGCACCTCCTCAAAACGCTCTAAGCCGTGCTGTCGAATAGCAGCCAACAATTCCGCCTCGGTAATCTTCTCCCGGCGCATGTTCTGTGGCAACAACTCTCCATTCAAAATCAAAGGGGTGGGAACGCCTACGATATGCGCCTCTAACTTCGGTACGTGAAGAAACAGTTTTGAAAACGCCCACCCTAAGAGAATAAGCGTGCCGGAACAGACGATGCCCGCCGATAGGTCACCTGCCCCATGGGTCATGGCGTTCTGCACGGCATTTGCCACCGCCATAATCATGGCCAGATCGTAGATGTTGTATTGGCCAAAACTTCGCTTTCCAACTAACCTCAGCCCAACAATGAGAAATAGAGCAACAATGAGCGTACGCGCCATCAGCAGCGTAAGAAAATAGCGATATGCCGGCGTCATAGAGACCTCCGCTAGGGCAGCCTTAAGGCTTTGTAGTGTCTACGGGTTTTATGTACTACCGACCTGTTCGGTACGACGCTAATGGTGCCATCTACCTCTAACACGGCCATATGTACCTCGTCTAAGCTCTCGATGCCATGCTCGCGTAGCGCCGCCATCACCTGTTCATGGGTAATGCCCTCTCGCTTCAAATGTCCTTCTACGAACTCCCCGTCGTTCACCAACAATGTCGGCTCGCCTACAAGATGGTGTTCCAGTTTGGCCGAGCGTGCCATGAGCAAGGTAAAAAGGCGATTCCAGAACAGCAGGGTTGTTGCGGCGACGATGCCACCCAGTAAAGAGTTATCGTTGCCTACCATTGCGTTCTGGACGGCGTTAGCGAGAACAATGATCAGCACCAGGTCGTAGACGTTCATCTGACCCAACTCGCGCTTGCCCATTATGCGTAGACCGATTACAAGAAAGAAATAGATAACCGTGGTTTTACCGGCAATAACCAAGCACCCGTAAAGGTCGGGGTGCGAAAACACATCCATGAGCCACTTGATCATGTTGATTACCCCTTGTTATTCTGTGTGTAGGCAGGAGGTTGTCTTTGCCCCTCTTTTCGAGTATATTAGATGCGAAACAAACCCAAGAGCGCTATGGAAATTATGTCCAAACTCATTTCAGAGCTACTGCCTGTTATAGGCCACACAGTTGTGATTTACCTTTTCCTGATGATTGCGCTGCGCGTGGCCGGTCGGCATCAAATCGGGCAGCTCAGCGTCATCGATCTCGTCGTTCTTATTTTACTCGGTAGTGCGGTAGAAACCGCAATGGTCAATGGGGACACAAGTTTGGCAGCCGGCATTGCTTGTTCCGGCACGCTTCTCATTTTAAACCGTCTTTTTACCTGGTTGATCCAGCGCGTTCGTCCACTCAATCGAGAGCTAAACGGCGACCCCATCACTCTCATCAGCGACGGGCGGTTTGTTGAGGAGAACCTGCGCCGCGCTGGCCTAACGCATGAGGATGTTCTCCAGGCCTTACGAGCGCGCGGATTGGCAGACGTTAGCGAGGCTCGATTTGCCGTTATGGAGGTAAACGGAAGTATTACTGTCATCCCTCGCCATGCCAAAGTGCACCGTAGTTCCCGAACCACCAAAGAGGCAACCTAACAAACTTTCTGTTGCCTACACATATACCTAAGCCGGAGAGAGATTCTCTCCGGCTTTTCGGTTTTTGGGGTTACCGAGCTTATGGCAGCAAGCCACCTACACCACCGGCAGCCGCCCCTCCCTGCTCTTGAGGTGCCCCTCCGTTAAGCGCTTGAATGGCCGGAGGGTTATCCGGAATGATTTTCGGTGTAATGAACACCAAAAGGTCCGAATCGTTATTGGTTGTAGAGCGGGAACGGAACAGGGTTCCGATGAGCGGAAGGTCTCCTAGCAGCGGCACTTTGCTGATGGAGGTATTATCTTGCTTGTTGGTAAGCCCGTTGATCACCATAGATTGGCCGTTATAGACGATTCGCGTGACGATCGCTTGCTGGAAGCCGATGATCGGGATACTACCACCTGCCGGGTTGGTGACCGAACCGAGAATGTTCGAGGAGATGAGTTGCCCCAACAGCGTGATAGAGTTGTCATTGTTGATGTAGGGGGTCACGATAAGCTCTACGGTAACGGGGAAGAGGGTATAAGAGGTCGTGACAACGACGGTGCCGTTGGGTCCGATCACCGGGGTTTGCGTGATAACGGGCACCTCCTGCACGTTCTCGAAAACGGCCGGCACTCCGTTGAGGGTGCTTGCCGTTGGCGAGGTCAACACTTTGCCTTGTCCCTGAGTGAGAATCCAGCTCAGCTGGGTTTGAACGTTACCGGCGGCATACTGAATGAAAGCCGTGTTCGAGGCCGAGAAGTTGAGGTTGGCGCCCGAGACAAACTGCCCTTTCGCCAAACTCCAGTTGATACCGAAAGCATTAAGAGCATTCTCGGTAACGGTGACAAACTGGGCGCTGATCAGAATCTGCTTTGGCTTAACATCCAGCAAGCGGATCAGCTGACGCAGCTCTTGGATCTGTGCCGGGGTACCGCGCACTAGGAGCGAGTTATCGGCATCGAGCGCGCTGATATCGCCTGGGGTCATACCGTTTGGCAACAGATTAGAGAGATTCCCACCCGTACCGATCTGGCCAGCTCCCGCTCCTCCACCGGGCGCACCGGGGGCGCCGGGCGCTTGCCCGCCAGGGAATTGCCCCCCTCCGGGGCCGAATTGGCCGCCGCCTGGGAACCCGCCACCTGGGAATCCACCTCCTGGGAACCCTTGCCCACGACCGAAGAAATCGCTATCGTCGCTTCGATGCGCGCTCTGATCACTTGTTAGCGGCATATTGCTCACGGCCGGGGGTGTGAAATCGGACGCCCCATTATAGCCTTGAATAGGCGCCGAAGGCCCTACAGATACCGCGGGGCCATAGGGTGTGATGAACACCGGCCGATTGCCAGAAGGAACAGGGCTCGAGTAGTCGGGCATCTCCTGATGAAGGAGATATTTCAAGCCAAGTCGGCGCACATACTCCAGAAAGTCGGGTTCATCGGGATTGTTGATACCGAGAATGCGCAGGATGGTGGAAGGCGCCGTGTATTGAAGCTTGATTTTAACGATATGCTTTTCCTCTTGTTGAGGAGGTAGTACCGGCTGAGCCGTCTCTTCCTTCTTAGGTTTCGGAGCGCTCCCTTTCGGCCCGATATGATAGATGCCGTCTTCAACCCACAGGTCGGCGCCGGCGGATTGCGCGATCGCCTTCATGATCACGTCTATGGGCTGCTTCACCAAACTGACATTGACGGGCGAGAAAGGCCGGTCGGGGTCTTCCGTGAGCACCACTTGGAGCCCGGTCTCTTTTTCTAAGAGATTAACAGCGGATTCTAAGGTAACATTCTGAACCTGGAAGGTGATCCGCGCGGCGGCGTCAGAGCCGGGTGGAAGCGTTACTTGGGTAGAGGCCCCATCATCAGGTACCGATTGGGCCTTTGCGGTGCATCCACATTCACACAAAAACGTCGCTCCTAACACCGCAGCGACGGAGAGAGTGATTATTGATCTCACTTGCCTGTGCAAGCTCATGCTAAATGCCCCCCTTGAGACATATATCGCCGTATGAAGGCGTGGAGATTTGCGGCGATAGCGTTTGTGCGGAATTTCTGAAGTTTTTATTTCGACACAGGAACCTGTTTTTCCTGCCTAGAAGCGAGGGTGGAAGGAAAAATTTTCTGTTTTCAGCTTCTGGCTTAAACGGGTGGAATGGAAATAACAGAGGAGTAGCAGTGGTCGCTGTCGGCAGTAGGAGGAGAGGAATAGACTAGGCCTCTCCTCCATTTGTGTAGCTTTAGCGCTTAGGGAAGATACCCCCCACCGCCGAAGCCACCGCCACCGAAGCCACCACCACCGAAGCCACCGCCGATGCCGCCCATACCACCGCCGATGCCGCCCATCATACCACCGCCGAAGCCACCAAGGCCACCGCCGATGCCACCGATACCGCCCATGCCACCCATCATACCACCACCGAAGCCACCAAGGCCACCGCCAAAGCCGCCGCCGAAGCCGCCACCGCCTACCGGATTAGGGCGCATTAGCAATCCGGGTTGCACAGAGTAGCCCAGTGCGCTAAAACTGCGGGCTCCGAACAGACCGGCGAAGAAATCGGCGCTCATAATGAAGTCGGAGGCACCTTGTAACTTCACCGGCAGTTGATAGCCGGTCGGGTTATTCTCCTCGGGTGTTGTTTCAGTCGTTGTACCGGTATTCTCGTTCTCCACCTTCGGAACGATGCTATAGATACCATCCTGATAGGTATAGGTAAGCGGCGGGTTATTTCCGGCAGCTCTCAGCAACGCATCGAGTGCCGTAGTGAAAGGCTTATCGCGCAGATGCAGCGTAACGCGAATACCTCGCAGGTTTGGATCGAGCGTATAGTCGGCTCCGGTCTGTCGGAACAGCAGTTTCAGAGCCGTATAGAGGTCTACATCCTCCAAGTCTAAGGTAACGGGCTTGTTGGCGTTTTGGTCGCCCGACGCGGCAGTTGTGGTGCCGCTTTGATCGCCTTGTGCATAGCTGTGTGCCGGCACGGTTGCCAAGCCCAATGCGAGCAGCCCACTTAACGCCACGATTGTCCACTTCTTTGCCAGCATCGCTGGATTCCTCCTCAACAAATATTTTTAGTCTGCACCACCGGGCGAATTCCCGCCCCCACCGCCGAAGGAAGGAGCACCCGGGCGTGGGAGGCCGGGCCGTCCCATTCCACCAGGCGCTCCTGGATAACCGCCGTATCCAGGGTAGGTGCCGGTGCCCATCGTTTGCGCCGCGGTTTGCAAGTCCGATAGTTTGACGTTTTCCACGAGAATAAGGTTACCTTCTCGCTTTTCGAGTTTAACCGAATCGCCGGTAATGGCCAGCACACGATAGTTATCGGAGGTAAGGCTGCCAGGTTTTACGATCTCGCTCTGGCCGTTTTGCTCCAAAATGGCATAGACACCGTTGCCCCGCATAATGCCGGCCACGCGCCTATCCGGTACCTGTTCGACAACGACCGGTTTTTCCGGAGGAGCTTGAACAGTGGTATCGGCAACCTGCAAGGGCTGTACCTCCGCAAAGACATCGGGGGGAAGCGGCTTTCTCTTCCAGGTTATAAGGAAGGGGTCTTGATGGTACTTACCGGTTATTGCGGCAGCAACCTGCTTTTTCCCTGCTCCTCCGGCCGTTGCAGCCTGCCGCCCACCGGCAAACGCACCACTCCCCGGCATACCACCGGACATCGCTCCGCCAGGCCCTCCTTTGCCCATGCCCATAGGCATAGTCGGCGGCGTCATGGTAGGCGTGGTGGGAGTTGTGGTAGTTGTGCCATTGTCGGAAGAGGATTGCCCCCCACCGCAGCCTGCTAGGAAGATAAGCACTAGGCCGAGCAGAGCCGCTTTGCCTAGAGAAGACCCGCACCGAATTTGGCCGATTCTTTTCATATCTGTTTTCCCCACAATATTATATACCTTTTTCACCTAATCGGCTGCACCAGCTGAAGTTCCACCCGCTCCGCCACTAGGCGTTGGCGGCATCGGCCTTCCGGCTTTTGGCCCACCCATACCACCGCCAGCCCCAGGATACATGCTCATTCCCATACTCGGAGGCATTCCCATCCCATAAGGTGCGCCCATACCGCCACCGGCATTGCCACCCGAAGTTACCTGTAAGCGAGTATCTGGAGCTGGTGGAGGATTGTTCGGGATAATATAGAGGGTAAGAGAGTAGGTCAGCATCAGTGCCGGGCTTTGCCCCTTTAAGCTTACGTTGTCCACAACCGGCATGCCGTGACCAAGCATTTCGGTGTTGATCCGCTTAAGATGCTCCATCGCGGCCTGAAAGCTTTTGCACATCACCGTAACCGTCCAACTCTTTCCAGGCTCCGGTAAGGTGATCCCTTTACTATAGTTAGTGATGGCGTTAGGATCGGTAGGGAAGGCCGGTATTTGGAACACGGTAAGCAGGGTAATGCCATCGTTCATCTGGGAATCGTACCAGTGTTGAAGCCAACGCCCCCATTCCTGAGGGATACGGTCGAACCCACGCAGTGCGTAGATCGCAATAAGGTCATTACTCGTATCGTTTTTATGGAAGGGAAGCGCCGGCATATAGCGAGCCTGGTTGATCTGCCACGACTCCTGTGCCTGTACCGCCTGCTTCTGGGTTGTTTCAAGCAGACGTTTCGCTTGGGCGACCTGCTCTTGCGTGCCTCCGTTTTGCTCAACGGAGGCGATCTGAGAGTTTGTATCGTTAATGCGGTTGCGCAGAGGGTTGATTAGGGCAAAGAAAAGTATAATCCCCAGCACAAACGCAACCCCAACACCTATTCCCAGGATATGCCATTTATTCAGCTTACTAAGCATCACCTCTCCCCTTTCTTACTCGGCTCCACCGGCAGCAGCCCCACCGGTCGCTCCGGGCGGCTGAGACCCCATGGGGCCGCCAGGGCCAAAACCGGGCATACCCGGAGGCATACCATACCCTCCAAACCCAGCAGCACCTGCACCGCCTCCCTGCCCTGCAGGTGGCCATGTGGGCGCTGTTGCAGGCGGAGCTAGACTGTCTTGCAAAACCAGGTCTGCCGTGAAATCAAAGCCTTTGCGCCCCTCCACTTCGGTAGGGGTGGCCACACCGTTGTTCTGGTTTCCTCCGCCGCCGCCCATTCCCCCATAAGGCGAACCAGGCATTCCCGACATCCCATAGGGCATTCCCGGAGGGCCTCCCCCCATCCCATAAGGTGAGCTAGACATCGGCGAACTCGTCATCGGTCCGCCGGCGCCATAAGGCCCTTTGGGAGGCCCATAAGAGCCGAAGCCACCGTAGGCTTGATTGCCGTTTTGGGCGTTGGCCGATTCAGGAGGATACGGATGAGGTGGCATAGTGATGTAGACGCTTTGAAACTTTGTGGTGTCGTTACGCAGGAATATCCACCATCGTGCCAACTCCATCTCATTTGGGCAGAACCCGGTGAGGTGCACCAGGCTGTGATTCCGCGGATCGATCTCCATGGAGTGCAGAAGGATGTAGGGGCTTGTATCCGATGCTACCGCAGTATAGGCTTTCCACCACGAGTCGTTATACTTCTGAGCGCTCGCAATAAAATCCTGCTTGCTTTTGATATCGGCAATACTGCTATTCACCTGCTGCACCTTCGACTGGTAGTCCTGATACTGCGACTGAAGGCTATTGGCGCTATCCAGTTGTTGTTGGGCTTGGCTCAGCACCCCTTTCAGGCTAATGTACCAGGCCACAAAGGCAATAATGACGGCTGCCACAAGAGCCGTTGCAATGCCAAAGAAAACAGGGCGCGCACGGCGCTCATGAACATAAGGCGGTAAAAGATCGATCCTCACCATCTTCTAAAGCTTCTCCTGATACAGGCATTTCCTTATGGACCTACACGTTGGGATAGGCACAGGCCTACTTCTTTCTGCCTCGTTTTGCCGGTTCCGGCAGAAGATCGTAGGCTGCAAGCCCTAAACTCACGGCAAAAAGCGGCCCGACCTCATCCATATCGTAGCTCTGTTTTTTGATACTCATCTGCACATGACGAAGTGGGTTCACTACCCGAGTCGAGATGCCGAGTTCATGCTCGATGAACTCGGCCAGTTTTGGCAGACGTGCCATACCGCCGCATAGCAGAATCTCGTGGACAGGTGCATCCCCACTGCGGGACCGATAGAAGTCCAAAGAGCGTCGTAGCTCCTGGACGAGATCGGTAACATGCGGGGCTATCGCGTTAAATATCTGAATTTTGAGGGCATCCTGGGGTTGCGGATGCGGTGTTGCCTCACCAAAAGCCGGCGGCACATCGGCTGCCGGAGGCGGTATAACCCCCGGTGTCTCCCCTTCTGCCTGTTGAGCGCTGAAATCGAAGGGAGTGGAGGGCGGGTTCAGCTCCTGCGACGGGCCGGCCAACCCACCCGACGATTCCCCAAGCTCGCCTGAGGAGGGTGCTAGGCCACCGGAACCACCTCCAAGCTCCTCAGAAGAGGGTGCCAATCCACCGGAGGGTGAAGAGAATTCGGTGGATTCGGTGGCAGCGCCGGAAAAATCAAAAGGCATTCGCCCAGAAGGAGAGCTGATGGGGCCTGAGGCCGACATGGGCGGCGGCTCGGTGAAATCTATAAAGCCTCCCGATTCGCCGGGCAACGCCCCAGAAACTCCAAAACCGGCCTGAGGGAGCTGTTCAAACATCACCTCGGCCAGGTCTCGTTTATACCGCTCCGCCGTGTCCATATCTACCTGCAGGGCTTCGGCAATGGCTCGAGTAAAGTTATCTCCGCCGACGGGCAGCGTACGCAGGAATGCGGGCAGATTATCTCGGAACACGCCGATATCCGTGGTACCGGCCCCAATATTGGCGATGAGCGCCGTATGCCCCGCTGCTTGCGCAGGCTCGCCGATATCGAGCAACGCGCGCCCCACGGCCAACGGCACCACGTCTATGGCTTTGGGGTTAAGGCCGGCAGCAAAAAGCACCTCAACATGCTGATCGATGAAATCCTGCTGGGCTACGGCCAACAGAACCTCAATGTTCTGCTGCGAGGGGTCGGTTCCCTCTGGCCGCTCGATGCGGGCATAGTCCATAATCGTTTGGGTGGCCGCAAAAGGAATCTGGCGTTCGATCTCCCACTGCATCTGGGTGGCCAGCTCTTTATCGTCTGACACGGCAGGCACCTCAACCACCCGAACTACCACCGATATATTGCTCGCCGCCGCGCTTACCACCTGTTTTGTGCCGATACCGGCATCGCGCAGCATCTGACGTATGGCCTGCCCAAGTCGTTGTGCATCGAGGATCGCCCCGCCATCAAAAGTGTCGGGGGGCGTTGGTGCAATGGCTATGCCCGTTACCTCGACACGTCCACCTCCACCGCGCGCTTCGACGGCCTTAATATATTTCGACCCTATATCCAACCCGAGATAGGTTCCAGCCATCTTAAATTACTCCCTGCTCAAATCCGTAATCTGCGGACTCACTACCCCACCAATAGGGGTTTGCAACCTCGCCACTATCCTTCATCTTTTAGATACGTCCTCAGCATTGTATCAGGTTTGCCGCCGACTGTCAATACCGTTTTCCCATGTTCCTCTCTCTTTTGTCGTGTCTCTTGCCGAAAAGGTTCAATTAGCGGAGTTCTACAACCTCCGTGGCATGAGGCCCTATCTCAATCGGGAAGAGAAGCACACCGTTTTGGTTTTGCAGAGGCGTTACCTTTTGTGCTAAACGCTCGACCGCTTCATGTGCGCCTGCCAACGTGGGAATCTGTGCTGCAAACACAACCACCCTGCCGCTTTGCGGTTGTGCCGAGGCATTATAGAGGGTGAAGAGGTGATCGCCGTAGCGCTCAATCCCTAGCGAAGGATTATCTGTAGTCGCCCAGGTAAGAGGCTGCCAACCTGCCGCAGAGAGCTGTTGAAAAAGAGGAATATAGCGCTTGAACAGGTTACGATCTCGATTATACCACTTTGGCGTCTCCCAATAGGGATGCGTCGCCGCATCCGCACTGAACATACTTGGAAACAGATCGTAGAAAAGGCATCGCTGAAAATACCGTTCCACCATACTGTGGTCAAAACGATCGAAGTCGGTGTCCATCAGCATGAGAAAGGGTTTCTGGTAGCAAAGGGTTCTTCGGTAGCAGAGGGTCGCGTCGGAATCCGGGGAGAAGTGGCCATCATCAAGCCAATTCACCTCGGAACCCATCACATCGAGCAGCGGCGCAAAAACGCAAAAGCGTTCGGGCGTGCCGTTAGCCATTAGGAGGCGCCCTCGGTTGTGCAAATCTGCACTGACGAAACGCGTGAAGTCGTGCACCCAGTACCACTGAGGCACACAGACTTTTCGGAGACCGCTATCAAACGTTAAAGGATACGGGCACGCCTGTAGATCGGACAAACGATAGTCGCGCGTATCCGTCCAACTCTCTAGAGAATCCAGATAGATACCGTCGAGACGACCGTGTTTCTGCGTGTCTTCCGTCCCAAAGAGGTGGTCTGCAGCCTGTACGGTATAGCTCAGTGAGGCCTTAGTGGGTTGTTCGGGCGTGGCCGGCAAGCCGGGGCTAGGGTTTAAGATGAAGAGCGCCCCATCGTTCCAAGGCACCTTGCTGAACTGCACATAGAAACGGCCGTTCGGGTCTTGCACGCCGCTGTTCAGAACGGCGCGCGCCCACTCCTGAGGAGTTGGATCGGCTAGTGAATCCAGAGGACGTGGCGGCATAGCCTCTTTTGCTTGCGTCTGTATCAAGGCCATCGCGCTCTCATAGGTACGTGGGATGTCGTCTGCCATGGGCATCCAGTAGGAAGAAGGCTCGATATATCGAAAACAGAGGATGCCTGCCGCGTTATCCTGTTTTATGCTGTTGTCGCCCTCATGAAAAGCAAAGCCGAAATCCGGCCATCCTTCCACGCTCTCCGGAGCGGTAAACGGCATCCAAATACCGTAAGGTTTATGCTGTTCTGGGTAGAAGAGGGCGTTGGCGCGATAGAACCTCATTGCCGCCTCTCGAAACGGCATAGTGGTCAATGCGATCTCCCGTTCTCCCACTCGCTCTACGGGCAGGGGTGGCAGGGAGAACAACTCACAGCGCACACGCGCCGTGCGCGCAGGCCATACTTGACTTTTACCAGTAAGGGCCACATCCCACCCAGTGACAAAAAGATGGTGAGGGGCGTTATAGAAGATGCGAAATACGGAAGGCCACTGAATATCTTCCGCCATCATAAGCCCGCCCATTCCACCGGCCACACAGGCAAAGGGATAGCGGGAAAGCCCTCCGGTTGCGCCTACCGATATCTGCACCTCGTTCTCATACTCCTCGCCAGCCTCCACGGGGAATGCACGACGAATATCTTCTCCCCACACGAGGTCAGATTGGGCGATGGGAACTGCGAAATAGAGGCTTAGAGCGCGGTCTTGGCCGGTCTTATCTATCAGGGTGCCGTCTATCGCTATTCCATCCCCTTTAGGATATAGCGCTACGCTAAACACAACATGCAGGGCATTGATCACGCCATCGAAGTTCACTCCGCCCGCCTGCCTTGGCGTAAAACGGCCTTCCAGGGGAATCAAAGGGCCATCACTGCCCACATCGCGCAGCAGAAACCCGCCCATCACAGACTCGTTCACTTTCCTTCCTCTTATCCTCACCGCAGCCAAGGTGCCACGAGCATCGAAGGTCAGTGAGAGAGAACGGTCTGCCGATGTCAACGTTTGCCAAGGCGCCACAGGCTGAGAGCGGGTGGGCACACCCATCAACTGGCCATCAAAAATATGGGGGCCTTTTAGCAGATAGAGAGAAACGTCATCAAACCAGGCGGTGCCTTTATGATGGCGAAAAAGCGTATAGAGGGTAAGGCTCTTCACCGGCTTTTCTGGATAGATAACGACCTGCTCTCGTTCCCAACCGTGCGTTCCTGGCGAGAAGGTGGCCAGCTGCCCCCATAATGGGGTTCCATCGTCATATATCAGGTCTACATAGAGCGCGTAGTCGGCAGGGTTGTTGCCCTCCACCGAATCGGCGCGGCTCCAGCCTACCACAACAATGGGAGTTGGGCGTTGTTCGTTGAGCACGATCGTTTGCATGGCTCCGTGCAGGCTGGTTGTATCGGTGCTATCACACCGTATGCTCTGTTCGCCGCCATGCACAAACCGCCGGTCAATATCATAGCCCTGGCCGTAAGGCAACCATTCGGGCACACCGCCCCCTTTGCCATCCGGCCCGCTCCCTCCCTCGAAGCCTCCGTTTCGCACAAGGTTGGCCCCATAGCCCTGCCCTCTCGCATAAAGGGGGCAGAGCAAACAGAGGAGCAGAGCAAACACCCAAAAGCCATGCAAGACTATGGGTTTTTGCCACACTTCCCAAAATTTTCGGGTTTGTATAAGGCGCACCATGCCTCTTTCCATCAAAGGAGTTTGTCGTAGATGAACGCACGGCAAGCCGGCGACTTCCGGCGGCATTTTCTCTGGAGGATCCAACCACCTACTCGAAGTTGCCGGCTTCCACAGCACGTTTGACCAGCACCTCGGTCAGCTGTGAGGAACGCCCTAGGTAAGGGCCAAGGCGGAAATGCACCTCTGGATAGAGCTTTTGAGCTTCCTCGAACAGCGAGGGCAGATCGTCGGCTACATGCGTGCCCGTATGCAGAAAATAGGGAACACCCACGATCTCCGTGGCGCCCTGTTGCACACAAAGGGCGATGGCCTCAGGAATGGAGGGGCTATTGCACTCCAGAAAACCGACCTCCACAATCGGGAAGATACCGCGTCGTTTTACTTCATCAACCACGCGATACATCGCCTCGTTAGCGGCAGGGCGTGGGCTGCCGTGAACCAGCACCAGCAGAGCTTGTTTAGCCATGCTCCTTTACTCCTGAGGTTGCCGGGCATTTTGCGGTTCCGTAGAGCGGGCAATCGGGCAAAGCGCGGCAGAAGCGCGCGGCGCGCTCAAGGTCTTCACGCCACGCCTCAGGCCCTACGGCTGCGAGGGCGCTTGCGATAAGCGCATCGGCCAAGTTTTCATCATAGCCAATCGGCTCGGCCACAATAAACTCCAATTCGGGACAGCGTGCCCTTGCCTCTTCCAACGCTTTAGGGATGTCGGCTTTCACAAATTTCCCTGGCACTAAGAAATAGGGTAGCACCAAAATGCGACGCACCCCCTCTTGCGCCAAGCGCGCCACTACCTCCGCAAATAGTGGTTCGCTATAGTTGAGATAGCCTACTTCCACGCGGGCAGCAAGCCCCTTGGTGCGCAGGCGTTCCGCATGGGCTTGCAGTGCCTCACCGGCCCCACATAGAAGAGAGCCATGGGCAAACAGAAGGATCGCGTCGGGCTTCATCTTCGTGAGGCTACGAGTTCCAAGTTCTTACCGCTCTCCTCCTCCACGGTCTCATGCAGGCTGTTGCCATGGCTATCCATCGTCACCACCGCCAACAGGTCTTTCACGCGCAGGTGCCACATGGCCTCAGGCACCCCGAACTCCTCCAGAAAGTCTACCCCCTCCACATCCGTCACACACTCGGCGTAGAACTGCGCCGCCCCGCCAATAGCATTCAAATAGACGGCTCCGTAGTCTTTCAGCGCCTGAAGGGTCTTTTCACCCATCCCGCCCTTGCCAATAATCGCTCTTATTCCAAAACGCCGGATGATATCGGCCTGGTAAGGCTCTTCGCGCATGCTCGTCGTGGGGCCGGCTGCGGTGATTTTCCAGCGCCCTTGTGCATCTTTAATCGCCACCGGGCCGCAATGGTAGATTACCTGTCCGTGAAGGTCTACAGGGCTATCGTGCTCCAAGAGATATTTATGGAGCGCATCGCGCCCTGTGTAGATCACGCCGGAAAGCAACACCACATCACCCACCTTAAGCTTACGCACATCCTCCTCGCTTAACGGTGTTGTAAGATGAATCTCTCGGCCTGTAAGCGGGATGTTCTCTTGCTCGGCCAAGCGCTGGGGCCTTTCTTCACGGAACAACCACCGGCGAATAGCCCCTGTCTGCGGGTCAAGGCGCACCCCAAGGCGTCGAAAAGCCCAACAATCGTAGGCCACCGAGACAAAGAAGGAGGCCGGCAGCCGATTCAGCGCCCCGATTTTGCACCCGAAAAGGGTCACCTTGCCTCCAAAGCCCATTGTGCCGATGCCCAAGTCGTTGGCATGTGCCATCACGCGCTCTTCCAGCTCCGCCAAAACCGGGTTCGGGTTCACATCGTCCAGAGGACGTAACAACTGCTCTTTGGCATGACTATAGCCACTGGTGCGATCGCCCCCAATACACACTCCCAAGCAGCCCACGCTACACCCTTGCCCCTGGGCTTGCCAAATAGCATGAAGGATGCACTTGTAGACACCCTCCAGGTTACGGTCGGCACGCCCTAAATGCTCTAGCTCACAGGGAAGAGAGTATTGGATATTTTTGTTTTCGCATCCGCCCCCTTTTAACAGGAGAAGCACCTCGATCTCGTCTTCCTCCCACTGCTCAAAATGGATGATGGGCGTTCCGGGGCCGATATTGTTGCCAACATTCTTGCCGGTAATGCTATCCACAGAATTCGGCCTTAGTTTGCCCAGCCTTGTGGCCTCCGCAATGGCCTCATGAATGGCCTGTTTCATAGCGATTTGGTTCACCCCCACCGGAGTGTGGATGAAGAAGGTGGGCATGCCCGTATCCTGACAGATAGGCTGCTCACGCTCACAGGCCATGTCAATGTTTAACCCGATGATCTGTAGTGCCTGTCCCGATCGGTTATGTTTATCCTCCATTTGCAGGACGCGCTTAAGGGCACGGCGTACATCGGCAGGCATGTTGGTGGCGGTCTGGGTGATCAGCTCCAGCAAACTCTGTTGCAACTGTTCCATAGCTAGCAAACTCCAAGTCCTCCGCAACGTTGCAGAGAACGATTTTTTTTTCACACCCATTCATTATACCTACCATCTCCGCAGATGGTTCAGGAACGAGGGTGACGCCATGCCCCTCCCACCCCCTTAGAACGCAGAGCACCTAGCGGTGAGTGTCCTAGCGGACGGTGCCTTTCGCGGAAAGGCAACTTTGCAGAGGGCAACTTCCTTCATAAACTGCGCCGTCTACCTCGACAGCCCCTCACCCTAATCCTCTCCCCATGGGGAGAGGGGAGACCAACAAGCTAACTCTCCGTTTCCTTTGATAACCTCCCCCTTGGAAACTCACCACTCGCCCCCTTTCTCCCTATTAGGGGGAAAGGGGGCGAGCAAGAGAGGCTTGCTGTGCAGACTGACTCTAGAACTGAATGAACGATGAGCGGGTAACCACAAGGGTTATCCCTACAACCCCTCACACCCTACTCCCCTCAAGGCCAACGGTGCTGCGCTCAAGGCCAATACAGGGGTCCCCAGAAAATCGCAAGATTTTCTGGGGCAGGGCTCCCTTCCCTCAACACTCCCCCTCAGCGGCCTGTGTCGCTTCCTTAAACGCCTCATTCCGCTGGCCGCTGCGTTGCTGTCTGCTAAGACCGCTGCTGTGCCGTCTGCAAGACGAAAGGAGGGGATAGGGGGTCGAACAAGGCAGGCTTGCCCTGTGAATTGGCTCTAGAACCGATTGCATGATGGGCGGGTAACCTCAAGGCCGACGCCCTCCCCCTCATCTGCAAGACGAGCGGTCTTTCACACGAATCTACAACGCTTCCCGACGCCCACACGTAGAAGGAAGAGAAGGATTTTCTCTTTGGAAAAAAGAAGATTTTTACAGAACAAGAATTTTAAGAGGAGCCTTTCCATGCCAAGTGCATCCTACAGCCCCGGACTAGAGGGAATTGTCGCCGGGCTTACCGCCATCTCAAAAATAGACGCCGAACGGAATCGGCTGAGCTATCGTGGCTACGACATCCACGACCTCGTGGATCATTGCAGCTTTGACGAAGTCGCCTATCTCCTTATCTACGGCGATCTGCCCAACCAAAGCCAGCTCGACGCTTTCTGCAAAACCGTCGGCGCCCATCGTGGCGTCCCTTCAGAGGTCATCTCCTTGTTGCGAACCCTGCCCTCCGATGCCTCGCAAATGGATCGCGTGAAGGCCGCCGTCGCCGCGCTCGCCCTCTTCGATCCACAGCGTGAAGAGAGAACTGCAGAGGCCTATCGTGCCGTGGCCGTTCGGCTCTACGCCCAACTGCCCACCATCATTGTCAACAGCTATCGCCTCAGCCAGGGACAAGAGCCGGCCACCCCACGCGCCGACCTCAATCACAACACCAACTTCTTCTGGATGCTTACCGGCCACGAGCCTTCCGACCTCATCGGCCATGCGTTCAATGTAAGCCAAATCCTCTATGCCGAGCATGGCTACAACGCCTCCACTTTCGCTGCCCGCGTTACCGTCTCCACCCTATCCGACATCTACTCCGGCGTGGTATCGGCCATTGGCACGCTGAAAGGGCCTCTGCACGGCGGCGCCAACGAGGCGAGCATGCAGATGCTCCTCGAAATCGGCTCTCCAGAGCGCGCGGCGGAGTGGGTTCGTGAGGCACTCGCGCGGAAACAACGGATCATGGGGTTCGGACATCGCGAATATAAACACGGCGATGAGCGTGCCCGCATTGCAAAACAGTACGTCATCGAGCTGGCAAACAGCAAGGGGGCAACGCATTGGCTCGAAATGGCGGATATCATCGAGCGCGAGATGATGCAAGCCAAAGGGCTTTATCCCAACGTAGACTTCCCCATCGGCCTGCTCTACTACCTTATGGATATTCCCATTCCGCTCTACACCCCCATCTTCATGATGAGCCGCATCACCGGCTGGTGTGCCCACATCATCGAGCAACTAGAAAACAACCGCCTGATACGGCCTGAAAGTGAATACATCGGGCCGAGCGAGCGCCCTGTGCTTCCGCTGCCGGAACGTCCCTAGGTGCGGCAATGATAGACGGATCGAAAACCACCGGTATGGCCGTGGTTCTAGGGGCGGGAACCATGGGCGGCGGCATCGCCGCCCAGCTTGCCAATGCCGGTTGGACGGTCTGGCTGCTCGATCTTCCCTCTCCCCAGCAACGCAACCGGTTGGCCGAAGAGCGCCTCCGTCGCCTCCAAAATGCACGCCCTCCCTTGCTCGCCCTGCCGGAATATGCAGAGCGCATCCATGCAGGCAACATAGAGGACGACATCCGTCGTCTAAAAGAGGCCGATTGGATCGTCGAAGCCGTCATCGAAGACCTACAGACCAAACGCCACGTGCTGGCTCTTGCCGATGAAAACGCTGGGGTTCAAACGCTTATCACCAGCAATACCAGCGGCTTAAGCCTCCATGCCATGAGCGAAGGGAGAAGCCAATCGTTTCGTGCTCGCTTCTTCGGCACCCACTTTCTCAACCCGCCCCGCTATCTTAAGCTGCTCGAAGTCATTCCCTTGTCCACAACCGACCCCAACCTCGTTGCGGGATTTACCCGATTTGCCGAGCAGACGCTCGGACATCGTGTAGCCTTCGCCCGCGATACCCCCGGCTTCATATCCACGCGGCTTTGGATTGCGCATCTGCTCGAAACCATGCATCTGGCCGAAGAGTTCGGCCTATCGGTTGAGACGGTGGATAGCCTAACCGGCCCGCTCATCGGTCGCCCGCGCAGTGCCACGTTTCGCATGGCCGACATCGTCGGGTTAGACATCGTCGCTGCCGTGGCACAGCATCAGTACGAACTGCTTCCAAACGACCCTAAGCGTTCGCTCCTCACCCCACCGAAGGCGCTACGGTATCTGCTAGAACGGGGTCTGCTTGGAGAAAAAGGGGGTAGTGGCTTCTATCGGCGCCAAAACGATCATATCGAGGTGTTCGACTTCCTCACACAAACCTATCGGCCCCGCCAAACCGAGCCTCTGCCCTTTGTCGCCCATCTTCAAACCCTGCCGTTGCCGGAACGCTTGGCTCTCATCGCTCAAGCTGCCTCAGCCCCTTCTCCCGAAGCGCGGTTTCTACACACCCTTCTGTTCCGCTTCGCAGACTATGTGGCCTCTGTTGGGCCGGAGATCGCCGACGACATTCTCACCATAGACCGCGTTATGCAATGGGGTTTTCAGTGGGAGCTTGGGCCTGGAGCCATGGCCGATCTGCTGCAACCGCAAAGAGAGCGCCCCTATTATAGAAGTATTGGCCACCGGCGCACCTATCTCTCCTTTGCAGAAGACAGATATCTCCCTATCCCGAAAGAACCGGAGTATCTCTGTCTATCCGAACGAAAACAGGAAGGCGGAACGTTGCTTGCAGAGGCATCCGCTTCTCTCATTGCGCTGGACGACGATGTGGTCTGCCTCGAGTTTCACACCAAGATGAACACATTTGAGCCGGCCCTTGTGCGCTTTATCGAGCAGGTCTGCAACCTTGTTGAGAAAGAGGGGTGGGCCTTGGTCATCGGCAATCAGGCACCCCATTTTTCGGCGGGCTATAACCTGCACCTTTTCTTAGAGGCCATCGAAGCCAAAAAGTGGCAAGCGCTCGACGCCATGCTCAAAGAGCTGCAGTTTGTTTTTCTACGCTTGAAATATGCCTCGTTTCCCACGGTGGCCGCCCCGCATGGCTACACGCTCGGAGCCGGTTGTGAAGGCACCCTACATTGCACCCATGTGCAGGCCGCCCGTGAGCTGGCAATGGGGTTACCGGAGGTGCGCGTGGGGCTTATACCGGCCGGCGGTGGCACCAAAGAGATGTTGGTGCGCACGATGAACCCGCTAGAACAACAGGCCGATCCGCTGGATGCGCTGGAGAATCTGTTCAAGCGCCTCACGATCCCCTCCATCTCGACCAGCGCCGATGAGGCAAGGAAAAACGGTTTTCTCCGTCCTACCGACGGTCTTACCCCAAACGCCGACCGTCTTCTCTATGAGGCCAAATGCCACGCGAAGCGCCTTAGAGAGGAAAACTATCGCCCCCTCTCCCCTCACCCCATTCCCACCTTTGGGCGAGCGGCAAAAGAGCGACTGCACCGCGCGCTTGAGCAGTGGCTCTCCGAAGGCCTTATCACCGAGCACGATGGTTTCGTTGCCGCCCAACTTGCCCGAGTCCTCTATGGAGATGCCGAAACGCAACGCTCCTGCACCGAGGAGGCCCTTCTGCAGATCGAACGCGAGGCGTTTATCGCGGCGGCTAAGCACCCAAAGAGCCTTGAACGTATTCGCCACGTGCTGACAACGGGCAAACACCTGCGAAATTAGGCGAAGTGCCAAGCATTAAAACCGAACGTTAGGCTCCTCTGCTGCGCTTAGCGGAAGATCGTCAGCGGGCTGTAACTGAACCCAACCTAGGCGATTTAAGGTGCGGATGGCCCCGGTAACCTGCTCCTTAGAGAAGGCAGCATGATGTCGCCGCTCCATCGTCTCCAGCACGACCTGCTCGGTGACCGATTCAAAAGCAGATGCGCTCTTCTGTTGCAACTCCTTTGTCACAAAATGCACGGTGGCCACGACCCTTATCTCCTGTATATCCATTTGCGAGAACAGATCGGCCACCTTTCGGATCAAACCGTCCCACCTTTTCAGCTCGTTATGGTAAGTCGTCCTCACGGCAGGATAGGCGATTCCTGGACGCATGAGCCGCCATGAACCGTCTTTACTCTCTTCCAAAAGCCCATCGTTCACCAATTGCTGGACAATGTCCCTCAGCGTATCGGAGTAAGGCCCATAGCTGCCCCACCGAAAAACAAGGCCGGTAGGCAAACCCTCTGCCGTGGCAAAATAGACCATGGTTTGAAATGCGGTTCGGCCTATCTTCCACCGACATGGTTGCCCAAGCACACGTGCAAGGGTCTCCGCGATCACAACCCAGGCGGATAACGCTTCGGTTATAGAGGCCAGCTTTTCGATTCGCCGCTCGGCGAGCAGGGGAAGCGCCGCGTCGTCCTTTATTTCGGAAAACAGTCCACCAAGCCCCGCATCCTGCCCTTGAAGAAACGCCTCATTTACCAACTCTTCAGGGGCATCCTGAGGGCCGTAAAGCTCCACCTCTATCTCCAGCCGGCTAAGATAACGGTAGAGGATCGGGCCAACGATAGCCCAATCTAGCCTCCCGTTGTTGCAGCCCAAAGCGGGGCATGCAAGCGACTGAATCCCCCACTCCTTATAGTGCCGTTCGAGGTACTGTAGCCCTGCCACGATATCCGACAGGCGCGAAGCCTCACGCCAATGGCTTTTCGTGGGGAAATTGAGGATCCAGGGTGGCGTCTGGGGGCGATAGAGGTAGGGCTGGCCAAGCTTCACCTCACCTGCTCCGCATCGGCGCACATAGTCTTTGTACATCTCCGGGAAGCGCTTTTTGAACTCGAGCGCGATCCCCTTGCCCATCACGCCCATGCAGTTCACCGTGTTGACCAAGGTTTGTGCTTTCGATTGGAATAGATCGCCCTTCCGCACCCGTATCATAGCTGTTCCCTAAGAAAGAAAAGATATGCATTTATTCTAACAGAAAGCGGGGGTGCCATCGCACGTAGCGCGTCGCCTACCCTCTGACATGAGACGTAGGCGCCAAGAATATAGCTCGCCGGCACGACATCGGGCACGAGTAGCTCCGCGCATTTGATGGAAGCGTGATCTGCTGTCGCCTTTTTGCTAAAAGGGTGATACCAAACGCGAGCGAAGATTTTCTTTGGATCGAGATGCACCAGCCCCTCTGGTGATGGATAAAAGTTAGCGCTAGCGCAAGCCGCATTTCTATCGGAGATGACAGCTCCTTTAATATCGAGCACACTCGGTGCGACGCGCAGCACGCATAGCTTTTCATGCAGATTTTTTCGTTTGTAGAGCATTGGATTTCGCGCACAAAAGTAGAGGTTTACATAATCATGCAGCGGACGCCCATTCGGCATACACTTCTGCTCTCTAAGCCTCTGTACCTCAGGCATCGAAACGCTCACCGAGCGCAGCTTGCCGCCTCTTACGCCGCTTCTAACCCGATTGTACGAAAGTATGCCGTACTTTAAGATGTACGGAACGTTTTGGCAGGGGGTTATGTAGTGCAGTTCTTTTAAACCGTTACGCTGCATAGCCGAAAAAGACTCCTCCTTTTAATCTATTCGCAATTTTTAGAATCTATTACCTCTAACCCTCTTTTTTGAAGCCCCAAAAGGACTATTAAAAAAATGCTTAGTACAGGCACAAAAGCGGAAATCGCTCTCGCCCCTCCCTCTAAATCGGCGACGGTGACTTTAAAGCCTGTGGTTTTTTAGAGCTTGTGTGCAGAGGCAGATAGTTCGCGGGGAATGCAGAGGAGTAGGTTTTATCAAGGCTGCACTCCCATTGATATGCGAGAAGCAATAGAAGCCTCTCCTCGCAAGACATGGGCAGGATTCTCGCCCCCGCCCCGCGGATATATCTCGCAACAGAACAATGCCCTTCAAGGAGAGAAACATGTCCCAACCGGTACGAATCGGCTTTGTGGGGGTGGGCAGTATGGGCCAGTGCGCCCATCTAAAAAACTACGTCACCTTGCCCGATTGTCAGGTAGTAGCTATCGCCGAGCTGCGCCCTCAGCTAGGGCAAAAGGTGGCCCAGCGCTATGGAGTTCCCCACGTCTATCTCTCTGCGGAGGAGATGCTCGCCAAAGAGTCCCTCGACGGTCTGGTGGTATCCCAACCCTTTACACGCCATGGGCAGGTGGTCATTCCCCTCTATAGAGCCGGAATCCCTATCTTTACCGAAAAGCCGCTCGCCGGTTCACTGGCCGTAGGAGAGCAGATGATGCACGCTTTAAAGGGGAGCGGAACATGGCATATGGTTGGCTACAACAAGCGCAGCGACCCTGCTGTCATGTGGGCGAAGGGGGAGATCGAGCGCCTAAAACAGACCGGTGAGATCGGCAAACTGCGCTATGTGCGCATCACCATGCCGCCCGGCGACTGGGTTGCCGGAGGGTTTACCGACCTGATTACCACCGATGAACCGTATCCTAGCCTTCCTCACGACCCTCCACCCGCCGACCTCAGCGCAGAGGGCGCACGCACCTATGTTGAGTTTGTGAACTACTACATTCACCAGGTCAACCTTCTGCGTTACCTCCTCGGCGAGCCTTACAGGCTTGTCTATGCGCATCCTTCCCGAACGCTTTTGGTGGCCGAAAGCGACAGCGGTGTTGCCGCAACCATCGAGATGCAACCTTACACAACCACCCGTGCTTGGGAAGAGACCGCGCTGGTGGCCTTTGATCATGGCTACGTTCATATAGCCCTTCCAGCCCCTCTCGCCTCGTACCGGCCGGGAAACGTTGAGGTTTACTACGATCCAGGGGGTCAAACCGAGCCAAGACGTGTTCGTCCCACGCTGCCTTGGGTGCACTCCATGCGCCAACAGGCCATCAACTTCGTTCGGGCTTTAAAGGGCGAGATTCGTCCACCTTGCGAGGCCGCAGAAGCGTTAGAGGACCTCAAAATCGCCCGTGACTATTTGCGCCTCATCGGCTGCAACTAGGGCTTCTCCTTCGGCCGCACCCTCTCCATCAAGGCCGGCTTCACGCACAGGAGGGTAGGCTGTAGGGGTAGGGTAGGCACAAGGCTTACCCCTACGGCCTATCTTCTTAACTCTCGGTTTACTCCGATAGGCTTGCCTTTGAAAACGAACCATAACCGCCCCCTTTGTCCCTGATAGGGGGCGAACAAGATAGGCTTGCTCTGCGAATTGGCTCTAGAACCGTGAGGTTCTCGACTCCCACCCCGCTTCGCTCTCGGTTCACTTGCCTATTCTGAGGAGGTCGCACGGCCATCGAAGCGGTAGACAGGAACTTGATTCGTAGCGATCGGTAGGTTCTGACCGTTCAGTAGCCCTAAAAGGGCTGCCGTCGTTGATACCGAAAACAGAATCTCCCCACACTCTTGACAGACTTCTGCGGGTATCTCCTGAACGATGACGTAGGTGTTCTTCTCACGGCATAACGGCAAGGTAACCTCCTCCGGCCTGCATTCACCTCCACAAAAAGGGCATGGCGCCCAAACTGTTTTGACTTCCGACGACAACATCACGATAAATCCTTTTTTGTTCCCTTTCTCATATTATCCATCAAAATACACCACCCGGCACGCGCAGTTTTGCGAGAAAGCGGCCTCTATCGGGAAAAACCGGTAGATATCCTATAAGGATTTTGCGTTCTATTCAGTTCTCTCACATCCACACTGTAGTGAGGACAGAGTTGGAAGTGGAGGGTATAATCTTAGTGTCTAGTCAACATTTTAAGGAAGCCCACTGTGTCCGATTCGCGTTCTGTAATGGCCCACCCACTGAAGGTCGCCGAAAATATCGCCCACCTTGTGCCCTACGTGCCGGGCAAGCCCATCGAGGAGGTGCAAAGAGAACTCGGAATCCAAGAGGTTGTTAAACTTGCCAGCAATGAAAACCCCTTAGGGCCTTCGCCAAAGGCGCTCGAGGCCATCGCCCAGATGGCACCGAAACTGCACCTCTATCCCGACATCTCTTCCCGCACCTTGCGCCTTGCCCTTGCCAAAAAACTGGATGTAGCCCCCGAATCGCTCGTTTTCGGCAACGGCTCCGATGACATTATCCATCTTTTAGGGGTCACCTTTTTAGAGCCTGGTGATGAGGTGATCCAGGCCGATCCCTCCTTTGTTCGGTACGAAGCGGCGGCCTTGCTCAACAATGCGCTCTGTCATAAAGTGCCTCTTACACCGGATTGGGGATACGACCTCGAGGCGCTTCTGGAGTCTATCACTGTACGGACACGACTGGTGTTTATCGCCAACCCGAACAACCCGACGGGAACGATCTTAAGCCGAGCCGGTATCGAGAGGCTTTTAGAACGTCTGCCCGAACAGGCCATTTTGGTGATAGATGAAGCCTACTACGAGTATGCCACCGGCTTACCGGAGTATCCGGAGTGTATAGATTTTGTGCGTGATGAGCGGAATGTGGTGCTGTTGCGTACTTTCAGCAAGGCCTATGGTTTGGCCGGCCTGCGCATCGGTTATGGGATCATGCGCCCGGAGATCGCCGGCTGGCTCGAGCGCACGCGAGAGCCTTTCAACGTGAACCTGCTGGCCCAAGCGGCAGCCGCAGCAGCATTGGAGGATAAGGCTTTTGTGGCCCAAACTGTGGCCGTGAACGAAGAGGGCAAACGGACGCTCTACGCCGCATTTGAGCGTCTCGGCCTCGACTACGCCCCTACCTACGGTAACTTTATCTTTGTAAATGTGGCGCGCGATGGGCGTGCCGTGGCCGATGCCCTGCTAAGGCGGGGGGTCATCGTTCGCTTCAGCCCTGACTTCAAAAGCCAAACCCATCTGCGTGTCTCCATTGGGACGCCTGCTCAGAACGCACGGTTTTTAGAGGCTCTACCCGAAGCCCTGGCTGAAACAAAATAGTACACACTGAGACACAGCTGGAAAAAACAAGCGATTTGTGGCTAACTTTGCAAAAAAGATCAAAGTAGGGAACTTTTTGACATGAACATCGGGTATAATAAGGTACGAGCAGTTCGATCGCGATCCCTGCAGAAGTTCTGCGGGTTGCGACCTCCTTTCTTTCCCGATGCCGAAAGGCATCGGGCTTTTTTTTCTGAGCCACCATGCAGTTTGTAGGGATTGACCTCGCATGGGGAGAGGGCAACACCAGCGCCGCTGTGGTGTTGGAAGCTGGCGGTGCATCCTACGAAACTCTGCATGCGCTGGAATGGCATGAGGCTCTCGGCTCGAATGAGGAGATCGTCGCCTTTGTCCACTCTGCCGATGGGGGCGGTGGGCTGCTTATCGGAATGGATGCCCCTCTCATCGTCCCCAATGAACGGGGTGAGCGCCCTTGCGAAACCAAATTGCGACGCTGTTTTGGTCGTTATGAGGCCGGCCCCCTTCCGGCCAATCGGCATATCTGCGGCGGATACTTGCGTGGCGAGGAACTTCTGCAACGGCTGAATACGGCACTCGGTACGACGCCCGATTATCGGTTCTTGCCGCTCGATACCACCGTTCGGCGCTGTCTAGAGGTGTTTCCGCGCAGTGCACAGTGCGCTCTTTTTCATCTCAAGCGCTCACTGAAGTATAAGGCCAAACCGGGCCGCTCGCTTCAGAGCCGTTGGGCGGAGTATGCACGCTATGCAACACTGCTGGAATCGTTAAAAATGGCGCAACCGTCCCTTTTACCACCATCCTGGCTTTCAGATTTGCAGGAAAGGCGCGGGCGCAGCCTGAAACGCTACGAGGATTTGTTGGACGCCCTTTTGTGCGCCTACATAGTGGCTTACTATTGGCATTATGGTGAGGGTGAACGCTGTTGTGTGGTAGGCGATAGTCAGAACGGCTACATTCTTACTCCGGTAACGCCTGGGCTAGCAGCCTGCCTTCAGGCAGACCAGCCTACAGACAGATAGAAATGGGCGTGAGAGCAACGGAGCTTGCGGTTCTAGAGCCAATTCGCAGAGCAAGCCAGCTGTGTGCTCCCCCTATCCCTTCCTTTCGTCTTGCAGCCAGCAATGCAGCGGCTAGAGAGATAGCCAATTAAGGGAACGACACAGGCCGCAAAGGCGCCGTCCACTAGGACGCTCATCGCTAGGTGCCCCTCTCCCGGGCAGGAGGGGGGTAGGTGCCTGAGAAGAAAAGGGACTATTGGGGTTAGTTGCCAAAAGAGCACTTATCGCACGAAACCGATTTGCTCACCTCCCGCAGTTCATCGTGCCCGCTTTAGGAGAAAATAGGGTAATGTAGAGAAGAAGTAACTTTACACCTGTCTCGATTGTCAAAAGGAGTAGAGATGGAAAGCGAATCGGAAGAGACCGTAAAGAGCGAACCGACGCCGGCCCTAGAGCCGCAGCCGTTGGAGCCGTGGTTCATCGAGTTACTGGCCTGCCCGGCCTGCCCGCAACGCTGGCCACTGCACCTAAACGAGTCGAAAACGGCGCTTCACTGTTGGTGCGGGCGCTATGCCTACCCCATTAGCCCGGAGGGCATTCCCGTGCTGCTGGTGGAAGAAGCCGTACTGCTAGATGAAAAAGCCGACCCGGCAACCGTTGCCCCTCCGAAGGAAGGAGCCTAGGCGATGCCATCGTTACGGGTGTTGGTGCTACAGGGGCCTAATCTCAACCTCATCGGCTCTCGTGAGCCGGACTTCTACGGACGTGAGACGTTCGATGAGATCAATCGCAAAATAAAAGCGAAGGCCCAGGAGCTTGGCGTTGAGGTGAAAATTCTTCAATCGAACCACGAGGGCGACCTCGTAGACGCTATTCAGGAGGCACGTGAAACGGCGGATGGCATCATCATTAATGCGGGCGCGTTAACGCATTACAGCTACGCCGTACGTGATGCCCTAACAGCCGTGCGTTTACCCACGGTGGAGGTGCACCTCTCCAACATTCATGCGCGCGAAGAGTTTCGGCATCGTTCTGTTATCGCTCCGGTCGTCATGGGGCAGATCGTTGGGCTAGGCTCACTTGGCTACCTACTGGCACTCGAGGCCATCTGTCAGATCATCGAGCAAAGCCATCGTTGACAAGTGCGCTTCCGGTAAATTGTTGGTTTATGCGTTGGCAAAAACTCATTCGCTTCTGTGTGCTTACGTTGGGGATGCTGCTCTGTACCAGTAGGTGGGTACCTATGGGAGAGCCTCCCTCAGAGAAGCAGGGCGAGGAGGTTTGGGCCACAAAGCCGATCACTGTTCCCTCTAACGTGCGCTTACCGCTGCAGTTGCCTTGCCGTAAGTGGTATGGCCTGTTGGTGGTGCAGGCCGAATTTCCGGGGCATCAGCTGCTTAACTGCGGCCTTGATACCGCCATGAACGCGTGCGCCGTGCCCCCTCTCACCGTGTTGCGGCTAAAGCTGCCTAAGCCCACCGGCGATGTTCATCTGCAAAGGCTTTGGCAGCAGCTAGACGCTCCCACCACCGAGATACCCTCCTTTAGCCTTGGCACTTTGCCGATAGCCCCGCTGCAGGTTGTGCAGCTTGACGTGCTGCAGATGCTATCGCCGGAAATCGCCATCAGCTCCGCCGATGCACCGGTTTGCTGGCTCGGTGGGCCTTTTCTTTCTGCTTTTCAGGTGACCATCAACGCAGAACAGGAGTTCCTAAAGCTGGAACTGCCGAACGCTCCTTTGCCTAGAGGGCGCGGGGCCGTGGTGATGCCGATGAAGTTGAGAAACGGCTGCCCCGAAGTGATGGTCAGTCTGCCCAAATCCCCTCCGTTTCCCGCTCTTGTAGACCTCACGGCGCCCATCTCCATTATCCCCACCAAAGTGGCCGAAACGCTAAAACTCCAACCCCTAGAAAGCCTCCTATGTATGGGAACCGATGGCAAACCCTATCGGCTTACCCGCGCCATAGCGCCGCGCCTTGCTGTGGGTAAGGCGGGCGTGGATAAGCTCGATGTCTCTTTTCTACAGCCGCCCTTGCCCGTGCTCGGCCAAACAAAACCAGAAGATGTGACCCCTGCTTTGGAATCGGAGGCCGTTTTAGGGAGGAACTTTCTAGACCGCTATCAGCTAACCATCAACTACGCACGCAGGCAGATAGAGCTGATTCCCCTTCCTCGCGAACAAGCAAAGTAGCCGGTGCGCGGGGCAGCGCAACAACCAGGAACATAAGCGCTTAAGAACCCCTTTTATGACCGCCGAGGCATCCATTGCTTCCCCACCGGAGCTAGGAACTTATTGACGTCATGCGATCCGATAGGGTGCCCCTTCTAAAATCTGCTCAACACCGGTAACAACTAGGTGATAAATACGTAGTACAAAATAGAAAACATCGGTTAGTAAAGACACGAGCAAGCTTTTTCGTGTCGGCGACCTTTGCCTAAACGATAACCCCGTCGGTAGGGCAAGAAAGGTGAAAAAACATGTCTGGCTCTAAACAAAGAGGCTTTCGTGTTTTGTGGCCGGCCGTTGTCTCTTTAGCGCTTCTGCTCGTCGTGCGGCCGGCGTTAGCTCAAAGTCGTTCGCGCGCTCCAGCCCATAGCGCCCCAACGGCGTCTACCACTTTCCATGTGGCTTCACGCCTTCCACAAAACTATTATGAAGACGCCGGTACCGCCTATCCATCCTCCTGGCAGGCGCGACCGCTTATTTTTCATACACCCTCCCGCGATGTCTCCACCGCAACACCAACCGCTTACGACCGCTTCTTGCACACCACCGAAGGCGCCCACTATCGCATCGCTCAGCAATGGGGGACTATCATCTACGTATACACGTGGCCGTTAGCGTGGAACTATTATGATTGTTGCTTTCCCTATTTCTCCTACACTCCGTGGCCTTCCGAGCCTCATCGTTGCTACCCACCTGTTTACGGCCCAGAGGATAACGCACCCACTCCGAGTGTGCATGGTGATGGGGCTTGGTATCCACCCTATGGCGTCTACGTGCCCCAACACCCACAACGCGGCGCTCCCACCGAAGGCTCTTTGCCCGGCGACGCCGTGTATGCCTACTATTTGGGGCGCGCAGAAACCGCCTATTCGGTAGACGACCCCAAACTCGAACCGGCCCTCCGTGCAGCCATCGGCGACATTACGGCCGCCTTCCAGCACAACGATTTCGATGCCCTAGCAAAGCATCTTCCCTCAAACGGCACGATAGCCATCTATTTGCATGGGCAGTATAGCTACTCCCTCATCGCCGATCGGTATCTGCATCTGACACGCCAGGCGCTTACGGCCTCGCCGGCGCTCAGTTTCGGGCTGCATCGCGTGTACCAGATAGACCCAAATACCTATCGCGTTATGGGCATTCATGTATTCAAAGACCCTCAGGGCAACGAGCGAATGGTGTCTATAGGCTTCGTGTTGCAGAGGCAAGGAGCGGACTATGTGGTGATTCAAATAGATGTGGATTCGCCACATCTTTAGAAGAGATCGCTGAAGCTTATTGCCTGCAATTTGGGTAAACTACCATCAGTTGAGCAGCCATTTGAGGAAACGTTTTTAAGTTCTTTCCGTATTCCTAAAAAAACGGTGCGGAAAGGAGAGGAACGATATGCCACTAACGGAGAAGCAGAAAAAGCTGATAGATGAACGCATCCGTCGTGAGGGATTGAACGAGTTTGGAGACCCCAAGGGAACCGTCTACGCCGGAGGCACACCGCTGTTTGATATGCGGACAGGCCGCATGATAGATCGGTATGAGTATATTCTCAGCCGTCATCGCGACTGGCTGCCTCAGCTAGAGAAAGAGGACTAAGATGAACGAACGTAAGGCCCCGTGGCCGTGGATCGCTTTCCTACTTTTAGCGCTCTCTGCCTGGCCGATGCTTCGCGATTGGCAGAGGGAGGCGCACTCCGCACAGCGCCCCTCAACACCTTCCGTGGCAAACGCCGGCGCCTTCATCTCCCCTAACCAGATAGAGGTGCAACTGCGCCCCGGTGCCGACGATTCGACCCTTGAGGCGCTAAGCCGAGAAATAGGTGCGCCTTTACAGTGGGATAGCCCGCTGCATGCGGAAACAGAGATCGCCGTAG
>Ga0209061_1000626_pt1 | contig 79614 bp, 77 predicted proteins | sample Coa_R1_10_FD_187157 | JGI IMG/M metagenome (GOLD analysis project Ga0209061, IMG submission 187157) | Surface soil microbial communities from Centralia Pennsylvania, which are recovering from an underground coalmine fire - Coalmine... | ecosystem: Environmental > Terrestrial > Soil >... | reverse complement strand
GCATCAGAAATCCTGCTGCTTTCCTAGTTTGTTTCAATTCCACACGGAAGGTCGGGAAAGAGCCTGTTCCCCTCTTTTTATGCCTTTCTAAATATCCCCTTATGCCTTTCTAAATATCCCCGTCATAATCTTGACACGGATCATATATTCATGATATGATTCATATTATGAATGAGAAGAAAACATATCATAGTCCGCTGCGCGAGGAGCAGATGCGCAGGACGCGGGAGCAGATTCTGGAGGGTCTGGTGCGAGCGATGGCACGAGGGCTGGCCGACCTGTCCATTCCAGAGGTTGCCCGCGAGGCAGGTGTCTCCGTGCCTACTGTGTATCGCTATTTCAAAACAAAGCGGGATTTGATCGAGGCGCTGGGGATGTACACCTTGCAGAAGATCGGAGCCGCCGGTCGGCTCCCACCGCAGAATGTGGAGGAGTTGATCGCAGGCATACGGGAACTCTCACACAGGTACGAAGAGCTAGATGAGACTCTGAGGGCTGCTGCTATGAGCGAGTTCGCCTACGAAGCGCGACGGGTAGCACTTCCGGCGCGACTGAAAATGCTCGAAAATGCGCTGATTCCCGTCACCGGTTCCTTAAGCGAGGAGGACAGGGAACATCTGCGCAATGTCGTGCTTGTCCTCACTTCGACGGCCACTATTCGTGCCTTCAAGGACTACCTCGGCCTTTCTAGCGAGGAGACAGCAGACAACATCGAGTGGGCACTGCGCAGACTCACTGAGTGGGCTGCGGAACAGAAAACTGATGTTGAATAGCACCACGCGCCCCGTACCACTCTGGCGGCTGGCCTGGAAGAAAGAAAGGCAGGATCACATGGATATTATATGCAATCTGGCAGATGTAAAGCGAGAGCATGTAGCGCTGGTCGGCGGGAAGGCGGCAAATCTGGGCGTGCTGATCCAGGCGGAATTGCCCGTCCCACCAGGGTTTGTATTGCTCACCACTGCCTATCGCTGCTTTGTCGAGGCAAATGGGCTGGCAGAGGAGATTGAGCGCCTGGCACAGCGGGCAGCGCAGGGAACGCTGGAGCAGTTGGAGGAAGGCGCTGGCACTATTGGGAAACTGTTTGAGCAGGGAGCTGTGCCAGGTGAACTACAGCAGGCGCTTGTCGGTGCTTACCGCGCACTGGGTGCAGGTGCGGTGGCTGTAAGGTCGTCTGCGACAGCGGAGGATATGGCTGGGGCGAGCTTCGCGGGCCAGCAAGAAACGTACCTGAATGTGCAGGGCGAAGAGCGGCTGCTGGCGGCAGTGAGACGCTGCTGGGCAAGTTTGTGGACAGCCCGTGCGATGGCATATCGCGAGCAAAAAGGCATTGGGGCGGAGCAGGTGAGCATCGCTGTTATCGTGCAGCAGATGGTACAGGCTGAAGCATCCGGTATCCTGTTCACGGTGAATCCGCTGACGGGCGCGGGGAACGAGATGGTGATAAACGCGGCATGGGGACTGGGGGAAGCGGTAGTGGGCGGGCGCGTCAATCCCGACAGCGTGCGCGTGGAGAAAGCTACCGGTAAGGCCATCCAGATTGTAGTGGGCGATAAAGAGGTAATGACGGTTGCCACGGCGGCGGGAATGGACGAGATAGCGGTCGAGCATGAGCGGCGTCGGCAACAGGTGCTCACCCCGGAACAGGTAGCGGTGCTGGCACGGATGGGTCGCGAGATCGAGGAACTTTTGAGCGGGCCGCAGGATATCGAGTGGGCTATTGTCGGAGGAGGGGTCTGTATCTTGCAGGCCCGCCCGGTGTCGACAATAGCGTCTGTGGAAGGTTTTTCGCACGACGAGAAGGCGATAGCGGCTAAGATTCCAGTACCGCCGGGGGATGATACCTGGGATAGCGCCGATATTCTGCCAGCACAGCCTTTTGATCTGTGGACGCGCACGAACGTGGGCGAGAACTTGCCGTTCCCGATCACGCCGCTGACCTCTACCGGCTTTCCCGCGCTCTTTCAACTGGATAAGCAGCAACAGGAGGGCGCGCAGGGGCAAGGAGCAAGAAGATTCTACGGACGTCTCTATATCAACGAGGGTTTGATACTGCACAATATGGTCGAGACGTTCGGCATTCCGCCCTCATTTGTGGGCATGATCTGGGGCAGTCATCGCAAGGGAAAAATGCAGGTGCCGGGGAAATGGCGTCCCCTGCGCCTGCTGCTCGCTTTCCCGAAGCTGTTGGGCCAGGGCTTTGGCGGCGCTCAGAAGGGACCAAAGTTGACGCCACAGGAGTTTTTCGCGCAGATTGATAGCCAGGTCAACGAGTTTTTGCAAAAGGACCTGCGCCAGTTGGATGACAAAGCGCTGTGGGCAGAGGGACTGCCGACCTGGGGCGAGCGCGGGGCGGCAGTCTTCGCGACGAATATCCGCATCAGCACGCCAGCGGGATTGACGCTCAGCCTGCTCGAACGAGTTGTGGGCTGGTGGACGAAGCGGAAAGAGCTGGTACCAGACCTGGTGGCTAGCTTGCCAGGCATCTATAGCGCGGAGGTCGGTCCGATGCTCTGGCGTATGGCGCAGACACTGCGCAAGCTTAATTTGAGTGCCGTGGCGCTGGACAACAGCTCTGTGGAAGCGCTGGCAACGCTGCAAGCCATGCCAGAGGCAAAGCCGTTTCACGAGCAACTGACGGCTTTTTTAGAGCGACATGGGCATCGCTGCCCGAACGAGGTGGAATTTTTGAAGCCACGCTGGATGGAAGCCCCTGAGCAGGTGATCGAACTGGTAGCCAACTACCTGCGAGCGGGTGAGGATATCAACCCCATCGCGGCAGAGATGCGGCAGCGAGAGCGGAGAGAGGCTGCCGTTACGCAGATAGAGGCGAAGCTGGACCCGCTGCGCCGCAGAATTTTTCGCTCCCTGCTCAAGCGAACGCAGCAGGCAGTACCGGTGCGCGATAACAGCCGCTATTACACAACAAAGTTTCTCCTGCCCACGCGGCTCGTGTTTGCAGAACTTGGACGACGCTGGGCCGAAAGAGGCTGGCTAGCGGCGTCCGATGATATCTTTTTCCTTACAGCGAAGGAGATAGAGGCCATCGTCAAGGCTGGCACGCCAACGGCAGTAAGCGAGGAGTTAGTAGCTTTCACGGCAAAGCGAAGGATTGCGTATGATTACTGGTTTACAGTTGTGCCAGCGGATGTAATCGGACCTGATGGGAAGCCGGTGATCGAGGAAGAGGAGAATGGGCAGGTGCTGGAAGGCATTCCGGTTAGCGGCGGCAAGGTAAGCGGTCGTGCACGCATCGTGTTGGACCCACGCGAAGCGGCAACGCTGCGGGCAGGCGAAATTCTGGTCACGCAGGCGACCGATCCTGGCTGGACACCCGTGTTCCCACTGGTGAGCGGGCTGGTGCTCGAAATCGGCGGCCAGATTTCGCATGGAGCGATTGTAGCACGAGAGTATGGCCTGCCAGCCGTAGTGAATGTGATAGGCGCGACTCGCACTATCAAAGATGGGCAGGTGATTACGGTCGATGGGACAAATGGGCGAGTATTGCTTGAGGAAAACCCAACCCTTGCAAGGCGTGGCGATACCTGTTATGCTTAATATATGAGGATTACTGTGGGCATAGCTATTTGTGTCCATGCCCCAGAGCAGGAATTGTTAGCATATCGCGGTGGAAAGCGAGAGTAAGAACTCATGGAAACTCCTCTACAAAGCGCGGAGATGGCGACAACCGAACAGCCATCGCAGGCACTGGCAGAGCAAGAAGATGAATATGGTTTTGGTGGCGAACACCACATCCATATGCCCAATCCGAGCTTATGGCCGCTTATCACGGCTATCCCTATTGCGCTGGCTATAGCATTTTTTCTTACCTGGACACCTGGTACGGTTCCCTGGCTGAGCATTATTTTCGCTCTGCTCATTCTGGTGGGTATCATCGGCTGGGCGGTACAAAATCCCTTCGCGCCACGCCACGCCCGCAGGGCCAGAGCCGGACAGTTCGCCACGTCTTACGCGGAAGTGGAGACAACCGGCGAGCTTACCTACCCCGCCTACCAGACACTGATGGAGGCACGCCGCCTTGCCGATCAAATGGTGACGGTCAGCAGCACCGAGTGGAGCGCGCACCCCGTCAACGTGGAAGTCGAGAAAGAGGGTGTCATCCTGGCGCTCTATGGCAAGGTCGAACTGGAGGCGCAGCGTGAGGCGCTGGAAAAAGCCTTGCTACAATTGCCGGGCGTGCTAGATGTGAGAAGCTTCCTTGTCGCGGAAGATGCCCTGCTGAACGCTGTCGAGGCGAAGATTGCGAGCTTGCAGGAGGCCGGAAAGCTCAACGGGGCAAAAGACCTGCACGTGTATGTCGAGAACTACATCGTCAACCTGTACGGCTACACACCAACGCCTGAGATGAAGTATATGCTGGAACGCGAGATCATCGCCATTCCGGGTGTGCGCGTGGTGGTGAACCACATTGGCCTGGACGAAAACATTCCGGGCAACCTCGGCAAAACCAACAACAAAGTCGGTAAGTAAACAAGAGGGCAAGCAAGAAAAATCCGGCGCTCGGCGAGCGCCGGATTTTTCTTGTCTTTTTCGCTTTATCGCTTGCGCAGGAAGGCGGGGATGTCGATGACATCGCCGATGGGGGCGTTGCGATTGCCGCGTGGCAAGCCGAGCACCTTCGGGTCAGGGCGGCGAATGGGCCGCTGCTGGCGCTGATCGGTGGCCGGACGTTGCGCAGGCTGATCTTCCGGCTGTGGCGCGGGAACACTGCCACGCGAGCCAGAACCTACCGGCTCCTCATCCAGCTCATACTCGTTGTAGTCGTCTTCCTCGACATCGTCCATACCCTGCGCGACCGACTGTGGAACGCGCATATCACGTACATCACTATGTGTGGGAGACGGTGGCACCACCGGCATGCCCTGCGCGGACGACGCAGGCAGTGGCGAGCGCACCGGCTCCTGCATCGGCTGGGCCAGCGGGCGCTGCCGCAGCGAGGACAGCGACGAATCAGCATGCCGGGCAGCGTTTGCAGGCATCGGCCCTGTCGGGCGATTCGCCACACTGTTCATGGGCGGAGGCGTCACAGGCAGCGAGCTATAGCCACTGGCAGGAACGCCTTGCGCGGATGAGCGCGCAAAACTACCGTTGCCGCCGACGGGCGCGGACGGGTAGTACGAGCTCCGCTCGTAGCGCCCCTGCTGCTGTGGCTGCGGCTGCACATGAGCATCGAAACCGGTAGCGATGACGGTGATCTTGACCCTGCCATCGAAGGCCGAGTCCTGGACCGCGCCAAAGATGATATTGGCTTCGGGATGCGCTGCCTTGCTGATGATGTCAGCCGCCTCGTTGACCTCGAAGAGCGTCAGGTCGGTGCCGCCGGTGATGTTGAAGAGCACGCCGCGCGCGCCGCTGATGTCGATATCGAGCAGCGGGCTGGCAATCGCCAGTTGGGCCGCGTCGATGGCCCGGTTCTCGCCACTGCCCTCGCCGATAGCCATGAGGGCAGAACCGGCCTGCGACATGATCGTCTTCACGTCGGCGAAGTCCAGGTTGATGAGACCGGGGACGGTAATCAGATCACTGATGCCCTGAATGCCCTGGCGCAGCACGTCATCGGCCAGCCGGAAGGCTTCGGAGAGCGGCATACGCTTATCGGCCACCTGCAGAAGGCGGTCGTTGGGTACGGTGATGAGCGTATCCACGTGCTGCTTCAGGTTGGCGATACCCTCTTCAGCGGCGAGGCGGCGCTTGTTGCCCTCGAAGGTAAAGGGCCGGGTGACGACGCCGACGGTCAGCGCTCCAACCTCGCGGGCAATCTGCGCCACGACGGGGCTGGCACCTGTGCCGGTGCCACCACCCATACCGGCGGTGATGAAGACCATATCCGAGCCTTTAAGGGCCTCGTAGATCTCCTCCGCGTTCTCCTCCGCGGCCTTCGCGCCAACGGAAGGATTGCCGCCGGCACCGAGGCCACGGGTCAGCTTGTCGCCGATACGGATCCAGTGCGGGGCCTCCGTTTGCAGCAACGCCTGCGCGTCGGTGTTGATTGCGATAAATTCAATCCCTACCATATTGGCGCGAATCATGCGGTTGACAGCATTGCTACCACCTCCGCCGACACCGATCACGCGAATCTGGGCAAAACCTTCAACTTGATGATTTCCCATTGGTACCATAGTGGCCTCCTTCAACTAAGGAATAAACGCACGTAGCCAGCGCCCGAAGCGGGACGCCAGGTTCCCGTCTCCCTGCTCCTCCAGTTCCTCGTCCTCGATGAGGAAAGAGGTGTGCCGCAAGCCCCATAAAAGCAGGCCGACCGAGGTCGCATAGGCCGGGTGACAGATGGAATCTGCCAGGCCGTGCAGCCCAAGCGGCGTGCCGAGGCGCGCAGGCAGGTCAAGAGTTTGCCCCGCCAGTTCCAGAATACCCGGCAACTCCGCTGACCCTCCCGTGAGAACCAGCCCTGCCGGTAGTAGCCCATCATAGCCAGATTTTTTGATCTCTTCATGCACCATTTCGAAGAGTTCTTCAACTCGAGCCTGGATAATTTCCGCCAGCAATTTACGCGGCACAAGGTCGTTGCAGTCCGGCATAAATTGTGACAGGTCAATCATATCGTCTTCGGCGATGGTGGAAGGGTCGCAGTGTCCATAGGTCACTTTGAGTTCCTCGGCCACGCCAAAGGGCAGCCGCAGCCCGATGGCGATATCGCTGGTAATCAGGTTGCCGCCGATGGGTAGCACAACGGAATGCCAGATGGCCCCATCGGCAAAGACGGCGATATCGGTCGTGCCACCGCCGACATCGACCAGCACAACTCCCAGATCGGTCTCCCCATCGCCGAGCACAGCCTCGCTTGAGGCCAGAGGCTCCAACACCAGGTCTTCGATCTCCACCTGCGCCTTATGCACACATTTAATTAAGTTGTGAATGGAAGATACCGAGCCGGTAATGATATGCGTCTCTACCTCCAGCCGGAAGCCAGACATGCCAATCGGGTTCTTGATGCCCTCCTGTCCATCAACGACGTAGCCACGAGGAATGACGTGAATGACCTCGCGATTGGCCGGCATGGCAATAGCCCGCGCAACCTCGATGGCACGGCTGATGTCATTCTGCACAATATCGCGATGACTGGGCGAGATAGCGACAAAGCCCTTGCTATTCTCCGATTCGATGTGGCTTCCTGCTATGCCCACGTAGGCCGTGGTAATTTTCTTCCCTGAAAGGCGTTCTGCACGATCTAGCGCCGCTGCAATGGATGTGACGGTCTCTTCAATATTTACCACCACCCCACGGCGCAACCCCTGTGAAGGGCAGGTGCCAACGCCAACAATATTCAGCTTCCCGTCACGGTCCAGTTCGCCGACGAGAACACAGATTTTTGTTGTTCCAACGTCGATGCCGACAATCACCCGCTCTTGCACGATACACGCTCCTATCGGGCGGTCAAGTGAGACGCACTACATTAACTCTGTAACGTATAGACTGGCCGCAAGCCAAAGCGCAGGTCAACCGTCGCGAGACGAAGCTGTTGCTGCTGCGCCAGCACAAGAATCTGCCGGAGTTCGAGCAACCGGTTGTCCAGTGGATTGCTGTCGTCGCTCCCGCCAAGATACGCCCGCCAGCCCGTTGGACTTACGATCACAAATGACCCTGCTTCTCCAGGTGCCACTGCTATTGTATTGGTATAATTCAGGGTAAAGGCTGTGAGACCTGTCACCTTTGGTAAGCTGGCAAAAACCTGCATCGCAAAGCGGACATCGGCGGCATTCAAATGACTGCCGGGTTGTATCCTCCCGCTTTCCTTCCCTGTTCGCGTGTCCACGACTGCCATCAACTGATTCGCGTTCGGCGTCTTGCTCACCGACGCGACGACCACTCCCTGCGCGTCCACGCTGTACATGCCATATTTCGTCTGCCAGAGCAGGACCGGCACGCGCTCGGCCACTGCTACCGTTAGCTGGTTGGGCCACTGCCGCGTAACGCTGGCCGAGGAGACCTGCGGCAGCGCCTCGATGCGGGCCGTGAGAGCGGCAACATCGACCAGAAAGATGTTCTGGCCCTGCATGCCCATGTGCTGAATGGTATTAATCAGGGCGCTGTTGCGCGTCCCTGTCACATTCACCTGCCCGACGCGAAAGGCTGTACCGCTCAAGGCAAAGCTGGAGCCGAGGACAGCGATGCCAACGAGGGCAAAAAAGCCGATTACCTTCCAGAACAGGCCCCGGCGCCGCCCCCCGCGTCTGGGAATCGGCGAGCCGTTATAGGCTGGAAGCCGACGGTGCGGGCGCGCCCTGCCCGCCTGTCCTTCCTGTGACAGGCGGCGCGGCACCGCGTGGGTATAGGTCTGCTGGCGCTGGCGGGCGCGGAAACGCTCCTCACGGCGCTGCTCAAAATCGTTCCAGGCTTGCGCAGGCTCAACCTCCTGCGCCAGCGTGACGATACGCTGCTGGTACTGCCTGCCCTGCTGATCCAGCGATGCCCGGCGCTTCAGCGGTCGATTATATTTGTGAGAAGCCTTCTGTTCTCGTACCGGTCGATAGTTTACCATAATATCCCCCATACTCCGCGCAGCTCGACTTCCAGCTCCAGATCGACCCCGAACTGATCCAGCACGCGGTCATGTGCCTCAATTATCAGTGCTACGATATCGGCAGCGGTTGCTCCTCCTAAGTTGACGATAAAGTTGGCGTGACGCGGCGAGATCTGCGCCTTACCATGCATTTTGCCCTTCAGACCGGCTGCCTCGATCAGACGACCCGCGAAATCACCCGGTGGGTTCTTGAAGATCGAGCCTGCGCTCTGCTGCGGCGGCTGCGTCTGCTTGCGATGCCGCTTGTAATGCTCTACCAGTGAGCGCAGCTTCTGCGGGTCTTCGCGATGCAGGCGAATGCCCATCTGTAATACAATCTCTTCCGGCTCGATCATGGCGCGCGGCGCGGGCACCGGGTAGCCAGCTTCGTTGAACTCGATACGCCGGTCGGAGCGATAGCGGCTGTTGCGATAGGATAGTGCCAGTTCATCGTGATTCAACCGCCTGACAGTCAGAGGCCCTTGCGGCATCTCCGTCTCATCCTGATTTTCCGCGTGCCTGACATCTAACTCATCGACCCATTCCAGTAGCTGATCAATCTCTCGTCCGTGCGCCCCCGCGTTGCTCACGACACCACCGCCGAGCGTACCAGGAATGCCAGGGCCAAATTCCAGCCCACCCCAGCCCTGCGACACCAGTTCGTTGATCAGCTTCGGCCAGCTCACGCCCGCATCCGCCACCAGCAGGGCCGTGCCATCGCCATGATCTTCGATAGTGTAGTGGTCGAAGGCGATGCGCGCCACGATTCCCGACACACCATCATCGGAATAAAGAATGTTGGTACCGTTGCCAACAAACAGGACCGGCCAGCGCAACGCCGAACAGAGCTTTACCAGCTCAATCAATTCCTGCTGCGATGCCAGCGACACCCATATATCCGCCTTGCCACCGGCGCCAAAGGTGCCGTGACGGGAGAGCGGCTCATTCACCCGCGCACGATCCCCAAAACGCGGGCGCAATTCATTGTAAGCCAGTTCAATATCAAATTTTTCAAAATCAAAAGCCATAGCGCGTTCCTCATAAGCCTTCAGGACAGGCAGTCTACTCTTCGTGTTCGGTATTACTATCTTGCAATAGTGTTTCAGTCACGATATAGATATCTCCCGCGCCCATAATCAGCACCAGATCACCCGCGCGCAGAACGCGGCGCAGGGTTCTGGCCGTCTCCCGCACACCGCCACTGGCAATCACTTCGCGCTCTCTGCTGGCAAAGGCCGGTTGCTGCGCGATGGCCGCCACCAGGTCTGGCGAGGAGATCAGGCCGGTGTCGCGTTCGCGCGCCGGGAAAATGTCGGCGATGAGCGCCACATCAGCCGCGTCAAAGGCGGTGCGAAATTGCGCGAAAAAGGTCTTTGTCCGGCTAAACATATGTGGCTGGTAGACCGCGACCAGCCGCCGCTCAGGATAACGCTGCCGTGCCGCCTGCAATGTTGCCTCGATGGCGGTCGGATGGTGGGCATAGTCATCGACAAGGATGATATCCTCAACCTGTCGTATCTGCCCATCTTCTCCCGCGACTGTCAGCGTGCCAGCGTGACGAATCTCGAAACGCCGCCGGATACCAGAGAAGCCCTCCAGCGTCTTTTTGATCGTTTCAGCATCCACGCCCAGCAGGAACGCCACTGTGAGCGCAGCCAGCGCATTCTGCACATTGTGGGCGCCCGGCAACTGTAAGTCGAATGCCTCCTCTCTGCCGTGCGGTCCACGGACGCGAAAACGTGTTTCGCCTTCCAGTTTCACCTCAAATGCCTGAAATGTCACCTGTTCTCTCTCTATAGACGCTGCAGCGCCCTCTGTGTGGGGCATTGCCCTCCCTTCCACCGCGTAGGTGACAATGCGTCCCGGCCAATCGCTCAGCCGGTCGCGCAGTTCCAGGCAGCCAGGGCTATCAGCGTTCAAGACAACCGTTGGCGGCAATGACCAATCTCCACTCATATCCATACCGCGAATGAAGTGCTCAAAGGCGGCCAGGAAAGCCTCGTAGTCGGCGAAGAACTCGGGGTGCTCAAACTCAATCGAAGTCACGACCACCAGACGAGGGTGATAGTGCCAGAAATTGTGATTGAACTCGTCCGCCTCGTTCACCGCGTACTGGCTTTGTCCCAGGCGGTAGTTCGCGCCGAAACGCGGGACTACCGCGCCGATCTCGACGGTTGGGTCGAGACCGGCATCGACCAGAATAAGTGCAAGCATGGCGGTGGTCGTTCCCTTGCCATGTACCCCACACACCGAGAGCAAACACTTGCCACACATCAACTCGCCCAGCAGTTCCTGCCACGTGATAACCTCCACGCCCCGCTGCCGCGCTCCCACCAGTTCCGGGTTATCTGGATCGAGAGCTGTCACCGCCGGACTGATCACGAGGGCATCGATGTCAGCGTCCTCTGCCACCACGTGCTCCGGATTATGCCCGATGACCACCGCAATGCCTGCACGCTCCAACATATGAGTGGTTGCTGAAGCCTGCCTATCACAACCGGTCACGGTATTGCCCGCCTGTCGCGCCATCTGCGCGACAGCGGAAATGCCTTGACCACCTATACCCATAAAATGTAGGTGAGAACTATTTCGTTTCAAGATTTTCGCGTCCTGCTATGCTATTTTTGTGCGGCTGCGCCCGCCAGTGTCATTATATATAAAGCGATTTCTCGCGTTGCTTCAGGTTTAGCGAGCACTCCGGCGGCTTGAGCCATAGACTCAAGTAATGAACGAGATGAGAGAACAGTTATTACACGATTCAGCAGTATTTCAGGTGTCAGGTCATCGTCGCGGATGACCTGAGCTGCCTGCCGCTTTCCAAACATCTCCGCGTTCACTTCCTGCGGTGAGCCGCCGAGAGCCGGTGGCAGCGGAACAAGGATGCTCGGCTTGCTCAACACGGCCAGTTCGCTCAGGGTTGCCGCCCCTGAGCGACAGAGCACCAGGTCTGCTGCCTGGAGAGCCGCTGGCATCTCCGCATCCATGTATGGAACCAGGTGATACCGTTCTTTCTCCTGACTGGTCAGGTTTGCCATCGTTTGTTCAGCCAACTCGCGAGTTTCATCAAATAGCCTCTTGCCACTGATCTGCAAGACCTGACAATGGGTGAGAAGCCCCGGCAGGGCATGACAGACAATCTGATTCAGGTGCCTGGCACCCTGGCTGCCTCCGGTAACGAGAAGCAATGGCGCATCCGTCTCTAAGCCCAGCGAGCGTTTTGCCTCCTGTGGAGTGCTTACTCGCATATCCAGAATTGCCTCCCGTACTGGATTGCCCAGTTGCAGCGTTTTCTTCTCTGGAAAGTACGCCAGCGAATCGGCGAAGGCGACCGAAATTTGCGTCGCCAGCGGCGCGATCAGACGATTCGACAGATTGGGCGAGACGTCCTCCTGGTGCATCAGAAGAGGCACGCCGTTCAGACGAGCCGCCAACCCTGCCGGAACCGCGACATAGCCGCCACTGGTGAAGACAGCGTGCGGGCGAAACTTCCGCACAATGCCAACCGCCTGCGCCATCCCTACCGGCACCCTTGCCATCCCCGTTATTGTTTTCCACGAGACGTATCGCTGCAACTTGCCCGCCTTGATAATGGCGTAAGGGAAACCCATCTGCGGTGCCAGTTCGGTTTCCAGACCATCGTCACTGCCCAGATACAATATCTCGGCCTGATACTCCTTCTGTAACTGCGCCGCCACCGCCAGAGCCGGGTAGATATGACCCCCGGTGCCGCCGCCTGACACTAGTACTCTCATACGCAATACGATCCTGCGACCTTTATATCCACCAGACCCTACGAGAGGGTGGGCCGGAGGAGCAGGCTCTGGGTTGGGCCCGCCTCCGCTGGCCAACACGGTAGGCGCAGGCCCTGCCTCTCCATATTCTCCATTCCTCTCCCGGTTGCCTGGATAACCCGGTTTACTCATATGTCTACGCCTTCTTCCTGTGCATGCCCATCGTCAGCGTGCGCCGAAGCGCGGGCATCTCCGGTTCGCGAATGTAACGCGAGATGTTGAGCAGCACCCCGATGGCCGCCATAGAGACGACCAGCGACGAACTGCCATAACTAATGAACGGCAGCGGAACCCCCGTGTAGGGAATGGTCCCGGTGGTGGCACCGATGTTTATCATGGCCTGCAACACGAGCCAGGTCGTGATACCCGTTGCCAGCAACGCGCCGTACATATCCTGCGTGCGTCGGGCCAGCCGGAAGCCGCGAAAAGCGAGACACAAGAATAAAATGACGATAATGGCGGAACCGAGCAGACCCAGTTCCTCACCGATAATGGCCATAATCGAATCCGTATAGGGCATCGGCAGGTAGCCCGTCTTTTGACGGCTCGCGCCAAGGCCCACACCAAACCAGCCGCCCGAACCCAGAGCCAACAACGACTGGTAGAGTTGCATGTTATAGCCTGTCACATTGCTGAAGGGGTTCAGGAACCCCAGCAGCCGCAAAGCGCGGTAGCCGCTGAACGCCTCCTTCATAAAGATGAGACCGCCGCCGACCATTGCCAGCAAAAATTGCATGATATTCGCGCCCGCCGTAAAAAACATAACCGTCGCCATACCGGCGATGATAATGGCCGTCCCCATATCGTTTTCCAGCAAGATCAGTCCGAGAATCAGCCCGACCAGGATCACGAACGGGGCAAGCCCGTAGAGAAATGTCCCCACCTGGTTGCCCTTGCGCGCCAGCCAGTCCGCGATGTACAGTGCCAGCACCAGCTTGGTTAGCTCGCTCGGCTGAAACGAGAAGAACGAGCCGAAAGCCAGCCAGCGCGAGGCTCCATAGACCGTCACACCAAACTTGAGCACAATCACCAGCAGGGGTAGCACAATCGCCATGCCAATCAGCGAGAAGCGCCGCCAGACGCGATAATCGACGCGCATCGTCACCAGCATCGCCGCCAGCCCAACCACCATGCCCCAGAGCTGGCGCTGGAAAAAGTAGGACGGGTCGCCATAATAGCGCGCCGCGATGAACGAGCTTGCGCTGTAGACCATCACCAGGCCGATACAGAGCAGGGCCAGTGTGATGACCAGCAGCCAGGGGTCGATCTTGCCCGCGACACGCGGCAGCCGCATCTCCAGTTCGGCCAGCTTCTTCTGTTCCTCTTCACTGATGACCTGCGCGCTCGCGTCCTCCTGCTCTCGCTCCCACAGCCGCCAGCCGCCCGTTTTGCCGCTACTCCTGCCAATCACCTCAGGCGAGCTAACAGCAGCCGTACTGCGCGCTCGCGGCAGACTCTTGCGCGGCGAGGCAGGAGTCGCCAGACGCGCCAGCGTCCCTTTCAGTCCAGACGCCCCGCGCCGGGAGGCACTGGCGATCCGCACCGAACGACGCGCCCCTGCTCCCATCCTGCTTGCGCCAGCGCGCGCAAAGGTCCGCTGCCCTTCAAGCGCCTCCAACGCTGGCGAACGCATCACCAGCGGTTTCTGGTCCCGCTGGCCTCTCTGCCGCTCCAATCGCGTCCGGCTCTCCCGCCCTTCGCCCAGCCTATTCAATTGTCTCCCGTTCTCACGTGGCATGAAAGACTTTTCCCTGCTAAAACCCTTGACATAGAACAAATTTTCGAGTATAGTTACTTACAGGCAAGGCAGGATAGACCTACTGCACCTGGCTTCCAGAAGTGGGCGGCTCCTGCATGAATTGCAGAGCCTGCTCAAGGTCGAGATCATTGAGCGCCTGCGGATGTATCTGCTGCAGATCGACAATCTCAATACCCTGCTCGTGCTGCAATTCAGCCCAGGGATCGTTGCTCAGTACCGGTATTTCAGCACCAACTTCCGTCCTGGTAACGCCGCCCTGCTGTTCGGCTGTGTTCACGCCACCTGCTGGCTTCCTGGCTTCAGTGGAGAGGCCGAGCAGCTCGCGCCAGGCGTCGCTCAGTTCCGGCTCAAACGGCTGAGCCAGACTCTCTTGTTCATTATTCTCGGATTGCATGTCTTCCTTCGCTATCCTGTTTTTTGTTGTAGCTTCGGTCTATGATTTCAGGTCATCGGGTGGAATCTGATAGTATTCCATAAGTTGTTGGCCGATGGCTTTCCAGAGAGGGGCCGCCGCCGTGCCTCCAAAGATGGTCGCCTGTGGCCGGTCTATTTTGACCAGGATGACGAACTGCGGGTTCTGCGCCGGGATGAAACCGGCGACCGAGGCTTCCGTCTCGGAGTCGGATATCCCCTGCGTTGTCGCGGTTCCGGTCTTGGCCGCGACGGTGTAGCCCGACACTTTAGCAGTTTGCGCCAGCCCGACGGTTGCCGCCTCCTCCAGCATACTCGTGAGCAGGTGCGCCGCCTGGGCGCTGATGACGCGCCGCACCACCTGCGGCTGTGTCGTCGTGATATGCCCGTTGTTGTCGACTGAGGCCAGCAAGTACGGGCGCATCATGACACCGCCGTTGGCAATCGCCTCGTAGGCCATTGCCACTTGCAGGGGCGTGGCATCGATGCTCTGACCGAACGCCTGCCGGGTCAGGTCGCTGGGCGTCCAGACCTGCGGGCTGTTACTCGGCGTGCGATAGTAGCCTGGCGTCTCCGGGCCGTCATTAATACCGGTAAACTGGCCGAAGCCGAAACGCGCCAGATATGGGTAGTAGCGCGACGCACCCAGGATATTATGCGCTACGTAGGCCGCACCGACATTGGCCGAGTGCTCAAGCACCTGCGTCATCGTCTCCCTGCCATAGGCCAGGTCGGCCCAGTTATAGACCGTTGGCGCGTCAGGAAACGAGATGTAGCCCGGATCGAAGAACGAGGTATCGGGCGTAATCAGGTGCTGATCCAGCGCCGCCGCCATGGTCACCGCCTTCATCGTCGACCCTGGCTCATACGAACAGTAGAGCGCGGGATTGAAGTAGACATCTTCACTCCCCAGGCAACCCTTCTGGTTCGCATACTGCCAGTACTGGTTCGGGTCGAAGGTCGGATAACCAGCCATCGCCACCACCGCCCCGGTGCGGACATTGAGCACCACTACCGTTCCGCTCTGCGCCCCTAGCTGCTTTACCGCCTGCGCCAGTCCCTGTTCCACAAAGTACTGGATGTCGCTGTTGATCGTGAGCGTCAAATCGGCACCCGGCACCGGGTTTTGCTCTGAGCTGGGGCCGACGACGAGCGGATTTCCGTCGAGATCGGTCTCAGCCGTAAGGCTGCCCGGTTTGCCCGCCAGCAACGTATTGTACTGGCCCTCGATGCCATAGACACCATGATTGTCGGTATCCGTCTGTGTCACATAGCCAAGTACCTGCGCCGCCAGGGAACCCTGCGGGTAGACGCGCCAGGTACGGGAGACCAGAAAGATGTCCGGCAGGTGCATTGCCTCTAATTGCTGGCTCTGCGTCGGGTCGATGCGCGTCGCTATACGCATCGTCTGCAAGCCACTGTTAAAGTCCTTGTATAACTGATCTTGCGAGACCGTCGGCAGCACTTGATGCAGTGAGTGAACCACTGTTGCCAGACTGGCCTGGTAGTCATCAGGGTGGTCAACCGAAAACTGGATCGGCTCGATGTAGACATCATCGCGCACGACATTGGTTGCCAGGATACGTCCATCGGCATCGTAGATGAGGCCGCGCGGCGCGTTCAGCACGATATTCTGTATATGCTCATCGTTGGCAAGCTGTGCCAGATTATGACCGCTGTGCGCCTCGACGACCTGCCAGTAGTAGAGCCGACTCAGCAGGATCAGCATGCCGAAGCAGACCAGCAAGAAGATGAGCATCTGTCGATTGCGGGCGCGTCGTAGTTCCTGGCTCACCTCTTGCCTCCTTTCCGGCCTTTTTATGGTTTGAGTCGTTGGCTGGGAACATCAGTCGGAATCGGCTTGAGGTGGGGCACAACGAGCACCTGAATAGCCGACTGATCGGCGGGAACCAGCCCCATGCGCTTCGCCTTCGCGGCGATATAGGCCGGGGACTGCTCCTGTGCAATGGTATTCACCAGGTCCTGATTCTCGCGCTGCAGCACCGCCTCCTGCGCATGCAGGTTGAGCAAGGTATCATTGGCGCTGACGGCCTGATTGACTTGCGACAGGTAGAGCAGGGCCATCAAACCGATGAGCAGCACGCTACAGACGGAGAGCGCGACCGGCCCCATGTGGAAGAGAAACGGGTAGAGTTGCCGTCGTCGCTTCGCAGCCTGAATCGGCCTTTGTGGCAGGCTTTTCGGTGCGTTTTCTCGATCTTTCAAGCCATACATCTGCCGCATTCCTTTAGACTAGACTCGAATAGGCCCTGTTCGGGCCTGTTGTGTTATGCACGGCATCCGTGCGACGCACTACGAACCGACGACTATTTCAGCGGCCCGCAGCCTTGCGCTGCGAGCGCGAGGGTTAGCCAGAACCTCCTGCGCTATCGGCGTGACCGGTTTGCGCGTCAGAATACGCAGGCGAGCCTTGTGGCCGCACACACACACAGGTGTGCCGGGCGGGCAAATGCAATCCCTCGACTCGCGCCGCATAAACTCCTTCACCAGCCGATCCTCCAGCGAATGAAACGAAATAATGACCATCCTGCCTGCACGCTGCTCCTCACTTCCACTCTCCTGCTCGCGTTGCGCGCTTGCAGTCAGAACATCCAGCGCCTGCGGCAGCGCCTTCTCCAGTTGCTCCAGTTCGCGGTTGACCGCGATACGCAGCGCCTGAAAAACTCGCGTTGCCGGGTGAATCGCGCCATATTTGTAAGGGACACCTGCCGCAGCCAGCACCGCCAGTTGGGCAGTGGTGCGAATAGCGCCTTTTTCTCGTTCGCGCACGATACGACGGGCGATCTGGCGCGAGCGATTTTCTTCGCCATAGCGATAGAAAATATCGGCCAGTTCCTGCTCGCTCAACGTATTGACCAGATCGGCGGCGGTTAGCTGCTGTGACTGGTCGAGACGCATATCCAGCGGCCCCTCAGCACTGAAGGAGAAGCCGCGCTCGGCGCTCTCCATCTGATCAGACGAAAAGCCCAGATCGAGCAAGACACCCTGTACAGAGATAAAACCGGCCTCGTTTGCGATGCGGGCCAGTTCGGCGAAGTTCCCGTGCACCAGTACCAACCGCCCTTGCTCCACCATTTGCGGGAAGCGCACCCGCGCCCTCTCCAACGCCTGGGCATCGGTATCGATCCCTAAGACCTTCCCATTGGGGGCAGATCGCTCAAGAATAGCGGCAGTATGCCCTCCTCCACCAAGTGTGCCGTCAATGTAGTGACCGCCGGGTTCGGGCTGAAGGTACTCCAGCACCTCGTCCAGCATCACCGGCACATGTCGTGTTTGCATCGTTTCGCAATTTTCTCAATTGATTTAGCGCGTTCTTTATCTGCTTTTAGAAGGGGTTATTGCCCCCTTCGCTTTCCAGTCGTTCCTGATAGACCTGCCAGGTTGAGCGGTCCCAGATCTCAAAGTGATCGCGCACACCAGCGACCGTCACCTCAGAGCCGAGATGGGCGTAAGCGCGCAATTTCGCAGGGATAACCATGCGTCCCTGCCCGTCCAGTTCCACCTCGCTGGCACTGGGATAAATGCGCCGCTCGAAGTCGCGCAGCTCCTCGCTCGTCTTGCCGGAGGTCAACTCCGCCGACTTCTCTTCCCAGCGCTGCATGGTATAGACCGATAAGCAAGCGCCCATGCCCTTGCTGATGACCGCTCCCTGGTCCATCTGCGCCCGGAAGCGGGCAGGCACGGCCATGCGGCCCTTCGCGTCGATCGTATGCTCATACTCGCCGAGAAACATAACACCTGCATTTCCTATCTCATCTCAACGGCTTAATGGGAGTTGTGCCGGTATACTCCTCCTCTCAGGCAGGGCCACAATGTTCTCCCTCATCTCAGGTCCGCTTCCGCACCACCTCTCCAGATACCGGTCACTTCTTCCATTTTCCCCCACTTTTCCCCACTTCCATTATAGCATGAACAGGCGAAACGCGAAAAGGGAGTTATCCACCAATTTGGCTGTATACCAGTGGAAAACCTGTGGATAACTGAGAATACGTTTTCTACTGACACACCTTGACATTAAAGGGTACACCAGAAAGTACCAGAATGTACCACTGCCAGTACCTCTCCGCGACCGTGTTTCTCTACAAAGCTTACGATTAACCAAACAAGTTAGCAATCACATAAATGCATGTGTTTACATAAAGAAAAGCTCGCCAACAAACCGAACTATAGCCAGATAGTCACAAGCCGTGAAAAAGCCTATCCTAAAAACGATTCTGACAGAGAAGCAAAGTTGAAAGTAGGAATATATTACAGATGAGGCTACTATGAGACTGAGATGTGAGGAGCTTTGAAAGCATTATATACCTGAAACTGATGCTTCGTACAGCATCTACCCCACGATACCTGCGCCGCCACATGCTCTCCACCGCCGCCCACGACCCCGCCTCTCGCACGGCTATACGATACGTCTTTACAAGCTCGCACACCACAATTCTCCATTTGCTCATAGCATTTGTTTCCCTCCCGCCGGTGACAATAACTCCTGTCTTGCTAAGAAAAAGGTCCCCAGGATACCGTAGGGGCGATGCCTTCAAAGACAGATATCTGGTTTCCTCTGGCTTGCAAGCGACACACGTTTATGGTAGAACAATCATGCAAGAATTGAAGATTCTTTCAGTCTGAGCGAGCAAAGCAGCCAGCCGTCGCTGCGCCGAAGCCACAGCAGCAGCGTGGGAATATATCCATTTCAAATATAAGGATTCAGAGCAGGAAGGAAAGGATAGAGAAACATGCTAGCACTGCTCATCGCGCTCTTCCTGCTTGCAATTGGCACGGGCCTGCTGTTGATCGGGGCGGACTGGTTTCTTGATGGAGCAGGCGATCTGGCACGGGCGCTTGGCCTGAGCGCGCTGGTTATAGGAGTGCTGCTGGCCGGGCTGGAGCCGGAGGAAATGCTTACCACGGCCATCGCTTCGGCTCGTGGCGCGCCAGCGCTCGCGGTGGGCACTGTCGTTGGCACCAATATCACCATTGTGACGGCAGCCCTCGGCCTTTCCGCCCTCATCTTCCCTATGACGATCTCTCGCAGCGTGCGGCGGCAGGCCCTCATCGCGACGCTCGTGTCAATTATCCCCATTGTGCTGCTCTTTCTGGGAGCAGTCACCCGACTGGAAGGCGTCTTCCTGCTGATCGTCTTTGTCGGCTACACCCTCTTCCTGTTTCAGACAGATCAGGAAGCCATGAAACGCATGATGGAGGGAGAAGACGATGATGACAATGATGACGATGAGAATCAGCCGCGCAGACGACCTCAACTATCCTTAAAACCCATCCTGCTGACTTTCGGAGGGCTGACAGCGATGGCTCTGGGCGGGCCAGCTACGGTGGAGGGTGCATTACGCCTGACACAGGTGATCGGGCAGAGTCAGGGTGTCGTCGGAGCCACCATCGTCTCGCTGGGAACGGGCGCGGAAATGATCGCGCTGGGGGTGAGCGCGGCCCGCAATAAACGCTCAGATATCCTGGTGGGGGGTATTCTTGGTTCGTTTGCCTACAACCTCCTCGTCACACTAGGGCTTGCTGCCACCATTCACTCTCTTCCCGTCGCACCCCACCTGCTTTTTGTGGCATTACCGATCATGGGTGCTGTCCATCTGACACTGCTGGCCCTGATCTGGTACGGAAAGATACCCCGTGTGATGGGTGGCCTTCTGGTGATCGTCTATCTTGCCTATCTCATTACTATTGTGCTGGCTTAGAGCAGGAACGGGGAAGAAGCTTCAGATGAGGGGAACACAAGGTTCACCGGGACAGGTTGACACTCCTCATAAACAGACAATACAATGCTGACAGAACAATTTTTCGTTTGCCTGGTCTGGTGACACAGGATTGACTGATAGCTGGAACACATTTAAAAGGATTTTCTCTTCATGCAAGAATCTTCATCAGGGCAGTTGCCTGTTAAAGGTGAGCCGTTGAACACCCTCGATACTCCCGACAAACCGGTACGCTGGCAGGATGCGCCTTTGCCAGAGGCACGCGAGGTCGCGGCTGATGTCTGGAAAATTACGGTGCCCATTCCCTTCCCGCTGCGGACGCAACACGGGCGGCACCAGCTCGAACTTGTAGCGCGGATCGTGCCGGTATTCCCAAACAGTCGCTCTGAACCCTAGAAATTCCAGGATGCCTCTCTTGTCCTGGTAGTCGTGTATTTCTTTCAGCCCTTTACCGATGGCGATGCAGTCCTGCTTGTACTTCTCTAGCTGCGCCTCTAGCTTTGCTATATTTTCTCGCTGCTCGATGATGGCCCGGCGCTCGCCCTCGAGCTTCTGCATGGCGGCCGACGACTGCTCCAGGAGTGCCGTGAGCGACTTGATGGCGTGGAGGTGTTCCGGCCTGGTCCTGTCTATGTTGCCGATGGCCAGCGCCAGGTTTGCCTGCTCCTCCGCCAGCCGGTTGATCTCTCTCTCAACCGGCTCTAACTCTTGCTGCGTCCCGTCGTATACGGCGGCCTTGATGGCTTCAACCCTCCGCTCGATCATGGCCTGGTCTTTCAGGCTCTCCGTCACAAACCTCCAGGCGGCGGCATCGAGAAGCTCCACCTTGATGCCGGGGGAGGTGTGCTTTTCTTTACCTGCCGCCTTCCTGCACGTGTAGGCAGGCCCCGCCGGTAGTTGCTGCACGTGCATTACTTCGCGGCAGTTCCCGCACACGACCAGCCCGCACCTCAGCAGCGCCTGGTCGGCGTGCCGGTTGTTTCTCGTCGCCAGTTCCTTGTTGCGCTGCATCTTCTGCTGTACCCGGTCAAAGAGGGCCTGGTCGATGATCGCGGGGATGGTCCCTTCGGGGAGCGGGATGTGCTCCTCCGCTGGGCGCTTGACGAGTTTTGGCGCGCGCCCGGGTCTTTTGATGTCCCGCCACTTGTAGGCTACCCCGCGTCCCGTGTAGCAGGGGTTGTTGAGTATCTTGTTCAGCGTCGATAGCTGCCAGACTGTGCCGCCTCTCCGGGTCGGTATCCCCTCCGCCGTCAACGTATCGGCGATGCCCCTGTTGGACATACCCCCGTCCACCATGCTAAAGACGCGTTCCACTATTCTCCGCTCGGTCCAGGCGTTGCCCGCCTCATCCGATTTTACCACGCCGTCTACCTCCAGCGCGTCGTCGTTCGTCAGCCAAGTCGTCCGGCCCTCATTCCACCTGTAGCCGTAGGCCGCCTGCCCTCCCCCCGCTAGCTTCCCGTTTTGGAAGCGCTCCATCATGCCCCGGAATGACCGCTCGCGAAACTTCTCGCGCTCCAGCTCCGCGGCGAAGCCGTGCGCGCTCCGCATAAACTGCCCCAGCGGGCTGTCGTCGAAGTTCTCCGTCACGCACTCGATGCCGACGCCGTTGTACTGCAGGTCGTCGATAATCACCGCCTGATGGACCTGGTTGCGCGAGAGGCGGTCAAAGGCGTAGAACACCACCACGTCAAACTCTCGATTCCGCGCCGCTTCCCGCAGCTTTGAAAGAAGGGGGCGCTCTCGGTACTCCGCGCCGGTCCAGACCTCGCGATAGATGTGTATCTCCGCCACGACGTAGCCCTTTCGCCAGCAGTACTCCAGGCACTTCTGCACCTGCGTGACCAGGCTGGTACCCTCTTCCTCCTGCTTGTCGGTTGAGACGCGCGCGTATATGGCCGCGCGATAGACCATATAGTCTATTGTCATCTGTGTCGTCTGCGACAGCATTGCTGATTACTCCCTTCCTTCCCTCCGTTGTCGCGCTGCCGCCTTGCCCCTCCTGATGGCCTGACTTCTCCTCTCGCGTTCCATCTCTTTCAGGCAGGTGTGTACAAAGTTCAGGAATTCGCCGAGCTGGCTGTTCTCGAACGGCTCTTGAACACTCTCTACCGTCACTCCAACCTGTGCGAGTTCTTCAACGATGGCTGCCTGATGGGCATAGTTGCGGGCGAGGCGGTCGTAGCGGGGCAAGACCAGCACCTCGAATTCGTGGTTTTTGGCCGCGAGGCGCAGAGCGGTTAGCTGCGGGCGGCCCTCGTATTCCGCCCCACTGCTCACTTCCTGGTAGATGTGCCGCTCGTCCATACAGTATCCCTTCTCGGAGCAATAGAGTCGGCAGGCGGCAACCTGCTGATCGATGCTGCTCGGCACATCGCCCTGTTCGGAGGTAGTTGCGCTGCGCGCGTAGATTGTGACGCGCTTGGTTGTCTGTTCGTTCATTGTTCGCTGTTCCTTCTTCTCTGGCTATTACTTGTGGTGGCTACATTGGACGCGCTACGAGTGTCAAAGAATGGGCAAGCCCGGCCAGTTCTTCTCCTTCGAGGCGGCGGAACTCAAGTGGTAGAGGTCCAAAGCGTGCGTGAGTATGAAGCCGCCTAGTAGAGAAAGAGAAGGCGGATTCTGGACGGGTCATCAGGTAAGAATGTGTTGTCCTGGATGCCCGTGATGCTGGCGGCCCGTACCCCCGGAAGCGACCTGAGCATGTAGAGCGCGGCCTGCTTGCGCTGGCCCGCTATCCTCTCGACGAGCTGCCGCTGCTCTTGCTGCGTCAGTTGGTAGACATAGGTCCCCTCGATCCGAACGGCCAGGGTAATACTCCCCGGGTGTGTGCCGTTCATCGTCAGCCGGTCGATCACCGTGCGAACCGTCCCGACTTGGTGGTAGTGCGGGCCTAATCGCCCGGACGAGGCTGCGGCTAAGAGGCGTGCGGCCGCCTCCTGTAGAGCGTTTGTGCCGTATGCGACTGCGCTGCACATCTCCGAAACGGTTACTTTCGCGCGCGCTGCTTCATCACCGGGCCGGTGATCGCTGCTGATGGCCTGCGTACAGGTTGGCGCATCAAGCGCCTCACCCGCTGAGAGGTGCGCGCTCAGCGCCGCCTGTTCACTCTGCATAAGCTGCCTCGTAAGAGGAGTGACCACGCTCTGTATATCCGCGCTCGTCACCACTGTAAAGTCTCGCGCGTCCTGGCCGCCGGAAAAGGGGGAGAGATTTTTCGCAAACACCGCTGGTAAACAGCACGGTTCATCAATACCCAGCGCGGAGATATCGCCCCGCGCTCCGCTCTGGACCGCATGGGCTGAAACGCTGACCTGCCCCAGGCCTGGCGGGTTGGCCGCCGGTATGTCCGCCCCTGAATCTATGGCGATTTGCACACCGTCCCCCGTTGTCAAGACGGTTCCCGCCGCTACCGTTTGCTCTGAAAACTGGCCGTTGTAAAAGGTAATGAAACCTGTTGCCCGTGTTGCATCCTGGTGCCTGTGCCCGGTCGCAAGCGCGGCCTGCGATTCGGACAGCGTAAGCGGTGGGGTGATTCGGGCGCCAATGGCTGCGCCGTCGAGTTCTCCGGTGATCGCGACAGTCTTTATGACCGGAACGACGGTGATCGTGACCGTGGGGGTCAAAAGGGCTACGAGCGCAGTATTTGCCATATCGAGCAGGAGGAAGAGGCAGAGTATGAAAAGGAAACCCGGGAAAAGGGGCCTTTCTTGAGCAGTGGGTGTTGTCTGCCCGATGGGTGGTCGGGGTTGTTGCTCCACATCTTGAGGCTCAAAGGCAGCCGTGTCTATCGTCTCGTCTTCTTCCAGCGGCTCTCTGGTAAGGAGTATCCCGCCCCCCTCGACTGGATAGACATGAATTGTCTTTATCTCAACTTCTTCGTATGGCGCCCGGGCTTCATCCTGATTTCCTTGTTCATCAAGGGTAGCAAGGATGTGTTGGATGTTCTCTTCAAGGTGAAACTGCTGGCTCATGCTCTTGCCTCGTTTGGTGTGGGGGGATTGCTCCCCCCTAAGTGCTGTGGAACAAACGTACCGCCCTGGTTGAGGTAGATGATCACGCTGCCCTGGAAGTGGACGAGCATATCTAACTTCCCATCATGGTTGACGTCCTGGAAAGAAAGCGTAATAGGCGCAAGGTCTGAGCCCTGCCCGTACAGCGTTGGCCCCTGATAGATGCGCGCTTTACTGCTATCCCCTCCCGGCAGTTCTATGATGAGAACCCGAGAGTTCAGGTTGATCGCCACGAAGTGGGTGGGGTTGTCGGGGCTATCGTTATGCCCGACGACCTGGTCGACCTGGTAGGTTCTCGGGCGTCCGTAGTGGAGATCGTCTTGCCACGTATACCACCAGGAAAGGAAAATCGATAGCCCTACCCACAGGGCGAGCATCGCCACCATGCCTGTACCCAGATAGAGCAAAGGGTGGGCATAGAAGCCTCGCCTGCGCCGGGGAGCCAGCACAGGTTCTGGTGCTGCAAGCGCTCCTGGTCCTCCACGGCCTGGTATCTGTCCGGGAGTGGTATACGCCGATCTCCGGGGAGGAATGCGCTGCACCTGGTTTGGGTGAAAGGTGTAGCGGGTGTTCCCCCGGGTGTATGCCAGGCCGTCGCCAAGGTCGTAACGCCTGACGCTTGTGTGGGGCCGCTCCGGTTCTTGATAGTCCTCTTCTTCCTCCTCGGTGTCGTAACCTGGAGCAGCGGATTGCTTGCTGGCCGGTGGGTAGCCGCCCTGCCCATTTCTGGCGGGCGGCCTGGCCCTGACTGTCCTATCTCTATTCATGCTGCACCGCGCTCCCCGCTGTTGGCGTGTGCCTGGTACAGTAGAACGGTTGCGCATCCTTTGGGGGCGTGGGTGTGCAGCCCGGGCAATATCCTTTCAAACCGCAAACGGTGCACTGCTTTTCATCTGACAGACCAATCCGCTGCCAGGTATGGCCGTAAAAGTGGCATTCGAGCGCGGCGGTCTTTCTTTTCGGTGCGCCCGTGTGTTGGGTGATCGGCCTTGTACGCCGGGGAAGTGTCGACCCGGCATCATTTCCCCACAGGTCTTGCATGGGAGCCTCGCTTTCATTGACAGGCGAGGCCCTAGTGTTTATACTACACTTAGGCCTTAGCCTGTCCAGGCAGCAAAAACGACAGAGCATGCCGTTCTGCTGCCACTGCGTAACAACAGGAAAAAGGATGGGCATTTCCTGTATGCACTGTGCGAGATGTTTGGCGACACTCACAGTACACACAGCGTCGAGAAAAGGTCTAATCTGGAACGCCCGGGCTCTGCTCCTGGGCGTTTCTGGCATCACCCCCTTTCAGGGTACCTGGGTGGTCTAATCGTAGGTATTCACTCCGTCGAGGTCCTGGTACGTGATCTCGTACCCCAACCCCTGCGAGATTGCCTTTGCGATCTTTCCGGCGGTTGCTTTGTAAATCCGCTTGCCCGTTATCGCATCGTTCAACGTACCCACGTCGATATCCGCTTCGCGGGCCAGCTTCGCCTTCGACCACCCAATCTTGATACGATACTCTTCAATTGTCATTGTGCAAACCCCAAAATACGTATTTTAGACCCACTGATATAGTGCCATAGAACCATAGGGAAGTCAAGGGTTTCTTAGGGAAGAATAGGCAAGTACTGATGTAAGTGCAAAAATTGCCCTATCTCCCCCTGTCGTCTCTCTCGATTCCTATGTCATGACTAAAGGTGTAATCGCGGTCTGACCGGCACAGGTCGTTGAACGTAACCGGGGGATGCTGCTCGAACCCCAGCACGTGCAGACCGTAGATGACTGCCTGCCAGCTGCTGCTATTTGCCGCCGTGATCCCGTGCAGCAGTTGATCGTGCATGATTTCACGCGCACTGTCAGCAAGCGTTGTAAAACGTTCCTGCATCTGTTTGTCATCCGTGGGAATGAGCTGCTGCAGTCGTTCTAATCCCCTCTCGATATCAAAATCTGGCATGGGAGCGATTGCACACCTCTCTCTCTGCTATTTATCCTGAAAGTAGCGCAGATTATTCGTGGTCTCCTGTCCAGCCGGCTTGCCAGTGCCGTTTCCCTTGCCTGCTCCCTGGGCCGCCGCTGGCCGATTCGCCCGGAGCCCCTGGCGAGGAGCTGGGCGGCTCGGCAAGGTATAGGGCAGGTTGACCCGTTGCTTCAGCTCTGCCTCACCATAGTTGGGACGATTCTGCGCGATCATCGGGTGCATGTTATCTGCCAGCACCATCACCTTGCCCAACTCCATCGTGCGCAGCTCATCCGGCGTCATGAGCCGCCGTCGTGTTTCTCCCTGGGTATACGTGCGTTCTGGCGGAATGCCGAAACCGGCATTGCGGCCGTTCTCCGACTGACTGTAGGTGAGGACGGTCGCCTCCCCCATGCGCTTACTGTAGTATTCTGTTTCGTCTGCTCCGCATCCCGGAAAAACAATATGGGTGGTGGTGTTCGCTAAGATCGTGCCTTTCCCTTTTTCTTCGTAGACTTCTTCGAGTTGCCCGAAATCCTGAATCGCCAGGATAAAGGCCAATCCCATTGAGCGCACCAGGCTGATGTGCTGGGTAAAATTGGGGATGTGCCCTGCGTTGCAAAACTCGTCCAGGTAGAAAGCCATGCCGCGCGGGAGGCGTTTCCCCGGGCTCCGTTCAGCACGTACCATCAGTCGCTTCATCATCTGCATGATAAAGGCCGATGAGAGCCATTTCAGCCGCTTTACCTCACTGGCTGGAATAGACAGGAATACGGCCGTTGGCGTGTCGATCATCCGATCAAAGTCGATTTCATTCCTGCCGGTCACTTGCCGAACGCCTGGATTCTTCAAGGGCAACAGGCGTGTTGCCATCTCCACCAGGATATCGCCCGCCAGCTTCGGACTCTCATTGAGGCCGTTGACGAAGGCTTTGGCTGCCGAACGCGCTAATTCGGAGGGGCTGGTGAGCAGCAGGGCCTTTAACTCGGGGAGCGTGGATTCCGTGAGAACATCAGCCAGCCTGCTCAAGGGCGGGTCTGTTTCGGTTTCAACAAGGTGGAGAATAGCCGCGGTTAGTAAGAGCTGCGGAGCGTTGTTCCAGAACGGCTCGCGGCTCTTACCAGTATTCATCACGATCGAATTCGCCAGATCTTCAGCGTCCTCCATGAAATGAATGTGCGCCAGGGGATTATAGTAGTGGCTGCTTTCCGGTCGGGAGGGGGCGAAGATGAAACAGGCATGATGCTGTGCCAGTGCGCCCATCGCCTTCGCTACTAGTTCTCCCTTGGTGTCATTGATTAACAGTGAGCGCGTCCCGTATTCTCGTAAGAGGGCCGGGAGGAAGATACCGGCGGTTTTTCCCTTGCCGGTCGGCGCAATAACCATGACGTGATATTCCTGCCGCTCTGCCGTCAAAGCGATGATCCGCCCCTGGTTCATGCCGATGACTAACATGGGTGGTGGTACTTTGCCTGAAGCCTGTGCTTCCCGCCGCGCGCGCTGCTCCTGACGCGGGGTGATTGCCAGGATGCTGGGTGAAGTTCTCAGTTCTTGCTTTGTGGCGAACTCCGCCGAACCATGTGCCGAAGAGGTCTTCCTGGTGTTTCTGAACAACACCATCAACGCACCCCCCAGCACCAGGAAAGCTATCCCGGCGAGGTAGAAAAACAGCCTGCTTTGAAAAAAGCTGTTCAGGCTCTGCTCCTGGCCGGGAGTCAGGGGAATCACATGTGGGTTGGACGGGCTTCCCGTCGGAGTTGCCGCTGCCTTTGGATGCGTACCGATCTTTTTATGCTTCGCCGTCGCGACGGCCGTCGTGGTCGCCTGCGCCGAGACTGTCGCGGTTGCATCGACCTGCTGAACATGCGGGTAATAGACGATGGTAAAGGCTACCCCTGCGAACGAGATGAGACATACTATGAGCAATAACGCGAGGATCACCGCTACGACTGTTTTCTTTTGCTTCTGCGTCACCGTCCTAATCCTTCCTGCTGAGATTCATGACTAAGGTGGCCGTGTTCCAGGGAACTCGCTACGTGGTCGCGCTCTACAAAGTCCTGTCGATCAAGCTCCTGGGCAGTCTCCCGCAGCAGGTGGTAGTAGTCGTGTTCGCTGTGCTCTCTCCCACTCTCTCGCAGGAGCTGGTAATCTTGTGCATACAGCTTCACGGCTTCCGTCCGTCCGGTTTCCGGGTCTTCGCCCGCCCCGGCGATGACCACATGTACGTGCGGATTATCGGTATTGCCATGGTGGACAGCGTACCAGTGTAGTTCTTTCCCCTGCTGCTCCTCCAGATCGCGCATGACCTCCCGCGTCCACTCCCGCCAATGCTCCACCGGCTCGTCTCCCGAGGGGGATAAGACGAACTTGTGATAATTCACGCTGCTACTGGTATGCTCCATAACATCCTCCATGGCTTCCTGTCGCCTCACGGAGTCGCTCTCTTTGCTGAAGATGTGGCGATCTTCGCGTGTCTCCTCTGCCCGCTTCCGGTGTTCGATGTACTTCAAATGGGCGTTGAGTTGTTTAGCTGCTGCCTGTCGATTGCCTCGCACAAAGCGGCCCCTGGCTATCACGTTGCATCGCCCTCTTTCCCTGGCCTGCTCGCCAGGTCTTTTCCGGTCATCTCGCGCGCGTGCTGGAAAGCTTCTTCCGCAAACGCAGGGCCAACCATCTTCGCGAGCAGCACATACACCAGGCGGCGACTGATTTGTGCGTCGCGGATCGCGCGTACCAACAAGGCGGTAAGCCGGTCATCACTCCGTCTGCCAAGCGTTTTCACCTCCTGCGTGATCTCAAGCTGCATATCTTCTCTAAGGTCGGTGCGTAGTTGGGCTGCTACTTTCCGCAGTTCGGTCTGGATGATCTCCCGAATGATGGGCAAGCTTTGCTCTTCAATCACCTCTCCGCGCCGGTAGGCAATCGCATGGGTCAAGAGCTCGCCCGTTAGAGCGTTCATCGGTTTCCCTTCCCGCGCCGCCTCTTGCTCGACGTACTCGCGCAATGCGGCGGGTACCCACACATCTAAACGTTTCTTCTGCATACATTCAGCCCTTCTTAACACCTCCGTATCTCTCCGTATGCCTCCTCTTCGGTACTGAGAGTACACGGATAAAGAACGCGCTTGCTTCCTGCCCTGAGCCCGTCCGTTCGGAAAGCAGACGGGCGGGTGGGGGCGGTTTATCTTGCACTACCCGCGCGCACGCGGGTGTGCCCGGCGGGGGGTGTGGCCCCCGCGATTCGCGTGGATAAACACGCCCGACCAGTGGCAGGCTACCCACGACAACGTAAAGAAGAATGTCTAGCTTTGCTTTTTCCTCCGCGTATGGGACTCAGGCTGCGCAGCGATAATCGACGCCGAGTTTTGCCCCGGCGCTGGACACGCCTCATCCCCTCTAAGAGAGTCCGCCTCCTCGGTCACATCCCGCATGTTTTCCAGATCATAAAGCTGCAGGTCCGCTGGGTGATCGAATGCGGCGCGAATGCTACGCATTACCTCAACGTTATCGCGATGGATGTAGCATCGAAGCGAGTCATATCGTTTCAGAACCTTGTCAATGAGCGTTACCAGGTCTTTTTCCGATTCAGGTTTTTCTACGACGACAATAGCGACGGGAGTCCGGCTCCTCTCGTAGAATTCGGCGTCGGGTAAGCCCGCTATATCCTCCCCGCCTTCCCTCGCGGCTGCGATGCGCAAGGTGCGCTTCGGTATCCATACGTTGCTGCCCTGAATGGCCAGGCGCACTTCATTCACCGCATGAATATGCGCCAGACTTTTCAGCTTCGGCACATAATATGGATAGGGCAGTCCTATCTCTGAAAGTCCCCGGCGAGAAAGCCAGATGTATTTAGTCTGTCCCGCACGAAATTTACGGGGCTCCTCAATTAAGCCTAAGTACAACCAGCGCTGCACAGCGTTTCTTGTTGCAGAGATACTCAAGAGATCTTTTCCCTCCTCTGGAGAATGCTCTGCCAGGAGCCGTTGCAAGTGGGCAAACGTACAGGCGTACTGTTCGCCATTCCAGGTAAGAACCAGGATATCGCGGTCGGTGACCTGTAGATTTCCCGCATCGCTCCGTCTCTTATCGTTTGGCATCCTCCGTACTCCTGCAAACTGATAGCTGACACAGCATCAACACATCTCTATCTTACTAAACGCTTGCTCGATATTCCAGAGGATAATAACGAAAGGGTAGCGAGAGGGTAGTTTAAATGGTAGCAGTTATCCAGATAGGTAAGAGAGTGGAGGGAGAAAGAATCGGGGTGGGAAAGCCAATAGCCTTTGATTAAGCAATGGAGTAACAGTGAAACATGCACGAGGCAGTGTATATAGTAGTATGTTTGTTCTAGAAAATACCACCCTTTGCTTCACCACCTCCTACTTTATCCGGCAAAATCCATAACTGCTGTTTAGCAAGTTAAATCATTAGAACACTGAGGAGCTTTACATCTAAAGTTCTTAAACTTTTCCTTGATAATCTTAATTAAGCTCGTATATACTTTAGGAAGCCCATCGATACTTATCGCTTCTTTTTCGTACAAAGCTCCTGGAGTTAAGCAAGAGAACAAGCACTATCATGAAGGAAAGGTTAAAACCTTATCAGTATACACTTGGGTCATAGTTGGAACGTTTGTCTTAATAGCTTTAGTTGGAATTGTTTACAGCATCAGAGATTCCCGTCCTTCTCACGGTTCGTACCATCCCCTCAAGAATCTATGACGCTTCAGAAGGAGGATCAAATGAAGTATTGGATTATGAAGCTGAACTGGTGCATCGGGGAGACCAACCCGCTGATCAAAACACGTGGACCATTTGATACACGGGAGAAGGCTATGGCTCTGGCGGCGGAAATGGATGAAAGTGAACGCAAGTTTGAGGAAATGCTCAGGATAGAATTCACCGCTCTACGAAACGGCCAGAGCCAGTTCAGGATACCTGACTCCGCTTCTACACAAAATTCAGGACACTACCCTTTTGCTGTTTCGCCAGGGAAAATTTGCCACGGGGACTGGAACGACGGGCATGAACGGCAGATTTTTCGGAGAAATCATATTCGATTCTCTGGGCAACGGTATGCTTCCGAAATCACAGAAGCGGCAAACCTTCCTGGTGACGCCGCCTTGAGAAACTGAGCCATTTATACTCAACTCATGGCAAACCTATGGTTCGATGGCGGCAAAACGCCTTGACGAAGCACAGTTCAGGCGGCTTCAGTTTCCTTCGTGTCACGATGTGTTGATTCCAGCACTGTTTAACCAACATTATGCAGACTTCACCTTATCGATACTGGTTGAGCATCAATGATGAGGGCCTAGTTATCCCTTCCCAGTTTCGTTTAAGTTTCCACCACTCAACAGAGGGAATTGGTCCTCGGGCTTGCACCATGCCCTGTTCGTCGAGGAGACAAAAGCCAGGGAACAGCCTACTTGGGTTATAGTCCTCCAAAAAATCACTTTTTCCGCGTGGCGCTATCAGAACTGGCAACGTTACGTCCACTCTATCTTCGGTACGTATCTTATCAAGCCACGATTGGGTCTCAGTAGAATCCTCGCAGCTGACAAGAATCATCTCCACACCTACGTTTTTCTTCGCCAACGGACCGAGTTTGGTGAGCGTCGACATCTCTCTGCGGCAGGACTCGCAGTGAGGAGATACAAAAATAAAGACTACAGCACGCCGGGCATAATTGTCCAACCTTATTGGCTGGCCAGCGAGCGTTCTCGCTTTGAATTCCGGTGCGGACGCGCCAATCATTAGTTCCGGGCGTACCGCACGTTCTCGTTGTGGTACTCGTGTCTCATTTGTGACTCTTATCCAGCGGATAACCCGCAATATCAACACCGCGTTGACCAGAACCACTCCCCAGAAGATGTTCAGGCTTATAAGCAGTAACATTTCCATCGCTATCTCCTTGTCCGACTGAATGTAACGCTTATCACTGCAAGTCAGCCCAAATGCATCTATTTTCTCGCCTCTGCCTTCCCTCACTGGGAAAGGCTGACGCAACGTCTCGACAACATCACTCAGGTTGGTGACAAGCACGACGAACACAGCGCTCATACGTGCAAGTAGTGTTATCCTCACTCACCCCTAGCCAAGTCTTGTGGAATGTACTCAGCCGGGATTTTGCTGCCCGCAGAGAAACTGAACAAGTACGTGATGGTAATCCGACAAGACAGCAAGAAACACGCAGCAAGCATGCGGTCCTCTAATTGGTTATCATTCTCCATCAATTTTCCAAGAAACATGCGGTATTTTCTGCGTTTGTGACCAACCTTCTTTCCCTTGCCGCGTCCCGGCACGTTGTACCCTGGGAACATCAGCCCAGTGCAGTACCTGGCGGGCGCAAAAATGAGCGCTCATAATCAGTCCGATAATGCCTTCGTCATCGGATCGGCCGGTGTGCTCGAGAAATTGCCGCCGATTCGTCTCTGCAATATCCCACAGCAATGTCTCTTCTCGAGGGGAAGCGAAGCGCACCTGCAGACCGAGGTTCCGCGCTTCGACGCGGGTGATGATGTGATCATGAGCGTAATAGCCGCCGACGAGTTGATTCACAATCCGCTGCCGGGTGTTCTCCTCAACATCCGGCAATTGGTAGTATAATAATTCTTGTGCCGCTTGGCGGGTCAGTTGATCAGAGCGATAGAACGAACTCAGGGATGTGGGAAACACACGCTCAGCCATCAGTGCCAGGACCTGCAGATGGTCTTCCTCGCGGTTTACCCCAAACCAATCTTCGGCCATCTGTCGGAAAGCCCGAACGTCTTCTGTCGAGATCATACTGGGCGTATCGGGTGGAGGAGTCCCGACAGAGCCTATATGAGCATCAATTGGGCCAAGCTCGGCCATTGGCCCTAACACCAACTCGTTTGCGCCCAGGCAGAGCAGTGTGCCTGCCGACTTGGCATGGTAAGGTACCAGGAGAGTCAGGTGTTGCGTGAACTCGCGCAACAGCAGCGCGAGCCGACGGGCGATAGTGACTACGCCGCCGGTGGTAGTGAGAACTACATCGAGTCGTTGGGTTGGTCCCATTTGCCGTAGACATTCGTACAGTATACGAACAACGTCACCATCGATCGTTGAGCTATAAATGACCACCGGCTTTCCACGGAGCGCTTCTAGTTCATACAATTGGGGCAACATAAAGGATTCCATATGTCATTTCTTCTCAACTAGTGTTGCTAGCTTTGCCATTACTTCCGCTGCTAGTTGTTCGCTCCTCGAATCAAGCATGAAGCCAGCGCAGCTATCATTTCAAGCTCAGGTACAAGTTTCTCAACCCATATGAACTGCCCGTTTGGGTTGTTTTCGAGGAACACATACCGGCCATCAGGCGTGAGTATAAGGTCTATCGCACTAAAGTTGAGGTGGTAGCTTCGGACCAACATCATACAACGCTCAGCGATATCTGCTGGGAGAGTTGCTTTGCGATAGGGAATGTCGATGCCACCATCGCTCCAATTCCGCCAATCAACACTTGTACTTTCTCTTGATTGCGAGTCAATTTCAGCAGCAAAAAGCTCGTCACCGATGATAGTTACCCGCAGTTCATTGCGCTTGGAGACGTACTCCTGAAACAGACAAGGCACGAGACGCACGCTATCAAGCAGCTCCAGTTCGGCCTCTGTGATCAAGGTGGTCTTCGTTTCGCGGTATTCCGGGCGCGGCTGGTTGGGGTATTTTTCGATCACCCTTGGCGCTCCTAGGAAAGGATCCGTCAACACCTTATAGATCATCCGTCCATTGCATAGGTCATAAAAAGCGCGGACTTCATCTGGGTCGCTTGTGAGGAGTGTGCGTGGCACTTCAAATCCGTATTGCACCGCCCGCTGGAGCTGGCCCATCTTCCAGCTCGCCTGACGGATGTGTTCAGGATAGCTGATCCAATAGCAGTCCAGTAAGGACCACAGTGCTCTCAGGACGTGATCAATCTCTAGCTTGGCAAACTCTCGCTCCTGTGCAGACAGTTCAAGTGGCAAGCCAAAGTACTCGGCCGGTCGTCGCCACCAGATGGAGCGGATGTTTTCCATGTTGATGGTACGCCCGTCTGTCTGAAGAACAATTTTGCCTTTCCAGGTCGGCTCGCCATCATGGAAACAGAATGACATGGTCGTATTTAGAGGGATGTCGTCGGTATTCAACCGTATGGGTTCATGGCCCCTCTCCCGTAATTGCAGAACCATGTCGTCGGCATGGGGATCCTCCTTACAAGTGACGATTACAATATCACTTTTCGCCATTGAATTTCCTCCTGACATTCCCGACTTTTTGATCGAAAAATCCCCCTCACCTAGTCAAGTTCTAATCTGACGCATATGAGGCATCTACATTAGAGTTACATCAGTCTTAAACACCTGATGTGAAACTTGATGACGGAGCTGCCAATCGATCAAGGTGAGCCCGGTTAAAGGAGTCCTACTCAGCAGACGTAGGTTTAACCAGGGATAGAAATTGAGCAGACTTGTTTTAGTGGCCAAACGTGCTTGAAAGCGGGTAAGGTCATGCAGATGCTCACGAACCAAGCGAAAGGTGTGCAGGAGTTTGTTGTTGATGGCTCCGACGGGCTAACCTCATAATGTCGTGGACCATCTCGTCTGCTTGCTTTTCAATGAGACGAACTTACTGGCACCAGATGCTTTAGTGAGCTGCAAATAAGGTCACTATCCAAGGTTACTGATCTCGTACTAAGGAACTAAATCGAGTAACCACATTGACGAGAACAGTTCTTAATGTCTCCTTTTTGTGTCGCAAGCGCTGTCTTGCCTAGATGAGTTCGCGCTGCAACTGCTTGAGATCGCAACAACAGGCATTACCTAACTCCACTGTTCCAGATACAAGCGCCTAGTGATCCCTAGGTTGAGAAAGTCTTTGACCTCCTGTCCCCAATGGATGGGAGAGCCATCCCAAATCACCACCAGCTTGCCCGAACCCTTGCACAATAACACCTGCCGGAAGCCCACCACCCCTGCTGCATCTTAGGAAGTAGGACGCACTTACAGGAACAGTCGCCCGTGGGGCGTGATCCCGCTCGCTGGTGGACGAAAGGTGATTGTGGGTCAACGGCACCAGCATCTGCTCTTGTGGATCCCAGATGTGTACTGCTATTGACGGCAGATAAAAGCCCGCTTTGTCTACCCAGACGGTGGTAGTTTGGTCCTGCACGGCTTTTTTAATGGCAAGGCCAGCGCTCCTCGAAGCACTGCTTGATGACAGCTTCGTCTCACTGCGTAGCACGCTCGATAGGCTGCTGTCAACTCCAGCAGGTCCTGCACAACAGTCGCCTGAAGTGATCACGGTGATAGCAGACCCCGAAGGTTCGGTTGATGACCTCGTCCACACATGTGGCGGTTCACACAACCCCGCAAAAGCCATAGACCAAACTCCTCGGGATAACAATGCGTGGAGCTGCGACTTTTGCTCTGCGTTCAATCCCAACTCCACGCCCTTAGAAGGATGAGCTTTGAAGGCTTCGAGACCTTCTGCTCACCTTCGCTTGAGCTATTGACTCACCACTCCTTCGCTCACTCCCAGGGCCGCTGCGGCGTCTTTTTGTCTCAATCTGCCTTCTCTCAGCTTCCAGGCACTTTTGCGCCGTTCTCCTCGCCGATCAGCTTTCTTTAGTGCTCTTATGCCTCCTAGCCTAGAATACTTTACCTGCTTCTATCGAGGTCATTAACAGCAAAGGTCACTCTGACTACCATCACAGATTTGGTAACCCATGCCACCCCACGCATGGCAGTGATTATTAATCCCATAACAGTAGTCACATGTTGCATTACCATAGTCTTGATTGCCAGTGCAGTAACCAATGACGGAGGTTACACAACCCGCATGGACGACTTGGTCGCCTATCCACTGGTTCTCTACTTTTTCTGGCTTCTTCGACACATTAAAAGCGAAGAGTTTGCTCGACATTGTAAATCTCCTTCCTCTGTTGGAACAAAGAACGAACACAATCGGATCTATCAGCCCTGTCAGTTGCTCGTTTAGCGAAAAGGTGCAACAGGATCTCTTAAGTGGCTTGCAGCAGTAATACAGATCTGCGAGCAAAAGCGACCAGAGGAGAGAACGGCACCTTCCGCCATCTCTCAAATGGCTGTTAGAGAACCAACATAGAAGCGTTGCATCCAATTGTTAAAAAGGCACTGATAGGCCAAACGCGCTACGAACTCCTCCGTCTAGAACTCCACTCTTTTGTCTGACTAAAGGAATAATACAAAGGAGGCGCGCAAAAAGGAAGAGGAGAAAGTACCCTCTTTCCTGAGGGGAATTTCTCCTGTTAAACAGAGAGCATCTAAGGAAATTTGGTAGGTGGGAAGAGGGGAAATGAACTTGACCTACTTTTGCGGAGGAGGAAAAGCCTCGTGTATACTTCTCGCAGAGACTGGCTTGGATGCCTGGATCGAGCGGGTGCAGCAAAGTTGGACTGCACCCGGTCTCAGGGGTGCAGTCCACTGACTCAGTGAATACGCAACATTGACAACAACTACTAAAGGCAGGTATTCTTTACTATTAAGAGGAAGTAACTGCCCAAGTTCTGAAGATTCTATGTACGTTTAGTTCTTCCTTCAACTTCCGTATGCTAAGAAGTACCAGGAAAGAAGAAGCTGTGAAGGATGACCGCTTTCTTTTTCCTTCCCAGTCTGTTTCAGATTCATTTCAGTAGGTTGTTGTACACTTTATGATGTAATCTGTTAAGCAAATAAGTTATGAAACGAGCACTGAAGAGGTCATGGATCAGAACGAGCTGGAAGAAACAGACGATGATTTTGTCGTAGAGATCACCAATCTGCATCAAGATGACAAAGAAGGTACATCAAACACTCTACACTTCTTCATGGAAACCTGGTTGCTTTCCCCCGAGTATCGCAAGCAGAGGTCCATCGCGACTGCCATTTGCATGGGGCTGGCGCTTCTGATCGTCTTGTTCGCTCTTTTCCCCGTTAGTCGACTCTTCCTGCGCAGGTCGCTACCAACCTATTATTTTGGACTGGATGCTAACCCCCCCTGGGGATCGCTGTTTGTCGACGGGAAGCATGTTGCCTTGTTTTCCAGAGGAGCCTATAGGCTCTTTAGTTTACCACCTGGTCAGCATACGTTGACCTGGCATGCTGCTCCATTTGCGCCGCAGCAGTGCTATATTTCTGTGCCACTGGGGTCTGGTCGTGATACCTGCCTGTTCCTCGATGCCGCACCTCACCTTGGAGACACTATTAGTGCCTACCTTGATTTTCCGGCCAACTTGGCCATGCTTCCCGCAGAGCAGCGTACCGCGTTGATCCAGGCCGCGCAAGCAGTACTCGGCCGTCCGCAGTCCAGTGAGACAGTACAGGCAGGAGAGGTGTACGCGCAGACCTCGGCTGTCTCCGGGACGAACACGCGATCCTGTACCGTCTTACAGCGTGCGGCCATCTGTTTCGTGGTTGCTCACCAACCACTAAAGGCGACGCTGCGCCTGCAACTGGACACCGGTTCATCACCCAATGCGCCTTGTGCGGATGGGGCATGCGACTCAGGCAACCCGAACTGCCGGTTATTATGTGATGCTTCCGCCCTTGTTGGATCCACTATCAAGCGGTCTCCAGCTGTATGGCAAGCGTCCGTTCAGGTGCAATTGCTCTGGCAGTTCGCCACCCTAAATGGACGGGTCGTCGAGGAGAATCAGCCAGATAGCTTTATTCTCGGACAGTCATTTGCTGTCACGGTCCCCTTGAAGATTACCTGGAACGGCCTGAAGTGGGGTGTGACACCCGACAGTCAGAGTGGTCCTTTCGGGAGTGATGATCCGGTGTGCCAAGCCGCTCTTGGAGATATGTCAACCCTGGTATTCGCCTCAACTCCGCCGAATACCAAACCGCAGCTGGTGCCGGGGCCAACGTCTGCCTCGGGTTGCCTGATCACAATTCCACTCCAATCAGATTTGAATGGCACCCCCATGCCGACACCCACGGCGTCGATGCTCGCCTATGTGATCCAGCGTTTTGGCGTGTTGTTGGCGGTGAATGCCTTGGCGCATCGCCTGTGGTCGTTTCTGCCCGTTGCTGATGCCTATACACAGCACATTGCGCAACAGTTGATCATCAAAGGGGAAGGAGCAGTCAGCAATGGCTTGCACACCGCAGGTTTCTCCTGACCGTTAAACTTTCGGGTAGCGGTCAAAAAGGGAATGCTGTGATACAGTGAGAGGAAGGCGAACCTGTCAAATGAATTGGCAGCTCATTGCTGGCCGCGCGAAAAGATGCCCAGCGCTTCAGGCAGAATCTCTCTCCCCGTGTTGCCTCACATAAAAATCTTACTTTCGAGCATTCGTTGCCTCAACTAACAATCCAACTCTGGTTCATTCATGGCACACCGCCACAGCCGATGTCAAGAGGAGCCCGAGTGAGCGGGCTCCTGCTCAGCCGATGCACTCACAGCCAGCTTCCAGAGGACCGCCTGCAAGCGCTGCATCTGATGCAAGAGGGCCACCGGATTGAGCATGGCATACTGCTGGCGCAGTCGCCCTTTGCTCTGCTCACCGACCTGCTCGGACTCCAGGGTGCGCTGATAAGGCGTCTTGGCCTGGTCATATTTCTTCTTGACCTTGCTCCCCACGCGCTCTTCGAAGACCAGCTTGACGCTGGGCTGGAAGAAATTGGTATAGAGCCTCGCGACCTCGTAGGGGGGGCACAACGCCTCATAGGCTGACGCTTTCATAGCGCTCATAGCCCACCAGTTGGCGCACAATCGACCAGTTCTTTTGCTCGACATAGGCCTGATCATTTTTCTTGTAGAGACGGGAGCGGGTGAAGGTGAGCGCTTCGTTCTGGCAATAGCGCAGCAGGTGCGCATTGATAAACTTGCTGCCATTATCTGAATCGATGCCGCGTAAAGGAAAGGGCAACCGTCCACGCGTCAGCACGAGTGCCTGGAAGACCGTCTGTTGGCCGCGATTGCGCAGCGCTACACACTCGGTCCACCCCGTGGCGACGTCGGTCACGGTCAAGCTATGCAGATACTCGCCGCAGGTCGTGGTGCCACAGTGCACGACCAGATCGATCTCCGTAAAACCTGGTTGCACCTTATCCCACTCAGCAAAGGTGCGAATAGGGATGGCACTCTTGAGCAGCGTCCCTGGCTTGGTAGTGCCCAATCCAGGCGTTTTCGCACGCTTGCGCTCGGCCTGCCGCAGACGACCGGCCATTGCTGAGCTCAGCCTCAGCAATGGCCGGTCGTCTGCGGCTCCAGATGCAGTTCCCCATGCTGTTCCAGTACCGGCACGAACTCTGGCAGATAGGGCAGTAGACGCTTGCTGCAAATGCCGTTGGCGGCGCGCCAGCACGCTACCAGCGCTTGTTGCACCGCAAAGAACTGACGCGGGCGCCGCCGGTGCTGGCAGGCTGTGACCTTAGTGATTGGATGATTGAGCAAGCTCAGCGCATACTTGCGGTGGTAGCCGGTACTGGCAATGAATTCCTCCAGAATACGACCACGCTTCTCTCCTCGGGCCGCTCGATAGCGCGGTGCGACCACGGCTAACAACTCTCTCCGACTGCTGACACTCATCATAGCCTCTCTTCCTTCCAACCGTTTGGTTTTCCAACAACAGCGGCTGGTAATATCCTCTCATGAGGCAACGTTACTGCCAAAGTAAGATTTTTGGGTTCATTACCGCTTTTGGTGAGTCAATTCACTCCCTTGATTTTTGATAAGAACAAATGTACTATTAGAGGTGAAGAAGTTCGGGTGGGTCGCTCCCGACTGGAAAAGATCCCGTAGAACCCTACAACTGCTTTAGAGCCTGACTTTTGAAAAAAATCTGGGGACGTCGCAAGCACACCTGATACGAGGTTGAAGCCGACTTCTGGTCCGAAGTTGGAAGAGGCGCGTCCATGGGGCGCACTTCCCCACCCACCAAAGGGTTATCGTCCCGTTCGCCTCAGGCAAAGATGCCGGAAAGGTAGGAATAGCTCATGGCCCGTCAAACCTTAGCTTGCCTCTCTCTCCAAGCTGATTCTCTGTTGGCTCAGCAGACTTTGTATGTCGAGGTGGATATTGGGAAAAGGGTACATGTCGCCGGGTTCATTTCTTCCACGTTACTCACCCGTCATCAGCGCTTTGAACATTGCCCCGCCATCGCCTTTGAGAACTCGCGGGAAGGCTTTCGCTCTCTCATCGATCGTATCAAAATGTATGTTCCACTCCCCCAGGTTCAAGCGCTTCAGGAAGTGACTGGACATTACCATCGCGCCTTGCTCCAGTACTTGCAGGAGCTCGATATTCCAGTTTATAACATTAATCTTGATCAACGAAAGGATGCTATATGTCATCTCCACTAATTCCGTGTCCATCCATTGGAACACATACCCTTCGGCGTAATGATGAAACACGAACCTTGATTGTAGACAATCAAATTGTTCAATTCACACCAACGGAGTATCGGCTGCTCTTGCCTCTCTTGCAGGGACAACCTCTTTCGGATACCGAGCTAGCACAAGCAGCATTCTCTCTCGAGATCGATACATTAGTACGCGAAAACCTTGACAAGCATATAGACAAAATCCGTGGAAAACTAGAGCCTTTAGGTCTCTCTATTTATCGACTCAGAAGACACGGATATGTTCTAACTATCTGCTCTAATTGAGCCTCATTCTTTGCTTTCCCTCTTCCCACCTACCAAATTTCCTTAGATGCTCTCTGTTTAACAGGAGAAATTCCCCTCAGGAAAGAGGGTACTTTCTCCTCTTCCTTTTTGCGCGCCTCCTTTGTATTATTCCTTTAGTCAGACAAAAGAGTGGAGTTCTAGACGGAGGAGTTCGTAGCGCGTTTGGCCTATCAGTGCCTTTTTAACAATTGGATGCAACGCTTCTATGTTGGTTCTCTAGCAGCCATTTGAGAGATGGCGGAAAAGGAGGTTTTCAATTGCTCATTAAGGTGAAAGGAGAAAGTTGGATGTTGGTCTGGTGATATTTGCAAGAGTGAGAAATCCTTATCAGTTCTACAGAAGACCATCATACTGATGCAAGGCAAAACTGCTATTCAGATATGAATTTAATTTCTTACCATGAACAAGAAATTAAATTCATTGGTAGACAAACCTAATTTTTTCGTAGGTGAGGAAGGGACAGTCTGTGCTGAACAAAATCTTTAAGGCCATTATCAACTATTTTTCAACCTTTAAACAAGTTGCGAGAATTGTATGGACAGTCAGTCCTCGAACTTTTCTGGCTTTATTTAGCTTAGCACTTCTAAATGGGTTGTTCCCCACTGCTAGCGCATTCTTCACCTCTAGCTTGCTTCAGATGCTAGTGCAAACGCTACACACAAAAAACGTAGTCAACTTGCCTGCTAATTTTATTGGGTTGCTAATGCTCATGACCGGGGTAGCTGTGCTCAATCATATTTTCCAATATCTGAGTACCGTCGTGCAGAATCTCTATCAAACACTTGTTTCTAATCATATAGGCTTGCTCATTACTGAAAAAGCATCAGCGATTGACCTGGCCTTCTTCGAGAATCCAGCCTTTCATAACAAAATGCGTACTGCTATAGGGGAAGCTAATTATCGCCCAATGATGCTACTTAACGGCCTGATGAATCTGGCTTCGACGCTCACCACACTGTTCTCCATGGGCCTTGTAATAGCACTCTGGCAAGCCTGGATCATTCCAGTAATTTTCCTCAGTTCCCTGGCTATGCTTTGGGTCTCGGTCCATTTCGGAGCCCAACGCGTAGCTTTGCTTAATGGGCGCGCTGAAACTGAACGTAAGAAACAGTATTTACAGACATTACTTACTTCTGAGCAGGGAGCAAAAGAAATCCGACTATTTGGTCTGCGGCAGTTCCTACTCAATAACTATCGGGGTTTGCTCGATTCGATGTTTCGGCAGGATCGTAAACTTGCTTTCCGTCAGGTATTCTATCTGGGAGCAATAGATATGCTTCTATCAGTCGTGCACCCATTGCTTTACAGCTTTACTGCGATACAGGTTTTACAAGGTTTAATTAATATTGGCCAGTTCAGCTTGTATACGCAATCAATTCAGCAATTGCAAGGGACACTAATCGGACAGATGTCCTTACTCGGCAATCTGCATGAGGGTAACCTGTTCGTGACCAATCTACTCAACTTTCTGGATTGGCAGCCTCAGGCTGAGGCACCACGAACTGAGTCCAAGAAATATCTCGCAGCCATTTCTGCCATACCACGCATTGAATTTCGAGAAGTAACGTTCTGCTATCCCGATACAGAGAGGGTAATCCTTGATAGTGTTAGTTTCGTCATCCAGCCAGGTGAGGCAGTAGCACTGGTGGGTGAAAATGGTGCTGGCAAGAGTACATTTGTCAAACTTCTGGCAGGGCTATACGAGCCAACGGCAGGGCAAATCTTACTGGATGGCGTACCGATCCTACATCTGGATCGAGATGATCTACGAAGCTATCTCAGTGTGATTTTCCAGGACTACACTATCTATCATCTGTCCGCCTACAACAACATTGGTGTCGGACAAATCAAACATATACAGGACAGGGCATTGCTTGAGGCAGCGGCCAAACGATGCGGGTTAGATCATGTTATTACAAGTCTGCCGAATGGTTTTGAGACAGTACTAGGGCGCTTTTGGGAGCATGGACATGAGTTATCAGGTGGACAGCGGCAATTGGTAGCGATGGCACGCGCGCTAGTGCGTAATGCTCCCATACTAGTGTTAGATGAGCCATCCGCCGCACTGGACATTTACACTGAACGCAGCCTCTTTCAGCATCTGTTAGAGGACCGGGCTGGTGGGCAGCTCCAGACAGTGATTTTTATCTCACATCGATTTGCAAGCGTACGCCTTGCCGACCGTATCCTGGTATTAGAGCATGGACACTTGATCGAGCAAGGAACCCATGACGAATTGCTCAATCGAAACGGGCGTTATGCAGAGATGTTTAATCTACAGGCAGAACAGTACAACAATAGCAGCAGGCTGATAACTGTAGTAGAGTGAGAGAGTTCCCAGTCTGATTATGGGTACTCATTTCTGTGTCCATCAGATGTTGCGCTATGAGGATGCATCCAAAACGGAACAAACTGGGGAGGAGCAAAAGAAAGAAGATAGGCCGTCATCTCAAAAAGTCTCCCATATTTCTTGGGAGATCGATGAGGAATGATCTACAACAGGAGGATCCAATGTTTACAACATATTTACTGGTGTTCTGTCGGGTCACTATCGCTTTATTATTTATTTTCTCCTTTTGCGGCAAGCTTCTAGCTCTCAGAGACTTTGCTGTTACTATCGGGGACTTTAAACTGTTACCACGAAAATGGAGTAAGGGCGCAGCAATACTCTTTCTGATTGGTGAAATTACCACAGCAATACTTGTGACTATGGATGTTAATTTAACATTCATCGGATTTTTGCTAGCGATAACATTGCTGATGATTTTCTCTGTCGCCCTAGTAACTGCATTGTGGCGTAAGCTCGATATGAGCTGCAATTGTTTCGGCAGGACTGAGCAGCGTATCTCTCACTATGATGTGATTCGCAACGGCATCTTTATCCTTTGTGGTCTGATCGGCCTGTGGCTGCTAAGGTATGCTCCACAAGGCTTGTCTGTTAGCGAGATTATACTGCTTGCACTTATGAGTACCGTATTCCTCCTGTTTATCGTGAAGTTGGATGATATTGTCGAGACACTTCGCCAACCTTTCCCAAACTTTGAAGAACGGAGATAAATCCAATGGAATCCTTGCTGCTTCTAAGCCTGAGTATCCTCTGGGGTGTGGTGTCGGTTATTCTGGCATTGACATTGCGGATTCTTCGCTGGCTAAGGGCCTCCTCTGAGGCGCGAATGAAACAACAAGAGACTATGGAGGAGCGCCCAGCATTGATTATTGGCGCACCAGCAGGAGACTTCAAAGCCAGGACTCTTGCTGGTAAAGCAGTACGCTTGGATGACTATGCTGGTCGCTCCGTCATCTTTATTTTTGTTTCGCCGACATGTGGACATTGCCGCATGGAAATGCCGACACTCATCAAACTGGCTCCTTTGGCGCAGAAAAATGCAGGGACAGAAATCATTCTCGTCAGCGATTGGGGCCCTGTCGTGACACAACAGTGGCTAGGAACTATACGAAGCGAAGACCATGTGGACGTGCAGCTACCAATTTTGGTCGCCCCACGCGGGAAAACTGATTTTCTGGACGACTATAACCCAAGGCATCTCACCCCCTCTTTTTGTCTTCTCGATGCGCAAGGCAACGTACAAGCTACGGGAGGTATCCCATCGACCGCATGGAATAAACTCAAGCGGATTTGGGAAGGGGCGACCAAGCTTCCGGCCTTCACGTTTATGAAGCCTGATGATGTAGGTCAAAAGGGACATGAAGTATAAATTGTTTAGCTATTATGGGGCGAGAGGAACAAATGGACAGAGCTAGCCACAGAAGCATTGCTGTTACAAGAGCAAGAATATAGGCAGTCACAGCATAACCATGAGGAAGTAGTCCATGAATTGCACAATACATGCGAAAAGTATTTTCCTTCCGGTCATGGCTTCGATAGAGCGTATTTTTCAGTGTAATTAGTAACTCTTACAGTGATGAGGGGAAAGATTGAGCTAGGTGAGGTGCAGCAAATGACCATGCTCATCATTTACCGAATAGGATCTCTTGTAAAGGAACTGGACAGAACAACGAGAAAGGATGTTCTATGATACAAGACATCATTGCGAATTTCTTTACCTTCTCCGATTTCAATGGCACTCTTCAGATCACCTATTATCCTCAGGCACGACTCGACTACCAGGGACCCGAAGGGCGTTTTATCTATCCTGGTGCCAGTCCAGATCGCGATATGACCATCCAGGAGCAAAGCTTTCTTGGTCAGCAGATCACGATAGTGCTCACGCCTGCGGCTGATGGTCCCTCTGTGACTCTGACTCTCTTGCTCCCCCCCATGAACATGGCGGGTCAGCATGAGCAGGATTTTGACACCCTCGCTATCAAGACCACCAGCTCGGGCCTGCTGTCTCCCAGAGGGGCGCTGCTCACCTACGAAGTGATCTCCTTACAGGGAATTGCTCAACATCTCCTCCATCCGCTCTATAGTTGGCAGGGACCTCTGTCAGACGAGCCACAAGAGGCCTTCAAGGCAATTGCTAATGAGATCATGAAGATGAGCGAGGTCGATCAGCAGATGAGGAAGAGGGGGCAGTGGGATGCTTCGATTGATGTGGCAAATACGCAGCGGATGAAGGAGATTGTTGAGCACATGGGGTGGCCGACGAGATCGAAGGTGGGAAGTCCTGCTTCGAAGATGGCGTGGCAGCTTGTCCAGCATGCGGATCATGACCGTGCCTTTCAGCAGGCGTGCCTCGATCTCATGAAGGCGCAAGCGCCAGGCGAGGTGTCGCCAGTGAATATCGCGTATTTAGAGGATCGGGTGAGAGTGGCAGAGGGGCGTCCTCAGGTCTATGGCACGCAATTTTATAGCGATGAGGCAGGCAAGGTTGGCCCAAGGCCAATTGAAGATCCAGACCACGTTGATGAGCGAAGACAAGCGGTGGGTCTGCAGCCGCTCAGTGACTATGCGCGTGAGGTAGAGCAGTCTTACCAGGAGTGCCACCCGAGCTAGTGCTGCACTTGTGCCTGCTTTCTTCTCCCGTGGTTCGGACGGCTTCCTCTTTAAATTCTTTAGTGGAGGTTTTCTGAACCTTTGCCATGTTGATCCCTTTCCTGATTTGTTAGAGTATATCTCAGCTTTGCTGACTCTATCAAACTTGGGCAGGGTCAAAGCTCTTTATCGCAGTTTTGGCAGATGCCTACCTCATAGTCTGGATCAATGTCCTCGTTCCACGGACCGTCACCATTTTCGTCGCCATACGTATACCAGCGCTCTACGGCATTCTATCGTTCCTTTTCGCTCCTCCCAGTAGGTTTCACCTGTGATGCTTACGCTTCTCTCAAAAGTCTGAGAATCTCCTTGTCTACATCAGAGTGCTCTTGAGACCGTTATTATTTTCCCCTACGGTGAATATAACGATGCTGCTAAATGAGAACGCTAAGGGGTAAATGAGTTCAGAATACGCTCCAACTCTTGCAGGGGTGGCTTGTGAAGGACTTTTTGAGCTGCCTTAGTTGTTCAGGCATGTGGATTTATACAAACCCCAGGAAGCGAAAAGATGGCTAGAGGGTAGCATATAAGGTGGCACTTGTGAAACGGAGTTCAATTATTGAGCGAGGAATAAAGGGTGGCATGTGTTTCACAAAGAGGACACAGGCCGACGGCACCTTGTGCTCTGCCTCTTCCGCTACAGTTGATACAGGTGGCAAAAGTGAGATTAGAATCCAGGAGTCGAGTCAGAGCGCCCGCAAAAGGACTATGCAACACGAGCGCAATACATTGTATAATATCCAGGAGGGCTTGTAGCCCGTTACAGCACCGAACTCGTCATAACACAAAGGGTTGCGGAGGTATTCACTACCGCACTACCCTTTCTACCATCATTAAGAGGCTGCATTGCAACCATGATAGAAGAAATCACAAAGGACATATTTCGGATTTGTGTCCCTATTCCGTTTCCATTGAGAACAGTGAATATGCACGCGCTGGTAGGAGATGAGGGATGGGTGCTGGTGGATGCCGGGATGGGCGTGCCGGATGCACGTGCTGCCTTCGAGGCGGGTTTGAAACGGGCAGGCTTGAGCATCGAGCGGCTGCGCGGCATTGTGCTGACCCACCATCACCCTGACCATATTGGCCTGTCGGGCGAATTACACGAGAGGACGGGCGTACCGGTGTATATGCACCCCATCGACGAGGCGATTATGCAGATGGTCTGGTCGGGAACGCTGCCGCAGCGCTACGGCCATGTCTCGAAATTCCTGTTGCAGCACGGCATGCCCCAGACCGAAATCTGGGTATCGCAGGTCGAGCCGAACGTGATGCGCTCCATCATTCACGTGCCTCCGCACGAGGAAATTACGCTGATCGAGGATGGGCAGTACCTCGATCTGGTGGGCGAGCGCTACCGTGTGATCTGGACACCGGGACACTCGGACGGGCATATCTGCCTCTTCCGCGAACACGACGGTGTCTTCCTGGCTGCCGATCACGTGCTGCCGCGCATCACACCCAACGTGGGCCTCTATTCGCAGCACGACCGGCAAAACCCGCTGGGTGATTACCTGGCTTCGCTGCACAAAGTAGAATCTCTGCCCGCCAGCATTGTGCTGCCGGGGCATGGTGAGCCGTTTGCTGATCTGGCCGGGCGCGTGCGCGAGCTTATCGAGCACCACAGAGAGCGCGAGGAGCAGATTCTGGGTCTGCTGGATGGCAAGCCGCAGCACGCCTACGAGGTGGCGCTGCAGCTCTTCGGCCATCGCATGACGAACAACGAGTCGCGGCGCATGGCGGTGGCGGAGACACTGTCACACCTCGAACACATGCGTCTGAATGGCATGGTTACGCAGCAACGAACGACAGAGGGGATGATTCTGTACATGCCTGCGTAAAGCACATAAAGGATTTCGCCCCGCTTCTCAAGCAATTTTTCCCCTGTCCACCGGGATTAGATTGGCTTCTGATGCGATGCGAAGGCGTACAGAGGCTTGAGAAGCGGCATTGTACACTTGATTTTTCTATATGTTGCATGCTATACTCCTAAACGGCAGCGAGGTTGTAATGCCGCTTCACAGGCCAGTAGTAGGTATCTGGGACGCGAGCGACGTTGCTGAATGTTGTTAAGGAGGAATTGAACCCATGGCAGCAAATCCCGAAGGATCAAGCGCGACCACAATTGGTCGCCAGGAACTATCCCGGCGCATTGCCCAACAGGCACACATTTCCCAGAAACAGGCCGCCGAGGTGTTGGAGGCAACTCTCGATACCATTCGCGAAGCACTGAAGAACGGGGACGAAGTACGCCTGGTCGGCTTTGGCTCTTTCAAAGTGCGCAAGAGCGCAGCCCGCAAGGGAGTCAACCCCCGCGACCGCCAGCCCATCGAGGTACCCGCGAAGGAGCGCGTGCGCTTCACCCCCGGTAAAGAACTGGCGGAAGCCGTCGTCAAATAATAGTAAAGGATACCTGCTCGGATACAGGTGTTCTTTTGTTCGTTGTGTAGACTCGCTGCCTTTCCCCGCGAAACCGATACAGGGACAAAGAAGAGGACGAGGCAGCAGGATAGATTACGTGCGATGCAAACGGTCTATCCTGCTGCCTCGTCCTCTTTCGGGATTACCCCCCTATGCATCTCTACCCCGATAGGGTACAATAGTTTCAATCCCAAACGGGAAGGTGACAAAGGGTTTGGTTCTGACCACCTCCTTCTAGAGGGTGTATGTCCAAACCTGAAAAGGTTAAGTACAAAGGCTCTACACAGAGAGAACGATACTGTAGTCCAAAAGGAAATTAAGAAGGCGAACATTTCATTGTAAGGAAGAACGAGGCATAAGAGAGGAAGCCTATGGCAATCAGCAATGCAACGTCATTGGGAGGATTGACCCGTTCACAGCTGCTTGAGATGCACTACCAGATGCTGCTTCTGCGGCGCTTCGAGGAGAAAAGCGCCGAAGAGTACACTCGCGGCAAAATTGGCGGCTTTATGCACCTGTATATCGGGCAAGAGGCCGTCGGAGTAGGCAGCATGCAAGCGCTGCGCCCGGAAGATAAGATCGTATGCAGCTATCGCGAGCACGGGCACGCGCTGGCGAAGGGGATGGAGCCCGGCGCGGTCATGGCCGAATTATTTGGGAAGATTACCGGGTGCAGCAAGGGCAAGGGCGGCTCCATGCATATGTGGAGCAACGAACTGGGCATCCTGGGCGGCAATGGCATCGTTGCCGCGCAACTGCCCATCGCCGCAGGGGTCGCGCTGGCAGCTCAATACACGGGCGAGGATTACATCGTAGCCTGTTTCTTTGGCGATGGCGCGGTGGATGAAGGCGCGTTTCACGAAGCGTTGAACCTGGCATCGATCTGGAAACTGCCGGTCGTCTACATCTGTGAAAACAACCAGTATTCGATGGGGATGTCGGTACAGAAGGCGTGGGCAGTTGACAATTTGCTGCCACGTGCGGCAGCGTACAACATGCCGGGAGAAGTCGTTGACGGGATGGATGTCGTTTCTGTCTATGAGGCCGTCAAGCCAGCCGTCGAACGCGCTCGTATTGGCAACGGACCAACGCTGCTGGAAATCAAGACCTATCGCTTCCGGGGCCATTCCATGACCGACCCATCATACTACCGTACACGCGAGGAGGAGCACGAGTGGCGCTCGACTCGCGACCCCATCGGCATCTTTGAGAAAAAGCTAACGGATGCCGGGTTGGCGACGCAGGCGGAATTTGATGAGAACGACGCGAAGGCTACACAGGTCGCGGAAGAGGCGGCTGAATTCGCCGAGAACAGCCCGAATCCCGGCCTGGAAGAGCTCTATACCGACGTTATGGTCGATAACTCCGGGGCGCTCTCCTACCGCTATGAGAGGAAGTGAGATAGTATGCGAACGATGACATATCGCGACGCGCTACGTGAGGGGATCCGCGAAGAGATGCTCCGCGACGAGCGCGTTTTCATCATGGGCGAAGACATCGCAGGTTACGGGGGCACCTACGCCGTCACGAAGGGTTTGTTTGAAGAGTTCGGGGAGAAGCGCGTGCGCGATACCCCTCTGGCGGAAGAGGTCATCACGGGTACGGCCATCGGCGCAGCCCTGGGCGGTTTGCGTCCCATTCTCGAACTGATGACGATTAACTTCAGCCTGCTTGCCAGCGATCTGATTATCAACAGCGCAGCCAAGTTCCGCTATATGTTCGGCGGACAGCCACAGGTGCCGCTGGTCATTCGCATGCCGGGCGGCGGCGGCGCGCAGCGCGGCGCGCAGCACTCGCAAATGCTCGAATCGCTCTACGCCCACATCCCCGGCCTCAAGGTCGTCGCCCCCGCCACCCCCTACGATGTCAAGGGTATGATCAAAGCGGCGGTACGCGACCCCAACCCGGTTATCTTCATCGAGCATGAACTGCTCTATAACATTAAGGGTGAAGTGCCGGACGAAGGCGTAGAGTACACAGTGCCGCTCGAACGCGGCGACATCAAGCGTGAGGGCAGCGATATCACCATTATCACCTTCTCGCGTATGCTACACGTCGTCCTGCAGGCGGCGGAAGAACTGGCAAAATCCGGTATCGAGGCTGAGGTCATCGACCTGAGAAGCATCCGCCCCATCGATATCGACCTGATTACCGATTCGGTCAAGAAGACCAATCGTGTCGTCATCGCTGAAGAGGGCTGGAAGTATTATGGTACGGGTCAGGGACTGGCGGCGCTGATCTACGAGCACGCCTTCGATTACATGGATGCGCCGATCCAGCACGTCAACAGCGCCGATGTCCCCATGCCCTACTCGAAGGTGCTGGAACGCGCCGCTCTGCCCGCTAAAGATGATGTCATCAACGCCGTCAAGGCCATCGTCCCAGAGGCCCTCGTGCGCCGCTAACGATGAGAACAATCATCATGCCGCTGCTCGCGGTTGTCATGGAGCAAGAGAAGAAAGATGAAAACGGTAGAAATGCCCAAGATGGGCGACACAATGGAAGAGGGAAAAATCCTCCGCTGGCTGAAAAAAGAGGGTGATACCGTCAAAAAAGGCGAGTCGCTGGCGGAGGTCGAGACCGACAAGGTCAATATCGAGATTGAAGCATTTTCCAGTGGTGTGCTGCGTAAGATTCTCGTGCCAGAGGGGGAATCGGCCCCTATCGGCGCGGAAATTGCCCTCATCGGCTCAGCCGACGAACCACTGCCAGCCAGCGCGGGCGCTGCAGACGCGGTCGTGCCTGCCAGAGCGGCAAGCGCGACAACAACAGCAGCAAACAGAGCCAGCAGTACGTCGGCACCCGCCAGAAGCGCTGTCGCAACCCAACCAGCGCCACCGGCTTCAACGAACGGGCAGGGGCGTATCTTCATCTCGCCCATTGCGCGGCGGCTGGCGGAAGCACACCAGCTAGACTACGCACAGATACGCGGCACCGGCCCCAATGGGCGCATCATCAAGATGGATATCGAGGCAGCACTGGCACAACAGATCACCGCTCCTGCTGCCCCAGCGCCTGTTCCCATGCCCACTGCTCCAGCTTCAGCAGCGCCTGCCACTATGGAGAGTGAAGAGGTTATCGAGATTCCGCTGACCTCGATGCGCCGCACAATTGCGAAGCGGCTGAGCCAGAGCATGCAGATGGCCCCCCATTTCTACGTGACGAGCGTGATTGATACGGGCAAGCTGGCGCTGTTGCGCCAGCAGATCAACGAGTATGCCGCGAACGAACCGGAGCCGATCAAGGTCAGCTTCAACGACCTGATTATCAAGGCCGTGGCGCGGGCGCTGGTGCGCATGCCGCAGGTGAACGTCTCGTTTGCCGAAGATCGTATCATCCAGAAGAAGCAGGTAAATGTCGGCATGGCGGTGGCGTTGGAGACGGGCCTGATCGTGCCAGTCATTAAGCACGCGGATCAGCGCAGCGTGCTCGACATTGCTCGTGAGGCGCGCCGTTTGGCCGAAGCAGCTCGTACAGGCAAGCTCAAGCCCGATGACCTGAGCGGAGGCACCTTCACCGTCAGCAACCTGGGTATGTTCGACGTAGAGAGCTTCACTGCCGTCATTAACCCGCCCGAATCGGCCATCCTGGCGGTAGGATCGATCACGCCGACACCGGTAGTGGAGGGTGGGCAGGTCGTGGTACGCGACCGCATGAAGGTCACGCTTTCCAGCGATCACCGCGCGCTCGACGGAGCCATCGCGGCCCGCTTCCTGCAAGAGGTCAAACATCAGCTAGAGGAGCCATTCGGTCTCCTGCTGTAATGTCATTCTTCGCTGCGCTCAGCATGACATGCGGGAGAAACTTTTTCAGAGTGGATGAGATGAGATTTGGAGATGTCTTTACGACAACCTGCACCATCAACGGTGTCACCCTGGCTTTGCAGCAGGGTGACATCACAAAAGTGGAGGCCGATGCCATCGTCAACGCGGCCAATTCGGCTCTGGCCGGGGGCGGTGGCGTCGATGGGGCCATTCACCGCGCCGGTGGGCCGAGCATTATGCAGGAGTGCCGTCAGATCGGCGGCTGTCCCACCGGCGGCGCCGTGGCGACCGGAGCGGGCCGCTTGCGGGCAAAATACGTCTTCCACGCCGTCGGTCCCATTTACCACGCCGCGCCGGAGGATGCACGGTTGCTTGCCAGCGCCTACCAGAGCTGCCTCAACCTGGCGGAGCAGCACCAGATCGAGAGCATCGCTTTTCCCTCGCTCAGCACGGGCGCCTACGGCTACCCGCTGAGTCTGGCGGCTCCCATCGCCCTGAAGACGGTCATTGACCACATCCAGCGGCCCACCAGCCTCAAGCAAGCCACCTTCGTCCTCCTCGGCGAAAACGCATACAACGCCTATGAGAAGGCGTTGCGGAAGCTGATGGGAAATAAATAGTCAGCTCTAGAGAACGAAAAGGGGTATGCGCAATTTTGGGCATACCCCTTTTCGTTCTCTAGAGCTGACTCCCTGGCTGATTGCCGCTCTCGCCTTAGCTACTCTTCATTCAGGGCTTTTTTGAGTTCCTGCACAAAGCCGATGAAGCCTTCGGTCCAGGTCATCTGCGGCTCCTTTGGTTGGGGGCGCGGTCGTGATTGTTTCTGGCGCAGGGAATCATAGGCTGCGCGTTTAATGGGGTCGCTGAGGGTGGCGTAGGCCTCATTGAGGCGTTTGATGCGCAGATCGCTGTCGGCCCTGTCAGAAACCTGCTTGTTGAGGTCGGGATGATATTTGCGCGCAAGGCGACGATAGGCACGGCGAATCTCAGCGGCTGTCGCCGTGGGCGGCACTTCGAGCATTGCATAGTAGTCATTCATGGTTTTCTCTGCTATTGGACTCCATCCAGTTTTCTCTTGATTCTTCACGTTCTATGAAACGAAAGATATCAGGCGCCGGTGCTGCCGAAGCCACCGCGCCCTTTTCCCATCCCATCGACCTCTTGCCAGGCAACGCGTTGAATGGGGACGAAGACGCCCTGGGCAATACGCTCGCCGCGCCGGACCAGCGTGGCCTCGTCGCGGAAATTGTAGACCTGCACCATCAGTTCATCACCCTCGCCACAGTAGTCCTCATCAATGATACCGATGCCATGTGGGATAAGCAGCCCCTTGCGGCGCGGCGTGCTGCTACGCAGGGCAAGCAGGAGCATGTAGCCGGGGGGAGTACGCACAATCACGTTGCCGGGAATGTAGCCGACGGTGCGCGGCGCAATCTCCGTGTCTTCACGACACACCAGGTCAAAACCAACCGAGCCTGCCGTGGCATACGCGGGCAGCGGCAGGCTGGTGTCGATACGTTTTATCATGACATGCAAAGGTTGCGCAGACATTTCCATACCTGATATTCTATGAGAGAAGCATCACTGCGTCAAGGAGATTTTGAAAGCATGTCCCTGCGCGGGAAATCAACCTCTCATGAATAACCTGCTGCCAACGCTGCTCGACTGGCTGCAACAGGTCGGCTATCCTGTGCTGTGGGGAACGGTGTTTGTAGCCGCCGCCGGGCTACCACTGCCCACGGTGCTGTTACTGCTGGCGGCGGGTGCTTTCGCCTCGCTGGGTGAGTTCAACCTGGCGCTGCTCCTGCTGATGGCCTTGAGTGCTTCAGTTGGTGGAGATAACCTGGGTTACTGGATCGGACGGCTGTGGGGAACGAAGGCGCTGAACTGGCTGGAGCGCCCGCACCGTCACCTCCGACAGCGCCCCCTGATCTCCCCCCGCATCATGGAACGCTCGCGTAAAGAGTTCGCGCAGCACGGGGGATGGGCCGTCTTCCTGAGCCGCTTCCTCATTTCCGCCCTCGGCGGCGTCATCAATCTGCTGGCTGGAGCGGACCTCTATTCCTACCGGCGTTTTCTCATCCTTGACGTGCTGGGAGAGACGCTGGGCGTGGGCATTCCTCTCATTCTCGGCTATGCCTTCGGAGCGAGCTGGGAGGCCGTGGGTGATGTGCTCGGCGCGTTTTCGAGCCTCATCCTGGCATTATTGCTCTTCTTCGCGCTGAGTATCTACCTTATTCGAGTCATACACCATATGCGGGCCTCACAGAAAGCAACTCAGGAGAAAAAATCGGCTCTGGTTGAGCCGATAGTCACGTCTCAGATAGCGCCGGACAGAAAACGTTCAGGTAATTTGCCACCTTGAGGGAGGGTCAAACGTACTAAAATTGAGGAAATTTCTGGGAAGGCGGGAAAAAAGGGGCCGTTAGGACTAGAAGGAACGGCTTCTTTGCGTTATAATTGAAGTGGTGAGGGAATTTTTCCCGACTGAGCTTTGTTTCTACGAGTAGAGACAAAAGGTTCGCGTCTATAACTTCCTCCCACTCAGCGTTTGGAGCCGGAGTTCTGAACGGATGGATAGACAAACATAGAATTGCCTTCCCTGAGTGTCAGGTTAGACCAACGAAAACTTATCTTGCTTAAGATACTACTTAATCATGGAGGGCGCAGAATGATTGAGATGGAGCGTGCCATGACGGAAACAACGCTTAGCCCGGACAAAACCCAACTAGTTTCTGATCTTGCCGAGAAGAAGTCACTTGATCTGATCGATGACCTCTTTCCGCACGATCTCGAAGATACTTTTGAGGATGATGTGGAGGAACCTGGGAAAGAATTTCAGGAGTTGGAAGATGACCTCAACGGTCTGGAGCCACCTCCCATTGAGTTGGAAGAAATGTCTGATATGCATGAAGAACTAACTCAGCTACCAGGCTCACCCGATTTAGAAACTGCCTCTATTCTCACACTTCCCGCAATGGCAGTCGAAGATGAGCACGGGCGTCACCCACGCCGTGCGAATGTCCGCCGCCGCCGCTCCGAAGACGACGAGAATACAGTCAGTCCCAGTGACGCTGGTGAGTCCGACGCCGTGATGACTTATCTCCGCGAAATTGGCCGTGTTCCCATGATTACGCACGAACGCGAAATCGAACTGGCACAACGCATCGAGATGGGTGATCGTGAGGCGATGAAACAATTCATTCTCGCTAATCTCCGTCTTGTAGTCAGTATTGCCAAGCGTTACGTTGGTCGCGGCCTGACGCTGCTCGATCTGATTCAGGAGGGCAACATCGGGCTTATTCGCGCCGTCCAGCGCTATGACTGGCGGCGTGGGCATCGCTTCTCCACACACGCGACGTGGTGGATTCGCCAGGCCATTAGCCGGGCCGTAGCCGACAAGGGACGCACCATTCGCCTGCCCGTCTACGTCAACACCGCGCTGAACCGCATCCGCCGTGAGCGCCAGCGCCTGTTGCAGGAGTTGGGACGCGAACCAACAGAAGAGGAACTGGCTGAAGCTACTGGCCTCGACCCCATCCGTATGCTGGAGCTACAGGCTGCACCAGGCGCGCCAGTCTCTCTAGAGCTGCCAGTTGGTGAGGATGAAGAGCAGGAACTGGGCGATGTGCTGGCCGATACCGAATCGGCTACCCCTGAAGACATCGCCACTACCCAGACGCTGAAAGACGAAGTGCAGCGCGTACTTGAATCTGTATTGACTCCTCGCGAGCGGCTTGTGCTCCAATTGCGCTTTGGCCTGGGCAACGGACAGGCTCATCCACTTGAACAGGTGGGGCGCGAACTGGGCATCACGCGCGAGCGGGTGCGTCAGATCGAAGCGGGTGCCCTTGCCAAGCTACGCCAGCCGCCGGTGTTGGAGCGCTTGAAGGGATAATTTGGTTATAGCGACAAAAAAGCCATTCGTGGTAGACCGCGAATGGCTTTTTTGTCGCTATTTTTTCTTGCGCTGGCCCAGATCGCGTTCGACGTGGCGCACGTCTTTGATGCGTTCCAGGCGCGTAAAGAGCCGCTCCATCTGCTCGATGCTCTCAACCTCCAGCGTGGCGCTGATGTAGGCAACCTCCTGCCCCGCGCTCACACTTGAACTGACCGAGGTCATGTTGACACCAGCATCCGAGACAACGGTCGCGATATCGCGAATCAGCCCGGCACGATCACGAGCGATGATGCTGATGGGGGCGCGATAGCGTTGCTGGCTCATCCCGGCCCAATTGACATTAATCAGGCGCTCGCGGTCACGCTCGCGGTAGCGGCTGATATTGCGGCAGTCGGCACGGTGAATAACAGCCCCCTTGCCGCGACTGATATAACCGATAATCTCGTCGCCGGGCAGTGGATTGCAGCAGTTCGCCAGAGTCGTCAGCAGCCCGCTCACACCCGCTACCTCCAGTTGCGCTGAAGCGTTTGTCCTGTTTGTGGAGGTTGTCGGAAGCGGCACAACCTCCACATCCTCCGGCTGCGCTGGCTTGCCCTCACGCAGTTCGCGCAATTGCTGCAAACGCTCGTTCAACTTGACCACCACCGCGTGCGGGCGTATCTCAGCAGCGCCAACCGCCACCAGCAGGTCATCGAATGCAGGTTGTTTAAACTCGTTTGCCAGCCAGTTTTGCAGATCTTCGGTCAGCACCTCGACACCACGCAACCCCTGCAATTTGATATCGCGGTCAAGTCGCTCCTGCCCGATCTGGATATTGATGTCGCGCTCGTAGACCTTAAGATAGCGCCGTATCTTGCTGCGCGCGGCAGCGGTACGGGCAAAGTTGAGCCAGTCTCGCGTCGGGTGGGCCGTGCGGCTGGTAATAATATCAACGATCTCCCCGCTCTTCAGCTCGTAATCAAGCGGCACCATGCGCGTCACCAGCTTATCGCCGCTCTCGCTGATGATACGCGCTCCGGCGCATTTATCACCCAGTTGTGAATGGACACGATAGGCGAAATCGAGCGGCGTCGAGCCGACGGGCAGGTCTTTGACCTCGCCTTTGGGCGTGAAGACGAAGATCTGCTCCTGAAAGATGTCGCCTTTGACCGCCTCGACAAACTCGGCATCGCTGGTACTGGCACGCATCTCACGCTGCCAGTCGGCCAGTTGGCGCAGCCACGTGATCAGTTCTCTGGCCGAAGCTTTGGCCGAATCACCGGCGTCCTTGTAGTGCCAGTGCATCGCCACACCGTATTCCGCCATCTCATGCATGGCGAAGGTACGAATTTGAATCTCGACTAACTGGTCATCCAGGCAGAAAACGGTCGTGTGCAAAGCCTGGTAGCCGTTGGGCTTGGGATTGGCGATGAAATCCTTGATACGCCCCTCCTTTGGCTTCCAGAGGCTATGTACGTGGCCAAGCGCGAGGTAGCAGTCGGGGGTTGATTCGACCAGGATACGGAAGGCGATCAGGTCGTGAATCTGGGCGATATCGACCATCGCTTTGAGATCCTCGATTTCCAGACTCTCAACATCGCTGGCGTTGCGCATCAGTTTCTTATAGAAGCTGTAGAGATGCTTGACGCGACCAGATACCTCGGCCTTCAGCCCCAGGCGAGCCATCTCGCCGCGCAGGATAGCACAGACGCGATCGACGTAGGAGCGCCACTGCTTGCTCTCACTCTCGACGAGGTTGCGCACCCAGCGATACTTCTCCGGCTCCAGGATTTCAAAGGCCAGGTCTTCCAGTTCGCTCTCCATGCGCGACATGCCCAGGCGACCGGCGAGGGGAGCATAAATCTCGCGTGTTTCGGTTGCGAACATCGCGGGGTCGTCGGTCGAATCGGCGGGCAGGGTCTGCCGCAGCGTGGCGCTCATCTCGGCGCGGCCCGTCTCATCGCCGCCATCCGGGTCGTGATAGCGCGAGGCAGCAATCATATCGCGACAGACACGCATCGCGTGCAGGCGGTAAGCGAGTTTGAGCAGCACCACACGCGGGTCTTCGGAGATGGCGAAGAACATTTTGCGCACCGTTTCGGCTTGCTGGTGGCGCATTGCCGCACGCACGCGCCGCTTCTTGCTTTCACCCTCACCCTCCGGCTCTCCGTTCGCCTGCGCCGCGCTCTGCTTGCGCCGCTCAAGGATATTCAGGCGTAGCATGCTGCCGACGACGCGGGCCACGGCTGCTCCCAGTGCTGTCTCCACCTGTTCCACTGTCAGCCGCCCGGAGTCCACCGCCTCAAAAATCAGCCCGGCAGAGACACCGACAGCATCAATACGCATCTGAGCCAGGATTGTTCCCACCGCCAGCGCGTGCTCAAGCGGGGAGAGGCGGCGCAAATAGGGCAGCGACGCCTCGGCGTGCTCGCTCACGCCGTGAAAGGTATCCTGGGCCAGCTTGAGCGCCCTGTCTATCTGCTCGACTTCGCGCTCTCCCATATATTGCCGGACAATCATCAGCAATTGCCGGGCGGCCTCTTTCGCATCATAGATGTTCGCGGGTATCGCCTGTTGTCCTCCATACAAATCTATCATGAGCATAGGCATTCTATCTATCTATTTCAGCGCAGAGTGTATTTCTTTCGCAAACACGTTATAGAGCGGAACCGGGCGCTGCGCCTGATTCCGCTCTGAGTTCTGTTCAGCAAAGTCGTTACGCCCTACACGCTCCGTTTCACATCGGTCACATTTCGGATGAGCCGCAGCCGTTTAAGGATGAGTTCCAGCTGGTCCACGGTCTCTATCTCCAGTTTAGCAGTAATTACCGCTTTCTGCAAGGAAGCATGGGTCGTTGAAGAGACCGCTGTCATATTAATGCCCGCATCGGCGACGACAGCGGCCACGTCACGCAGCAGCCCGGCCCGATCACTGGCAGTGATCTGAATGGGAGCCACGTAGGACTGCGGCTCCAACTGCAGCCAGTTGACCTCGACCAGGGGACGCCTCTGCTCGCGGTAGCGCCGGATGACGCGGCATTCGCTACGATGAACGAACATGCCCCGATTCGGGTGCAGGTAGCCAACGATGGCGTCGCCCGGCAGCGGGCAACAGCAGTGAGCCAGTTTCACCAGGCCTTGCTTATGATATAACACTCCTTCTACCTGCGCAGGCAGAGCCTTCAACTCCTGAGGGCCATCGCGCTGCGCTTTCTCCTCCTCCCGCCTTCGCAGGACGGGCAGAAGCTTCTCCACTACCCCCTCCACCGCCAGATCTTCGCGTCCCAGCGCCACGTAGACATCCTCGACCGTCGGATATTTCCTCTGCGCGGTAAAGGGCGCGAAATCCTGTTTCTCCACCGCCTGCAACCCGGAAGCGCCCGCCGCCTTGAGGGCTATGTCCAGCCGCTCCTGGCCCAGTTGCAGGTTGATCTCCCGCTCATACGTCTTCAGGTAGCGGCGAATCTTGTTGCGCGCCGCGGCGGTGCGGGCGAACGAGAGCCAGTCCCGCGTCGGGTGCACTGCTCCATTGGTGACGATGTCGACGATCTCGCCGCCTTTCAGTTCGTAATCCAGCGGGACAAGGCGTGTCACCAGCCGCCCGGTATCCTCCAGGTTGGTGATGATACGCGCCCCGGCACAGTGATCGCCGATGTCGGTATGGATACGATAGGCCATATCCAGTGGCGTTGAGCCTCGCGGCAGGTCTTTGACCTCGCCCTTTGGAGTGAAGACAAAAATCTGCTCCTGAAAGATATCACCCTTGACCGCCTCGACAAACTCGTCGGCGCTCTGTGGCAGCTCACGCTGCCAGTCGCGCAGTTGCTCGATCCAGGCCACCATCTCACGATATGAGAGACGCGAACCGCCGCGCTCCTTGAGATACCAGTAGCTGGCGACGCCATAATCCGCCGTGCGCTGCATGTCGTGCGTGCGTATCTGAATTTCCGCGAGCTGGTTGTCTAAGCCGAAAACGGTTGTATGCAGCGACTGGTAACCATTGAGCTTGGGAGTAGCTATGAAGTCCTTGATGCGACCATCTTTGGGACGCCAGAGGGCGTGGATGTGACCAAGCGCGAGGTAGCAGTCCTGCTCGGTGTCGACCAGAATGCGGAAGGAGACAATATCGTGAACCTGGCTCAACTCACCTCCGTTTTGTTGCAGCTTGCGGTAAATGCTAGCCAGATGCTTTGGCCGAAAAGAAACTTCGGCAGGAATACCGGCGCGCTCCATCTCTTCATTCAGCGCGCGACAGATCTCATCGATATACGGCTGGCGGCGGCGCAGTTCCTCCTTCACTTCGCGTTCGAGACGGGCATATTTTTCCGGCTCCAGGTAGCTGAAGGCGAGGTCTTCCAGTTCGGCCTGTACCAGCGCCATACCGAGCCGACGAGCCAGTGGAGCATAGATTTCCATCGTTTCTCGCGCCGTGTTCTGCTGCTGCACGGGGTTCATCGCGTTGAGCGTGCGCATGTTGTGGAGACGATCCGCCAGCTTGAGCACGACAACACGCGGATCCTCGGCCATCGCCAGCATCATCTTGCGCACCGTTTCGGTACGCTGGCGGCGTTTCATTTCGGGTGTGCGAACAACTGCTGCCTCCTCCGGTTTCACACTGCCGTTGCTAGCATCTCCCGTGGACAGAGTCGGAGCGGAAGAACGCCCTGCTCGCGCCCCATTCGATCCTGCAAGGGCATCAAACTTGGTCACGCCATCCACAATACTGGCAATGGCGGGGCCAAATTGCTCGCTCAGGTCGTCCAGTGTGTAGTCCGTATCTTCGACCACGTCGTGCAGCAGAGCAGCGGCAATACCGTCGGCATCGATGCGCATATCGGCCAGCAGCAGGGCAACTTCGAGCGGGTGCAGGATATAGGGTTCGCCCGAACGGCGCAAAACGCCCCTGTGCGCCCAGTTCGCCAGTTCAAAGGCGCGGCGAATCTTCTCCAAATCCTGTTGTGCCAGATACTGACCTGTCTCCTTGAGGAGACGCTCCAGCTCCTGCTGAACCTCCGGCGTTATGGGAAACTTCGCCCTTTCCGGCTTCGCCTCAACACGCCCGATGGCAACCTGGCCTGAAAGCCCATCATTTACTGTCATCATGCCGACCTACACTCTTCCCGTTCGCTTCGACTGCCTGTTACTCATTAAGACGAAGATAACGGATAAATGAAAAAAAGCATTTTCGGGGGAGTATGTCCCTCACCAGTAAGAACAAGCGAACGCCTCAGTTTGTTCCAATCAGTGGGATATTACTTCCTGATGTACCAACAATATTCAGCACATTGGAAAAACATTCGATACAAATGTCTGTTATGTCTATTATAAAGAGCAGCGTCTACCTGTCAAGCAATCTGAGCAATTATCCCCAAAAAAACTGGCCCGCTATGTCATTGGGAGCGCCGCGAAGTATCTCGATCCCCAACCGATACCGATCGAGAAGGTTCACCTGAGATACTTCGCGGCGCTCCCAATGACATAGCCGCTCTATTTGTATCAGGTCACACTGCGGCTCAGGACAGCATCCAGAATACCCACAAAAGTCTGCAAATCTTCTCCCCCGCTGACGCGGATACGGTTGAGCTGGTAGGGGGTTTGCGCGTTCTGGAGAGCGGAATCGAGCGTTAAGGGGTCGAGAGTGGCGCCAACGTAGCCATCGTTGAAAAGATCAGCCAGGACTGCCTGTTGCTCGGTGTAGGTATCGTTATGAAACGGCTCGCCAGAGGGGTAGCAGAAAAACTGGATGGGTTCATGAAGCTGCTGTTCGAGCGTCTGTTTGGAGACCTGCAATTCAGCCTGCGTGCTCGTCCAGGCGGGAGGATCACCGACATTGACATGATGAATGGTGTGAGAGGCAATCTGCATGCCATTATGGGCCAGCGTGCGCACCTGATTCCACGTCAGGTAATCGCCGCCGATCATACCCGTAATGATGTAGAAAACGCCGCGATCGTGGTGTGCCAGCAAAACCGGCAGCGCATCGGTATACATATCCTCGTAGCCGTCATCGAAGGTGAGCATGACAGGATGCGCGGGCAGAGCTTTACCGTAGTAAAAGGCATCGAACAGGTCGGTCTCGCTGATGCTCTGATAGCCATGCTGCTGTAGCCAGGTCAACTGTTGATCAAAGTCGGTGGTAGTCACCGTCAGATTATATTCCAGCAGGTTCGGGGCGGGTTTATTCGAGACATGATGGTACATCATTATCGGCACCGTCAGTGTAACAGCCGGTAGTTTAGCTGGTACAAGGATGGGGGCTTCAGCATCGGCAGGTCCCGCCACCAGCACCAGCCAGGAGCCACGGGACTGCACTAAAGCGAAAAGGGTCTGATCGAACAGACCCTTTTGTAGCGCCTGCAATGTTGGGACGGACACTAACTTCGCGGAGGCCGTGAGCTGAAGAGAAACGCTCATGACGGCCACGGAGGAATAGAGTTGCGTAGTATCGGGATCGCGCCAGTTGGATTCTATGACAGGCAAGCTGGCGCTATAGCTCTTCAAGATGACAGCCCCGAACTTGCTCTGCTCAAAATGCACGAAATCCTGTTCTCCCTGCCAGGTTTTTTGCGCGTCTGGCGAGAGCAGGTTCCACATAGCCCCCCACTGCTTGCGCAACATATCACCCATAAACATCTCTTCGGTGCCGATGATATCAGGAGCGCGCTTCTCTACAATCTGAGATGAAGGCGCCAGTTGCACCGTGGGTGTGGGCTGGCTCGAAAAGGGAAAGAGAGAAAAACGCCCTGGGCTGACAGCGACATAAGAAAAAGTGGCCGCCAGTAACAAAATGCTTATCACAGGCACGAGCAATACCTTCTTCCCTGACGCCTTTCTCTGCACTGTTCGAGGGGTTTGCGCGATCATCAACTTTGTCGACTGCTGTTCCAACCAGCGGTGCTTGCCACTGCCCCTGCTCTCCTCGCTATCCTCGCTCCTTCTCCTGCGGTCCTTGCTTGCCTCGTTGTCCTTCATTTCTCCAGAGCGCATGGAGATTTCCTTTCGTTCAACCTTTCTAGAAGCGCTGGCCTGTCTCTCAGTAATTCTACCTAATACACACTATATAGACGAAAACTGATCTATTCGGTAACGGACATTGGAGGCAGAAAGGTTACAAGTTCACGTTAAAAATGTGAAAAACCTGGCATTCTCAAGCAGCATAGTATGATATACTCATCCTCATACTTGCACCTATCCCTGAAGGGGAGTCCTGGCTGAGGTGGGAGACAAAGACGCGTTTCTATCCAATTTCTTTCTATAGCCAATAAATCGAGGGAAAGGAATACATTCATATGCACATCTGCCTGATTATAGATAATCCAGAAACACCTCATCATCCCATTCTATCCAGTGTTGTACAACAGCTAAGCGCTGCCCATACTGTACGCATACTCGATGTGCGCGGGCGAACGAGCGTGGAAACGCTGGCGGAAGAGGCACAGCACATTCAAGCCGACCTGTACCTGCTGAAATCACACGCGCCACAGGCGCTAGATGTGGCGCAGACGCTTGAACAGCGTGGCGCGCTCGTTGTTAATAGCCGCGCCGCGACTCTGGCCTGTCAGGATCGCGTGCTGCTAAGCCAGCGTATGGAGAAGGCTGGTCTGCCGTGGCCGTCGAGCCAGACGTTTCCCTCGCTGGCACGTCTGCTTGAGCCGTATGACCTGCTGGCAGCGTTGCCATTTCCCCTGATCGTCAAAAGCCGCTATAGCCGCCGTGGAGACCTGGTGGCAAAGGTAGACAACGGGGAGCAACTGAGAGCATTTGCCCCGCAATGGAGCGAGGAACCAATTGTGCTCCAGCAGTTTATGGCGGGAGACGGCTGGGATATCAAGATGTGGGTGATTGACGGACGGATCTTCGCGGCCCGGCGGCGCACCCCTCTGGCTGGCGAAGGGAAAAAGGATTGCCCCATTGCGCCGGGCGAGCTTCCCACAACATGGACACACATCGCACGGGAGATCGGGCGCGCCTTTCAACTGCGCCTCTATGGCGTCGACCTGCTGGTGACTGCGACCGGGCCGGTCATCGTCGATGTGAACTCCTTTCCCGGTTTTCGCGGTGTTCCCGGTGCCGCCGAAGCCCTGGTGCAGTTAGTGGAGCGCATAGCAGCGGGACACGCAGAACAGCAAATTCAGGAAAACCGCGCAGCCGCCGCGAACCTCTCTATCAACGATTTGCCGAAGCTGGCGATACAGCTTTTCGAGCAAGCGCGGCTACCGCTGCTGCCCGGCGCGCAAGGGCAGGTTGGCCTCTTCGCGCGCTATCTACGACGCAAGCCAGGACGAGGGTTGGCGGTCGTCTACCACATGGATGAGCAGCAGCCGGGCGGCAAACGCGAGCAGGCCCTCGAGCAAGCGGTCAGCCTGACGCTCGAAGAGTCGGCGCTGGATGGAGCCGCTATTCGCTTCAGCCTGGAACAGGCACAGCAGGCCGCGCTGCGCGTCACAGCGACGGGCATTGTGCAGGCAAGCACGCTCGGCCTCGTGATACAGGCTTTTCCGGCGGATAGCGGCCTGCCCATGCTTGCCGCTTGCTGCGATACCAGTCCACAGGGTCAACTCTGGCCAGCACTGGAACGAGCGGCGTGGCAGCAGACGGGCGATCCTCAATGGCGACATGTCGCGGCCAGCGCGCAGCCCGTGCGCTATAAGCCCGGCAGCCGCTGCGTCATCCGCTACCAACTCACAGTAGAGAAGCAACAAGAGGGGAAAGTTATCCAGAAGATTGTGCTGCTCTACGGAAAAGCCTACGCGGATATTGAACAGGCGCACAACGTGCAGGCGCTGATGCAGGCTCTGTACGCGGAGCAGCTCAGCGGGCAAGAACTTCCCCTGCTGCCCGCGCCGCTCGGCATAAGCGACATCGCCGGTCTCGTCTTCAACGAGGCAGTACAGCCGCCAGAGGCCGGGGAGGATAAGCCAGAAAACAGGGTCAGGACGGGAAATGAGTGCTTCCGTTTCCAGGTCGAATACGGACGCGGCGGCGCGGTGAGCCGGATTATCGTGCCGAAGGAGGAACTGTGCCTCACGGCGCGGGCGCTAGCGCGGCTACACACCAGCTCAGTGCTGCCGGGCAAGAAGCGCACAGGCGCGCAGGAAGCGAGGCGGGCAAGTGAGCGAGCGGCGGTGCTGGCAGGTCATAGCCCACAGCAGGCAGGCACGGTGCTGCAACTGGCGCGCAAGCTTGCCACTGCGCTGGAAGAACAGCAGCCGGAGCGCTATCGCCCGGCGCATGGCGGCTTCAAGGCCAGCCAGCTTCTTTTCCATAGTAACAGTGTCTTCGTCGTTGATTTCGATGGTTTCTGCCTGGCAGACCCCGCGCTTGATATCGGCTACTTCCTGGCATACCTGCGCCCGGCCTCGCTCTGGTACCATCGCTCCGGCACGCGGGAGTGGTTCGAGACCAGCGCGGCGCTGTTCGTGGGCGCCTATCGTGAAGCTATGAGCAGGCGCGGCGTCGATGCTCAAGAGATAGAGAGCTGCCTTGCACGCGCAAAGCTCTACGAAGCCGCTTTACTTTTCAAAATTGCAACACGGCGCGCACACCGGCTCAATAGTCCGCGCCCCGGCGAACTCGCGGCCATGCTTGAGGAGGTCGCAAGCTGTTTATCAGGTCAGGAGCGTTAGAAAGAGACAGGGGAATTTACCACGCGTTTCCGCTTCATTATTGAAGAGCAATATCGCAAAGAGCCAATGCCGGGGTTATTGCCGACCAACTGCGTCAATGGGGAGACACAATCGATGAGCTGGAGCCGTGGGAGATGGTGACGAATCTTTCCGAACTCCCCTCCTACGGCTCCGATGCCTATGTGCTCAAGACGGTCTCAGATGGCCCCGGCCTGATTATCCTTGAAGCAGCGGAGGCGGCAGGCATCCTGACCATCAACAATTCGCGTGCCATTCGGCGCGTGCGCGACAAAGGCATGGCAGCCTCATTCGCGCGCGCCTACGGCTTGCCCATGCCGACCACCTACTTTGTCTCTCATCCGCGTCTGCTTATGAACTGCTTCACAAAGACCTTTCTGCACTGATGCCCATGCCTTTCGACACATTGGCGGATTGTGTCTTTTGATACTCCCCCTTTCCTGACGTTATCCTCTATACTATGCTCAGGTTTGAGAACAAGAAACTCTTCATGGAAGTAAGGAGTTATTCCATCATGCCTGAATCGCTATCAGAAATCACGTACACTGCAAAAACCGGACCAATCCACTCGCCAGAGGACGGTCGGGCAGTCGAAGTTGAAGTACAGCACCTCGTAAAAACCTTTGGGAAACAAGAGGCTGTCAAAGACCTCTCTTTTACGATCGGCAAAAGCGAAATCTTTGGCTTGCTCGGCCCCAATGGAGCCGGGAAAAGTACCATCATCAACATGATGTGTGGCTACCTCGAACCAACCTCCGGCGACACGCTCATTGCCGGACAATCAATCACCAGAGAACCTCGCAAGGTGAAACGGATGATCGGGGTCGTGCCCCAGGAAATAGCCCTCTACAGCGACCTGAACGCGCTGGAGAACCTGGAGTTCTTTGGAGAGATCTACGGCCTCTCTTCAAAAGAGCGCAAGGAGCGGGCGGCGACCCTCCTGCATTTCGTCGGACTCTATGACCGTCGCAAAGAAGCGGTGAAAAAATTCTCAGGTGGCATGCAGCGCCGCATCAATATGGCTATCGCACTGATGCACCGGCCCGTCTTTCTGATGATGGATGAGCCAACGGTCGGCGTTGATCCACAATCACGCGAGCACATCTTCGCCGCTATTGAGCAACTGCGCGACCAGGGAACGACGATTCTCTACACAACTCATTATATGGAAGAGGCCGAGAGACTGTGTAACCGCATCGCGATCATAGACGAAGGGCGGATCATTGCCCTGGGAACGCTGGAACAATTACTGGCCATGCGCGACCAGCAGCGCGAAGTGCAACGCCCCCATGGTCTGCAAGAACTGTTCATTCAACTCACCGGGAAAACACTACGGGACTGACTTTTCTTGAAAAAGACTGAGGCCAGGAAGGACAACACTATATGAAAACCCTCTGGTACATCGCAAAAAAAGATTTGTTACAGATAAGCAAGGATAGAAACGGGCTGATACTCATGCTCCTGGTTCCTCTGGTGCTCATCTCTGTCGTCGGCTTTACCTTTGGCAGTTTCTACGGCAGCGGAAGCAGCCAGATCCAGATCACGGTGGCGTTGAACAACCAGGAGACAGCGCAAAATGCCTTCATTGGCAAGACTATTGCCAGCGCCCTCAAAATTAATACCAGACAGCTTGCTATCACCGTCAACGAGTATCGCAGCCCGGCTCAGGTGATCGCGCAGGTGGAAGCCGCAAATAATGCGGCCAATGTCGGCATCGTCATCCCCGTGGGGGCCAGTCAGACATTGCTCAACGACCTGCAGCGCAATGTCACGCCGAAGAATCTCGTGCAGTTTTATACCTTGCCGAACACCAACGACCTGCGTATCACCGTCGTCCAGAATATTGTGAATACAGTCGTACAGTCAATCCTGGCAGGCAGGGCAAGCGTCAACCAGGTCTATCAGGTCTGCCATCAGCCGGGCAACCACTGTGCTCAAAATACTATCGATCCTACCACTATTGCCACGGCGATTGCACGGGCCAACAGTGAGGCGAACCAGGCCATCGAGACGTTGAGCGCGGGACATGCCGTCACGATCGATCCATTTGATCAGGTGCTTCCCGGCTATGCCGTTTTCTTTTCGCTCCTTGGCCTTAATGCTGTAGCGGCCACGATTTTGCAAGAGAAGGAAGATGGAACTTTCCGCCGCTTATTGATCGCTCCCATCCAGAAATATGCTCTGCTGGGCGGCAAAATGCTGGCGCAATTTCTCGTGACGCTGGCTCAGCTCTCCATCATCTTCCTCGTCGGCTACTTCGTGTTCAAGGTGCATATCAGTGACTGGCTGACAGTGAGCCTGCTGCTGATCAGCACCAGCTTCGCGGCGACGGGACTTGGAATGCTGCTGGTTTCGCTGGTCAAAACACGCGCTCAGATCAACCCGGTGGTGACGCTGGTTGTTCTCATCACCTCAGCCGTTGGTGGTGCCTGGTGGCCGCTCTTCCTGGAGCCAACCTGGTTGCAGCCCCTGGCGAAAATCGGCATCACCGCCTGGGCAATGGAGGGCCTGAACGGCTCGATGATTCTCGGCAAAGGCTTTATGGATGTCCTCCCGGATATCCTGGGCCTGCTGGCCTATGGCCTGATCTGTCTCATGATTGCCTTGAGGCTCTTCCGCTTCCAACAAAAGACAGCCATTGTGAGGTAATGTTGATTGCGAACAGGCTCTCCATCGTTGCGCAGTGTATCCGCATCCTCCGCCGGTCGACCACAAGAGTCGGTCGGCGAGGGTTGCGGATTGAATGATTTGGGCAATCACCATAACAAGAGGCGTTGACAGATTTCACGTGTACAGCCATAATGAAATACATCGATGCACTCTATCTCGGAGAAAGGAATACCCATGACCGATTCGATCCGTATCCTGCTCTGTGAAGATCAGACGCTCATGCGCCAGGGGCTGCGTACGATCCTTGAACTGGAGCCAGGCTTTCAGGTGGTAGGGGAGGCGGTTGACGGCGAAGAGGCAGTGAACCAGTACCATACACTGCGCTCCCTGGGCAACGGCCCCGATATCGTGCTCATGGATATTCAAATGCCGCATATGAGCGGCGTACAGGCAACTGCCGCGCTTACCAGCCGCGACGCAGCCGCGCGAGTCATTATCCTCACCACCTTCGACTACGAGGATTATGTGTTTGATGCCATCAAGGCGGGCGCTATGGGCTACCTGCTCAAAGATGTCCCGGCTGATGAACTGGTGGCGACGATTCGCCAGGTATATGCGGGCGAACCCTCCATCCAGCCCAGGATTGCCAGCAAACTCCTCGTCGAATTTGGACGGAAGGAACGCTCTACCACCGAGATATCCCACGTTCTACAGCAAGAGGAACTGAGCCCTCGGGAGATCGAAATCCTCAAGCTGCTTGCGCAAGGGGCAAGTAATCGCAAGATTGCCGAAAAACTCGTGCTCGCCGAGGGCACAGTCAAAAACCACGTCTCGAACATCCTGAGCAAGCTGCATACAGAGAACCGCACGCAGGCGGTGTACCTGGCACGCGAGCGCAAACTGCTCTAAAGGAGAGGAGAGCCATGTCAGCACAGTTCGATGTCGAGGGAGATAATGCCCGCTTCTTGCTCGTCTTCAGACGCGTAATAACAACGCTTAGCGTCTTTATCTGCATCTACCTGACTGTATCTACCTATGCCATTCTGAAAAACAATCCCGGCTATCTACACGACTGGCGAGGGGCTGTGTGTATCCTCCTTACCATCATCATATTCCTGTTCTATAGCATCCCGATTATCATAAATCTAAAGCTGGTCTGGCCTGTACCATTGCCCCTTGCGGTATGTATCTGGGGTACAATGTATCTCGCGGCCCTCCTGCTGTCACTCATCAACAAAAACTTCCTCTGGGATTTCGATATTGTTTTTTCGGTCAGCTTTGCTGTGTTCGCGGGATGGCGGGTGATTCCTGCGGTAAGCGGCGCAGTGATCACAATGTTTGCTTTTCAAGGTCTGCTGACGTGGCCGCTGAATGGTGATGCGCTCCTATCCATCGCAGGCCAGGCGCTCACCTTCTTTAGCATCACGGGGTTCGTGATGTTGTTCCAGCGTTTGACGCAAGAGCGATTTGAGCGTAATGATCTGCTGAAGCAACTGGCGCAAAGTCATGGCGCGCTGGAGGAGGCTCATCGCCAGTTAGAGCAATCGGTCGCCCACGAGCAGGAGCTTGCCGTGCTGCGCGAGCGTACCCGGCTGGCACGCGAGATGCACGACACTATCGGCCATGCTCTGGTGCTGATCTCTGTCAAGCTTGAAGCAGCCCAGCGCCTGCGCGAACGCGATCCTGAACGCTGCAATCAGGAGCTGGAGTCAACCAAGCAGATCGCGCGCGAAACCATGACTGCCCTGCGTGCCTCCATTGCCGACCTGCGCTCTCCGGCATTGGAGCATGAACAGACCAGTCAGGCCCTCGCTCGCACGGCCCGCGAGCTGAGTCAGCGCACTGGCTTCCACGTCACATCCACCATCCAGACAGATATTGACCTTCTCCCGGCCCCAATCAAAGAAACGCTCTGGAAAGTGAGCCAGGAAGCATTCACCAACATCGAAAAACATGCTCATGCCAGCCACGTACAACTGTGTATCAGCCGACAGGATGAGAAACTGCTTCTGCATATCCATGATGATGGCATTGGCTTACCCCGCGCATTGTATCAACGCCGGGAAGATGGTAGCCTCCTCTATAGCAGCCCCAACGGCCATTATGGACTGCGTGGCATGATTGAGCGTGTAGAAGCCACAGGCGGTCACCTCACGCTGCATTCAGATGAAGAGCAAGGAACGACCATTGACATTGAACTGCCCCTGGCATGCCCCTAAAAACTGGCCCAACGCATCATTCCTTGCGACGCGCATCCAGAAAAATCAGCCACTGCTTGAGGCTTCTGAGGACAAAAATGTTGTGCAGCACAAATGGGTCCCGCGCGATTGTGGTGGCTACTTCCTGCTCGCTCGCTGCTGCAAAGATCACCAGCGAACCCGACGTGTCAGCAAAGGGGCCACCCAGCAGCACCATGCCATCGTCAAAAAGCCTGTCCATGAAGATAGCGTGCTCTTCCCAGTATGGTTGTTCGCGCACTGTCTTGCCAGACACCCAGGCCGAACCCGGTCCCCAGAGCACCACAAAGGTATTTTTCATCCCGTCTCCTTTCGGCGAAACCATATTTCCGGTGCAGCCAATCTCCTGGCTGGCTGCGTCCGTATCTCGTTTCGCTGTCAACAAAAGGAGTATATCGCACATTGGTGACAGAATCAGCCCTGATTATTGAAGCAATAGAAACGGGCCTACAACTCAATCCAGTAACACGAGAGCAGCTCGCCGCTCGCGGGTAAGAGATGCTGGTAGTCGAGCTTGCCGCCATTCTTTTCGATGACGCGCACCGAGGCAGGATTGTCGCCTTCAACAGTGAGCATAACGCGAGCGAGGCCAGAGCGGCGCGCCTCTTGCAGCACGAGGGCGAGCTGGCGCGTCGCGTAGCCTTTGCCGCGTTGCGAGGGACGGATATTGTAGCCGATATGGCCGTGATGCTCCTCAAAAGCCTCTGCCAGCGTCGGGCGCAGGCGAATTTCGCCCAGGATAGTCACGCCATCCTCGTTCTCCCGCAGCAGCCAGTACGTTTGTTGCGGCACTACACCCGGCGGCAGGTTAACGCCCTGCGCCTCCTCCTCAAGCTCGCGCACAAAAGCCGGAAAATCTTCGAGCGCCAGAGGAAAGTTGTTGAACCATGCCTCGTCCGTCTCTAGAAGCTCCCGCACCATTTCGGTATACGCCTCTCTATACTCCACAGCAGGTTTCACCAACCGCAATTGCTCCGTTACATTCAACTCGATTATCTCCTATTCTCTGATCTGTCTATAGGTTTGTAGACTGTCATGCTCTGATAGCCCGGCAGGATGTTGTGGATACCTGCAACAGTGGCATCCTGACCGGTCACAAGCAAGATTTGACGCCAGCCAGACCAATATGCTAACATAAAGTGTCACATAAAGTGACCATAAAACCTGCCTCGCCCGCTACAGGGATGTCGACCTGGTCGGCATCATTTTTTATTGGAGGAGTATATATGCCTGACATGAATGACTGGAATCGCCGGACGATTGAGGAGTTCCGGGCGAACGGAGGGAAAGTCGGTGGCTTCTGGGAAGGCAGGCCGCTGCTTTTGCTCACGACTACTGGCGCAAAGAGCGGTCAACCTCGCACCAGGCCGGTGATGTACCTGCGCGAAGATGACCACCTGTACGTCTTCGCCTCCAAAGGGGGCGCGCCAACCAACCCCGACTGGTATCACAACTTGCTTGCCCATCCTGATGTCATCGTTGAAGTAGGGAACGAAAAGTTCAATGCCATCGCTCAACCTGTGACAGGTGAGGAACGCGATAAGATCTACGCGAAATGGGAAAAGATGTATCCGCAGTTTCGCGAATACCAGGAGAAAACGACCCGCAAGATTCCTGTGATTGAACTACGCCGCAAAGGGTAGTCCCGGCAGGGTACCCTTTGCGGGTACCCTGTTTGCCGATTTCTGCTCACAAGTACCCGTTTCTGCGCCGCGCTTTCCTCCCGCCACCGCCAGCAACGCAGTTCGCGATGCAGCACCTTTTCCAATCTGCCCACGTCCACCGCGAGACATACCCCGAGTTGTTCCCGGACATGGGTTGGCATGGAAGCGGGTTCCACGGGTCAAGCGAAAGTGCCAGCAGCCGGTTGACACCAGCCATACCCTCAACCCGCCACATAGCCCTGAAGCATACTGACAAACCATCGCGCGAGTAACTACCCGTAATATAACGATAGAGAGAATTAAAAGGTTTATGCTCTGTTCTTCCCCTTCCACAAGCGCTAAACCAGCCCAAAAAGTGATTGACGAACCCCTCAGATCGTGGTAATATCATGCCGAAGACACTTCCCACGCGGGGCGATGGTGAAATGGTAGACACTGGAGACTTAAAATCTCCTGACCGCGAGGTCGTGAGGGTTCGAGTCCCTCTCGCCCCATCAGGTTTCTCAAGCCAGTTAATAAGCCACTTTGCACGGCTAAGCTCTCCTGAAAATACGAGTCAGGAGAGCCTTTTTTTGCCCATTTTTTCTAAAGTCTCCTGACCTCCAAAAACACCTGTGGGTCAGGAGACCGTAATCTCTCCTGACCTCCAGGCCACCTTTTTAGTTTTTCTACGCCGCCTACTTCCCCTCCTTCTTCCCTTTGCGCTGCCCCTTCTTGCCTCTCAGGTTAAGCTCACCAATGGGTGAGAACTCTGTATGTTCCTTGCGCGCCTCCGAGCTGCGGAAGTCCTTCAGGTAAAGCTCTGTGACCTGGACGGTGCTGTGCCCCATCTCACGCGAGAGCTTGAACACCTCACCGCCGCGCTGCAAGTAATACTTGGCGAAGGTGTGACGGAACGTGTGAGCCGAGACGCGCACCCCTTCCAGGCCGCTTTTCCTCTTCACATCTTCCAGTATCGACTTGACGCCGCCATACTGGAGAGGTTCGCCGGTGCGACCGATGAAGACCGCCGTTTCCGCCTCATCGGCAGGCCTACGGTACTTGTGGATGTACTTCCAGAGTAGCTTGCCCACCTCTGGATGCAAGCCGATCTCCCGCTCTTTGCGCCCCTTGCCAAACACCTTAACGTAGCGATCATGCACGTCAGAGAGCCGCAGTCCGCACAATTCGGAAGCGCGCATACCCGTATCCAGAAGCACCAGGAGCAGCACATAGTTACGGAAGCCTTCCGCTGTGCTCTGGTCACACGTCGCCAGCATCTTCTCTATATGCTCAGAAGTAAAGGTAGGGATGAGGTAGTCAGGAGCCTTCGGCTGGACGAGGCGCGCAGACGGATTAGTCGCTATCAACTCTTCCTTGTAGCACCAACCGAAAAACACCTTGATGGCGCGCACATAGCCGCGCACAGTAAAGGCCGAGAGCGGCTTTTCCTGAGCAGGCTTACGCGGGTTATTCTCATCGGACTTCGTCCACATGAGAAGCTGTATGAACTGGCGCAGGTGCGCGATTCTCACTTCCTCAAGTTCGGTAATCTTGTATTCCTGCTCAAGCCTGCGCACAAACAGCTTAAGCCTCTTACGGTACCAGCCAAGCGTCCCACTCGTCAGCCCCCGAACTTCACAATCGATCAAGAAATGGTTCACCACGTCACCTATTTTCATAAGGTACCTCCTTCGGCCTGAGCCACCACCCATCACACATTGATGCTTCAACCACGTGCTGTCGCTGATAGTTCCAGACCGTCAGCACACGCCGCGAGAGTCGTCGCCCGTTGGCTGTCCGTTCTGCCAGCACCTCCTTGAGCCGGGAGCGCAGAAGCACCTGATAGCCGCCCACACTACCCACCACCGGACAGATTTCACGCAGTCGCCACGAAGATGCAACCTGTCGGGGCCTCACCGCTTCCGATTGCTCATCCTCTCCCGTTTCCGTCTCCTGTCCCTCTTGCTGCTGGCAGAAGGGAAGCGGTTCTTCCTGCGCTTGCTCAGCACTCGCAAACAGCCGCGCCCGTAGCTCTCTGGTCGACTCAGGAAAGAAGCCCCGCGAATAGCGAATCCGGCGCGCCTTGCTCTCCCGCTCCCGCATCACCACCTCACGCACTTCGACGAGGCAACCCGTCTCATCGATCACCAGACCGCTCACCACCTGCTCGACCTGCTTGACGCCATGCTCCTCTCGAAAGATGTCTTTCGTCAGGTACTTGGTGACGTAACCAATGGCCTTGCTGTTCTGGATACGCTGTATCCAACCGTTTTCTGCCTTGCCGTGCGTGGCCGAGAGCCACAGCGGTTTAATCACCTCTTCGTAAGGAATATGCTCCACGCCTTTGAGCAGCACATGCCAGTGAAAGCCGTTTTCTTCAAAGTTGCTGTGCCGTTCCAGAATGGCAAAGTATTCCACCGCATACGCCGGACGCGCTCCTCTTCGCGCTCGCCCGCGCCCTTTGGAGCCACGCCGGAGCGCTTGCATGAAGGTCGTCAGCGCCCGCGCCGCCTCTTCTACCGTCTTGCCCGCCTTCGTCAGCGTCAGATGCAGCGTTGGCTCGGCTTGCGCGATCAACTGCCGCCATTCGTTGACCTTACGCGGCCCGCAGTAGAGGCACGACCACGACCCACAGCGCACCGGACGCACTTCCCCGGTCTGTTCGTTGACGATCACCTGCCGCAGCGCCCAGGCATTGGGACAGGCGTAGAGGCTGTACGTCCCATCCTCTACATGCATCGCTACTCGTTCTTCCAGCGTCGGCAGGTAGCCAATCGCCACCGCTGTTGTTGCTTGCTGCTGCACCTACATCTCACCTCCCTTCTTCAAGGTATCACCCTTCGAGCACCTTCTGATACAGGGATGCGGCCCGCACCTCACGAATGGCGTACAGCGCCGTTGGGGCAAAGTGGGGAGCCAACCAACAGAAAGCTTGCAGCAGCATCTCTGCTTCTTGCTGTGATGTAGCATAGCCCACCACCACCGCCAAGCCAAGATCAAGCCTGTCGTAGCGCACAATCATATGCGTAAACTCAAGGTTCTGATGCATTTTCCCACCTCCCTTCTCGCAGCCAGCCACCACCATCACCACTGGTTGGCTTCATCCATCCACCGGTCACATTCTCGACACAGCCGCCGGTTCGCGTCTTCTCGTACCTGATCGCAGAGCGGACAAAACGCCTGTTCTTCCGCCTCGCGCAACCGCGACCACACCGCCTGACATGTCGTACAAACCCAAAAGAGCGGCCCCAACGGTTGAATATGGGCCGCACAGTACCAGCCGCCGCAACCGGCGCACTGATACCGTTGCTCGTTGATGCACACCCCACAGTCCTCCTGTTCGCAATACCAGTTTTGTGTCACCAGACCACCCCTCTCTGTTGTTTCGTCGCCAGGACAGCCGCCCACCGCGTTTACTTGTGTGACTTACTCTTATAAGGGTCAAGGGAAGACCCTCGAACCCATGACAGAGAGCAGAAGAACGCAGGGGGCCGTCGTGTCGGCTACGCCGCACGCTCGCTGCGCTCGCTGCACGACGGCCTGCCACCTCCACCCCACGACGTGAAAGGCACCGCTGCGCGGGCTGAGAAGCGGGTATACTCCCACGCTGGTAGGAGCCTCGCGCCGCTTCGAGCACTGCCGCCCTTGACCCTGGCGGCTCTCTGACTCGCGCCGAGAGCGACCGGGTTCTGCATTGAGCGACGCTGCACATCCCACCGGTCGCTCTCGCTCGCCGAGTCTAGCCGCCGTGTCAAGGGTCGGGCCAGGCGGCAGTGCTCGGCCCCTCCCCCTCCCCCACACGCGGCGCGGGCATGAGCGCACGCCGTCACAGGCCAGCTTTTGCCTCAAGCTCCCAGGATGCTTGATCGACGCGCGCGTGCCGCTTGCGTCCCTCCCACGCCCACCCTGCTCAGCAAGCCGTGCCACCATGGCGACCTCCGCCCCGCTGCCTTCAGCCAGTTTGCATGCAATGGCCTGCACATTGGCCCGTGCCTGATAGCCCTTCCCGCCAAAGACTGCACCCGGCGCGCCCAAACCCAACCGAGCCGCCACATAATAGGACAGTTCCAGTACCCCTACCCCCCGTTCCAGGCCCATCCTCGCCAGCACCTCATCCTTGCTTCTTTCACCCCCCTCGCCGCCTACGACACCACAACCTGACCCCTGCGCCACGTCTGGACTGCCTGCTCTATGGCCTGGATGTAGGCTTGCACATCATTGTGGTCTGACGAAGGCGCATAGACCGGCACGATCTGCTCCACTGTCCTCAGCCCCAACTGCTCGACATACAGATCGTGGATGAGCTGGTACCAGTCAGCAACTCCCTGCTGCCACGTCGCATAGCTGCGAAAGCCGCCCTGACAGCGATAGCCCGCCGAGCAGCGGATATTGCCCAGCGAGTGATTGACGTTAGCCCATCCATAGCGGCCAAAGGTACTCTCATGCCAGAAAAAGGCCAGCGCATACACCGGATCAATATTCACCGCTACCCCATCGTCATAGAGCGTCTGTCCCAGGCCCGCCGCCGGAGAGTGATAGGCAGAAAGCACCTCATCGAGAAAGTGCGCCGACACCGAAGGCGCGCCTACCACACTCCAAGAGGCTGCTGTCCCAGCCAGCAGCGGCGGAGCCGAGAACGCCGGAAGCCAGCCGCCCGCACTCAGCCAGGACAGCAGCACCAGCAGTGCCAGTACGAGCAGGCACAGCGTCAAGAACACGCGCCGCATGCTCTCACCCCCTTCCCTCTGGCGGCAGCGACCACCACAGTCGCAACGGCCTGCCACAACCGGGACAGTGGAACAGCAGCAGCGCCGAGGTCCCCACCACCGCACTACGATAGCTCACTACCACACACCGCTCCATCCCTGTCGTCTCCCACTCCTCTAACGGCTCCAGGCGCAGCCCCACCTGTGCCCACAATGGGTAGCCACCGCTATGGCGCCACCGCTTGCCCGACGCACCCCTTTCTCTCGTTTGCTCATCCTCGTTGCCAGCCATTGCCGCCCTCCTCGTGGTGACGGCGCTGGAGCAGCAGAATATGCCGCAACTGCTCCAGCGCTCCCCAGCGCTGCCGCTGCTGCCAGGAGTAGTCATAGCGCGCATGGCAGGCCGGACACAACGCCGCTAAACGCGGATAGGGGTTCCATGGATCGTGGTCCAGATGCGCCGCCGCCAGATGCACCATGTAGACCACCCCCGTGCGCTCAGAGACCACCTCCGTCCCGTGAGCGATGCCGCAGTGCTCGCAGCGCCAGCCCGCCCGCTCCTTGCACGCCCGGGCCAGTTCCTCCCAATTGGGCGGATACAGTTGCCGATACCGCACCATCTCACCCCCTACCTTCCCATCGGCTAATGCATCACTCCTTGCACCGGCATCGCTGCCTGCGCCTGTCCCTGACTCGGAGCTTGAGGCGGCACGTAAGCCGGGGCCGCCGCTTGCACCTTCTGTCCACGCACGCGCTGCCAGTACTGCTGCAAAGCATTGGGCACCCCGTTGCTCCCCTGCACACTGTTGCCCTGCCAGGAAGGATAGGAGGCTTGTGGCTGTATGCCTGCTGCCGCAGAAGAAGCCCCCATGCTCATGGTGGGATAGACCGGTTTGGGCTGCGCACTGCCCACCGCCGCCAGAGGTACCGTGCCCTTCTCACGCATCAAGTCCATGTCGATAACCGCCAGGGCGATGTTGAAGAGGGGAATGATGGAGAGTACCACCAGCAGCAGGCAGGAGAACAGGGTAAACTCCCAGCCGTGCAGCTGGTGTATCCATACGACATCGGGATAGCGCGCCACCGCATGGCCCAGGTTGCAGGTCACTTCCACCAGGATATAAATGGCGACGATGAGCACATAGGAGCGTTTGCGCTGCCGCGTCATGAGCCGCAGGGCTAAGGCCCGCGTCACGAAGTAGCCCAGCACCACAAAGCCCACAGAGGTGCCAATCGTCACAATATGTTGAATCGGGTCGGTACCCAACGCGCTAAAAAACCAGTAAATGGCCCAGGCCGAGACCGCCGAGAAGACGAGGGAGACCAGCCGGAAAATGCTGTGCTGCCCCTCATGGATGAAGCGGCCCCACCAGTCGGCCCGCCGCCTGTTCGTCATTTGCTGCATTGCCACCTCCTTCTGCTATGGCTCAGGGCTGTCCCTGTGCCGCCACCTCACACACCAGCGTTTTGTAGCCTTTCTTGCCGATGATATCGATCACCACCAATGGCAGCACCTGATCTTCCTGCGGCAGGCTGATCTGAGTGGCGAAGGTGAGCAAATCCTGCTCACTGGCCCCCTGCTTCTTGAGACCACGCAGGTCTTCAATGCCCGGCCAGCCGCGCACAATCTTACACGTATATTGCGGACGACCGCCTGTTGGCTTGACCACCTGTCGGTCTGTCACAACGACTTCCACGCTATCAAAGAAATTGCCAATCTTAGCCGTTTGCACCTTGCCTTCCATATACATCGGGCATCACCTTCCTTCCTTCCAGCTTGTTTGTTTGTCGAAACAGCACGCCCCGTCACCGGCAGCCCTGGCAACTCGTTCCCTTGCACCGCCATCATCCCCTCTCAAGCTGCCAGAGTCGCCAGGACGACGACAGACACCGCCTCTCACCTCACCGCACTGTCACTGCTTCAGCGCCAACGCTTACCGGTACAGCGCCTCCACATGAGCAATCAACTCACAGGCCGCACACCGCTCCTTTTCACAGACCGCCGCCGCTTCCACAAAACCCGCCGCCAGCGCCATATCACGCAGGGCCGTGGCTGCCTGCTCCATTGCCCAACAATCCGGCAACACAACGTCAGGGGCGAGCACAACCACACGCTGCTCGTTGAGCACCTGCCCGATAGCTGAGACATAGGCCAGCATGCGCAGACACACCCCCGGTTCCTGTCTGCTTGCCCACTGGGCAAAGGGCACCATCGCCTCCAGCATGTCGATACCGCGAGCATCCTCCTGTCCCCTGCCAAACATCATCATCTCTGCCATCCTTCGCACCTCCTTCTATGCGCCTTTTGTCACACCTCCCAATCAATCACCTTCACTCAAAACAGCAACCGCTCCTCTGCATCGGCGAGCGCCAGGGCCAGCAGCGTCCGCGCCTGATACCCACTGACCGCACAATCTGCACCATCCAGACACTCCACCGCATCCACAGCCGCCATAAACCTCCTTGCCCACGCAGGCAGAGAGCCAAAGCACTGCGTCCCCTCCTGCCAGAACAGCAAGGCCCCCACACACCACGTCCCGCCTACCGTCTCATCCAGAAACAGCGCCAACGGGCAAGCCCTGCAAGAGCCAGCGTTGCCCACCATCTGCCCTCCCTTCGCCCTCAACCACGCCTCGAATACCGCCGCATCAGGAAAGCCCTGCATCGGCCCCCTCCTCAAGCGTGCTGACCACCACCACCGTCATCGAACTTCCTTCAAGCAGCACGCTATGCAGCACTTCCCAACAGCTATTAACGACGGTGTATACTCGAGCCGGTGAAGAATTGACCGACCCCCAAGAAGGCTGTAAGCTGAGGAATACCAAGATCACCTCAGGAGAACAGCCGTGCTTAGGAGTCAGACAGTG
>Ga0209061_1000625_pt1 | contig 79770 bp, 65 predicted proteins | sample Coa_R1_10_FD_187157 | JGI IMG/M metagenome (GOLD analysis project Ga0209061, IMG submission 187157) | Surface soil microbial communities from Centralia Pennsylvania, which are recovering from an underground coalmine fire - Coalmine... | ecosystem: Environmental > Terrestrial > Soil >... | reverse complement strand
TCTTGGCCCCGATCGAACCGATCGCCGCCCACTGCGAACCGTGCTCGCCCTGGTGCTCCAGCACCATCTGCACCGCCCGCTCCCGTACCTCAGGTGAGTACCGCTTCTCGGTGTTCATGCTCCAATCTTCTCAAAGGTTGGAGCCTCCGGGAAAGCCGGGGCGGTTCAGCTCCGGCACCCAGATAAACCGCGCCGGCACCTATCGCAACTCCACCCTCAACGACGCAGGCATCTTCGGCACATCGCCCATCCGGATCTGTATACCGATAGGGATTGTCCTTGGCATACCAGTACCGGTTGAGTTTGCGTTCGTATCTGGATGCTGCCTACGCGGTCGACTATGCATCTCCTTTGTGCAAATGTACGCTCTTGAACTGAACCGGGTACGCCTTAGTCGCTTCCACCAACTCCTTCTCGTAATCGGTCAAGGGCCTATCCAACATTTGCACCATCACAGCGTCTTCAAGTCCGACAACCAAGTAGCCTGACTCTTTTAATTCACGATCCAAAAGTGTGATTGCCTCGACCAAGTTTTCTGCCGCGCACGCAAAGCTGCAGAATGCTCCGATGAAGCCTTTGTCTCGTTCTGGGTTGCTCTCTGTCAGGAGCAGAACCGCGCGGCCGGTCCACACGTTTCGCACGGCTTCTAACATGACTTGTTGGGAACGCAGTGATGTACAACAGGCTTGACGTTATTCCCGTTTGCATCCTCTGCTTGGAAGTGAGGCTTCTGACCATCCTGCGGGTGTGCATCGAAGCGCGCGCTACCTCCAGCCGGAGCTTCCCGCTCAGCGGCTTCTCTTGCTGCCTTTCTTGTGGAATGCTCCACCGTGTGAACCAGCGGTTTACCTGAAGGACCCAATCGACTCTCGGGAATTCCTTTCGCGACATTTTTGGCTCGTTCAACAAACGCCGCTCCCTCTCCAACATCCTTGATGGCTTTCGCCCCTTCTTCCAGAACGCGGCCCACTGGTGCGACGCCGAGCGCCACCCCAGCTATGTTGCCAGCGGTTGGATGCTGGGCAGCTTCGGCAGCGTTCACGCCAGCGCCAATGAACGGCATCATGCTAAACGCTGCTTTGAGCGCTGGTCCCACCCAGTCGCCAGGCGCTTGGTACGTCTGCGGCTGCGCGCCCATCATCACGAATTCGGAGTGAAATGCTATTCCTGTCTCGCGCCCGTCAGGATCGGTATACCGATAGGGATTGTCCTTGGCATACTCGTACCGGTTGAAACTCCCGCCATTCCCATCCGCCGGCACCGGATCGGTGCTCAAAAACCGTCCCGCCTGCGGGTCATAGTACCGCTGCTGCATGTACACCAGCGATGTCTCCGGGTCCTCCTCATGACCGGTGTAACCCGGACCATCACGCATCGAGCGGTTCAGCACCTGCCCGTACGGCGCGTAGTAGGTCCGTTCCACCACGTTGCGGTTGGCATCGGTGATCACCACCTCGCTGTGCAGGGCATCACTGGAGTAGTAATAGACCGTGTCGTGGGCATGCGCTGACCCCGCGAGCAGCATCGCCATCGAAACGAAGGCAGCCATCGCGCCCGGAATTGCCTTGCTGGGTGATGAAAATTTCCCCGTGAACATGACCTTCGATCCCCGTCGAAAGGCAGGCAGCCAGACTGCGGGAGAGCGGGTGAAAAAATCGTCAAACCAACCCGACGACAGCGTCTGCTCCTTTTCGGAACCGTCGTTCGCGACTTTCGGCTGAAGGCCGCCAACGGGTCGACTGCGGGCGCCAACGAGTTTGGCTATGCGTGTTTCAAGGCGGCGATCGCCGCGATCCGCGCCCGGCGCATCGCCTCGCCGATGGCGGTGCCCTGCAAGCCCTGCGCGAGAAAGGGTTGCGCGGTGACCGCCGCGGCGGAATCGCGCGCGGCGCGCAGGAAATCCGCCTGCGGATACGCGTCGCGTTCGTGATGCAGTCGTCCGCGCCTGTCGGCTGCACAAGCAAGCAGGAACGGTTCCAGCCGCTGCGGCCGGCGGAATGCGTCGAAGGCTTCCAGCAGTTCCAGCACCGTGCCGGGTTTCATTTCCAGCGCACGGTGCGCATCGAGGTGGTAGCGACAGGTCAGTTCGGCCAGCTCGGCGTGTCCGACCGGCACCTTCAGCCGCCCGCACAGCGCGCGCAGCGGTTCGAGACCGCGATGCTCGTGGGCGATGTGGCGCGGCAGTTCGTCCTTCGGCGTCAGCGCCTTGCCGAGATCGTGGGTGAGCGCGCAGAAACCGGCGAGATCATCGCCGGGCGCCAGCCCGGCCGCCTGATCCAGCACCAGTTCCAGGTGCACGCCGCAATCGACTTCGGGGTGCTGCTGCGGGCTCTGCGGCACGCCGTACAGCGCGTCGATTTCCGGAAACAGCACCGCCAGCGCGCCGCATTCACGCAGCGCGCGCAGGAACGCGGACGGCCGCGGTTCGGTCAGCGCCCTGCGGGTTTCCGCCCACACGCGTTCGGGCACCAGGTGTTCGACCTCGCCGTCCGCGACCATCACGCGCATCAGCGTCATGGTCTCGTCGGCGATCCGGAATCCCAGCGGCGCATAGCGCGCGAGGAAACGCGCCACGCGCAGGATGCGCACCGGGTCCTCGGCGAAAGCCGGCGACACGTGACGCAGCACGCGATCGTTCAGGTCCTTCGCGCCGCCGAAGGGATCGACCAGCGCGCCGGTCTCGTCGCGCGCCATGGCGTTGATGGTGAGGTCGCGGCGCGCGAGGTCCTGTTCCAGCGTCACGTCAGGATCGGCATGGAAGGCGAAGCCGTGATAACCGCGTCCGGTCTTGCGCTCGGTGCGCGCCAGCGCGTATTCCTCGCCGGTGTCGGGATGCAGGAACACCGGGAAATCCTTGCCCACCGGCTTGTAGCCGAGATCGAGCAGGGTTTGCGGCGTCGCGCCCACCACCACGTAATCGCGGTCGCCGTGCGCGCGGCCCAGCAGTTCGTCGCGCACCGCGCCGCCGACCAGATAGACGCGGAACGCGGCGGCGGGCATTGCCTCAGCGTTCCTGCGAGGCGCGGGCGGCATCGAGCCGCCGTTCGCGTGCAGCCCTGTCCAGCACCACCGGCAGCATCGCCTCGAAACGCCGCGGCGTGATCCCCAGCCGGGCCAGTCCGTCCTGCCTGCCCACCGCATCGAGTTTCAGCGAACCGAAGTTGTCGCGCGAAAAGGGCTTGCCGGGAACCAGTTCCGCGGCGGCGGCCTGCAGCCAGCCCAGCCAGTCGGGCAGCGGCAGCACGACGCGGTGCAGTCCCGCCGCGTCGCGGATCATCCGCACCAGTTGCAGCAGCGTGAAGGTGTCGGGTCCGTACAATTCGTAGATCTGGCCGATCGACGCGCGTTCGGCGAGGCATTGCCGGATCGCCGTCACCACGTCGCCCACGTACACCGGCGCCAGCTTCGCGCGCGGGCGCGCCAGCGGCAGCACCGGACTCATCTTCAGCAGTTTCAGGAACCGGAAGACCAGGCCGTCGTCCGGACCGTACACCACGCTGGGGCGATAGATCGTCCAGTCCAGTCCGGAGTTGCGCACCAGCGCCTCGGCCTCGCCGCGGGTCTTGAGGTATCTCGACGCGCGCTCGCCGGCGTTGACCGAACTCATCTGGTGCAGCCGCGCGACGCCGGCCTGCCGGCAGGCCGCGATCACCGTGGCGGCGAGATCGACGTGCGCGTGCGTGAAGGTGGCGCCGCGGGTCTCGTTGAGGATGCCGACCAGGTTGATCACCGCATCGTGGCCGGTGAAGTGCTTCACCAGCGCGGCGCGGTCGTACACGTCCACGCTGTAGCTGCGCACCGACGGCAGCACGTTCACCGCGCGACGCTTTTCACGGTTGCGGCTGAGCACTGTCAGCGCGTGGCCTTCGGCGGCCAGCGCCGCGAGCAGATGGCTGCCGATGAAGCCGGTGCCGCCGAGCACGGCGTAGCGTCGTGGTTTCATGGCGGGCTGCTCGTTGCAGGCACAGGCGTCGAGGATGCCGATGCCGGCGGCGCGGCGCTGGCAGGCGTGGCCGGTGCAGGCATGCGGCACACCACCTGTTTGCGTGCGGGATCGGCAGGCGGATCGTAGGCCGTGCCGACCGCCGGCAGGCGCGCGGAAACCGGCATCGCGTCACCGTGCAAACGCCAGTCGTAGATCGTCGCGAACGACAGCACGCGCGTCACGTATTCGCGGGTTTCCTGGAACGGGATGGTGGCGATGAAGCGCTCCGGATCGAGGTTGCCGCGCGCATCCACCCAGCGCTGCACGTTGCCGGGGCCGGCATTGTACGCAGCGCTGGTCAGCCAGGGGCTGCCGTCGAAGCGCTGCGACAGTTGCGCGAGGTATTGCGCGCCCAGCGCAATGTTGATCGCGGGATCGTAGAGGCTCGTGCCGCCGTCGTAGGGCAGGCCGACCCGGCGCGCGACCAGCGCCGCGGTGCCGGGCAGGAGCTGCATCAGGCCGCGCGCGTTGGCGCCGGACTGCGCGTCGGTCTGCCACGCGCTCTCGGCCCGGATGATCGCGAACGCCCAGGACGGATCGATGCCGGCCGAGCGCGCGGCGCTCAGCACGCGGTCCCTGTCCGCCAGCGGGAAGCGCAGGTCGTAATAGTCGTTCAGGCCGCTCCGGCCGAACGCGAACACCGCGCGGTCGTACCAGCCGATCCGCGAGGCCAGCGCCGCGGCTTGGGCCTGCTCGGCGGGCGTCAGGTTCGCGAACGCACGGTCCCATTCGCGCCGCGCCGGCGGCAGCATGTCCAGCGCGAAGAACTCGAAGGCGCGTTCAAGTCCCGGCAGCGATCGCAATCGCCGGTCCATCGCGGGATCGGGCACGACCGTCTGCGGACAGATCGAGTACGCCAGGTTGGCGCGGTCGGCCGCCAGGAAGCCGAAGAAGCCCGCCTGTTGCGCCAGCGCCGTAAAGCCGTCCAGCGCGACGCCCTCGCGCCCCAGTTTCTGCAGGAGCCGCGCGCGCCAGTAGCGCCATTCGTCGCGCTGCTGCTGTTCCGGCGTCAGCGCGGCGATCGCCGTCAGCGCCGCACGCCAGTCGCCCTGCGCGATCGCCACGCGCACCCGCCATTCGCGGGTGGCATCGGTCTGCGCCGCGGCGGCCAGCGCGGCCAGGCGTTGCAGCGCATCGGGACCCAGGCCAATCGCGTCGTACAGGGCCAGTGCGGTCAGCACCCGGTTGCGGTCGTGCGCGTCGAAGGTGAACCGGGTTTTCAGCGATTGCCACAGGCTGTCGGCACGCTCCTCGTCGCGGCGCGCCAGCCTGGCCAGCGCGCGGCTCACCGCCTCGCGGTTGCGTGGCGTGTCGGCGAAATCGCGAGCCTGCTGCAACAGGGACTGCGGCGAGCGCAGCGCTTCGGCGATCCGCCGTGCCGAGGTCGCCTCCTCGCCCTGCAGCCATGCCGCGGATTGCGCGACCGTGCCGGCCTGCCCCGCATCGGCGGCGCGCTCGATCCGGTCCCACACGCGTTGCGGCGTCAGCAGGCCCTGCGCGTAGGCCGCATCCAGCACGGGCGCGCATTCCGGAGGCAGGCGGGTCTGTTGCCACAACGCCGCGATGTCGCGCTCGAACTGCAGCGGCTTGCCCAGGGCAAGCTGCGCCTGCAACGCGTCGCAGGTCAGCGCATCGCCCAGGCCGGGACGGTAGAAATGCCGGAAGCCGGTCCAGTCACGCTGTTGCGCCAGCCACTTCAGTTCCGCGCGCCGCAGGTCGTCGGCCGGGATCAGACCGTCGTAGCGCGCGAGGTAGGCGTCGATCTCGCTGCGGCCGGCGTTCGCCAAGTTGCTCTGCAGCGCCGCGGCTTCGAGATAGGGATACAGCGGATAGGTTTCGAGGCCCTGCGCCAGCGGGCGCCAGTCCCGGCCGTTCTGTGCAGCGGCGTAGGCGGCGCGGAACGCATCGCGTTGCTGCTGCAGGGTCATGGCATGCGCCGGCAGCGCCAGCCCGCAAGCCAGGGCGATCCACAGCGCCGCGCCCGGCAAGCTGCGGGAAAGCACGCGAATTCGGATCGATGCGAACATCGGGGCGATTCTAAACGAAGTGTCGAGGACAGCGCCCCGGCGCAGGACCGTCGCGCGCGCCATGCAAACGAAAGGCCGCTTGCGCGGCCTTTCGTGCGGGCTCGGCGGAAGCCGGTCAATGCCGGCGCCGGTTGTTGTGCTTCAGCCGGTAGATCTGGCGGCTGTCGCGGTTGTCGGCGCGCTGGATCCGTCCGGTCTGGCGCAGCGTGTCGCGGCGCGATTCCATCCGGTCCACGTGTGCCTCGTCACCTTCCAGGCGGCCTGCCTCGCGGTTGGTCAGCGAGCCGTTGGTGATGCCGTTGTGGATGCGCTCTTCCTGGTTGATGTTGCGCTGCACGTCGGCCTGCTCGAGGTTGGACTTCAGCGAATCGGGATTGCCGGTGACCGCGTTGTGCTTGTCCTGGTAGATCAGCTTGCTTTCGCGGTTCTGTTCGCGCTGGATCTGCGCCTTCTCCGCGGCCGTCAGCGGACCGTGCGACAGGTCGCGCTGCTCGGTGCGGTCGATGCGCGATTCACCCGCTTCCAGCCTGCGCGCTTCGGCGGGATCGAGCTGGCCCGATTGCAGGCCCTGTTCGATGCGCTTCTGCTGCTCGACGTCGCGCTGCGTTTCGGTGGCGGCGTTGTGCGGGCGCTGCATGGGGCCGCCCGGATTGACGGCGGGTGTGGAGCTGACGGGTGCGGTCTGCGCCTGCGCGCCGACCGCGAGGCCCAGGCCCAGCGCGATCGCGCCGGCCAGTATCAATGTGCGTTGCATGGGTTGTCTCCGTTCGTGACCGACGGTCGAAGCGCCGTCTGTGGAACGGAGAACGCCGGCACGTGAGCGGCGGTTGACGGCCGCGCGGCGCCGTTCAGCGCTGCGACAGCCCGTTCAGCTTGCCTCGGCCACCTCGTGATGCACCACCCGCGGCACCCTGATCTCCGCGGCCAGCGGCAGGTGATCGGAAAACGCGTCCGGCAGCGTCCACATCCGCTGCACGTCCAGACCCGCGGACACCAGGATGTGGTCGATCGCGCGCTGGGGGTGCCAGCTCGGGAAGGTGGGCTGCGGATGCTCGGGTGGCTCGAGGCTGGTGTGTGCGAACAGCGCGCGCAGTTCGCTGCTGTCCGGCGCACAGTTCAGGTCGCCCATCAGCAGCACGTTGGGCTTGCCGTGCAGCAGTTCGGCGATGAAGGCAAGCTGGCGCGCGCGTGACTGTGCGCCCAGCGACAGGTGCGCGATCGCCACCAGCAGCGCGTCGCGGCCCTTGCCGTAGCGCGCCAGCAGCACGCCGCGTCCGCCGAGCCGGCCGGGCAGCGGGTAGTCCAGCACTTCGTCGGGCGCGCTGCGGCTGATCAGGCCGTTGGCGGTGTGCGCGACACGCGACACGCGCCGGTTCGGCTGGTGGCTCCAGTACGGCAGCCCCGACGCCTCGGCGAGGTAGCGGGTCTGGTTGAGAAAACCCGAACGGATGCTGCCGGCGTCGGCCTCCTGCAAGCCGACAACGTCGAAGTCGGCGATCGCGCGCGCCAGCCGATCCAGGTTGCCCAGCTTGTACTTGCCGGGCAGTACCGCACCCCAACTGCGCGTGACGTATTCGTGGAAGCGCTTGACACTGGCGCCGGCAAGGATGTTGCAACTGAGCACGCGCAGGACACGGGTGTCCGCTGCGGCTGCGGGCCGGGAAGTCATGGTCCCCCAAGCCTATCACTTTGCCGCGCCGGCGCAGCGTGCCGGACGGCATCTCCGCGCGCGGCGGTGTGCGGCAGGCGGAGCGTCAATCGGTTTTCGGCGACGTTTCGACGCGCTCGACCAGCCACAGGCCGATCTTCTGGAGTTCGGCGTAGTCGTCGAAGTCGCCGCTGCGGTACTCGGCCACGAACGGCGCGTCCGGCGCGTTGCTTGCCGCGCGGCCGATCACCAGCGTGGGCGTGGCGTCGATGCCCCAGGACATTTCCGCCTTCTGGTCGGCGGCCATCTCGGCATCGGTGGCCGGCGACGTCGCGGCGGCGAGGAATTTTCCGGGGTCCACGCCGTGGCGCGAATAGAAATCCGCGAGGTCTTGCAGCGAATTCAGCGGATAGTGTTCCAGCATCGCCTGGAACAGCGCGTCGTGGGTCTTGTCCAGCACGCCCAGTTGCCTGGCGGCATAGAAGGCGCGCGCGAACGGTTCCCACGCGGGCGTGAAGATCGCCGGCATGTAGCGCACCTCGACGCCCCCGGGCAATTCCGCGCGCAGCTTGTCCATGTACGGCGCGAATTCCGCGCAGTGCGGACAGCCGTAGGAGAACACCTCGACCAGCACCACCGGCCCGGTCGGTGCCGGCTGGGCGGGGTGCGCGATCCGGACGTACTGCTTGCCTTCGGTGAAGCCGACCGGCGCGGACGATGGGGCGGATGGTGCGGGGGCCGTGGTCGCGGCGGCCGCCGGCTGCGCGCTCGTGGCACTCGAACCGCCGTCGTTGTGCGCCGAACACGCCGCGGTCAGCAGCAGGCCGCAAAGCAGCAACGCGGCCCGGATCGGCTTCGGGATCGCCATGGCGTCAATGCGCCTTCTTCGCGGCCAGTTCCTGCTGCACCAGATACTTCGTGATGTCCACCAGTTGCTGCGGACCGCCGGCGGAGACGAGGTCCGCACGCCACTTGTTGTCCACGATGATGGTGGGCGTGCCGGTCACGCCCCAGGCCTGCACTTCCTGGTCGGCGCGCTTCATCTGGGTGTTGATCGCAAACGAATTGGCGGTGGCGACGAAGTCTTCCGGCTTGACGCCATACCTGGCGTAGAAACGCGCGATGTCCTGGAGGGTGGGCATCTTGGCGGGCGGCTTGAGGGTGCCGAGTTTCATGTCGTAGGTCGCCAGCGGGCCGTCGGGATCCCACACGGCGTGGAACATCGCATCGTGCGACTGCCTGTCCACGCCCAGTGCCCTGGCGGTGAAATAGGCACGCTGGAACAGCGGAAACTGCTCGACCGGATTGAACGAGGCGGGCACGAAATTCACCACCGTGCCGGGCGGCAGTTCCTTCTCCAGCTTGTCCATGAACGGTTCGAAGCGGTTGCACACCGGGCAGGCGAACGAGAACACCTCGGTCACGACCACCTTGTCGGGCGTCGGGGTCGGTTGTGGATTGGGAATCGCGTAGTAGTTCTTGCCTTCCACCCAGCCGCCCGCGGGCGTTTGCGCAAGGGCGATGCCGGCGACGGCGGACAGCAGCAGGCCGAGCAGTGAGCGACGGAACATGGCGGTTTTCCTCGCGGAATGCGGTGCGCCAGTGTCTGCGCGCATCGCTGAATCAATGCAGACGGTACATGGGCGATCAGCGGCCGGAGCCTGCCGGCGCCGACGAAGCGGGTGCAGCCGATGGTGCCGGCGCCGATGCGGCGGCATTGCCGGGGTACGGCGCGGTGTGCAGGCCCTCGACGTAGCTCGACACCGCGGCGATTTCGGCTTCGCTCAGACGCTGCGCAATGGTCGGCATGATCTGCGCGTGCGGGTCGGTTCCCCACGTCTGGCCGTCATGCCAGGCCTGCAACTGCTTCTGCACGTAATCGGCGTGCTGGCCGGCCAGTTGCGGATAGCGCGCGCCGGGATTGCCGCGTCCGTCCGGACCGTGGCAGGCCATGCAGGCGGGGACGTCGCGGGCGGGATCGCCTTCGCGGAACAGCTTCTGCCCCAGTTCGACCGACGCCTCGTCGGCCACGCCCGGCAGCGGTTTCTGTTCGGCGAAATAGGCGCCGATGTCGTGCATGTCCTGCGGCGACAGCGGTGCGGCCATGCCGGCCATGATCGCGTTGCTGCGCACGCCGCTCTTGAAGCGCATCAACTGGGTGACGATGTACTGTTCGCTCTGGCCGGCCAGCTCGGGATACTGTGCGTCGGTGGAGTTGCCGTCCATGCCGTGGCAGGCGGCGCAGGCGGCGGCCTTGGCCTGACCGGCCTTGGGGTCGCCCGGTTTGGCCGGCACGGCTTCCAGCTCGGCGAAGGCTTCTTGCGCGGCACTGGATGCGCTGGCCGGCGCGGCGGTACTGGCGCTGCTGGCGGGTGCGCTGCTGCTGGCGGCCGGCGCCGGCTTCGCGGCCGGTTTGGGTGGCGGTGCGGACAGCGCCAGCGCGATCGGCACGGCGATCAGCAGAAAAAAGGCAAGCGGTCGCCGGAAACCCATAGAATCTTTTCTCCCGTGGGAAGGACGCAGGCGTGACGCCCGCCTTGAGGCGGCCGCGGGATTATCCCCGCAGCCGGAAACACGGTCAAACGCGTATCCCGGCCACAGCCGGGATACGTGTTTGATGATGTACCTCCACGACCCCCGTCAAATCGTTGCTCGCAACGATTTGACTGCCCCCTTAACTTAAGGGGCTGAAGCGCAGCAGTAACGATCCTTCCGAGCGTTCGATGGTTTCTTCCGAAAATCCCCTGCGCGGCGCGGCGTTCGTGTGCGCGGCGCACCTGCCGCAGCAATTGCCGAAGGACACGGGCGCGGAAGTCGCGTTCGCGGGACGTTCCAACGCGGGCAAGTCCAGCGCGTTGAACGCGCTGGCCGGGCACGGTTCGCTGGCGCGCACCAGCAGGACGCCGGGGCGCACCCGGCAACTGGTGGTGTTCGCGCTGCCGGACGGGCGGCGGCTGGTGGATCTGCCGGGTTACGGATATGCCAAGGTGCCGGCAGCGCTGCGCGGGCACTGGCGAGGTTTCATCGACGACTACCTGCGCACGCGCCGTTCGCTGCGCGGATTGGTGCTGATCGCCGACATCCGCCACGCGCTGACCGATTTCGATCGCCGGATGCTCGCGTTCTGCGCGGCGATCGGATTGCCGTGCGTGGTGCTGCTCAGCAAGGCCGACAAGCTGTCGCGCCTGCAGGCGCTGGCGCGCCGGCGCGAAATCGACCGCGAAATCGCCGACGAACGCTGGAGCGCCGCAACGATTCCGTTCTCGGCCAAGGCCGGCACCGGCGTGCAGGAGGCGCGCGCGGCGGTCGCCGAGCTGCTGGCATAGCCGGGTTGCGACGCCAATGACGTTCGAGCAGACAGCCATCCCTGGCGCCTGGCGCCGGTGCGGCCATCCCTGGCCGCCCGCTCGAAGCGGTGCGTGATGCCCCCGGCATCACGCAAGCACCGCTTCTCCCCCTTGCACATCGCGCGGCTGCACCCCATCTCGTCCCCCTCTTTCCCGCCAAGAAGCGCGCATGTCCGGTCCCAGCCACGTTGCGGAACAGCCGATCGAACGGCGCGCGCAGCTCGTCGAATATCTGGCGCGCGGCGGCAAGCCGGCGGAACAATGGCGCATCGGCACCGAGCACGAGAAGTTCGTGTTCCGCACCGACGATCTGCGTCCGCCGCCATACGAAGGCGAACGCGGCATCGGTGCGCTGCTGCGCGGCATCGCGGGCTGCGGCTGGGAGCCGGTGGAAGAGGACGGCAACGTCATCGCGCTCGCGCGCGGCATGGCGTCGGTGACGCTGGAACCCGCGGGGCAACTGGAACTTTCCGGTGCGCCGCTGGAAACCATCCACCAGACCTGCTGCGAGGTGCAGGAACACCTCGAATGCGTGCGCCGCGCATCGGAGCCGCTGCAGCTCGGCATCCTGGGCATGGGCTTCCAGCCGAAATGGCGGCGCGAGGACATGCCGTGGATGCCCAAGGGCCGTTACGCGATCATGCGCCGCTACATGCCGCTGGTCGGCTCGCTCGGCCTGGACATGATGACCCGCACCTGCACGGTGCAGGTGAATCTCGACTTCGCCGACGAGGCCGACATGGTGAAGAAGTTCCGGGTGTCGCTGGCGCTGCAGCCGGTCGCAACCGCCTTGTTCGCCGATTCGCCGTTCACCGATGGACGTCCAAACGGTTTCCAGAGTTATCGCTCGCACATCTGGACCGACACCGACCCCGACCGCACCGGCATGCTGGATTTCGTGTTCGAGGACGGCTTCGGCTTCGAGCGCTACGTCGATTACCTGCTGGACGTGCCGATGTATTTCGTGCACCGTCGTGATCGCTACATCGATTGCGCCGGGCAATCCTTCCGCGATTTCCTGCAAGGCAAGCTGCCCGCGCTGCCCGGCGAGAAACCGACGCTGCGCGACTGGTCCGACCACATGACCACCGCGTTCCCGGAAGTGCGCCTGAAGCAATACCTCGAGATGCGCGGCGCCGACGGCGGCCCGTGGAACCGGCTGTGCGCGTTGCCGGCGTTCTGGGCGGGATTGCTGTACGACGCCACGGCACTCGATGCCGCCTGGGATCTGGTCAAGGATTTCACGATGGAAGAGCGCCACGCCCTGCGCGACGGCGTGCCGAAACACGCGCTGAAACTGCCGTTCCGCGGCGAGAGCGTGCGCGAACTTTCCCTGCGCGCGCTGGAAATCGCGGGCCACGGCCTGAAGCGGCGCGCGCGGCTCAACCGGAACGGCGTGGACGAGACCATGTTCCTGCAGCCCTTGATCGAATTCGCCGAGGCGAACCAGACGCCGGCCGAGCGCAAGCTGGAACTGTTCCGCAGCGAGTGGCACGGCAGCGTCGATCCGGTGTTCCGCGAATTCGCGTATTGAGACAGCCCGGTCGAATCTCCGCCCGGGTTCTCCGGCACGTTCTGGATGCGCCGCGACAGGCTTGGCGCCAACGAAACCGGCGCCTTCCGGCGTGCCCTCACTGCAACAGATACAACTCGCCGATGGTCAGTGCCAGCGGATAGGGTTTGAAGTGGTTGCGGTTGCTCAGGATCACGACGGCGAGGTGCTGGCCCGGCCAGCGGATGATGACGTTGCGGAAACCGATGCTCTCGCCGGAATGCCACACGGTGTCACCGCTGATCCGCCAGCCGAAGCCGTAATCGGTGTCGGGATCGTCGGCGGGGTCCTTGGGCGTGAACATCAGCTTGCGCGAATCGGCATCCAGCAGTTTGTCGGAGTACAGCGCGGCGTCCCACCGGGCCAGGTCCGCGACATTCGAATACACCCCGCCGTCGCCGCGTGTCGCGCTGGTGACGTCCTGGTCGGTGCGCGTCCACTTGCCGTCGATCAGGCTGTAGCCCCAGGCACGGTTCGGCACCTGCGGGCCGCGATCGTGCTCATACAGCAGCGTGTGGTGCATGTCCAGCGGCTCGAAGATGCGCCGGCGCATGAAGTCGGCCAGATCCATGCCCGAGGCGCGCTGCACGATCAGGCCCAGCAGCACGTAGCCGCCGTTGCTGTAGCGATGCGCGCTGCCGGGCGGGAAGTAGAGACGGTGTTGCGCGGCGATCAGGCGCAGCACGTCGTTGTCGTCGATCTGTTGCGTGGTGCCCGGAGGAATCAGGTCCTCGTAGTCGATCAGGCCGCTGCTGTGCGTCAGCAGGTGCCGGATCGTGATCGCAGCGTCGCTGGCCGGAAGCTCCGGCAGCCACTTGCGCACGGGATCGTCCAGGTGCAGCTTGCCGTCCTGCTTAAGCAGCAGGATCGAGGCCGCGGTGAACTGCTTGGTGACCGACGCGAGGCGGTAGTCGGTGTCGGGGCCGGCCTTGATGTGTTGTTCGAGGTTGGCGTAGCCGTAGCCGCGCTCGATCACGGGTTTGCCGTCCTCGACCACCAGCAGCGAGGCACCCGGCACGTCGCCGCTGTAGCGCTTCATCAGGGCGGCGACGACGGCTTCCCGCTGCGCGGCGGTCAGGGGCGCGCCGCCCTGCGCGACGGCGCCGACACACACGATGGCCAGCAGGCAGCCGAGGCACGCACGCACCCCTGCGAAGCGCCGGGCAATCGGGAAGGTCATGGGCAGTCCTCCTGACGCGTGAAAGCCAGATCCCGGAAATCGGAACTGGCATCGGCATTGGGATCGACCAGTGCCATGCGCAGGGTGCCGCCGGCCTGCGCCTGGAATCGCAACCAGGCATCGGGATCGCCGTGTTCCCATTGCACCAGATAGTGTCCGCCGACGCGCATCACCTCACCGGTCAGCAGTGGCGACATCAGCGACGCAAACCTCACCGTGTCGCCGTGTGCGCACAGCCGTACCTTGCCGAACCACGGGTCCTGCCACACGCCGAGCCGCGTTTCCAGTTCCGCCGCCGTGGCGGGTTGTCGCGAGGACGTGTCGGGCACCGGCAACCGTTCCTGCGCGTCGTAGCGTTCAAGCTGCCCGGCATAGCCGGCCACCGGTTGCGCCCGGTCCGGCGCGGTGAAGTGCTTCAGCAACACCTCGTCGAGCACGGTGAGCGCGTCGTCCGCGCCGCCGTCGATCAGCACCACGAAACCGCTCCTCCGGTACGGCAGCAGCACCACCGCCGCGCGCATGCCTTCCAGCACGCCGGTGTGCCAGACGGTGATCTCGCCATCGGCATCGGAAATGCGCCAGCCGTAGCCGTTGGCAAACAAATGCGTGTCGTCCCAGTCCAGGCGCCGCTTCGAAATCGGCACCGGCGTGTAGGGCGTCCACTCGATCTGGCGTTGTTCGGGCGTCAGCCACTGCAGTTGCGTCGGCGTCGGCGCCAGCCAGTTCTTCGCCCAGATCAGCATGTCGTGCAGGCTGCAACTGACGCCGCCGGCCGCGTCCATCGTCGTCGCCTCCCGAACCGGTCCATCGAACGGCACGGCGACGTAGTGGCCGTCGCGCTGCTCGTGCGGACTCGCCACGTTGCCCACTTCGTCGCGGTTCCAGGTGCCGATCTGGCAGCGGTTCATGCCCAGCGGCCGGAACACCTCGCGGCGCAGCAGTTGCGCATAGGGCGCAGCGCCGGCCACGGCGGCCACCTGGCCGGCCGTCACGTACAACACGTTGTCGTAGGCGTAGCCGGCGCGGAAGCTGTAGGCCGGCTTGAGGTAGCGCAGGCCCTTCACCACGTCCTCCGGCGTGAAATGGCTGGGGTGGGGCCACAGCATCAGGTCGCCCGCAAATCCCGGCAGGCCGCTGTGGTGCGACAGCAGGTCGCCGACCTGCATGTTCTGCGTCACCCACGGGTCGTACATCCGGAACGACGGCAGGTACTTCGTGACCGGGTCGTCCCAGCGCAGCTTGCCTTCTTCCACCAGGCGCGCGAGCAGCGTGACCGTCATGGCCTTGGTGGTGGAGCCGATCTCGAACAGCGTGTCGCCATCCACGGGTTTGCCCGACGCCAGGCTGCCCTCGGTGTGCCTGTAGACCACCTTGCCGTCCGCGATCACGCCCACGGCGAGGCCCGGCAGTTGGTAGTGCGTCGCCACGGCCTCGACCAGACGGTCGAAGTCGGCGTGCGAATCCGTCTTCGGTGACGCGGGCTGTGCAACGGCCATGCACAAAAACAACACCCACAGTGCAGGCAGCGATCGGGCGAGGCGTTTCATGCGGTCTCCCAGTTCTGCGCCGGCTGTTCACCGGCAATCATTTCCTCGAAGGTCTGGCGCCGCCGCACCACCGCATAACGGCCGCGATCGAGCAGCACCTCGGCGGCCAGCGGCCGCGAGTTGAAGGTCGAGGCCATCGACGCGCCGTAGGCGCCGGTGGTCCGGATCAGCAGCAGATCGCCGGCCTCGCATTCGGGCAGTGCGCGGCCGACGGCAAAGGTGTCGCTGGTCTCGCAGACCGGTCCCACCACGTCGCAGGTTTGCAGCGGACGTGACTCGCGCGCCACCGGCACGATGTCATGCCAGGCGTCGTACAGGCTGGGCCGCACCAGTTCGGTCATGGACGCATCCACCACCACGAAGCGCCGCTGGCGGCCCCGCTTGATCCGGATCACGCGCGTCAGCAGCACGCCGGCTTCGGCCACCAGCCAGCGTCCCGGTTCCAGCAGGATGCGGCCGTCGAAACCGGCCAGCGCATGGCGGATCACGTCGGTGTAGTCCTCGATCGCGACCGGATGGTCGTGGCCCGCGCGATAGCACACGCCGAGCCCGCCGCCGACGTCGATGCTGGTGATCGCGTGTCCCGCCGCGGCCAGTTCGCACCACAGGTCGGCCGTGCGGTGCAGCGCCTGCCGGAGCGGCTCGAGGCTCAGCATCTGCGAGCCGATGTGCACGTGCAAACCGTCGAGATGGACGTGCGACAGGGTCGCGCTGCCGGCAAACCAGCGGCGTGCCTCGTCGATGCCGACGCCGAACTTGTTGTCCGCGTTGCCGGTGGAAATCTTGGCGTGCGTGTGGGCATCGACGCCGGGATTGATCCGCACCGCGGCGCGCGCGATCACGTCCCGTTCGGCCGCCAGACGTTGCAGCAGATGCAGCTCGTCCTCCGACTCCACGTTGAAGCGCGCGATGCCGGCGGCCAGCGCCGCGGCGATTTCCCCGGCCGTCTTGCCGACGCCCGAAAACACGATGCGCTGCGCCGGAATGCCGGCGCGCAGGCTGCGCCGCAGTTCTCCGGCCGACACGATGTCGGCGCCCAGCCCCGCGTCCGCCATCAGCTGCAGGACGGCAAGGTTGCCGTTGGCCTTGACCGCATAGCACACCAGCGCATCCAGTCCGCGCAGTGCGTTTTTCAATGCGCCGATGCGCTGCCGGATCGCGGATGCGGAATACGCATGCAGCGGCGTGCCCGCGCGTTGCGCCAGTGCCGCGAGATCGACGCCGTCCAGACAGGTGGTGTCCGCGCGCACGGTTGCGGGGCTGGCGGTGGTCGTCATCACGCGGTGCCGGATCAGTAACCGGCCGCCAGGCCCGCCGGCCGCCGGCGGTCGTTGGCGCCTTCGCGGATGCCGGTCGCGGGATCGATCAGGATGGCTTCGTCGGCGCCCATCGCGCGGACCGGCTTGAACGTGTAGCCCATCGCCTGCAGCATCCGTTGCGACACCGGCGTGAGCAGTCCGGGCTCGATCCACACCGCCTGCGGATACCATTGCTGGTGCATGCGCGGCGCGTTCACCGCCTGCTGTACGTTCATTCCGAAATCCACCACGTTGAGGATGCTTTGCAGCGTGGTCGAGATGATGGTCGCGTCGCCGGGACTGCCGGTCAGCAGATACGGCTTGCCGCCCTTCATCACGATGGTCGGCGTCATCGAACTCAAGGGACGCTTGCCCGGCTGCACCTCGTTGGCCGTGCCCTGCACCAGACCGGCCGCGTTCGCCACGCCGGGCTTGGACGTGAAGTCGTCCATCTCGTCGTTGAGGAAGAAGCCGGTGTCGCCGGCGATCTGCCGGATCCCGAACAGGAAATTGAGGGTGTAGGTCACTGACACCGCATTGCCGTACCGGTCGATCACCGAGTAATGCGTGGTGTGGTTGCCTTCGGCCGCGCCGAGGCTGCCCTGGATCTCGGACGAAGGCGTGGCCCTGTCGGGCAGGATCGTGGCGCGCAGCCTGGCCGCGTGTTCGGACGACAGCAGGCGTGCGATCGGGTTGTGCACGAATGCGGGGTCGCCGAGATAGGTGTTGCGGTCGGCGAAGGCGCGGCGTTCGGCCTCGGCGAGATGGCGCACGGTCTGCACCGAACCGTAGCCCCACCTTGCGAACGGATAAGGCTGGATGATCTGCAGGATCTCGCACAGCGTGGTGCCGCCGGAACTGGGCGGCGGCGCCGAGATGATGGTGTAGCCGTGGTAACGGCACTCGATCGGCTTTTCCCACTGCACGGTGTAACCGGCGAAATCCTGCATCGACAGGATGCCGCCGCGGGCTTCGCTGGCCGCGACCACGGCGCGCGCGATCGGACCCTTGTAGAAGGCGTCTGCGCCGCCGTCGGCGATCAGCTCCAGCGTGTGCGCCAGATCCTTCTGCACCAGCCGCTGGCCGGCGACGAAGGGTTTGCCGTGATCGAGGAAAATCGCGGCGACATTCGGATGCCGGGCGAAATCCCCGCTGCTGTCGTCGAGGATATCGACGTCGCCCTGTTCCAGCACATAACCGTCGCGCGCCAGCTTGATGGCCGGCGCCATCACTTGCTTCAGCGACATCGTGCCGTACTTCGCGAGCGCGGCATCGAGGCCCATCACCGTGCCCGGCACGCCCACGCCGAGGTACGAGTCGGTGCTGCGGCCCGGCACCACGTCGCCGTGCGCGTCCTGGAACATGCCGGGGGTCGCCTTCAGCGGCGCCTTCTCGCGGAAGTTCAGGAACAGGTTCCGGCCGTCCTTCAAGTGGATGGTCATGAAGCCGCCGCCGCCGAGGTTGCCGCAGCAGGGGTGCACCACGGCCTCGGCATAACCCACCGCCACCGCGGCGTCGATCGCGTTGCCGCCTTGCTTGAGGATCTGCACACCCGCCAGTGTCGCCAGATGCTGCGCGCTGACCACCATCGCATGTTGCGCGGTGACCGGCCGCGACTTTTCCAGCATCGCACGGGTGGCGGCCGGTGCATGGGCGATCGCGGTGGGCAGCGGCGCTTCGAGGTTTCTTGCGCCGGCCGGCGTGCCGAAAGCGGCGATGGCCGCGATCAGCAGGGGTCGGCGCCATCCCCGCGGTCCGCGGCGCGCCGGCGGCTTGGGCGCGGAGGCTTCATCGAGCCGAGGCGTGTGGCGTCCGGGCATCAAGCTTCTCCTTCCCGAAGGAATCTCCGACCAATGCGATCGAGCCATGGCCGCGCGTGCCGGTTCATCCCCAGAATCCCGGTGCCGGCGGCAACAGCCGTCCGCCCTGCAGGCTGACGCCGCCGGGAAGATCGTTCGCCAGCCACAGCGGGCCGTCCAGATCGACGAAGTCCGCCTCGCGCGCCAGTTCCAGCGCGGGCGCAATGCCCAGCGAGGAACACACCATGCAGCCGACCATGATCCCGAAGCCCTCGGCACGCGCGGCGTGCAACAGGCGCCATGCTTCGGTCAGGCCGCCGGTCTTGTCCAGCTTGATGTTGACCGCCTGGTAACGGCCGCGCAGCTTCGCCAGATCCGGGGTCGCGTGACAGGCTTCGTCGGCGCAGACGGGAATCCGGCAGGAAAACTCCAGCAGGGCCTCGTCGGCGCCGGCGGGCAGCGGCTGTTCGAGCAGGGCGACGCGCGTGCGTTCCAGTACGGGCCGGACGTCGCGCAGGATGTCGATCGTCCAGCTTTCGTTGGGATCGACGATCAGCGCGGCGGCGGGCGCCGCATTGCGCACGGCTTCGATCCGCGCGGCGGGATCGGCGGCATCGACCTTGATCTTGATCAGCCCCGCGTCCGCGATGCGCGCCGCCGCTTCGCCCATCCGCTGCGGCGTGTCGATCACCACGGTCAATGCGGTGAGGAGCGGTGCCAGCGGCGGCCGCGCCAGTTGCGCCCGCACGGGAACCCGGCTCAGCCGCGCTTCCAGATCCCACAGCGCCGCGTCCAGCGCGTTGCGCGCGGCGCCCGCCGGAAGGCGGACCTGCAAGGCGTCGCGGCCCATGCCTGCGCACAACGCATCGCGCAGCGTTTCCATCTGCTCGATCACGGAAGCCACCGATTCGCCGTAGCGCGCGTAGGGCACCGACTCGCCGCGTCCGATCCGGCCGTCCTGCTCCAGTTCGACGCTCACCACGTCCGCCGCGTGCTTGACGCCGCGCGAGATCCGGAACGGCGCCCGGAGCGGCAGGCTGCGCTGCCGGATGTTCAGGCCGCGCAGCATGCGAGCAGGTTGTCCACGATGGCCTCGACGCCCATGCTGACCGGGTCCTGGCAAGGCAGCCCGAGCCGGTCGCTGATCGCCCTGCAGGCTGCCCACGCTTCCCGTTGCGGGAGATTCGAGGTGTTGAGCGCGACGCCGACCGCCTTGACCGCCGGATTGGTCAAGCGGGCGGCGGCGAGGTTGGCTTGCAGGCAGGCTTCGAGATCGGGCAGCGGGTATTCCGGCAGTCCGCGCATGTGACGCCGCGTGGGTTCGTGACAAAGCACCAAGGCATCGGGCTGGGAGCCGTGCAGCAGCCCCAGCGACACGCCGGCGTAGGAGGGATGGAACAGCGAACCCTGGCCTTCGATCAGATCCCAGCCGCCGTCGTCACGCGCCGGCGAGATCAGTTCGGCCGCGCCCGAAATGAAATCGGCGATCACCGCATCGACGGGAATGCCGTCGCCGGCGATGAAAATGCCGGTCTGGCCGGTGGCGCGGAAATCGGCCTTGCAGCCGAGTCTGCGCAGGCTGCGCTCGATCGCCAGCGCGGTGTACATCTTGCCGACCGAACAATCGGTGCCCACCGTCAGCAGCCGCAGGCCGGGGCGTTTGCGGCCGGTGCCCACCGGGATGCTGCGGGTCGCTTCGCGGGCGTCGAACAGCACCCGGCCGTTGCGCCGGGCGGCGGCGAGGATGTCGGCGTTGTCGCGCAGCTTCTGATGCAGGCCGGCCGCGACGTTGAGGCCGGCATCGAGCGCGGCGAGCACGTCGGCGACGGTTTCTGGCGCCATCACGCCGCCGGCATTCGCGGTGCCGACCAGCATGGTCTTGGCGCCCGCGGCCCTGGCCTCGGCCATGCCCAGGTCGGGCAGTCCCAGCGACAGCTTGCAGGCGGGGCTCCGGTACTGGCCCACGCACCATTCGGGCCGCCAATGCGCCACGCCGCGGGCCGTCTTGATGGCCAGCTCATCGGCCGGATTGCCCAGGTACAGAAGATAAGGCGGACCCCAGTGCTGGGGGGCGACTGCTTCCCCGCGGTTCGACATGTTTGCTCCGCCGGACTCCATTCAGGACCAGGACACCCGATCGAGCATACCCAGCGGCAGGTCCGGGTCACCAATGAAAAGACGGACATGTGGCATAACTGGAAGTTGTGGACGCAGCGGTTCCGTGTCTGCGCGGTTGTCTCGGGAGGCGGCGACGGTTGCCCGCGGCGGCGACCTGTGCTGCACTCGGACGCCGCCGCTGCGGCATGAGGGACTTCCGGTGTCGCGCTCTCGCGAGGCTCCCGCCCTTAAAACCCCTCGGGTCAATGGGGTGATCAGGCCCTCGCGCGGCAAGGGCCTGATGGGGTCCCGGAAGAGCGGGCTTGCAGACATGCAGCTGGCAGGGTGTTGAGAAACACCCTGCTAAGCGCGGGCCACGGATGGCCCGCCGCGGATCAAGCGCGCAAGCGCTGATCCGTCGGGAGCGAGTCCGGACATGTGCCGGACTCGCGACGTTGAGAAAGTGCAGGACTGCACTTTCTCAACAACCTGCTCCAGCCGGCAGGTCGATCAGACAATTCTTGAGCGAACCGACATGCACCTGCGCTACATCGAACTGTTCCATGCCGTGCTGACCACCGGCAGCCTGACCGGCGCCGCCAAGCTGCTCAACATTTCGCAGCCGGCCGCCAGCAAGGCGTTGCAGCACGCCGAGGACCAGCTCGGCTTTCCGTTGTTCAGCCGCGTGCGCGGACGCCTGCAACCGACGCAGCAGGCGCTGCTGCTGCGTCGCGACATCGAGAGGATCATGCAGGAACTGCAGGACCTGCAGCGCCTCACCATGAACATCAGCCGCCCGGAAAGCTGTCCGCTGCGGGTGACGTGCACGCCGGCGCTGGCTCTGGCGCTGGTGCCCGATGCGACCGTGCTGCTGCGCAAGGCATTTCCGAACACCGTCGCCGAACTCTCCACCCAGCATTCGGCGGTGATGTGCAAGTCGCTGGCGCTGCGCGAAACCGACATCGGCCTCACGCTGCAGGACACCCGCGAGCACAATCTGCGCAAGCTGCCGCTGTGCCGTGGCCAGGTGATGGTGATCGCGCCGCCCGGCTGGTGGCCGGACAGGGAACTGTCGCAACCGTTGCGGGTCGGCGCGCTGGCCGGCCAGCGGATGATCGGCATCACGGTGCGCGACGCGCTGGGCAGCATGCTGCAAAGCCATCTGTCGCAGCTCGATCCGGCACCCGTGATCTCGGTGTGGGTGCAGACGTATCAACTGGCGTATGCGCTGGTCGCGCAGGGCGACGGTCTGGCGCTGGTCGATCCCTTCACCGCCCGTGCCGGTGGCGCCGAGCGCGTGCAGATGCGCCCGCTGGAACTGCATCTGGACGTCGTGCTGTACGCGATGTACCGCTCTGACAGCCCGTTGAACCCCGTGCAGAAGCGTTTTCTCGATCTGGTGCGCCAGCTCGCGCAGCAGATGCTGGCGCAAGACTGAGCACCTCGCCGGACCCGCCGCAGACCCCCGCGCCGGTCACGCCGTTTCGCGCCGCTTGAGCGCCTGGAAGGCGTCGAACACCCGGCGCCAGAGCGGACCGGGCCTGCCGGTGCCGACGGCGCGGCCGTCGAGCCGTGTCACCGGCAACGCTTCGCGGGTCGAACTCGCGATCCAGATTTCGTCCGCCGCGTGCAATTCTTCGCGATGCACGTCGCGCACGTCCAGCGGCAGGCCGAGCGTGGCGAGCACGTCGCCGACGACCTGGCGGGTGATGCCGGGAAGCCGCTCGTGGTTGGCCGGCGGCGTCGCCACGCGTCCGCGCCGGGCCACGAACACGCTGCTGGAACTGCCTTCGGCGAGACGTCCGTCACGCAGCAGGATCGCCTCGTCCGCACCGCGGCGCCCCGCCTCCATCCGCAGCAGCACCGATCCCAGCAGGGCGATGGACTTGATGTCGCAGCGCAGCCAGCGGATGTCGTCCAGCGTCACGCACGCGAGGCCGCGCTCGGGCTGCCCCGACCCGCTCGCCGCGAGCCGCCAGCAGAAACCGAAGACCGTGGGTTGCATGCCGGCGCGGGGCAGGAAGTCGCGGCCCGAACCGGCGCCGCGCGTGACCTCGAGATACAGGCCCAGGTCGCCGCCGCCGTTGACGGCGACGAGTTGCTGCACCAGCCCGGTCCAGCGTGCACGCGAATGGGGGTTGGGGATCGCGAGCGCAGCGAGGCCCGACTGCAGACGGTCGAGGTGCGCTTCCAAGCGGAACGGTTTGCCGCCGTAACAGGGCACGACCTCGTAAACGCCGTCGCCGAACAGGAAGCCGCGGTCGAACGGCGAAACGCGGGCTTCGCCGGCAGGCACGAAGGCGCCGTCGAGCAGGCAAACGGGGAGTGCGTCGGCCATCGAAACCCCTCGCTGGAAGACTCATCCCGCCAGCACGCCGCTTTCGCGCAGGCGTTGGCGCAGGTGGTCCAGCTTGTCGCCGTAGTGGGCGCTGCGCGCGGTGTCGCGGCGCAGCGGTTGCCGCACCTGCGCGGCGCTGGGCAGGCTCTGCACCGTGCGCGGCGTCTTGTGGAACTCGAGGCAGGCCGGGTCGAACGGCAGATCGCAGAAATCCAGCAGCCGGCGGATCATCGCTTCCGGTTCGGCCAGCAGCGCCTCGTACGGCATATCGAACACGCGGTCCGGATATTTCTCGAGCCAGAAACGCGTCAGGTCCAGGAAGTCGATCAGGTAATCGGCCATGTCGTCGAGATCGCAGGAGAACCCGCTTCTTTCGCTGAAGCACTGGCGGAAACACGCCAGGCAGGTTTCCACCGGATCGCGCCGGACCACGATCACGCGCGCGGCCGGCAACATCGCCAGCGCCGCGCCCACCAGATACCAGCTCACCAGATTCTTGTCGGTGAAACGCGGCTTGCGTTCGCGCCAGCGCGCGGTGCGCGCGAGGTATTCGCGGCCCAGTCGTTGCCAGTCCTGCGCGGTCGCGCTCGGCACCCACGACAGGAACTCGATGCCGCGTCGCGCGCTCTCCCCGTCGATCACCTGCATCAGGTCCCGGATCTCGTTGGCGCCCTCGACCTGCGGATGCGAGGCCAGGATGTGTTCGACCAGCGTCGATCCGGAGCGGGGGACGCTGATGATCAGGATGGCCTCATGGCCGAACCCGGGGTCCAGTGGCTCCGGCTTCCCTTCGGCGAACGCACGCCGGGTCGCCACGATGCGTTCGCGGTGCCCCGCCGCATCCCACTTCACCCGGCGGCGGCGCGATGCATTGGCGGCCCGGAACACCTCGAAGGCTTGTGCGTAGTCCCCCTGGTTTTCCAGCGCCTTCGCAAAAGTGAAACCGAGCAGCTCCCGGTCGCGGTCGGGCAGGTTTTGACGCGCCAAGGCTCGCTGCAGGGACGCGAGATCCGCGGCATCGAAGCGGACCGTGTTGAGGTTGGAGAGTCCGAACCAGCCTTCGGCGTTGCCGGGATCGCGCTGCAGCACTTCGCGGAATCCCGCCACCGCCGCGTCGATCCGTCCCAGGTTCGCCTGTGCCCTGGCCAGCGAAAGCCGGGCCGAGAGATGCGCGGGATCGAGTTCCAGCGCCTTCTGCAACGCCGCCACGGCTTCCGTCGTGCGCGCATCCCGTGCGAGCGCCTCGCCGAGGTTGAACCAGGCCGACGCGGAAGCCGGCGCGAGTTCGCAGGCGCGCCGCAGATGCATCACGGCTTCCGGGACTTCACCCTGTTCGTACAAGGCGATGCCAAGCCCGATGCGCAGGTCGTCGTCGTCGGGCCACACGGGCAGCACCTTCCGGAAACATTCGATGGCCCTGACGTACTTGCCGCGGCGCAGCACCACCCCGCCCAGCATCCGCGTGGCCTCCGGGTCGTCCGGCGCCAGGGCCAGCGCGTTGGTCAGCGAGCGCTCGGCGGCTTCGTACTCCTGCCTTGCCCATTCCCTGCGCGCCCTCTCCAGCAGGCGTGCGGTCACGGGCGAGCGTGGTGGCCGGGAGGGATCCTGCGCCGGCAGGGATCGTGTGTGCGCGGTCATGTCGTCACGGAGCTGCGGCATCGTGGGCGCAAGTTACGACACCCGCGGATGGACTGCAAAAAAACGCCGGGCGCAAGCCCGGCGAGGGAGAGATCGTGTCCATCGCTCAAAAATCGTAGGCCATGGAGAATCGCACCGAGCGCGGCGGCGTGGAATTCTCGATGGACCCGTATTCGGGGTTGGGACTTGCGGTGGTGTGGAAAAAGTCGTTGATGAACAGCGCCGTCTGGCTGTTGAACACGTTGAACACCGCCAGATTGAAGTCCAGCTTGTGCCGGGCCCAGGCCGGCCTGTAATCCACGCTGAGGTCCACGCGGCGGGTCCACGGCAGACGGCCCAGCGATCCCGGCGGAACCGGCACGCCGCCGCACCAGTAGTACGTATGCGAACCGTGCAGGGCCAGCTCGTCCGGCCCGTAGCCGCCCCGGCACATGCGCGGCGTGCCCGACGCCATGTACAGATTGCCGCCGACCGTCCAGTCCTTGTTGATCGCGTAGGCGCCGTAGATCTTGATCTGGTTCCTGCGGTCGTTGGGCAGGAAGCCGTACGAATACTGCATCCTCTCCGGGAAATCCCACGCCGTCGTGATCGATTCGTACGAGCCGCTCTGCTGGGAAAAGGTGCTCACCGGTCCTTCGGTGTTGCCGATGGTCTGCGACCACACGTAGTCGAATTTGACGAACCACTTGCCGTCCCACACGTGCTGCAACGACAGGTCCATCGAGTAGTACTTGCGGGTCGGCCCTTTCGGAAAATCCTGGTCCGCAGCCGTGAGCGTCACCGGGACCAGGCTGCCGTCGGGTGCCTTCATCAAAAGGTTGTTGGTGACGCCCGGGTTGATCAGGACCAGGCTCTGGGCCCAGTTGCTGCAGGTATCCGGCGTCATCCAGGCGTAGCCCTGGCTCCGTCCCGCCGCACATTCGATCTGCTCGTCGTCGAAGTCGTCGATGATCCGGCTCATCTTCTGGTACGTCGCGGTGGCCCCGAATACCCACTGCGTGCCCAGCATCCGGAATTCCTGCTGCATGCCCAGCACGAAGTTGTCCGAAAACTCGGCCTTGATGTTCTGGGCCGCGGATACCCTCGGATCCTTCGGCTGGCCGTATTCGTTGTCGATCGACACGCCCGTCGAGGGGTTCTGCGGCAGCGGCGTGAAACCGATCGGTGCGCCGGTCGCGGGATCGATGCCGGTGTAGGTCCCGTACAGATTGGTGGCGATCACCGGCGCGGCAATCGACGTTGCGGTCGTCAACGGCAGCGCCAGGTAATAGCGGCCTGCATTGCCGAACACCTTCATCGTGGAGTCGCCGTGCACGTCCCAGCTGAAGCCGAAGCGGGGTGCCCATTGCGGCTTGGTCAACCTGATGTAGGGCACGCCGAACGAGTCGAAGTTGGTGAACTGGTCGTTGCGCAACCCCAGGTTCAGCAGCAGGTTGGGCGTGACCTGCCAGTTGTCCTCGACGTACTGCGCGCGCTGGAAGACTTTCACCGACGCGGACTGCATGTCGATCTGTTTCGCCACGTAATAGCAGACCGGGGTCGAGTTGGGCACCGGGTGACAGTCGGGCGACGGCGCGACAAACGGCGGCACGTTGGGGTTGACGCCGAAAAGCGGCACCCCCGGGGCGCTGCTTCCGTACACCCATGCATAGCCGGGCCCCGTCATTTCGAAACCGTCATCCCGGTCCCAGGAGTTGATGTTGTCGATGCCGATTTGAAAATCGTGGTTGCGCCATTTGTAATCCAGGCTCACGCGATAGCTCATGACGTCGACGCGGTGCGAGGGTATCGCCTGCGTCGAGTTGACTTGCGCGTTGGAAATGCCTCCGGGCGGGACGAACGCCGGGTTCTGCAGGGAGGCGCTCTGGATGTTCGGCAAACTCGGATCGAACCCCGGGTATGCGGGCTGCTGGGTGTAGTACTCGCCGCGTATCTTGCCGAACATCGCGTTCAAGGTCAGGTTGTCGGTGAGGTAGGACGTGTAGTTGAGCGCCCATATCCGGAAGGTGTCCTTGCTGGTCTGGTTCAGCCCGGCGGTACCCGGGACGACCTGCAGGGTGTCGTAATCGAAGGTATCGTAGGAACCCCATCTCTTGAGGGAATTCTGCACGCCGGTCAGGGTCAGGAAGTTGCTGTCGTTGATGTTCCAGTTCAGCTTGGCGTAGATCTTCGGGCTGTGTTGCGTGACGAAGAACCTCTCCGCGGTGCCGCTGTTGATGCCGGTGGTGCTGGTGTGGGAGTTGTCCTGCTCGGCGCTCAGGAAGAAAAACAGCTTGTCCCTGATGATGGGTCCGCTGACATAGGCGTCGTAGATCGTTTCCTGGGTGCGGTTGTCCTTGTTGTAGGAAAGCAGATCTCCGGGCTGCTCGCCGGGTTGCGTCTCCAGCGGATTGGCGAAGTAGTAGTTGATGGGATCGCTTCGCCAAGCTGCCGGTTGCCACAGGGCGCGTACGCCGAAATGCCACTCGTTGGAGCCGCTCTTGCCGATCTGGTTGATCACGCCGCCGATCGAGCGGCCGTACTTGGCGCCATAACCGCTGATGTAGGTCTGTTGCTGCTCGATCGCGCCGTACGGCAATTCGAAACCGCCCTGCGCGTAGAGTGCGTCGGTAACGTTCATGCCGTCGATGTAGTACGCGTTCTCGGCCGTCGAGGCGCCACCGAACACGTTGATCGGATTGCCCACCGGACCCGGCACCAGTTGCGGCGAACCCATGTTGACACCCGGCGCCAGCATGGCGATGTCGGCGGCATCGCGCTGCAGCGGCAGTTGCTGCAACTCCCTCGCCGTGATCGTGGTGACCTGGTTGGTGGTGGTCACGTCGATCGCGGGAATGGCCCTGGCCGTGACGTTGATCGCGTTGAGGGTCGTGATGTTCTGGGTGCCTGCCGAGCTCGAGAAATCCACCGCCACCGCGCCCGCCGCGACCGGGCTGACGTTCGTCCTGGTCTGCACGACCTTGCCGTTCTGCAGCAGCGACACGGTGTAGGTGCCGACCGGCAGGGTAATCGAGTATTTGCCGGACGGTCCCACCGTGATGGTGCGGTTGAAGCCCGCGCCGCCGGTGATCTGGATGGTTTCGCCGGAAGCCGCCGGGACCGTGCCGTAGATGGTGCCGGTGGTTGCCTGTGACCAGGCCGCGCCGGTGAATCCCAAAGCCACCGACGAACCGATGGCGACAGCCAGCGCCTTGCGCCGGAAGACGTCGTTGCGATTGGACGTGCGTGGAGATTTGCCCTTCATGGATGTGCACCCCTCTCGATTCAAACAGCCGGTACGGTGACCCCGACACGTCGTCCGTCGTGAGGCCTCATCGGATTGACGGAAGGCGTCCGAGCCGTCCGTCGAGCGAACGGCTACGTGGTGCCGATAAGGCGTTGCCGCAAACCCGGACCCCCGTTTCTCTTGCCCGGCAGTTCACAGGCAGACCTCGCGCGTGGCAGCGATGTGCATCGACCGGACTTTTCACCGACCGGATGCAGTCGGCTGTCGAGCATAAATACCGGCAGGCGAAGGCCGCCAATGAAAAAACAGCTACGCGGCATAGCCCGGGGTTATGGACACGCCGCCGGGATCCGGGGATGGCGCCAATCTGAACGATCCCGCGCGTGGATTTTCCGGATGCAGGTGCGATGATGTCGCCGTCCCCAGCGCGCGGCCGGACGCGTGCGGAGAATGCATCACGGGAGCGGACGGCGGTGCGCCGGATCCGGCACGGCATTTGCGGAAACGGCGCCGATGTGCGATTCGGCACATGGCGCGCGAACCTGATTCGGCATAACTTGCACGCACCGACGGCTTCGGAGGGGCGCATGAAACGACGGTCGTGGCTTGCAGGCTTGCTGGTGTTCGCCGCGTCGCTGTCCGGTGCCGCGCAAACGGCCGCGGAGGTTCCGGCCGGTCCGGTGTCGTTGACGGTGCGTCTGCCCGATCCGGCGCAGAAGATCCTGTACGTGGACGAGGCGATGCCGGTCAGGCCGGGAGCCTTGACGCTCCGCTACCCGAAGTGGATTCCCGGCGACCACTCGCCGGATGGTCCGATCGGCGACATGATGGGTCTGCAAATCACGGCCGACGGCAAGCGGCTCGCATGGCAACGCGACGAAGAGGACATGTTCGCGTTTCACCTCGCGGTGCCGGCGGGCGTTGACCGGATCGACATCCGTTTCCAGTTCCCGGACCCGGAGCGGATCACGCCCGATTTGCTGGACCTCACGTGGGATCACGTCGCGCTATACCAGGCCGGCTATCCGGCCAGCGCGCAGACGTATCTGCCCGCGCTGGTCATTCCCGCCGGCTGGCAATACGCCAGCGCGCTCGGAACGGACAGGCGTGAGGGCGGCCGGATCGCGTTCAAGCCCGTGCCGTTCAACACGCTGGTCGATTCGCCGGTGATCGCAGGCAGGTATTTCCGGCAGATCGACATCACGCCGCCCGGCTCACCGGTGCACCGCTACCTCGACATGGTGGGCGACAATGCCGCGGCCATCGCGATCTCCGACGCGCAGGTCGCCGGCTATCGTCAGCTGGTCGAGCAGGCGCAGGCGCTGTTCCGTTCGCATCATTACGACGACTATCACTTCTTGCTGACGTTGAGCGATCACACCTCGGTCGGCGGGCTGGAGCACCACCAGTCCAGCGACGATCGCGCGCGCAGCGGCTCCAGGATGTTCGCCGACGCCGACCATTTCATGCTCGACGGCTCGCTGCTGCCGCACGAATACACCCATTCGTGGAACGGGAAGTTCATGCGCCCGGCGGGGCTGTGGCAGCCCGACTTCGAGCGCCCCGAACACACCCGGATGCTGTGGGTGTACGAGGGACTCACGGCCTACCTCGGCGACGTGCTGACGGCGCGCAGCGGGCTGTGGTCGCCCGACACGTGGCGCGACGTGATCGCGTACCGCGCGGCCGCGATGGCGCACCGGACCGGCCGCGCGTGGCGGCCGCTGATCGACACCACCGTGGCCGCGCAGTTGCTGTACGGTTCGACCGAAGCGTGGTCGAACTGGCGCCGGCAGACCGACTTCTATCGCGAGGGCGAACTCCTGTGGCTGGCGGTCGATGCGAAGATCCGGCAGTTGAGCCACGGTCAACGTTCGATCGACGATTTCGCGCGGAAGTTTTTCGGCGCCGACAATGGCAGCTTCGTCACGCACACCTATGCCTTCGACGACGTCGTCAACGCGCTCGACGCGGTGCAACCGTACGGCTGGGCCGGTTTTCTGCAAGGCTGGCTGAACGGTGTGGACGATCAGGTGCCGCTCCTGTCCGGCATCGAAGCCAGCGGCTGGCGGCTCGTCTACACGGACAAGCCATCGCGCTACCAGAACGCACTCGAGAACGTGGGCGAGGGCGAACTGGAAGGCAAGGGCGTCAACGCGATGTATTCGATGGGCCTGTTCCTGGACCGCGACGGCAAGATCCTGGACGTGTTGTGGAACGGGCCGGCCTTCAAGGCTGGCCTCGCGCCGGGCATGAAGCTGGTCTCCATCAACGGCCGCGGCTACAGCACCTCCGTACTGCGCGAGGCTGTCGCTCAGGCGCAGCGTGACAGGAAACCGCTGGAGATCCGCGTGCAGGACGACGGCGTGATCGGATCACGCACGATCCGTTACGACGGCGGGTTGAAGTTTCCCCACCTCGTCCGCGTGCAGGGCAGCGCCGATTATCTGGAGCAGATCCTTGCACCGAAACCGGTGGCCAACGACTAGAGTGGTGTCCCGAAAACATCTTGGTCATTCCGGACCAGCCCGCGAAGCGGGTGAGATCCGGAATCTGTTTCCCTTTCTGGATGGACTTGGTCCGGAGCTTCCCCGGAACTTCCGGAATGCAACAAGCCTTCTCTCGCTCTAGCATGGTGCTGAAAAACACCCCGCTAGCGCAGGCCATGGATGGCCTGCCGCGGAAACCAGCTAGAGGGGATGAAGGGTACGGGGTCATTGCGACGAGACGGTGAGGAGAATTGTCCAACGTGTTCGATGCTCGAAGCCGACGGCGGATCATCCGATCGCATGGCGCCCGCGCAAGCCTTGCGGCGTTGACGCTGCTGTCGGCGATCTCGCTGTCCGTGGCCGTCATGGCCTCCGGCATTCCTTCGGCGAACACCGGCGACCGCAGCGTCAGCGCGGTCGTGGAACTGGTTTCCGCCGGGCAGTTCCGCGAAGCCGAGGCCCGCATCGATGCCGCGCTGAGGCAGCCGGGCCTTTCCGGAACCGCGCGCGCGGCGTTGATGTTCCAGCGCGAGCGGATGCAGCGGATGCGCAAGGACTTCAGCCTCACCGCCGATCAGGTCGAGGCCGAACTGCGCAGGCAGATTCCAAGACTCAGCGACGCCGACTTCGCGCGCTGGGACGCGCACGGGCTGTTCGAGCACATGGACATCGACGGGCAGCGGCTGTATTTCAACCGCGCGCCGTCCAACCTGTTTCATCTGAGCGCGGAGGCGCGCGCGCGGCGCATGGGCGCGTCGTCCTTCGTCGCGAGCGGTCTGCCCGCGCAGGTCAATGCTCGTTACATCGACTTCGACCGCAAGGTGATCCGGCAGGCGGAAGCGGACGGCCGTTCCAGCGTGCTGCCGCAGCGCGTGCGGGTGACGCAGACCCTGACGGTGCAGCCCGGCGCCGTGCCCGCCGGCAAGACCGTGCGCGCCTGGATTCCCTACCCGCGCGCCATCCCCGGGCAACAGGAAGACATCCGCTTCGTTGCCAGCCAGCCGTCCGTGCACCGGATCGCGCCGGCATCGGCGCTGCAACGCACGGTGTATCTCGAGCAGGCCGCGCGGGCAGGCAAGCCGACCGTGTTTGCGGTGACCTACGAGGTGAAGCTGTACGCGCAGTACCATCCGATCGATCCGGACAAGGTGGTGCCGGTGAAGGTCACGCCGGAACTCGCACCCTACCTGGCCGAGCGTCCGCCGCACATCGTGTTCACCGAACCGCTGCGGGTGTTTTCTCGCCAGGTGGTGGGGGATGCCGCCAATCCCTACCGGATCGCGCGGAGAATCTTTGCCGCGGTGGACGAGATTCCCTGGGCCGGCGCGCGCGAGTATTCGACGATTCCGGACCTGAGCGCCTACACGCTGCACGCGGGTCATGGCGACTGCGGCGAGCAGACCATGCTGTTGATCACGCTGATGCGCATGAACGGCATCCCGGCGCGCTGGCAATCGGGCTGGATCTTCACCGATGACGGTTACGACAACATCCACGACTGGGCCGAGATCTATCTCGCGCCCTACGGCTGGATTCCGGTGGATGTGACCTACGGACGGCTCGACTCGGGCGATCCCGGGCTGAAATGGTTCTACCTGGGCGGGCTGGACGATTTCCGGATCGCCTTCAACGACGACTTCTCGCAGCCGTTCGTGCCGCCCAAGCGGTTCTTCCGCTCCGACACCGTCGATTCGCAACGCGGTGAAGTCGAGTGGGACGGCGGCAACCTGTACTACAACAAATGGGATTATCGCTTCGACTGGAAGATCCTTGCGCCGCCCGCGAAGTAAAGGCCCGCCGGAGCGGGCCTTTTGCCTGAAGTCACCGCCATCGCCGGCGCGCGGGCTCCCGCAGCGCGATCATGGCTTTTCCGGTTCCAGCCCGCGGTCCTTCTTCATCGCCTCGATCGTGGGCGGACGGCCGCGCCAATCGGCGTACATCTTGGCGAGGTCCTCGGTGTTGCCGCGCGACAGCACCATCTCGCGGAAGCGGTCGCCGTTGGCACGGGTCAGGCCGCCGTGCTCCTGGAACCACGCGAAGGCGTCGTCGGCCAGCATCTGCGTCCACAGGTAGGCGTAGTAGCCGGCCGCATAGCCGCTGCCCCAGATGTGCGCGAAATAGCTGGAACGGTAGCGCGGCGGCACGTAGGAGAGATCGACGTGGTTGTCCTCGAGCGCCCTGGCCTCGAACGCATCGACGTCGGCCACTTTCGGCGCGGAAGCCGGCAGGGTGTGCCAGGACATGTCCAGCAGCGCGGCGGAAATCAGCTCGGTCATGTCGTAGCCCTTGTTGAAGAGCTGCGAATTCTTTAGCTTGTCCACCAGTGCCTGCGGCATCGGCTGGCCGGTCTTGTAGTGCTTCGCGTAGTGGGCGAACACCCCGGGATACAGCGCCCAGTGCTCGTTGAACTGCGAGGGGAACTCCACGAAATCGCGCTGCGGCACGGTGCCGGACAGGCTCGGATATTCCTGGTCGGCGAACATGCCGTTCAGCGCGTGGCCGAACTCGTGGAACATCGTGATCACGTCGTCGAACGACAGCAACGCGGGCTGGCCCGGCGCGGGCTTGGTGAAGTTGGCGACGTTGTAGATCACCGGCTTCTGGTCGAGCAGCCTGGACTGCCGGACGAGGTTGTCCATCCACGCGCCGCCGGACTTGTTGTCGCGCTTGAAGTAGTCGCAGTAGAACAGCGCCAGCGGCTTGCCGTCCTTGTCATCGACTTCGAACACGCGCACGTCCGGTTCCCACACCGGGATGTCGTGGCGCTCCTTGAAGGTGAGCCCGTAGAGCTGGTTGGCGGCATAGAACACGCCGTTCTGCAGCACGTCGTTCAACTCGAAGTACGGCCTGACCTGCGCTTCGTCGATGTCGTACCTGGCCTTGCGCACCTGTTCGCCGTAGTACTCCCAGTCCCACGGTTCCAGCTTGAAGGACGGCTTGCCGAGCTTTTTCTGGTCGCCGTCGATGGTCTGCTGGCGGTCCCGGGCTTCGGCCTCGGCGCGCGCCACCGCGGGCGGCGCGAGCTGGTCGAGGAACTTCATCACCGCGGACGGCGTCCTGGCCATCTGGTCTTCCAGTTTCCACGCGGCGAAGTTGTCGAAGCCAAGCAGCTTGGCCTTCTCGGCGCGGATCTTCGCGATCTGCGTGATGGTGTCGCGGGTGTCGTTGGCGTCACCCTTCTCGGCGCGCGTCCAGCCGTTCTCGAACAACCGGTGGCGCACGTCGCGGTTCTCCAGCGACGCCAGCGCCGGCTGCTGGGTGGTGTTCTGCAGCGGGATCACCCATTTGCCGGTCAAATCGCGCGCTTTCGCGTCCTGTGCGGCGGCGTCGATCTGCGCGGGCGAAAGCCCGGCCAGCTCGTCCCTGTTGTCCACCACCAGCGCAGCGGCCTTGGTGGCCGCCAGCAGCTTGTTCTGGAACTGCGCGGACAGCGTGGACAGTTGTTCGTTGTACTGTTTCAGGGTGGCCTTGTCGGCATCCGACAACCTGGCGCCGTTGTGCACGAACTGCTGATAGTCGTATTCCAGCAGCCGTTCGGATTCGGGGTCGAGTTTCAGCCTGCTGCGCTCGTCGTAGAGCGTCTGGATCCGGTCGAACAGCTTCTTGTTGAGGAAGATCGCGTCCTGGTGCGCGGCGAGCCTGGGCGCCTCTTCCTCCTGCACCTTCTGCAGCGCGGGATTGGTGTCGGCGCCGGTCAGCAGGCCGAACACCGCCATCACGCGGTCGAGCATCCGGCCGCTCTTCTCCATCGCCACGATGGTGTTGTCGAAGGTCGGCGCATCCGGGTTGTCGGCGATCTTCTCGATCTCGGCCAACTGCTGCTTCATGCCCTCCTCGATCGCCGGCTGGAAATCGCCGTTCCTGATCTTGCTGAAATCGGGCGCCTCGAACGGCAGCGTGCTGGCCTTGTAGAAGGGGTTGGCGGTGATGTCGCTGCCGGCGGCTTCGGCGGTGCTCGCGGGCGCGGGCTTGGCCGGCGCGGTGCTGGCGGCGGACGGCGCGCTGCTTTCGGCCGTCGGCGCCGGCGCTTGCGAGCACGCGCTCAAGCCGGCCGCTCCGGCCAGCAGGGCGCAGCAGGCGAGGGTGATGGGCTTGGTGCGCAGCAGGTGCATGTCGGAGTTCCTTGCACGGCGGATGGAAACGGGGATGTGGAAACGCGGCAGCTTTGCGAATGCGGCGGTTCTAGGCAGCGCGCACGTCGCGCAACTGCCAATTCGGCCCGATCAGGATGAACAGCCGGTGCCGCAGGATCGCGTGCGGCAGGCTGGTGACCACCTGCACGTCGGTGTGCAGGTCGTCCTGTTCGGCGGTGACGGTGGCGTCGGGATCGGCCGGCGCCAGCGAGTTGTCCACCTCGTCGGGATCGGGCTGGCGCGCCTTCCAGCGCTGGAACAGCACGGTCTGCCGCAGCGCCTGTTGCAGGGCCTCGGCGAATGCCTGCGGCGACGAGCCGTGAAACGCCAAGTCGGGGTCGGGACCGCGCGCGGTGGCGAGGTCGGCGATGGTGAGGTAATAACGTTGGGCCTGGCTCAAGTCGGTGCTCCGGAAACGGGGCGGTGGCGGGGAGAATCAGCCGCCGATAATGCCGCGATTGTCGTCAAGGTTCCATCCGTGCCGTTGGTAACCCCCCGATATGCCGTCCCGCAAACAAGCTTGCGGGTTCGCCGCCTCCGTTCGCGACGGTTCTTGGGGGCACGCGCAGGCGAGGGTCGCGCCGGCGCGGCGTGACGCCGTTGCCGGGCGCACCCTGACCAGTTGCAGTGGCGGGTGCGGGGAAAACCGGCTATACGGGCGGCTCACGTCACGGCACGAGGGATGCCCCATGTCGCTCGCGATACGCAGGTCCGCGCTGGCCGGCTGCACGCTGCTGGCCGGCGCCCTCGGTCTCGCCGGCTGTTCGCCATCTTCGCCACCGCCTTCGACGGCCGGCGGTACGCCGGCGTCCTTGTCCCGGGGCGCGACCGCGATGACGCCGCCGGCCCCTGCCGGCACGTCGGCGACGGCCACCCGCGGCGCGAACGTCGAAGGCACGCGCCTGTTGCGCTTTCCCGACATCTGCGGTGACCGCGTGGTGTTCACCTACGCGGGCGACCTGTGGACGGTGTCGGCGCAGGGTGGCACCGCGACGCGCCTGACCGCCGGGCCGGGCCTGGAAATGGCCGCGCGCTTCTCGCCCGACTGCAGGCAGATCGCCTTCACCGGCCAGTACGGCGGCGACAGCCAGGTCTATGTGGTGTCCGCCGACGGCGGCGAGCCGAAACAATTGACCTTCTATCCCGCGATGGGCCCGCTGCCGCAGCGCTGGGGCTTCGACAACCAGGTGTACGGCTGGACGCCGGACGGGAAATCGGTGCTGTTCCGCTCGTGGCGCGACTCGCGCAACATTTCCGATCCGCGCGTGTTCACCGTGCCCGTCACGGGCGGCCTGCCGACCGCGTTGCCGATGCCGCAATCGGGCGTGGCGCGTTTCTCGCCCGACGGCAGGCAGATCGTGTATTCGCCCAAGTTCCGCGATTTCCGTGACTGGGACCGCTACCAGGGCGGCTGGGCGCAGGATCTCTTCATCTACGACTTCGCCTCGAAGTCGGCCAGGAACATCACCAATGATCCCAACACCGACCGCGACCCGGTGTGGATCGGCAGGGACATCTATTTCCTTTCCGACCGCGGCCCGCACTTGAACCTGTACCGCTACGACACGACGAACGGCAAGACCACGCAGCTGACGGACTACCAGAACGACGACGCCCGCTGGGCCAGCGGCGATCAGGCCGGCCGGATCGTTTACGAAGTCACCGGCACGCTGCACGTCTACGACACCCGCGACCACACCGACCGCGCCCTGGCGATCCACGTGCCCAGCGACCTCGTGGCGACCCGTGTCTCCGAGCGCAGCGTCAAGCCATACATCGAGGATTTCGCGCTCAGCGCCAACGGCAAGCGCGCGGCCTTCACCGCCCGCGGCGACCTCTTCAGCCTGCCGCTGGAACACGGCATCACGCTGGACCTGACCCACACGCCGGGCGTGCACGAACGCGAGGTGAGCTGGTCGCCCGACGGCAAGCGCGTCGCCTACATCTCCGATGAGAGCGGCGAGGAAGAGGTGTGGGTGCGCGATGCCGACGGCACGCATCCCGTGATGCTGACGCAAGGCGTGATCGGGCGCCTGTACGACACGCTGTGGTCGCCGGACGGCAAACGCGTCGCGTTCGTGGATTCGGACAACCGCCTCCACGTGGTCGGCACCTCGGCCGGTGCAAACGACCAGGTGGTCGCGCGGGATCCCGGTGTGTCGCGGCGCGACTACGCATGGTCGCCCGGCGGCCATTACCTCGCCTATTCGCTGACCGACAAGGACACCCAGTTGTCGCGGCTGTACGTGTACGAGCTCGCCTCCGGCAAGGCCGTCGAACTGGGGCGCGCGTACGCCGACGCCAGCGGGCCGGCCTTTTCGCCGGACGGCAAATACCTGTACTTCATGGGCGACCGCGAATGGTCGCCGCAGCTGTCCGGCGTCGAGCTCGACTACGCCACCAACCGCAGCACCGAAATCCTGGCCTATGCGTTGCGCAAGGACGTCGGCAACCCGTTCGCGCCGCGCAACGACAGTGCCACGGGTAGCGACAACGCGCAGAAGAAGCCTTCCGGTCACGCCAACGCGGAGGCCAGGCCCGCCGCGGAAGTCGACGACCGGATCGACTTCGACGGCATCGAACAGCGCCTGATCCGGGCGCCGATCGAACCGGACAACATTGCCTGGTTCGCGGTCACCTCCAAGGCGATCCTGTATCTCGCCACCGACGCGCCCTGGCTCGGCCGCCCGGGTGCGGTCCCGATGAAGGTCGTGGCATGGTCGTTCAAGGACCGCAAGCCGGACGACGTGTACACCTGGAAGAGCAAGCAGGGAGGTGGCGGCGGTCCCGCACCACTGGCGCTGTCGGCCGACGGCTCGACCCTGCTGGTGCACGACGGCAAGGACTACAAGGCCATCGACCTCGATGCGCCCAAGCCCGAAGCCAGGGACGTGAACCTCGACGGGCTGTTCATGCGCGTCGATCCCAGGGCCGAATACGCCGAGATCTTCAACGACGTGTGGCGGCGTTATCGCGACTATTTCTATGTCACCAACATGAACGGCTACGACTGGAACGCGATCCGCGCCAAGTACCAGCCGTTGCTGCAGTACGTCGGCGACCGCACCGACCTGAACTACGTGCTGGGCGAGATGATCGCCGAGCTGTCCAACTCGCACACCTACGTGGCGGGCGGCGATCTGGGCCTGCCGGACAAGCCGCACGTCGGGCTGCTGGGCGCCGACTTCGAGCTGGATGCGGCCAGCGGCCGTTACCGGATCGCCACCATCTTCCCCGGCGAGAACGGCGAGGAACGCTATCGCTCGCCGCTGACGGAAGTCGGCGTGGAGGTCAAACCCGGCGATTACATACTGGCGATCAACGGCACGCCGCTGACCGCCGACGAGAATCCGTACCGGCTGCTCAGGATCGCGCCCGGGCAGATGGTGCAGCTGACCGTCAACTCGCGGCCGACGCCGGACGGCGCACGCACCGTGCTGGTGAAGCCGATCGACGATGAAATGCCGCTGCACTATTACGGCTGGGTGCAGGCCAACCGCGAGTACGTCGCCAAGGCCAGCAACGGGCAGATCGGTTACCTGCACATCCCCGACATGGGCGCGGACGGCCTGCGCGAATTCATCAAGTGGTACTACCCGCAACTGCGCAAGCCGGGCCTGATCATCGACGTGCGCGATAACGGCGGCGGTTTCGTGTCGCAGACGATCATCGAGCGTCTGGCGCGCAAGCTGCTGGCCTACAACTACCTGCGTGGCACCTCGATCACCGGCACCTATCCGGGCGCGACCTACCTCGGGCACCTCGCGGCGCTTTCGAACGGCACGTCCGCCTCGGACGGCGACATCTTCTCGTACATGTTCAGGCAGGCGAAGCTGGGGCCATTGATCGGCACGCGCACCTGGGGCGGCGTGATCGGGATCGGCGGCCTCGGGCCGCTGATCGACGGCGGCGACGTGTTCGTGCCGCAGTACGCGGGCATCGTCGCCCTCGACGGCAAGTACGCGGTCGAGGGCCATGGGGTCGATCCCGACATCGTCGTCAACGAGGACGTGTCGCAGCAACTGGCCGGCAGGGACCCGCAACTCGACAAGGCGATCGAGGTGCTGCAGCAGGAGATCAAGACGCATCCGGTGACGCTGCCGCCGCAGCCGCCGGGACCGGACAAGGCGCCGCCGGCCATGCGGCCGAAATCGCCGTCCACGGCGCCGCCCTCGAGCTGAGCGGATTCCGCGTGCGCCGGCAGCAAGCCGGCGCACGCCTCAGCGACGCGGCGCTTGTGTGGATTGCCGCGCGCGCAGGCGCTGCGTCAGCGCCTCGGCGTCGCGCCAGGTCAGCGGCGCGCGTTTGCGCGTGAGCTTCAGCAGCCGGCGCGCACGGCGCTGCTTCGCGACGAAGCGCAGCCAGCGCGGATCCAGCGGTTCGGCGGTGATCGCGTGCAGCATCCGGCCGTCGCTGGCGAAATGGCGCCTGAGATGTTGCGCGACGCGTTGCAGGCTCGCGGCGGTGAAGAACCCGACGTGCTGGCCGGTTTCCGGCGCGTAGTAATGCCATTCGCCGGGCCGGTTGTTGTGCTCCGGCAGCAGCTCGGTGGAGAACAGCAGGATCGGCGCGCGGGTGGCGAGCCGCTCGAATGCCGGCAGCGGATCGGTCAGGTGTTCGACCACCTCGAAACAGGTCACGAGGTCGAATGGCTGTTGTTCGTCGGCCTCGAAACCCAGCGCGAAAAGGTTTTCGCAATGCGGATCGGACCAGCGGAAGTCGTGGCCGCGGTCGCGCATCAGCCGCACGAACAGGCCGGTGCCGCCGCCCCAGTCCAGCGCGGTGCGAACGCCGCGGAAACGCCAGCGCAGCAGCGCGTCCACCGCGTCGGCCAGCCACAGGTTGCGCATCACGATGCCGGTATCCAGCGCCGCGATCGCGTGATCGGCATAGGCTTCCGCCAGCCAGTGCGGGTCTTCCACGAACACGTAGCCGCACGCGGCACAACGCAAATAGGTCGCGCGATGACGGCCCAACACGGCCGTTTCGCCGAACGCTTCGGTGGCGCCGCCGCACAGCCTGCAGGTCATGCGGGCAGGCTCCGGATCGCGGCCACGGCATCGCGCAGCCCCGCTGCCGCGCGTGCGGGTTCCACGCCGTGCTCGAGGATGCCGAGGCACGGCGCAGGCAGCAGGCGGCGCAACGTGGCCACATTTTCTTCGGCGCGCGCCATCGCGGGATCGATCCGGTTGCCGATCCAGCCCAGCAGTTCACAGCCGTCGTCGATGATGGTGCGGGCGGTGAGTTGCGCGTGGTTGAGGCAGCCCAGTTTCAGGCCGACCACCAGGATCACCGGAAGATGCAGCGCCTGCGGCAGCGCGTTCGCCAGCAGCGTGCCGGACAGCGGTGCCAGCCAGCCGCCCACGCCCTCCACCGCCACCACGTCGGCGTGCATCGCAAGCCGCCCGTATGCGTGCTCGATCGGCGGCAACGTCACTTCGGCGTGCATGGCCGCGGCAGCGACATGCGGTGACACCGCTTCCGCGAACGCGAACGGATTGCAGTCGGCGTAGTCGGGCTTCGGGTCGCTGGCGGCGATCAGCCTCAACGCATCCTCGTTGCGCAGGCCCTGCGGCGTCGCTTCGCAACCGCTGGCGACCGGTTTCATGCCGCTGGCACGCAGACCCTCCGCGCGCAGCGCCTGCAGCAGCGCGCAGGCCGCGAAGGTCTTGCCGATCCCGGTGTCGGTGCCGGCGATGAACACGCCAGATCGAAGCGGGCCGCGTGCGCTCATGTCGCGCGCAGACCGGTTGCTGGCAGCCGGCGCCGTTCCCAATGCCGGATGCCGAAGGAGAGCGGTGAAATCAGCACGTAGGCCAGGCCGGGCAGCGCCCATTGCCCGCCTTGCAGCGGCAACAAGGAAAGCAGCAGCGAAAGCAGCGCGGTGCCGAGAAATGCGCCGTTGCGCAGCAGATTGAAGCGGGTGCGCAGCCGCTCCAGCGGCGACAGGCCGATCGCGTCTGCGCAACGCAGTGCGTGCTTGTGCAACAGCATGAAAATTCCGAGCACGACGCCGTAGCCGACGGCAAAGATCAGATACAGATCACGAAAATCGCTGTCACCGAACGAGCCGATCGGACGCTCGCTCAAGAATCCGCCGCTCCACGACGCCAACACCATCTGCGCCGTCATTCGCAATGGATAGACATAAATCAGGATCACGAAAACCAGCGCGAGGCTGAGTTTGACGCTGTAGCTGTCCTCGAGTGCAAACCGGCGCGACCACAGACGGTGCGCCCACCAGAACCGCACTATCAGCAGAAAACTGAACGCAAAGGCCGGCACGCCGCGCATCGCTTGCAGCAATTCGGCAACCGATTCGGGTACGCGGCCGACGGAAACCACCAGCAGCGTGACCGCAAATGCGAACGCGGCATCCACGAAGCCTTCCACGCGCGTCGGCTGCTCGGCGCGAATGCGAAAACCCGCTTCATCGCGGCGCATTTCCCCGATCATGCGATCGAGCTCTCCCCACCGCCGGGCGCAACCGCAAACGCGCCATCCGCGAAATGGTCCAGGCGCGCGCTTTCGGCGCGATCCTTGCGCGCGCGCGATTCGGCAGGCGTGACGGCATCCGGCATTGCGCGATAATACGGCTTTCCGCCACCGCACACCGTCCATGCACGAACTCCCGCCCCTCACCGCCGCCAGCAAGCCCCAGCTGTACGCCGAGCTGCTCGACCAGGTCACCGGCCTGCTGCGCGGCGAAACCAACCTGGTCGCCAACGCGGCCAACTTCGCCGCGCTGGTCTATCACACGCTGCCGGACATCAACTGGTGCGGATTCTATTTCCGCGACGGCGACGGCCTGATCGTCGGGCCTTTCCAGGGCAAGCCCGCCTGCGTCCGGATCGCGCACGGGCGCGGCGTGTGCGGCGCGGCGGCGGTGTCGCGCCAGACCCAGGTGGTGCCGGACGTGAACGCGTTTCCCGACCACATCTTCTGCGACGGCGCCTCGCGTTCGGAAATCGTGGTGCCGCTGATCCGCAAGGACGGCTCGCTGCTGGGGGTGTGGGACGTGGACAGCCCGGTGCTGGCGCGCTTCGACGACGACGACCGCGCCGGCATGCAGGCGCTGTGCGCGGTGTTCATGGCATCGCTGGTGCAGACGCGCGCGGCGTGAGCATTCCGTCAGGAGCCTGCGGGCGGGCGACGAGGGTTGCCGCCGCGGCCAGGCGCTCCGCGGCCGCAGGCACGCTCGCGGCCAGCGCCCCGTTCAACGCACCACGGCGTAATCGCGTGCGTCTTCGCGCCACGCCGGCGTGTTGCAGATCGCGGGCAGCACGTCTTCGGGTTCGGCCACGCGCGTCCACATCGCCGCGTGTTCGGGGTTCATGAAGCGCTGCGCGATCACCTGCCGGAGGAAGGCATCCAGCGGCGCGTAGAAACCCAGCGTGTCCAGCAGCACGATCGGGTTGAAATAGAGGCCCAGGCGTTTCAGCGTGATGGCCTCGAACAGTTCCTCCAGCGTGCCGCAGCCGCCGGGCAGCGCGACCACCGCGTCCGAGCCGGTCAGCAGCTTGTGCTTGCGCTCGCGCATGTCGCCGACCAGTTCGAGCCGGGTCACGCCCGGATGGCCCCATTCGAGGTCGGCCATGAAGCGGGGAATGATGCCGATCACCTCGCCGCCCTTCGACAGCGCGCCGTCGGCCACCGCGCCCATCGAACCGGTCGAACCGCCGCCGTACACGAGGCTGTGGCCTTCGGCGGCGATCAATTCGCCCAGCCGGAATGCCGCCTCGCGGTAGCGCGGATCGGCCTGGCTGCTGGAAGCGCAATAGACGCAGATGCGCATGGGGTGCGTGATCACGGAGGCGGAAGGCGGGAAGCGTAGCGCCCCACTACCCCCGCGTCATTCCGGACGCCCCGCCACTTGCGTTTGCGATATTCCTCCGCTGTTGCGAAGTGCTTTGTCTCACGCAAGTGGTGGGGCGATCCGGAATCTGCTTTCAAGGGTATCCACAAAAGCAGATTCCGGGTTCCAGCCTTCGGCTGGCCCCGGAATGGCGCCGGTTTTATGCTTTCTCCGAGTCCCGAGTCCCGGTTCCTCTCAACGCTTCATCGCGTTGAAAAACTCCTCGTTGGTCTTGGTGTTCTTCATCTTGTCCAGCATGAATTCCATCGCGGCCAGCTCGTCCATCGGGTGCAGCAGCTTGCGCAGGATCCAGATCTTCTGCAGCAGGTCCGGCGGGATCAGCAGTTCCTCGCGGCGGGTGCCGGAACGGTTGATGTTGATGGAGGGATACACGCGCTTTTCGGAAATGCGGCGGTCGAGGTGCACTTCCATGTTGCCGGTGCCCTTGAATTCCTCGTAGATCACCTCGTCCATTTTGCTGCCGGTGTCGATCAGCGCGGTGGCGAGGATGGTCAGCGAGCCGCCCTCCTCGACGTTGCGCGCGGCGCCGAAGAAGCGCTTCGGGCGCTGCAGCGCATTGGCATCGACACCGCCGGTCAGCACCTTGCCGGAACTCGGCACCACGGTGTTGTAGGCGCGCGCCAGGCGGGTGATCGAATCGAGCAGGATCACCACGTCACGCTTGTGCTCGACCAGGCGCTTGGCGCGCTCGATCACCATCTCGGCGACCTGCACGTGACGCACCGCGGGTTCGTCGAAGGTGGAAGACACCACCTCCGCCTTGACGCTGCGCTGCATCTCGGTGACTTCTTCCGGACGCTCGTCGATCAGCAGGATGATCAGGTGCACGTCCGGGTGGTTGTGCACCAGCGCCTGCGCGACGTTCTGCAGCATCATGGTCTTGCCGGCCTTGGGCTGCGACACGATCAGACCGCGCTGGCCGCGCCCGACCGGCGCGATCAAATCCAGAATCCGTCCGGTGATGTCCTCGGTGGAACCGTTACCGCGTTCCAGCCGGAACGCCTTGCGCGGGAACAGCGGGGTCAGGTTCTCGAACAGCAGCTTGTTCTTGGAAGCTTCCGGCGGATCGCCGTTGATGTCGTCCAGCTTCAGCAGCGCGAAGTAGCGCTCGCCGTCCTTCGGGTGCCGGACGCGGCCGGTGATGTAGTCGCCGGTGCGCAGGTTGAAGCGGCGGATCTGCGAGGGCGAGACGTAGATGTCATCCGGCCCGGCCAGATACGACTCGTCGGCCGAACGCAGGAAGCCGAAGCCGTCCTGCAGGATCTCCAGCACGCCTTCGGCCCAGATGCCGCCGCCGGAACGGGCGTGCGCCTTCAGGATCGCAAAGATCATGTCCTGCTTGCGCGCGCGCGCCACGCCTTCCTGGATGCCGAGTTCCTCGGCCATCTCCAGCAACTGCACCGAATTCTTGCGCTTGAGCTCGGTGAGGTTGATCAGGCGGTTGGGATCGCCGGCATCGCCTTCATCGGCGGACACGTCGGCGGGCAGGCCGCTGCCGTTGCCGCCCTGCTGGCCGTTGCCGCGCGCATGGCGGCCGCGGCGGCGGCGCCGGTCGGGGCGATTGCCGCGCTGCGACGTGTCGCCTTCGGCGGATGCAGGGCTGGATTCTGGAGCGGGTACAGACGTGCGGGCGTCTTCGCCCTGGACGGAGTTTTCGGTATCGGACACGGGCAGGCCTCGTCGGCGCCGTAAAGAAAAGCGGGGGGAATGGAAAGGAAGGGCCGGGCGCCGGGCGCCATCGGCAGCGACAATCTAGCACCGCTCGCGTCGCCGCGACAAGCGGGCAGTGCGATGGTTCAGATTCGAATATCCCTGACAGGTTGTTGGGAAAGTGCTGTCCCCGGATCGAGTCCGGGACAGGCCGGTGCGCTCGACTTGCCCCATCCACGAGGCGCTCGCACCGCAGACCATCCGTGGTCCGCATTCGGCAGGGCGTTTTCAGCGCCCCGCCGGATCGCAGCCCTGAACAAGTCCATCCGGAATTTGTCAGGACACGCCGAATCCCGCACACGCCCGGATCCGGCTTCGCCCATCAAGCCCGTGCAACCGGCGCGTGCTTGATGGGCGGGCGGCACGTCCCTGCGCCGCCTGGAAACTCTAGATCGCCTTGTCGATCATCTGGGTCAACTGGCTCTTGCCCACCGCGCCGATCTGGGTGGCCTCGACCTTGCCGCCCTTGAACACCATCAGGGTCGGAATGCCGCGGATGCCGTAGGCGCGCGGGGTCTTCTGGTTCTCGTCGATGTTGATCTTGGCGACCTTCAGCCTGCCGGCGTAATCGCGGGCGATGTCGTCCAGCATCGGCGCGATCGACTTGCACGGGCCGCACCACTCCGCCCAGAAATCCAGCAGCACCGGTGTCTCGGATTGCAGCACCTGGGCTTCGAAGTCCTCGTCTTTGACGTGGGTGATGTAGTCGCTCATGGGGAACCTGTGGAAGAAGGCAAACCGGATAGGTGGGGGCGCAGCCGGGCATTGCAAGGACGGGCGGGACGGGCGTCCTGCTACAATCATTCCAATCACTTGCACCTGGACCACCGCGCGGGTGTGCGCCTCGTCACTCCCGCTGCCCGCCACCGAGGCATTTCATCGCAACCCGTCGCGCGGTTCAAGGGCGTGCGATCGTCCCCGATCGCAAATCAGGCGGTCACGGATCGTCGGGCCCCGGCGGGTGGCTTCCGACCGTACTTCAAGAAAATCAGCGCATGGCTGACCACGTTCTCACCGACATCTTCTTCGAACAGTTCGACCTGCATCCCCAGTTGGCCGCCGGCCTTGCCGATTGCGGTTTCGTCCGCTGCACGCCGATCCAGGCGCTGACCCTGCCGGTGGCGCTGGCCGGGCGCGACGTGGCCGGGCAGGCGCAGACCGGCACCGGCAAGACCTGCGCGTTCCTGGTCGCGGTGATGAACCGGCTGCTGACGAAACCGGCGATGCCGGAACGCCACGACAACGACCCGCGCGCGGTGATCATCGCGCCGACCCGGGAACTGGCGATTCAGATCGACAAGGACGCGCGCGCGATCGGCCGCCACACCGGGCTGCGCCTCGCGCTGATCTACGGCGGCGTGGATTACGACAAACAGCGCCAGCAATTGCGCGACGGCTGCGACGTGATCATCGCCACGCCCGGCCGGCTGATCGACTACTTCAAGCAGCACGTGTTCAGCTTCCACGCGGTCGAATCGTTCGTGATCGACGAGGCCGACCGGATGTTCGACCTCGGCTTCATCAAGGACGTGCGCTACCTGATGCGCCGCCTGCCGCCCCGCGAGGAACGCCAGAGCCTGCTGTTCTCGGCCACCTTGAGCTATCGCGTGCTGGAGCTGGCCTACGAGCACATGGACCAGCCGCAGAAGCTGACCGTCGAAACCGAGAACGTCACCGCCGACCGGGTGCGCCAGCAGGTGTATTTCCCGTCGAAAGAGGACAAGATTCCGCTGCTGCTGAACCTGCTGCAACGCACCGATCCGCACCGCAGCATCGTGTTCGTCAACACCCGCGCCGCCGCCGACCGCGTGACCCAGCGCCTGTCCCGGCAGGGCTACACGGTGGGTGCGCTGTCGGGCGACGTGCCGCAGGCCAAGCGCCAGAAACTGCTGGAACGCTTCAAGCGCGGCGAGGTGGAGGTGCTGGTCGCGACCGACGTGGCCGCGCGCGGCCTGCACATTCCGGAGGTGTCGCACGTGTTCAATTACGACCTGCCGCAGGACGGCGAAGACTACGTGCACCGGATCGGCCGTACCGCGCGGCTGGGCGCCGAGGGCGACGCCATCAGCTTCGCCTGCGATCTGTACGCGATGAGCCTGCCCGACATCGAGCGCTACATCGGCATGAAGATTCCGGTGCAGCCGATCGATCCGGACCTGCTGGTGATGCCGCCGCCCCGGGCGATGCCGGCGCATGTCCATCACGCGCATCCGGACACCACCGAGCCGCAGCCCGCGGCCGCGGCGGACAAGCCCGCCGCGCACAGGCGCCGGCGTCGTCGCCGCACCCCGAACCATTCCGCACCCCCTGCTGCCAGCGCTTGACCGGTTCGATAAGCGCGGGCCACGGATGGCCCGCCGCGGATCAAGCGCGCAAGCGCTGATCCGTCGGGAGCGAGTCCGGACATGAGCCGGACTCGCGACGTTGAGACTGCCTCCGCAGGAGCGGATGCGGACAGCGAAGCTGGCCCGCAGGGCGAGCGCCATGGATGGCGCGAGTCAAGTGCAGGACTGCACTTTCTCGACAACCTGTTGGGCGTCCTGCCTCCGCAGTCGGATCGCCGCTGCCGCGGCGTCCGGAATGGCGGCAAAGTTGGTAGGCTTCGCTCATTCCTCGCCACCTGGTCGATCCACTGCCTGCGTGATCCGCTTCGATTCCGTCAGCAAACGCTATCCCGGCGGCCGCGAGGCGTTGAGCAACCTGTCCTTTCGCGTCGAGACCGGCGAAATGGCATTCGTTACCGGCCATTCCGGCGCGGGCAAGACCACGCTCCTGAAACTGATCGCGCTGATCGAGCGGCCCACCGGCGGCGCGATCGAGGTGGGCGGCCAGAACCTCGCGCGGGTGAAACGCGGCGGCGTGGCGCGCCTGCGCCGCGGAATCGGCATGGTGTTCCAGGATCATCGCCTGCTGATGGACCGCAGCGTGGCGGACAACGTGGCGTTGCCGCTGGTGATTGCCGGCATGCCGCGCGAGGAACGCGCCCGGCGCGTGCGCGCCGCGCTCGACAAGGTGGGCCTGGGCGGACGCGGCGGCGATGCACCGGCGGCCCTGTCCGCCGGCGAGCAGCAGCGCGTCGGGATCGCGCGCGCGATCGCGGGACGTCCCGCGCTGATCATCGCCGACGAGCCGACCGGCAATCTCGATCCGCAGCTTGCGGAGGAAATCATGCGGCTGTTCGTCGGCCTGCGCGAAGCGGGCACCACCATCCTGATCGCCAGTCATGACCTGCCGCTGTTGAAGCGGATGAAGCAGCGGGCGATCGTGCTCGACCACGGCCGCCTGATCGACGACGTGCCCGCGAGCGAGGTGGCGTGAACGCGCGCGCGGCCACCACGGCTCCCCGCGGCCGGCCGCGTCTCGCGGCGTGGCGCCGTCAGCACGCCTGGTGCCTGCGCGACAGCCTGCATCAACTGGCCCGGCGTCCGTTCGGCACCGCGCTGACGATCGTGGTGATGGGTCTGGCGCTGTCGTTGCCGCTGGCGTTCTATCTGTTGCTCGCGAACGTGCAGCACCTGTCGGGGGCGCTGGGCGAATCGCAGTCGGTCAGCGTGTTCCTGAAACCGTCGATCACGATGGATACGGCCGAATCGCTGGCGCAGGACCTGCGTGCGCGCGCGGACGTCGCCGAGGTCACGATCCGGACACCGCGGCAGGGCCTGGCCGAGCTGGCTGCGGTGCAGGGTTTCGGCGAGGCGCTGCACGCGCTGCCCGCCAACCCGCTGCCTTACGTGCTGCTGGTGCAGCCGCGCAAGGGTCTGGACCGTGCGCAGGCGGGGGCGATGGTGCAGGCCCTGCGCGCGCTGCCGCAGGTCGATCTGGTCCAGGACGACGGCCAATGGCGGGCCCGGCTGGACGCACTGATCGCGCTGGGCCGGCGGGCCACGCTGCTGCTGGCGGTGCTGCTGGGCGCCGCCGCGGTGCTGGTGATCGGCAATACCGTGCGCCTGGACATCCGGACCCGGGCGGACGAGATCGCCGTGCAGCAATTGGTCGGCGCCAGCGCGTCGTTCGTGCGCAGACCCTATCTTTACGAAGGCGTGTGGTACGGCCTCGCCGCCGGGATCGTGGCGGTGCTGCTGGTGCTGCTGCTGGAAGCGGTGCTGGCCGCGCCGGTGCGCGAACTGGTCGCCAGCTACGCCGGCCGCCTGCAATTCGGCGGCCTCCCCTCCACGGCCTTGCTGCTCACCCCGTTGTGCGCGGCCGCGCTGGGCTGGCTCGGCGCGTGGCTGGCCAGCACCCGGCATCTGCTGCGCCCGAGTCCATGACGAACGGGAACGGGGCGCCATGACCGACGTCATCCGGCACATTTCCAGCGACGAGCCGCGCGTGATGGTGGTCGATGGCTCGAAGGTGGCGCGCAAGCTGATCACGCAGGTGCTGGAGCGGACGCTGCCGGGCGTCACGGTGATCGCCTGCGCCAGCGGTGCCGAGGCGCAGCGTGCCTTGCACGAGGGCGCGGTCGATCTGGTCACCACCGCGCTGCGGCTGCCCGACATGGATGGGCAGGCGCTGGCGCGCTACCTGCGCGAACACGCGCCGCAGGCCTACATCCCGATCGTCGCGGTGTCGGGAGACGTCGAGCAACGCCTGCAGAACCGCGAACTGGGCGGCGAGATCACCGACTATTTCGACAAGGGCGGCGGCTACGAGGCGCTGGCGGACTTCATCCGCGGCTATGTCGAGCCGATCGCGCGGGGCGAGGGCAACGTGTTGTACGTGGAGGACAGCAAGGTCGTGGCGCTGGCGACCAGCCGGATGCTGGCACGCTACGGCCTGACGGTGACGCTCGCGAACAGCGCGGAAGATGCGGTCGCGATCCTGCAGGCGGCGCGTGCGCGCGGCGAGAGCGGCGCCGACCTGGTGCTGACCGATGTCAATCTGAAAGGCACGCTGTCGGGCGGCGACCTGCTCAAGTGGATACGCGGCGAGCTGGCGCTGGGCAAGGGCTGTCTGCCGGTGCTGGTGATGACCGCCGAGGAAGACCCCAAGCATCAGGCGGCGCTGCTCAGGGCCGGCGCCAACGATCTGGTCGTGAAACCGGTGGACGAACGCCTGCTGGCCACCAAGCTGCTGTTCCAGTTGCGCGTAGCGCATCGCCGGCGCGTGCAGACGGCAAGTCCGCCCGCGAATGGTCACCGCTGAGACCATCGGTACCGTTAAGCTGAATCCGTTTGCGCCGATTCACCTGCCTCGACGGACAGCCGTGCTTGCCTGATGACCGACGAACGCCTGAAGCTGGAACCTTCATGGAAGGCGCGGGTGGGCGACCACTTCGAGCGTCCGGAGATGGTTGCGCTGCGCCAGTTCCTGATCGCGGAAAAGCGCGCGGGCAAGCGGATCTATCCGCCGGGTCCGCAGATCTTCGCCGCACTGGACGCCACGCCGTTCGACGCCGTCAAGGTGGTGATCCTGGGCCAGGATCCGTACCATGGTCCGGGTCAGGCGCACGGCCTGTGTTTCTCGGTGCTGCCGGGTGTGCCGGTGCCGCCGTCGTTGCAGAACATCTTCGCGGAGATCGAACGCGACCTCCGCATCCCGCGTCCCGATCACGGCTGCCTGCTGCCGTGGGCGAAACGCGGCGTGCTGCTGCTCAACGCCGTGCTGACCGTGCAGGCCGGGATGCCCGGCTCGCATCAGGGCAAGGGCTGGGAAGGCTTCACCGACCGGGTGATCGACGCGCTGAACCGCGGACGCGAGGGGCTGGTCTTCCTGTTGTGGGGTGCCTACGCGCAGGCCAGGGGGCGGCTGATCGACCGCTCCCGCCATCTGGTATTGAAGGCGCCGCATCCCTCGCCGCTCTCGGCCCACCGCGGTTTTCTGGGCTGCGGGCACTTTTCCCACGCCAACGAATTCCTCGCCGGGCGCGGCCAAGGCCCCATCGACTGGTCGTTGCCGCCCCGGGCGGAGCTGGTGATCTGAGGCCGCCGTGCAAGCGGCGCGGCGGCCGGACGGTCTTTGCTTTCGCAGGGCCCGGCCCTTGTCATTTCTGAACCAGTGGGTATAATTATCGCGTCTCTCCGGCGGGCGACGGGAACCCCGTCCGGACGTGGCACTCCAACGGCAAGAGTGCCAACTCCAAGTCCAAGAGGGCGGATACATGAATGATGCCTTGGTAACCAACAACCTGCCGGTACCCAGCGTCACCGGCAGCCTCGATGCCTACATCGGGGCGGTCCATCGCATTCCGGTGCTGGATGCCGACGAGGAACGCGAGCTGGCACAGCGCTACCGCGACAACGAGGACCTCGACGCGGCGCGCAAGCTGGTGATGTCGCACCTGCGGTTCGTGGTGCACGTCGCGCGCGGCTATTCCGGCTACGGCCTGCAGATGGCCGACCTGATCCAGGAAGGCAACATCGGCCTGATGAAGGCGGTCAAGCGGTTCGATCCGGACCACGGCGTGCGCCTGGTCAGCTTCGCGGTGCACTGGATCCGTGCCGAAATGCACGAGTTCATCCTGCGCAACTGGCGCATCGTCAAGGTCGCGACGACCAAGGCGCAGCGCAAGCTGTTCTTCAACCTGCGCAAGTCCAAGAAGCGCCTCGGCTGGATGAACATGGACGAGGTGCGCGAGGTCGCGAAGGACCTGGGCGTGCCCGAGGCGACCGTGCTGGAAATGGAGTCCCGCCTGTCCGGCCGCGACATCGGTTTCGACGCCCCGGTGGACGAGGACGACGACGCGCCGCCCGCGCCGGTCGCGTATCTGGAGGATCACGGCGCCGACCCCTACCTGTCGGTGGCCGCGGCGGACGAGGAGGACAACCAGCTCGACATCCTGCAGCGCGCGCTGGACAAGCTGGACGACCGCACCCGCGACATCATCCGCCGCCGCTGGCTGGCCGAGGACAAGGCCACCCTGCAGGACCTCGCCGACGACTACGGTGTCTCGGCCGAGCGCATCCGCCAGATCGAAGCCAACGCGATGAAGAAAATGCGCGGCGCGTTCGCGGCTTGAGTCTTGCGGCGATCCGTCATGCAGAAAACGGCCCGAGTGATCGGGCCGTTTTCGCATGTGCTCAATACAAATCCACCGGATCGACATCGAGCGACCAGCGCAGACCGCGCGGTTGCGGCAGCGCATGCAGCATCGGCAGCCACGCGACCAGCGCGTGCCGAAGCGGTGCGCGTTGCGATGATTCCAGCAGCAGTTGCGCGCGATGGCGCCCCGCGCGCAGCGACATCGGCGCGGGCAGCGGACCGTCGAGGCGCAGGCGTTGCGGCGTGGGCAGCCCGGCGTTGATCGTCACGATGGCGTCGCGGGCCGCGGCGAGAAACCCGTCCAGCGCGCCGCGGTGGGCGGCGTCGGCGCGCAGCAGCGCGAGATGTCCGCAGGGCGGCAGGCCCAGCGCGCGGCGTTCCTCCAGAAGCCGCGCGGCGGCCGCCTCGTAGCCGCCCGTCAGCAACGTCTTCAGCAGCGGATGATCCGGTTCGTGGGTTTGCAGCCATACCTCGCCCGGTTTGTCGGCGCGGCCGGCGCGTCCGGCCACCTGCACGATCAATTGCGCCAGCCGTTCGCCGGCCCGGAAGTCCACGCTGTGCAGCCCCTCGTCCACGCCCGTGATCGCGACCGTGGTGAGATTGGGAAGGTCGTGTCCCTTGGCCAGCATCTGGGTGCCGACCAGGAACGCGGGTTTGCCGTCGGCCAGCTTGTCCAGCAGCCTTTCGAAGCCGTCGCGGCCGCGGGTGCTTTCGCGATCGACCCGCAGCACCGGCACGGACGGATGGCGCGCACGCAGCGCCTCTTCCAGACGTTCGGTGCCGTGGCCCTGGGGCGTGAGCGCCGCGGCGCCGCATTGCGGGCACGTCGCCGGCACCGGCTGCGAATGACCGCAGTGGTGGCAAAGCAACCGTGCGCGGCCGCGGTGCAGGGTCAGCGGCTTGTCGCAACGCGAACAGGCCGCGTGCCAGCCGCAGGCGTGGCACAGCAGCACCGGCGCGTAGCCGCGGCGGTTCCTGAACACCAGCGCCTGCTCGCCGCGCGCGATGCAGGCATCCAGCGCGTCCAGCAGGGCCGGCGAAAGTCCGTGCTGGAGCGTCAGCCCGCGCTGGTCCAGGACGTGCACCGGCGAGGGCGGGCGTTCGTGGATGCGCCTGGGCAACCGGAGCCGGGTGTAGCGGCCGGCCTCCACGTTCGCCAGCGTTTCCAGCGAAGGCGTGGCGCTGCCCAGCACGATCGGAACGTCCAGCGTCTGCGCGCGCATCAGCGCGAAGTCGCGCGCGTGATAGCGGAAACCGCCGTCCTGCTGCTTGTACGAGGCGTCGTGTTCCTCGTCCACCACGATCAGCCCGGCCTTAGGCAGCGGCGCAAAGACCGCCGAGCGCGCACCCAGCACGATCGCAGCCTCGCCGCGCCGCGCGGCCAGCCACGCGCGTGCGCGTTCGCCCTCGGCGAGATGCGAATGCAGCACCGCGATCCGCGCATCGAAGCGTGCGCGCAGGCGCCGCAACGCCTGCGGCACCAGCCCGATTTCCGGTACCAGCCACAACACCTGGCGGCCGGCACGCAGCGCGTGTCCGGCCAGCGCCATGTACACCTCGGTCTTGCCGCTGCCGGTGACGCCCTGCAACAGCCACGGGTGGAAACCAGCGCTTGCGGCGATCGTGTCCACCGCGCTGCGCTGTTCGCCGGTCAACACGGGCGCGGGGCGAATGCGAACCGGCGCATCGTCCCCGCCGGGACGGCAGCGTTCGATCAGTTTCGCCGATTGCAGGCGTCGCGCCGCCGCGCGCCAGCCCGGCAGCAGCGCGTCCAGGTCCTCCGCGCGGGTGGCGCCGTCCGACAAGGCTTCCAGCAACGCCGCGGATTTGCCGCGCCGGTTGCGCGCGGCGTGCGCACCCCGGCCCGCCTCGGTCAGTCGCCACGCTTCGTCCTCGAAGGCCGGCAGGGCTTTGCCTTCGCGCAACAGGCGGGGCAGCGCGCCGAAAATCACTTCGCCGATCGCGCCGCACCAGTAATCCGCCGCGCGGCGCAGATTGCCCAGCAACTCGGCGTCCAGCAGAGGTTGCTCGTCGAGCAGTTCGAGCACCGGCTTCAGGCGTTCCACGGGCAGCTCCGCGCCCGGCACGCGTTCGATCACCACGCCGATCCGCTGCGAACGGCCGAATGGCACGCGCACGCGGCAGCCGCGTGCGGGATCGAAGCCGCCGGGCAGGTAATCGAATGCCTGCGGCAACGGCACCGGCAGGGCGACCCGCACCAGGGGTTTCATGTCGCCGGCGACGGGTTCGTGCATCGTGTTCCCGAGTTGCGCCGCATTGCTGCCATTCGTTGCAGGAGTGTGCGGTAAGTGGGCAGCGCCGTGGCGGTTTCGTGCTTATCCACAGTCCGTGTGGATAACGTTGTGGAAGACCTGCGGCGAAGCGTCGCCGGGGGCGCGTCCGTACGCGCCCCGCGACGGCTTGGCGAATTTTTGACCACCTCGGAATAGTCTTGTCGAATCAGTCATGTAACGCCGTGAATCGGATGCGGAACGGGGAACCGTAGGCCGGTCCGAAAGGACGGGACGGTCGGCTTTGCGGCTGTGCACAACAAGCGGCCGGGAGCGGTCACGACGCGCTTTCCAGCACGCGCCGGGTCGCACGCACCCGTTCGCCGAAACGGCGCAAGCCCGCCTCGCGCATGGACGGGGCGTCCCCGACCAGGTAAGCCTGCCAAGCGGTCCGATCCGTCAAGCGGTATTCCGCCACCAGCACGCAGCGTCCGGCGGGCGGCATCGGGTCCAGCGGCTCCAGGATCTCGGCGGCAACGAAACCCGGCAGCGCCAGCATCGCGCGGACGTGTTCGCGCAGCCACGCCAGGTACTCGTCGCGGAGTGCCGCGTCCATTTCCAGCTCGACGGTATAGACGATCATGCGCCGGTCAGGCTGATCAGGGCGGCGAACATCAGCCCGAACGTGACCAGGATGCTGTAGCAGAAACCGATGCAGCAGAATTTCAGGCCGGTCATGAACCAGCCCTGCCGGTACACGCGCTTCTGCATCAGGAACAGATAGATGAAGATCCAGATCCACGCCGCGGCGTGCAGCAGCGAGAACGGCACGCCCATCCATGCCGCGTGCGGCGTGATCCAGCCGCGCAGCAGACTCAGTGCGATCAGCACCAGGATCGAGAACATCAGGAAGGCGTGGCTGTGCATGGCCACGATCAGGTGCTCCATGTAGAACCGCCGCTTGAAGACGTAGAAGATCTTGAGGATCAGCGCGAAGATCGGCAGCAGCACGAACAGCACCGTGGGCGCGACCGAGAACATGCCCAGCGTGACCCGCGTCGCGGCGGCCTTGATCTGGGCGGGGTTGCCGGAACTGAAGTCGTGCAGGTTGACGCGGGCGTTCTCGATCAGGTCGTTGAACCAGTCGTCGGCGAAATCCGGCAGCCACGCGAGCCTGAGCGGCTTGCTCTGGCGGTTCCAGACCACCTTGCCGTTGAAGGTGATGTCGCCGTTGGCGAAGTGCCGGTCCTGCTCGCCGGTCCCGGCCGCGGCGCTGCCGGGCGGCGCCTCGAAGTGCGCGTAGCGCGTCAGTCCGGAACGCACCGTGATCTGCACCGCGAAGAACGCGATGATCGCAAGGAAGAACACCAGCCGGAACGGAGTGACGTAACGCGCGCGCTTGCCGGCGAAGTAATCCAGGGTGAGCTTGCCGGGGCGCAGGTACAATGGCACCAGCGTGTGCAGGATGCGCTCATCGACGTTGAGCACGCTGTCCGCCACGTCGCTCAGCACGCTGCCGAAATGCCGCACCAGCCCCTCGGTCGGCTGGCCGCACGCATAGCAGTACTTGCCGTACAGCGGCGCGCCGCAGTTGGCGCACGCGGGGGACGGTGCCGCCGGGGGATCGGGTGCCGCGCCGGGCGGCGGATTGCCGGTTTGGGACGGGACGGATTGCATGTTCAGGATTCTAGCCGCGGACAAGGCGCGCTTCGCGCGTGAAACGGGGGCCACCGTGAAGCTGGCCTTGCCGCTGATCGCCGGACAGCTTTCGGCGGTGGGCATGAACGCGGTCGATGTCGCGCTGGCCGGGCATTACAACGCCCGCACGCTGGCCGCGGTGGCGGTGGGCGCCAACGTGTGGGTGCTGGCACAGGTGTGCGCGATCGGGGTGATGATGGCCCTGCCGCCCTCGGTCGCGCACCTCGACGGCGGCGGCGAACGTGCGAAGATCGGACCGCTGTTCCGGCAGGCGCTGTGGCTGGCCGCCGGGATGAGCGTGGTGCTGTGGTTCGCGGTGCGCCACGCGCAGCCGCTGCTGCGGCTGCTGGGCGTGGAAGCCGCGCTGATCGGCGACGTGCAGGCATTCCTGCACGCGCTGAGCTGGGGCGCGCCGGCGCTGTGCGGCTACTTCGCCTTGCGCGGCCTGTGCGAAGGCAGCAGCTGGACCCGCCCGACCATGCTGTTCGGCCTGCTGGGGCTGTTGATGCTGGGCCCGCTGGGCTACGTGCTGATCTACGGAAAATTCGGATTGCCGGCGCTGGGCGCCGAGGGCAGCGGCATCGCCAACGCGATCGTGCTGTGGCTGCAACTGCTGGCGTTCGGGATCTACGTGCGGTTCGGATCGCGTTTCCGCGATTTGCACCTGTTCGCCCGGCTGGAACGCCCCGATTTCCGCGCGCTGGGGCATCTGCTGTGGATCGGCGTGCCGATGGCGGTGACGCTGCTGATGGAAGCCGGGATGTTCGTGATCGCGGCGCTGCTGATCAGCCGGCTGGGCACGGTGGCGATCGACGGCCACCAGATCGCGATCAACGTCGCCTCGGTCACCTTCATGGTGCCGCTGGGTCTGGCGCTGGCGGTGACGGTGCGGGTGGGCAACGCGGCGGGTCGCGGCGACGCGCGCGGCGTGCGCTACGCCGGCCTCTGCGGCGTCGCGCTGACGCTGGCGACGCAATGCGTGTCGGCCACGCTGATGCTGACGATTCCGCACCTGATCGCGCGGATCTACACCACCAACGCGGCCGTGATCGCGCTGGCCGCGCAGTTGCTGGTCCTCGCCGGCATCTTCCAGTTTTCCGACGGCATCCAGGTCGTCTCGAACGGTGCATTGCGGGGCCTCAAGGACACCCGGATGCCGATGGCGATCACGCTGTTCGCGTACTGGGCGGTCGGCATGCCGCTGGGCTGGTGGCTGGCGTTCGAGGCCGGCTGGCGCGCGCCGGGCATGTGGGTGGGCATGATCGCGGGGCTGTCGGTGGCGGCGGCGCTGCTGTTCGCCCGCTTCTTCCGGCTCGCGAAGAACGAGGGCTGGCGGCGCGGGCCGCTGGCGGCGGGCGCGGCCGGTTCACCGGACGCCGGGTGACGCCGGAAATCGGCTCGGTTACGCTGTGCGAATGACATTCCGTTTCCGGGTCACGATTCCATGAACACCACGCCGCGCCGCGGATTTCCAGGTTTCCTGTTCGCGCTGGGACGCGGCATCAACGTCGCGCGGCTGGTGATCGTCAACGGCGTGTTTTTCTTCCTCGTGTTCGTGATCCTCGCGCTGCTGGCGCGCGGCGTGCCGCGGCTGGGCCCGAACACTGTGCTGCTGCTGAAACCGCAAGGACAACTGGTGGAACAGTACAGCATCGACGCCGCCAGCCGTGCGCTGGCGCGCTTGTCGGGGCAGCCGGTGGGGCAGGTGCAGGTGCGTGACCTGGTCGCCGCGATCGACACCGCGGCACACGATCCTGACATCTCGCGCATCCTGCTCGACACCGACGAACTGCAGTTCGGCGGCATGGGCGCGCTGGAGGAAGTCGGCGCGGCGCTGGACCGCTTCCGGGCCGCCGGCAAGCCGGTGATCGCGTGGGGCACCGGCATGGACCAGATGCAGTACCTGCTGGCGGCGCATGCCGGCAAGGTGCTGCTCGATCCCGACGGCTCGCTGATGATCACGGGGCTGTCGAACTACCGCAGCTACTTCAAGGATCTGCTGGACAAGCTGGGCGTGCACGCGCACCTGTTCCGGGTCGGGCAGTTCAAGTCGGCGGCGGAACCCTTCGTGCTGGACCAGCCTTCGCCGGCCGCGCTGGAAGCCGACAAATACTGGCTGGACGGGTTGTGGAACACCTGGCTCGGCGAGGTCGGCAAGCTGCGCGGGATCGATCCCGCGACCCTGAACGAGGAGATCGACGCGCTGCCGCGGGAAATCCCGGCGGCGCAGGGCGACCTGGCGCAGCTCGCGCTGAAACTGCACCTGGTCGATGGCCTCGCCACCCGCGAGGACGTGGTGCGGCTGATGCAGAAGGAAGGCGTGCCCGACCAGCGCGGCACCGGTTTCCGGGCCGTCGATCTAGACGGCTATCTGCCGCACACCCGCGAACTCGGGATCGGCAAGCCGGCGGTGGCGGTGATCGTGGCCGAGGGCGGCATCGTTCCGGGTGAACAAGCGCCCGGCAGCATCGGCGGTGAATCCACTGCCGCGCTGATCCGGGCCGCCCGCGCCGATCCCTCGGTGCGCGCGCTCGTGCTGCGGGTGGATTCGCCCGGCGGCGCGGTGTTTCCTGCGGAACAGATCCGCCGCGAAGTGATGCTGGCGCGCCAGGCCGGCAAGCCGGTGATCGTGTCGATGGGCGACGTGGCGGCCAGCGGCGGCTACTGGATCTCGATGGACGCCGACCGGATCGTCGCCGAGCCCGACACCATCACCGGTTCGATCGGCATCTTCGGTCTTTTCTTCACCGCCTCGGACGGGCTGGCCAAGCTGGGCATCAACACCGGCGGCGTCGGCACCACGCCGATGGCGGGCGCGTTCGACTTCCGCCGCCCGCTGGATCCCGCGCTGGGCGCCACGATCCAGAGCGTGATCGACAAGGGCTACCGCGATTTCGTGGGCAATGTCGCCAAGGCCCGCGGCAAGCCGTTCGCCGACATCGACGCCATCGCGCAGGGAAGGGTGTGGACCGGCGAGCAGGCGCTGCAGCGCGGCCTGGTCGATCAACTGGGCGGCCTGCACGACGCGATCGCGATCGCGGCCGGGGACGCCAGGCTCGGCAACAACTATTCGGTGCGCTACGTCGAGAAACCGATGGGCGCGTTCCAGCGCATGCTCGTGGGCATGAGCCGCGGATCGGCGCTCACCAGCCTGATGACTTCGCTCGGGATTCGCCTGCCCGCGGCGTGGCTGGCGCAGGCGCCCGGGCTGGCGCCGGAACTGAAGCTGCTGGAGCACGCGCAGGTCGGCAAACCCGAGATGTACGCGTACTGCTTCTGCACGCTGCATTGATGGTCGATTGCTGACAACCGATCATCAAGTTGTTTGACATCCATGTCCTTTTTCCGCGCGCCTCCAAGGCGCGCGTGCCACCTTTCTTTGCGTGGCCAAAGAAAGGTGGCCCAAAGAAAGGCCACCCCGGTGCCGCGCTTTTCGTGCCATCCCTGGCCGAAAAGTGCGTTCGGCGCGGACGGGTTCGACCGACGCGCCGTCCTTGGCGCGGCGGCCGAATGAGCGCGATCCCTCGCGCTCACCCTGCGGGCCTGATCGTCCGTGCCTCACCGCGGCACAGGGGCCCCATTGGACGCACATCCTGTGCGCTCGGCTTGATGAAACCTTGTCGCTTGATCTTGCGATGTTGCAGGCCATGGACGGCCGTCAGCAAAGCAGGACCCGGTGCCGTACGCGATTGGCGAGACGCGCAGGGGTGAGCCGGAGCTTTCGCGAGATGCCTTGAATGGCATCTCGCGCCGGCGAACGCCCGCACAGGGAAGTGCGGGCAGCAAAGCGATTCATGGACGACTGCTTGCTGCGCATTGCGGCAGGCGAGAAAACCGTCATGTCCGCGCGGAATCAGGACATGGATGTCGAGCGCGACCAAAGCACGGATTCCGAGAGCGAATCGAACGGGCGCTACAGCGTCGCCATCCCGTACGGATCGTCCTGCGGCAGGTCGGTGCCGCTGGCGCCTTCGGCCAGCCGGATCTTGAGCGCAAGCCCGTCGCGCGAGTCGGCCTTGGACAGGGCTTCCTCGAGATCGATCACGCCTTCCTTGTACAGCTTGAACAGCGACTGGTCGAAGGTCTGCATGCCTTCCTCCAGGCTGCGTTCCATCGCCAGCTTGATCTCGTGGACTTCGCCGCGGCGCAGCAGGTCGCGGATGTGCGGGGTGTTGATCAGCACCTCCACCGCCGGACGCCGGCGACCGTCCTTGCCGACCACCAGCCGTTGCGAGATCACCGCCTTCAGGTTCAGCGCCAGGTTCATCAGGATGTTCTTGTGCGCGGCCTCGGGGAAGAAGTTGAGGATGCGCTCGATGGTCTGGTCGGCGTTGTTGGAATGCAGCGTGGCGAGGCAGATGTGGCCGGTCTCGGAGAACGCGATCGCGGCGTCCATGGTCTCGGTGTCGCGGATCTCGCCGATCAGGATCACGTCCGGGGCTTCGCGCATCGCGTTCTTGAGCGCCTCGTGGTAGCTGTGGGTGTCCAGCCCCACCTCGCGCTGGTTGACGATCGACTTCTTGTGCTTGTGCAGGTACTCGATCGGGTCCTCGATGGTCAGGATGTGCCCCGAGGTGTTGCTGTTGCGGTAGTCGATCATCGAGGCCAGCGTGGTGGACTTGCCCGAGCCGGTGGAGCCCACCACCAGGATCAGGCCGCGCGGTTCCATGATCAACTGCTTGTAGATCTGCGGCAGCAGCAGTTGCTCGATGGTGGGGATCTCGCTCTTGATCGCGCGGATCACCAGCGCCACCTCGCCGCGCTGCTTGAACACGTTGACCCGGAAGCGGCCGACGTCCTTGACCGCGATCGCCATGTTCAATTCCAGATCCCGCTCGAACTGCGGCACCTGACCTTCGTCCATCAGCGAGTAGGCGATCTTCTTGGCCATGCCGTGCGGCAGGCCGGTGCTGCCCAGCGCGTACAGCTTGCCCTCGACCTTGATGTGCACGGGCGTGCCGGTGCTCAGGAACATGTCCGAGGCACCCTTGTCCATCATCAGCTTGAGGAAATATCCGATGTCCATCCGCTGTCACCTGGGCAAAACCGCGCGGGCCGCTTGGCCGCATTGCAAAGGCAAGGGGGGGCACCGACAATAATCCCGTTGCTTCCCCCGGGATCGTGTTATGGCACGCATGCGGCCAAAAATCCATTGCCTGCTGCCCATTCTGGCGATCGCAGCGCTGGCCGGTTGCGCCACCGCCCCGCCGCCCATCCAGCTGATGGACCGGGCGCAGTCGGAAATCCGCGCGGCGCGCAATGCAGGCGCCGCGTCCTCCGCGCCCGAAGCGCTGGCCGAGGCGGAACGCCGCCTGGCCGCGGCGCAACAGTTCACCATGAACGGCGACAACGACAAGGCCGCGTGGAGCGCCGAGGAAGCGGAGGCCGCCGCCGAGACGGCGCGCGCCCGCGCGCAAGCCGCCGCCCTGGACCGGCAGATCCGCGAGCAGACGGCCGAGAACCAGAGCCTGCAGGCCGACCTCCAGCGCCGTCAGGCCGCGGCGGCCGCGGCGCAGGCCGCCGCCGCGCCGCCGTCCGCATCGTCTTCCGGAGCCGCACCCGTGAACCTGCCGTCGATCGAACTGGGCCAGCCGGCATCCGGCAGCAGCGCGGCGCCCGCGTCCTCGTCCGGCAGCGGCGTCCCCACACCCGGGGGCACGTCGGGCAAGCCCGATCCGGAATCCGGGAGCATGCCGTGATGCGCGCGATGGCCATTGTTCTTGCCGCGGGTCTCGCGCTCATCGGCGCCTTGCCGACCGGCGCGCACGCATCGTCGGTCGATGCCGACGTGCAGCGCCTGTCGGCGCAACTGGACCAGTTGAGCAACGATCCGGTGCTGGGCCAGTACGCGGGAGCGCAGCAGATTCTTGCGCGCAACGCGATCACGGCGTTGCAGAACGCCGGCCGGCGTGAACGCGACCACGCGCTGTTCATGGCCGAACAACGCGTCGCCCTGGCACGCGCGGCGGCCCGGGTGGAGGCAGACCGTGCCAAGCTGGATCAGCTCGAGCGCCAGCGCGACCAGATCATGCTGGAAGCCGCGCAGGCGGACGCGGCGATCGCGCAGGCCGAACTGGCGCGCCAGCGCCTGCAGTACGAGGCCGCGGTGGAGCAGGCGCAGATGCTGCAGCAGCAGGGTGCGCAGGCCGCGCAGCAGGCCCAGCAGGCGCAGCTCGAAGCCGCGCAGGCCAGGAAGCTCGCGGCGGCACAGGCCCGTGCGGCCGCCTTGGCGCGTCGGGAAGCGCAACTGGCCGAGGCCGCCACGCGTGCGCTGGGCGGAAGCAGCGACACCGGGGCGGCGAGCACGGGGGGCGGCAGCCTGGGTCTCGCCGACAGCGCCTTCCTCGGCGGCACGGCGGAATTGAGTGCAGCGGGCCAGCGCCGCGTGGCCGACTTCGCCCGTGCGCACGCGAACCAGCGCATCCGGATCGAGCCGCGCGCATCCGGTGACCTGCGCGTGCTGGCCGGCCGGCGTGCGGTGGCGGTGCGTGACGCGCTGGTCGCCGCCGGCGCAAGCCGGGTCGAGATCCGGCCGATGGGCCGCACCTCGCACGGCGCGGAAGTCGAGCTCCGCGCCCTGCCATAAACACGCTGAATCAAATGCTTGCATGCGCGCCGCGGGTCGGCGGGCGCGCTGCGGGCACGCCGTCCACGCCCGGCCTGTTCCAGGTTGCCAAGCCGGCCTGACAGGAGTAGTTTCCGGGTCGGGACCGGCCCCATGCCGGTCCCCCTTCCGCACCACATGAATCCCGCACTCTCCAGTCCTCCACGCTCCGCGACCGCGGCGCGTGGAGTTGGTCTGTGCGCTGTCCCTGCGCGTGAAAGCGGCCCGAAACGCCATCCATGGCCAGAACTCCGTGGCCGCAACTTCAATGGGCGTCCCTGCGCAACAAAGCGGCCATCCGTGGCCGCAACTTCATTGCGCGTCCCTGCGCAACAAAGCGGCCATCCGTGGCCGCACTTTTCAAGAAGCTTTACTCCGTTGTTGAATCCGAGGTGCACTTGATTGAAGGAGGCTCGGCAATGTTCGAAAACCAGCAGAAAGAGGATATCGAAGCGCTGATGAAGGCGAATCCCGAGTTCCGCCGCCTTTACCAGCACCATCAGGAGCTGGACAGCAAGGTGCGCGACGCGGAACTCGGCGTGCTGCCGCTCGATGACAACGCCCTGGCCGGCATGAAAAGGGAAAAACTGTACGTCAAGGACCGCCTCACCCGAATGTGGAACCAGTTGGGCACGGCGTAAGCCCCGCCGCCAGCCATCCCGTGAATCCGTGCCGGCCCGCCTTGCGCGGGCCGGTTTGTCGATGGTCGGGTATCATGCCCAGTCCGCCGCGCCCCGCGCGCGCCCGACGATCGTTGAGCCATGCCGCCCACGCCAAGCGCCAATCCCGAGATCGTCGACAGCGTCCTCGATCTGATCGGCCGCACGCCGATGGTGCGCGCGCGCCGGCTCGACACCGGCAGGTGCGAGCTGTTCCTGAAGCTGGAATCGGCCAATCCCGGCGGTTCGATCAAGGACCGGATCGGCCTGTCGATGATCGCGGGCGCGGAAAAGGCCGGCAGGATCAAATCCGGCGCCACGCTGGTGGAGGGCACCGCCGGCAACACCGGGTTGGGACTCGCGCTGGTCGCGCAGGCCAAGGGCTACAAGCTGATCCTGGTCGTGCCCGACAAGATGAGCCGCGAGAAGATCTTCAACCTGAAGGCCATGGGCGCGGAAGTGGTGCTGACGCGCTCGGACGTCGCCAAGGGTCATCCCGAGTACTACCAGGACCTCGCCGCGCAGATCGCCGAGGAAACGCCCGGTGCGTATTTCATCAACCAGTTCGGGAATCCCGACAATCCGTTGGCGCACGAGACCACCACCGGCCCGGAAATCTTCGAGCAGATGGATGGCCGCGTGGATGCGATCGTGTTCGGTTGCGGTTCCTCGGGCACGATGACCGGCTTGTCGCGCTATTTCGAAAAAGTCTCGCCGCAGACGGAATTGATCCTTGCCGATCCGGTCGGCTCGATCCTGGCGCAGTACATCAACGAAGGCACGCTCTCGAAGAAATCCGCGACCTGGATGGTGGAAGGCATCGGCGAGGATTTCCTGCCGGTGATCAGCGATTTCTCGCGGGTGAAGAGGGCCTATTCCATTTCCGACAGGGAAAGCTTCCTGACCGCGCGCGAACTGCTGAAGCAGGAAGGCATTCTGGGCGGGTCATCCACCGGCACGTTGCTGGCTGCCGCGCTGCGTTACTGCCGCGAGCAGACCGAACCGAAACGCGTGGTCACGCTGGTGTGCGACACCGGCAACAAGTATCTGTCCAAGCTCTACAACGATTACTGGATGCTGGACAACGGCTTCCTGGAGCGGCAGCCGACCGGCGACCTGCGTGACCTGATCCTGCGCCCGTATGCACAGCGCGATACCGTGGTCGCGGCCCCGTCCGATTTGCTGGTCACCGCGTACAACCGGATGAAGCTGTACGACGTCTCGCAACTGCCGGTGATGGAGGGCGATCGGATCGTCGGCATCATCGACGAATCAGACCTGCTGCTGCACGTGTACGGTGACGAAAAGCGCTTCCTCGATCCCGTTTCCAGCGCAATGGTCGGCAAGCTGCAGTTGCTGGACGTGAAATCGCCGATCGAGGCGCTGCTGCCGGTGTTCGACGCCGGCCACGTCGCGATCGTGATGGACGGCGAGAGGTTCCTCGGCCTGATCACCCGGATCGACCTGCTGAATTACCTGCGCAGACGGGTAGCGTGAAAAGTGAAATGATTGGCGAGGATGGGTACAGGCCAATGAATGCCCTGAACAGGCTGTACTGGCGCGGCGAGCGCTTCCGGGTCGGTAAACTGGTCGATCAGCCGGGGATCACGAGCCCTGGCGAGACGCCGGAAGAGTTGGCAGAAAACTTGCGCGACACCTGCCGCGGAATGTTCCCGCGCGATGCGTGACACGAACGTGGCGTCTTCTCGTTTTCGTCATTCCGGGGCCGTCTGCAGTTTCACCGCAGACGGAACCCGGAATCCAGCTCTGACGATGCTCGATGGCGCAACGAAAACCGGATTCCGGGTTCCATTGCCGATGAAGCCGGCAATGGCCCCGGAGTGACGGAATATTCTGGAGTCCACCGGTTCATGACCAATCAGAAATCGCTCTCCCTCGCCACCCGCGTGATCCACGCGGGCCAGTCGCCCGATCCCTCGACCGGCGCGATCATGACGCCGATCTACGCGACCTCGACCTACGTGCAGCGGAGTCCCGGCGTGCACAAGGGCTACGAGTATTCGCGCACGCAGAACCCGACCCGGATGGCGTACGAACGCTGCGTCGCGGATCTGGAAGGCGGCGTCGCGGGCTTCGCATTCGCCTCGGGCATGGCGGCGACCGCGACGGTGCTGGAGTTGCTCGATTCGGGCAGCCACGTGATCGCGATGGACGACCTGTACGGCGGCAGCTATCGCCTGTTCGAGCGGGTGCGCCGCCGCAGTGCGGGGCTCGATTTCAGTTTCATCGATTTGAATGACGCGACGGCGCTGAAAGCCGCGCTGAAGCCGAACACCCGGATGATCTGGGCCGAGACACCGACCAACCCGATGCTGAAGCTGGTGGATCTCGCCAAGATTGCTAAGTTCGCGAAGCAACACGGCCTGCTGCTGGCGGTGGACAACACCTTCTGTTCGCCGATGGTGCAGCGGCCGCTCGAACACGACGCGGACATCGTGGTGCATTCGGCAACCAAATACCTCAACGGCCATTCCGACATGGTGGGCGGCGTCGCGGTGGTGGCGGACAAGGCACTGGCCGAACGGATGGCGTTCCTGCAGAACTCGGTCGGCGCGGTGGCCGGCCCGTTCGACGCCTTCCTGGCACTGCGTGGCCTGAAAACCCTGGCGCTGCGGATGCAGGCGCACTGCGCCGGTGCGCTGGAACTCGCGCGGTGGCTGGAAAAACATCCGGCGGTCGAACGCGTGATCTATCCGGGCTTGAAATCGCATCCGCAACATTCGCTGGCGAAGCGCCAGATGGACGGCTTCGGCGGCATCGTCAGCATCGAGGTGAAGGGCGGTTTGAACAAGGCGCGCCGGATGCTGGAACGCTGTCACCTGTTTTCACTGGCCGAATCGCTGGGCGGCGTCGAAAGCCTGATCGAGCACCCGGCGATCATGACCCACGCCTCGGTGCCACCCGCCAACCGCAAACGACTTGGAATCAGCGACGGCCTGATCCGCCTGTCGGTCGGCGTCGAGGACGTGCGCGACCTGCGTGACGAACTCGCCGCCGCGCTCGCCTGATCCGGTACGCCGGCCACATCCCGTCGGACGGAACCATGCACCCATGAAGACCGCACTCATCACCGGCGTTTCGGGGCAGGACGGCGCCTATCTCGTCCGACTGCTGCTGGACAAGGGTTACAAGGTGTATGGCGCCTACCGGCGCACCAGTTCGGTCAACTTCTGGCGCATGGACGAGCTCGGCGTGACCGGACACCCGAACCTGGAACTGGTCGAATACGACCTGACCGATCCCGGCTGCAGTCTGCGCCTGATCGAAAAGGCGCGGCCGGACGAGGTGTACAACCTCGCCGCGCAGAGTTTCGTGGGGGTTTCGTTCGAGCAACCGATCACGACTGCCGAGATCACGGGGCTGGGTGCTTTGCACTTGCTCGACGCGATCCGCACGGTCAAGCCCGACACGCGCTTCTACCAGGCATCCACCTCGGAGATGTTCGGCAAGGTGCAGGCGGTGCCGCAGAACGAGCACACCATGTTCTGGCCGAGGAGTCCGTACGGCGTGGCCAAGCTGTTCGCGCACTGGACGACGGTGAACTACCGCGAGTCGTTCGGGATCTTCGGCGCCAGCGGGATCCTGTTCAACCACGAATCGCCGCTGCGCGGGCGCGAATTCGTCACGCGCAAAATCACCGACGCGGTGGCGCGCATCAAGCTGGGCAAGCAGGACTCGCTTGAACTTGGCAACCTCGACGCCAGGCGCGACTGGGGTTTCGCCAAGGAATACGTCGAGGGCATGTGGCGAATGTTGCAGGCGAAAGAGCCCGATACCTTCGTGCTGGCGACGGGCAGAACGGAAACGGTGCGCGATTTCGCCACCTTGGCATTCAAGGCTGCGGGCATCGGCATCGAATGGAAAGGCAACGCGCAGGGCGAAACCGGGATCCGCACCGATACCGGCAAGACGGTGGTGAGGGTGAACCCGAAGTTCTACCGCCCTGCCGAGGTGGACATGCTGATCGGCGATCCCGCGCACGCGCGCGAGGTGCTGGGCTGGCAGGCCAACACCACACTGGAGGAGTTGTGCAGGATGATGGTGGAAGCCGACCTGAAACGGATCGAAAGTGGCTTTTCGTTCTGACCGGCCGCGTGCGCTGTTGACCTCGTTGCCCGGGGCGACCATTGCACGGACAGCGGCAAGCGATGGGTCGAGGGCTGACCCACGGCGTCGATGTCACGGCGCGGAAAGCCGCTCCACCATGCGCGTCTGCCAACCCGGTCCTGTCGCCTTCCAGCGTTTCAGTACCGATTGGGGAATGCGCAATGAAATGGCTTGCTTCTGCTCGTCCCTGATCGGGCGCCCACGCTTGCGCGTCAGCATCTCGCCAATCTCGCGATTCACTGCGACGGTCCGGGGATCACGGGCTGCCTCACGCCGGACGCGTACCCAGTCGGTACGACTGTTCCCGCGTGCGCGGGATGCGCGCATCCCCTCACTGGTCATCACGGTAATTTTCTTTGAGCCACGCATAGTACTTCTCACACTCTGTCCGCTTTGCCGGACGAAAACTCACTACACGGCAGCGATCGTCACGGCGTACGAACACGACCGTCAGCACTGCCAGCACTTCAAACACGTAGGCGAAGGCTTGCTGGCGCATTTCACCTACGCGGGGACTTTCCATGATGAGGGCGTATTCGCTTTCCAGCACCATATCGGCATCGGCGAAGTCCAACCCGTGCTTTTTCAGGTTCGCTGCGCGTTTGGTTTCATCCCATTCATAGATCACGATATTATTGTATATACAAAAGTAAGCGACAGCAAGTCCAGCACCGGCACCCGTTGCAGCAATCGCGAAGCCAATGGACTGCCCTGATGACTCACATCAACCACCCTGGGCAGCAAAAAAACCGTGCGCTGCTGACCGGCTGCCACGGTTTCACCGGTCGCTATGTCGCAGCCGAACTCGAAGGCGCCGGCTACGAGGTGGTCGGATTGGCCCACGACGGCGAGCCGCCCCGTGAAGGCGTGTTGCGCGCGAACCTGCTGGATCGTGCGGCGGTGCGACGAGCCGTGGGCGAGGCGCGCCCAGACGTGGTGGTGCACCTCGCGGCGATCTCGTTCGTGGCGCACGGGGACGTGGACGAAATCTATCGCGTCAACATCCTCGGCACCCGCAACCTGCTGGAGGCACTGGCGGAATGCGGCCACAAGCCTCGCAGCGTGGTGCTGGCCAGCAGCGCCAACATCTACGGCAACGCGAAGGTCGAGCCGATCACCGAGGACGCGCCCCCCGCGCCGGCCAACGACTACGCGGTCTCCAAGCTTGCAATGGAATACATGGCCAGACTGTGGATGGACCGCTTGCCCATCACGTTGGTACGCCCGTTCAACTACACCGGCGTGGGCCAGAGCGAGAACTTCCTGATCCCCAAGATCGTCGCGCACTTCAAGCGCGGCGAGAAAACCATCGAGCTGGGCAATACGGACGTGGCACGGGATTTTTCCGACGTGCGCGACGTGGCACGCGCGTATGCGGCCATCGTCGCGAAAGCCCCGGCTGGCGAAACGATCAATATCTGCTCGGGCGTCGCGCATTCGCTGCACGACGTGCTGGACATGATGGCCGCGATCGCGGGTTACCGGATCGAGGTGCGGTTCAATCCCGCCTTCGCGCGCAGCCATGAAGTGCAGCGGCTGGTCGGTTCGAACGCGCGCTTGCGCGCGTTGTCCGGGTTCGTGCCGTCCATCCCCCTTCGCGAGACCCTCGCATGGATGCATGCCGCGTGACGTCCCGGCCACGGTTTCGGGCCGGCAACGCAGTGCTCGGGGCTGTGAAGCCGTCGCGCGGGCGGTGACAATCAAGCCGTCATGCCGCTTTCCACGTCCGTCGTCCTGTGTACCTACAATGGCGCGCGCTTTCTCGCTGCACTCTGGGAAAGCCTTCTGCGCCAATCGCGCCTGCCCGACGAGATCGTGGTCCGCGACGACGCCTCGACTGATGCGACGCTTGATTTGTTGGAAAACCTGGGCCGGGCCGCTGCCGAGCGCGGAATCCGGGTGCGGATCTCACGGAACCCGCACAACATCGGATACGTCGCCAATTTCGAGGCCGCGTTGCAAGATGCCGCCGGCGACGTGTTGCTGCTTTGCGACCAGGACGACGCGTGGCATCCCGGCAAGCTGGACACGCAACTGACCGAGTTTTCACGACGCCCGTCCCTGCAGCTTCTGTGCGGCAATGCGCGGCGTGTCGACGAGGCCGGCAGGCATCTCCGCCTGTCGCTGTTCGACGTGCTGCGGGTCACGGCAGGCGAGACGAAACGGATCCACGAAGGAAAAGGATTCGAGGTGCTGTTGCGGCGCAGCCTCGCGACTGGCGCGACGATCGCGTTGCGGCGGTCCCTGCTCGACGATGCCTTGCCGGTCGGCGCCGGCTGGGTGCACGACGAATGGCTTGCCATCGTCGCGGCGGCACTCGGCGGATTCGATTGCCTGGAATCCGCGCTGATCGACTACCGCCAGCACGACGCCAACCAGATCGGCATGCCCGAGCGCGGACTTGCGGAAAAATGGGCCGACTTGTTGAAGCCGCGTGCAGCCATGATCGATGCACTGATCCGCCGCGAGGAAGCATTGCTCGATCGTCTGCGCACGCTGGCGGGGAAGGTGTCCTCCGCCCATTGCGCACTGGTTGCGGAAAAACTCGCCCACCTGCGCACGAGACAGGCAATGCGTGGAATGCCGTGGTCGCGATTCGTGCCCGTGTTGCGTGAAGCCGCCAGCGGCCGCTACCGGCGCTATGCGTCAGGCTGGCGTTCGGCGTTGCGCGACCTGGCCCGGCGGGGATGAGCGGGCGGCCATGGCCGGCTCGTGCCCGGTTTGCGATGGCGACTGCTCCGCCCGTGCACTACAATTCCGATCGCGCCGGGCAAAGACCGATGATCCGGCAGCCGTCGCGGGCTCGGCAATGGCGGTTGCCCAAGCAGGATCCATCGACGTCGGAAATGTCCGCAACGGCTGGCCGGATCCGCTGCCGGGCGGGGATGGGGCGTTACAAGACGCGTCATACAACCAATAGTCAGCGTCGCGACACGATAATCGCCCGCCGCGGCCAGGCACCCAGGCCTCAACCGATACGAGCCCCATGAGCACGACCGCTTATCGTCTGATCGACCCCCTTTCCCCGTACATCGCGCTAAAGCGTCATTTCGCCCTGATCGTGCAGATGGCGAAACGGGATGTCGCCGGCCGTTATCGCGGCTCGTTTGCCGGGCTGTTCTGGTCGTTCTTCAACCCCCTGCTGATGCTGGTGATCTACACCTTCGTGTTCGGCGTGATCTTCAAGGCGCGCTGGAATGGCCAAGTATCGGGACACTTCGGATTCGCGCTGGTCTTGTTCGCCGGCCTGAACATCAATTCCCTGTTCGCCGAGTGCGCCAACCGCGCAGCGACATTGATAATAGAAAACACCAATTTCGTGAAAAAAGTGGTGTTCCCGTTGGAAACCCTTTCGTGGAGCACGCTCGGATCGGCACTGTTTCACCTGTTGATCTCCACGATTGCCTTGCTGGTCATCGAGTTGTTGGTGAAAGGACATATTCCGTGGACAGTGGTGCTGTTTCCGATCGTGGTTGCGATATTCCTGCCGTTCGTGGCAGGCATCATCTGGTTGCTGGCTTCGTTTGGCGTGTTCCTGCGCGATCTCAAGCAGGCCATCACCATCGTCACCACGGCGCTGATGTTCCTCGCACCAATCATGTACCCCATGACAATGATTCCGACGCAGTACCGCGACTGGATGTACCTGAATCCGCTTACGGTGATCGTGGTTGCTTCGCAGGATGTGCTGATCTGGGGAAGGCCGCCGTCGTGGCTGCACCTCGGCTTGTACGCGCTCGTCTCCTGTCTGTTCGCGTGGCTGGCCTTTGCATGGTTCCAGCGTACCCGCAAGGGGTTTGCCGATGTCCTCTGACCAGTTCAGCATCCGCGTCGAAAATCTGGCCAAGCGCTACGAGATCTACACGCAACCGGCCGATCGCCTGAAGCAGATGGTTTTGCCAAGGCTGCAGCGTTTCATGCACCGACCGGTACGCGGCTATTTCCACGAGTTCTGGGCGCTGCGTGACGTCAGCTTCGATGTGCACCGTGGCGAGACCGTCGGCATCGTCGGCCGAAACGGTTCCGGCAAATCGACACTGCTCCAGATCATCTGTGGCACGCTCACGCCAACCCTGGGACAAGTCAGCGTGCATGGACGCGTGGCCGCGCTGCTGGAACTTGGCTCGGGTTTCAATCCCGAATTCACCGGGCGCGAAAACGCCTATCTGAATGCCACAGTGCTGGGCCTGAGCCGCGAGGAGATCGATGCCCGTTTCGAGGACATCGTGGCGTTTGCCGACATCGGCGAGTTCATCGAACAACCGGTGAAGACTTATTCCAGCGGCATGTACATACGCCTGGCCTTTGCCGTCGCAATCAACGTCACCCCCGACATCCTGGTGGTCGATGAAGCCCTCTCTGTGGGTGATGAGCTATTTCAGCGCAAGTGCTTCTCGCGAATCGAAGCGATCCGTGAAAACGGTGCGACTATTTTGTTTGTATCCCACGCTGCAAATGCAGTTGTTGAACTGTGCGATCGAGCCATACTTGTCGACGCGGGTGAAATGTTGGCGCAAGGACAACCCAAGAAAATAATTAACGATTATCACAGATTGTTGTATTCTCCGACCGGGGAGGCAGCAAGGATCCGTAAAACAATACGTAATGATGAAGACCCTCGGCTTAAAGATCTAACGGATTGCAAAGGCGAAGTGAATGTAGCTTTATTGCCGGTCAACGATGCACATGAGACACAGGAAACCTATGACCCACAGCTGAAGCCTGAGAGTACAGCCATATTCGCTTCGAAGGGTGCTGTAATCACTGAGGTGAAATTGCTTACTGAGAGCGGCAGGCCGGTCAACGGGCTGGTGCGTGGAAGGCGCTATCGATTCTGTTTCAATGTCGATTTTTTGAAACCGGTGTTTAAGGTACGATTCGGCTGCTTGATCAAGAGTGTCACCGGTCTGCCTATTTGCGGCACAATGTCGCATGCAGCGCTTCGGGATGGGTTGGTGGTCGAACGAGCTGGAGAGTCTGCAACAGTAGAATTTTTGTTCGATTGCATGCTAAATCCGGGCACGTATTTCATGAATGCGGGAGTTTTTGGTGTGGAGGAAGAACAGGAAACACTTCTTCATCGTATTGCCGATGCTGTTGCGTTCCGTGTTCTGCCTATAGAAGAAAACAAATCAACAGAACTGGTTGATTTCAATGTCGAATCGAAGGTGATGCTTCGTGCGTGATGTCTTTGCAAATTTGTTGATATCCTGCCCAAACAATGGAGGGCTGTTCCTGTTTCATAGAGGAGTAATTCATAAGCTCGATACTTTGGACACGACCGGCTTAGTAGTTCATGGAGATACACTTCTGCGTGCTTTACAACCTGCACAATTGTTGCAGTTCGAGAGCGAGCATGGGAGCGTGACCGGGTTAGAAAGAGCTTTTGATGACATCCACGATGTCTTGGCAGATGAAGAATTCCGTTATGTGGCCGTGACAGCTGCAAATAGGATCGTGAAGCTCAGTCGAGAAGGCCATGAGTGCCAGCAATGGACTTTCCCCGGCGAACCCGATTCGTGGCATATCAACTCTCTGGCTCGATGGAATGGCCGACTGGTGTTCAGTGCTTTCGCAGATTTGCGTCTGAGCAAGCAATACAAAGATGTGCCTAGTGGTGCAGGCTTTGTACAGGATTTGCATTCCGGGGAGCGGCTTATCACCAATTTGAATCAACCTCACAGCCTCTTGCCAGAGGGGAGAAATCTGTTACTCGCCAACTCCGCCAACTTCGAAATTCGCGAATACGGACCCGATGGCAACTTGCTGCGTTCGAAAAAACTCGATGGCTACACACGTGGAATTGCGCTCCATCGTGGAATACTGTATTGCGGATTGAGTAGATCACGGAATGTGGAGTCCGACTCGCCGAAATGCGCAACAGTAGTTGCTTTGGATGCCACAAGTTGGGAAGAGATTGATCGAAAGTTATTGCCTACCGATGAGATCTATGACATCGAGTATGTTGTTGATACTGTTTTGCCTGATGTCCTCGCTCGTTTGATGTCGCATGCGACCAGTTTTTTGGCTGAGCGCATTGATCATAGTGTAAATGAAATGATTAGTACAAAAAGCGTTGCTGAAGACCTGCGAAGCCAAAATGAGCGACTTAAACAGGAAGCAGTACAAAAGAATGAGACGATTCGCGAGCAGTCATCGCGCATTGATGGGTTGGAAAGCCGGCTTGTTGTTTTGCAGCAATTGGAAGAACGGGTTATGGCAGACAGCGCACGTGTTCAAGCACTCGAACAGCGCAACGAGGAACTTGCCGGGCAGCTCACGGAAACCAATGCACGGTTCACGGAAAGCGCACATACCATGGAACGGCGTTTCGAAAAGCTGGCCCTCGAATCGGTGCAGACCGAAGCGCGTTTGACCGAACGCATCGGAGAAATCCGCTCGCGGGTGGACCAGCCATTGCGAGAGGTACAGGAACAGTTGGGCCAGATGGAACAGCGAGCGGGCCAGCAGGCGTCGGCGTTGTCCGCCCTGGAATTGCGCTTGCAGCGCCGTGTCGACCGGCAGGAGCGGCTGCTGCAGACGCTGCACCGCCGGATCGAACAACTCGAACCGATGCTGACCGGCAAGCTGGACGCGGGCTACGCCGAACTGTGCCGGCGTGATGACGTGCTGGGGCAGAAACTGCAGGACTTGCAGCGGGAATTGCAGGACTTGCAGCGGGAATTGTCAGCCAGGAAAGCGGACACGGATGCCACCGTGCGGGAGCTCACCGAAAGGATTCAAGCCATGACCTCATCCACGAGCTGGAGGGTTACGGCTCCCTTGCGCTGGCTCAAAACGCGGTTGCGGCCCCGGGCACGCGTAGATTAAATAGCGCAACAAACTCAGGGAGGCAAGGGGGAAAGGAGATGGTCTCTGGCAGCGAATCACCGATGTCCGATCAGGGGGCGAGACACGTACTGGATGATCTCTACGCCACGGCGGCAGGTGTTGCAGACAAAGAGTATGTGGCGCATGACAATCATCCGGCCGACCCGTCGCGGCTCGATGTGCGGGCTATCGCCTTTTATCTGCCGCAGTTCCACCCGATTCCGGAGAACGACGAGTGGTGGGGGCGCGGCTTCACCGAATGGAACAATGTCGCCAAGGCGATGCCGCAATTCGTCGGCCATTATCAGCCACGCCTGCCGGGCGAGCTCGGCTTCTACGATCTGCGCGTGGTCGATGTCATGCGGCGTCAGGTCGAACTTGCCAGGCACTACGGTGTGCATGGTTTTTGCTTCCATTATTACTGGTTCGGCGGGCGGCGGCTGCTGGAAAAGCCGTTGAACCAGTTCCTGGCCCATCGCGGCATCGATTTTCCCTTTTGCGTCTGCTGGGCCAACGAAAACTGGACCCGGCGCTGGGATGGCCGCGAACAGGACGTCCTCATGGCGCAGCAGTATTCGGCTGAGGACGATTATGCGTTCATCGCCTCGCTCGAACCGATGCTGCGCGATTCCCGCTACATCAGGGTGGACAACCGCCCGTTGATCGTGCTTTACCGGCCGTCGATCCTTCCCGATGCAGCGGCCACCATCGATCGCTGGCGCGACTATTGCCGCAAGGCGGGTCTGGGGGAACTGTTCCTGGCCATGGTCCAATTCGATGTGGAAGATCCGCGCATCTACGGATTCGATGCGGCAATCGAGTTTCCGCCGCACAAGCTGGCTGCCGGACTGCAACCGATCAACAACCGCCTGGAGATCGTCAACCCGGCCTATCAAGGCGTCGTGATCGATTATGCGGAGGTGGTCGAGCGTGCACGCCGGCATCCGCCGGTCAACTACGAGATGATCCGCGGTGTGTTCCCGTCATGGGACAACGAAGCACGCAAGCCGGGCGCGGGCTACACCTTCGCGAATGCCACACCCGCCCGCTATCGCGAATGGCTCGACATGGCCGTTGAATACGCGCGCTGGCACCCGGTAGCCGGCGAGAGTCTGGTGTTCATCAACGCATGGAACGAATGGGGCGAAGGCGCCTATCTTGAGCCCGATCGCCGCTATGGCTACGCGTACCTTCGCGAGACACGCGAGGCCCTGCTGGCCGACCCGATCCGGGAACCCGAAAGCATCGTCATCGTGTCGCACGATGCCCATCCGCACGGCGCGCAATACCTGGCCCTGAACATGGCCAGGATGTACAGCGAAACCTTCCGCTTCGACGTCCACCTCGTGCTGCTTGGCGAGGGCAGGCTGAAAACCGAATTCGCGCACTGGGCGACCGTCCATGACCTGAGCGGCTGTGACCCATGCGGGCGGGAGGCCGAAAGCGTCGCACGCGAACTCTTCGAAACCGGCGCACGTCGCGCGATCGCCAACACCACCGTTTCCGGCCTATTTGCCGGAACGTTGAAGGCCGCCGGTTTCAGGGTCATAAGCCTCGTGCATGAATTGCCCGGCGTCTTGAGGAATTACTCTCTCGAAAAGCATGCCCGGGCGATCGCGATACACGCGGACCATGTTGTTTTTCCGGCCGAACAGGTCAGGCACGGGTTCGAGCAGTTCTTCGGCTCACCTGTCGAGCGCGCCGAAGTGAGGGCGCAGGGTCTGTACAAGCTGAATCGATATGCCTGGCCGGGCGGGCGCAGGGAAGCCGCCGCGGAACTGCGACGCAAGCTGGGCATTCCTCCCGATTCGAAAGTGATCCTCTGCGTGGGCTACGCGGACCACCGCAAGGGCATCGATTTGTTCGTCGACATCGCCACGCGGGTGATGCGGCGGCGCGAGGATGCGCATTTCCTGTGGGTCGGACATTTCGACCAGAACCTAGAGCCGGATATTCGCGAGGCGGTCCGGAAGTCCGGGTTCGAACGGCGCTTCCATTTCCCGGGCTTCGCCTCCGACACGGATTTGTTCTACGCAGGCGCAGACGTGTACGCCCTGACCTCCCGCGAGGACCCGTTCCCGTCGGTCGTGTTGGAGGCCTTGCAGGTCGAGGTGCCGGTGGTGGGGTTTGCAGGGGCCGGTGGTTTCACCGAATTGCTGGACGCCGGGGCAGGCGTGACGGTGCCCGCGGACGACGTTGGTGCATTTGCGGAGGCCGTCTCGGGTTTGCTCGGTGATTCCACGCGCCTTGCCGCAATCGGCGCACGTGGCCGGGAACTGGTGGCGGAACGCCACGATTTCCGATGCTACCTGTTCGACCTGCTTGATCTGCTCGGCGTGGACATCCCGTGTGTTTCAGTGATCGTGCCGAACTACAACTACGCGCCCCTACTGCCCGGCCGGATCGATTCGATCCTCGGACAGACGGTGCCGTTCTATGAGCTGATCGTGCTGGACGATGCCTCGACGGACGACAGCGTGGAGGTGGTCGAAAAGCTTGCCGCCCAGCGCGGCGTACAAATCCGGGTGGTACGCGGCGCGGTGAATTCCGGCTCGGTATCACGGCAGTGGGCGAAGGGCGCCAGCCTAGCGCGTGGAGGGTACGTATGGATCGCGGAGGCGGACGACCTGTCGGAACCACGGTTTCTGGAAACCCTGCTGGAAGCGATGGCCGACCCTGAGGTCGTACTCGCATACTGCCAGTCGAGGCAGATCGATGAGCATGGACGCGTCATGGCCAACCATTACCTCCACTACACGGATGACATCTCATGCGAGCACTGGCGTAACGCTTACCGTGCCACCGGCATCGACGAGATCAGGGAATGCCTTGCGATCAAGAACACGATCCCGAATGTCAGCGCAGTCCTGTTCCGGCGCGACGCGCTGTGCAGGGCACTCGACCGGCAAATCGACGCCATGTGCAGCTTCAGGATTGCCGGCGACTGGGTAGCCTACCTCGCAGTGCTCGAACAGGGCGACATCGCCTACGTGCCGGATCCGCTCAATCTCCATCGCCGGCACCGCTCCAGCGTCACCATCGGCGGTGAAAGCAGGGCGCATATGCTGGAGATCCTGCGTGTCCAGCGGCTGGTGGCCCGGCATTTCCGGCCCGGGGAACGCGCGCTGCGCAAGGTCGAGGAATACAACCGCAGGCTGCAGCGCCACTTCAATCTAGACGTCGCGGAAATGCGGCAGCTTGAATCCGCGCTTGACCAGACGGGGCTGGTCTGGCGTACTGCCAACTGACGCGCGGCAGACAGAGAGGCAGGAACGTGCGCAATCGATCCCTCGATTTTCAGGGCACAGTGGGCCGATGAGAGAATCCGCGCGGGTTTCAACGCAGCCATCCGGGCTGGCAGAGGCAAGTCCGCGCAGGCTCGACTTTCTCGACGCGCTGCGCGGTCTTGCTGCCATGTATGTAATCGCGTACCACCTGATCTTCGTGCCCAATCCGAATCTGGAGGTACCTGCTTGGGCACACCTGTGGTCGGTGAATGGCGGGACCGGCGTCACCCTGTTCTTCGTGATAAGTGCATTCTCGTTGTTCTACACCATGCCGGCCCGTCAGAAGCAACGCTGGCCCTGGTTGAGTTACGGGATGCACAGATTCTTCCGCATTGCGCCGTTGTTCTATCTGTGGATCGTGTTGACCGTCATCCGGGACCATTTGGTGTTTCACGCAACGCATCCATGGTGGGAGATTGCGGCGAGCGGATCGTTCCTGTTCAACCTGATTCCCACGCATCAGCAGGGCTTCGTCTGGGCAAGCTGGACGATCGGCGTGGAAATGCTGTTTTACGTCGTCTTTCCTTTCATGTATGTCAGGGTCAGGAACGTATGGTCGGCAGCGACCTTGGTAGTCGCTTGCATACTGATATGGATGTTCATTCAGGTCGTCATTGAGTATCTCGCGATCGGTCCGGCCGCATCCGCGTCGATGTACCAATGGTTCTTCCCACGCTTCCTGCCAGAGTTTGCGTGCGGTGCCGTGGCGTACTTCCTGATCAGAGACGTGGTTCCCAAGATCGAACGGAAGCAGGAAATGGCGCGTGGGCTAGGCATGCTCCTGGTCCTGCTGGCAGCGCTCCTCTACCTCGCGGTGATGCAGAACGTCGGCCAGCTTGGTTTGCCAGACAATCGGTACGCAAAGGCGATCTGTTGTCTGCTGCTGGTGGTGGGTCTGGCGCTGCGATCGCTCAAGGTGCTGGTCAATCGTGTGACCGCTTATCTTGGCAAGATCAGCTATTCGGTCTATTTGACGCAACCGACAGCCATCCTGTTGCTCGAACCCGTCTATCGGAAAATCTATCTCTTGACAGGCAATAATCTGTCGATTGCCTTCGTCGGCTCGTTTCTGTTGACCTGTCTGGTGGTGGTACCGGTGGCGATTCTGACCTATACCTTCATCGAGCGGCCCGGTATCCAGCTGGGCAAGCGTTGCTATGCATGGTGCGAAGCGCATGCCAAGCCAGTCCGTCAGGCGCCGCAACACGAGGGCGCTCGTTGACATTCAGCAGGCGGCAGAGCTGACTTTCACTCATCAGAGAATCGATAATGAATATAGAAAACGGGTTCGCAAAAATGTGGTCTGTGTCGATTGCGCTGCTGATGTTTCTGCTTGTGGGCTGTCATGAACCCGGCAGCCAACGTGTCGCGGGTACTCACAACGAAGCCAACACGGCTCCCAAGGCACCGAACGCCGCGATTGAAACCACCGCGGCAGGGTTGACGGCTTACACGCCGTCGGCGGCCATGACACCCTTGACGACCTGCAATCTCGAACAATTCGATGACGCGAAATTCCAGGGGCCGGCCGTGACCGCTGCAACCGGATCTGCGCACAGCGTGGCAGGCTGGATCGCCGCGCCGGCCATCAAGGATTCGCAGTACTGGCTCAGGTTCGACGACAAACAGGCGGCCCGCTTCCTGCAGGCGCGCCTGACATTGAACGTTCAGCGCCCCGATGTCGCTGCATCCGTCGCGGGTGCACCTGCACTTTCCGGATTCAAGTTCGGACTGCCTGCCAATGTGCTGCCGGCCGGTCACTATCATGTCTATCTGGCCGTTGTCGGCAACGGCATGGATCATGTCTGCGACAATGGCCGGCAGGTGAACTTCGGGCCGTGATGGCGGGCAGGGCAGGCGGTGTGGTTGCAGGGTGCCGCTGGTTTCCCAGCGGTGGGCCGCGGAAGCGGCGTGCGCGGTGCGCCGAAGCTCCGCGATCGGGTAAAACAAGCGCGGCCTGGGGAGGGCGCCATGCAGAATGCTGCAAAAACGTTGGATGCAATCGAAATTGCACTCAAGCGCGATCACTCGCCCTTGCGTTTCCGAAATATCTTCGTCAATCCCCATGCGGAACGCATCATGCGCGACTTCCGCGCGGACGGGTACCTACGCGCCAATCCCGATCTCTGCTTTCCGAGCGAACAGCACGCACGCTGGCACTTTGTTTACAACGGCTACCGTGAGCAGCGGCTGATGGATCCCGAACGTCTCAATTTGCTCGATCCCGGCTATTACCGGATGAGATATCCGGAACTGGGACTGGAATCGGATGCACAGGCGCAGATGCACTACTGCTACTTCGGATACTACGAGGACCGGTTCCCGAATGCCGACACGGAATGGATGTGCAGTGTCGATCTCTTCGTCTACCAGCACGGCAAGATCGGGTCGCAAGCCATCGGGGCTGCGCTGGAAGGCAGCTATCCTGGAAAGGTCTGGCAATTGCACTGGCCTACCGACTTGGCGCTTCACGTGCCGGCTTGTCCGGTACCCTTGTCCAAGATCTTCACCCAGCCACGGTCGAAGCCGCTGCAAGTGATCTCGGGAGGGTGCGATCTGGTGGCGCGCGTGCTCTCGGGGACCTTCCAGTATCTGGACTCCGTTTCACGCAAGGGTGAGGAAGATCTGCGATTGGACGAAGTGGTAGCGCACCTCCATGAGCATTTTGTGGACGACTGCGAGGTGATCGCGAACTGGTTCGACCACAGATTCCACTGCGACCTCGATATCTATGCACACCAGTTCAATCATTGCGATGGGTATATCCGCATCGGCAACGGGCAGGTCGATCTGTTTCTTTACAGGCTGGAGAACCTGCCCCGCCTCGAGGCGCCACTGGGGCGGTTCCTCGGCGTACGCGACTTCCGGTTGTCATTGAAAAATGCGGGTGAAGAAAAAAGCTATAGCCATGCCTACCGGGAATTGATGAGGAGATTGGTTTTCCCGCGTCGCCTGCTGCAGGAGTTGTACGCTACCCCGTACATGCGGTTCTTTTTCAGCGAAACGGAACGGGCACACCTCCTGGACTTCTGGTCGCGTCCGCGTCCATGAGACGCATGGCTAAAACTCTGATTTCACCGCAGCAGGCGTCGGTGACATCGAGAATGTCTATGCAAGGCGTGAAGGCATGAGTGTGAAAGAAATGGCCACAAAAATAAGCCATAAAGATTGGTATGAATTGGTTTGTAAAAGTTTGACCATTAAAGATACCATTTCGCCATTTGGTGACGTGCTCCCCGGGTTTCCAAGCGAAGAACTGCAGCGCAACACAACCAGCTTGTGGGGAAAGCAAGTGAACCGCCCCGGCTTTCCCGGAGGCTCCAACCTTTGAGAGGATTGGAGCATGAACACCGAGAAGCGGTACTCACCTGAGGTACGGGAGCGGGCGGTGCAGATGGTGCTGGAGCACCAGGGCGAGCACGGTTCGCAGTGGGCGGCGATCGGTTCGATCGGGGCCAAGA
>Ga0209061_1000624_pt1 | contig 79899 bp, 74 predicted proteins | sample Coa_R1_10_FD_187157 | JGI IMG/M metagenome (GOLD analysis project Ga0209061, IMG submission 187157) | Surface soil microbial communities from Centralia Pennsylvania, which are recovering from an underground coalmine fire - Coalmine... | ecosystem: Environmental > Terrestrial > Soil >... | reverse complement strand
CCCGCTTGGTCTGGCAGAACACCATCGTCAGCCCGCGGTCCCTGGCCTGCAGCACCCGGGCGAGCACCTCGATCTTGTCCAGCTGGTGGGTCCGGAACACGTGCTGGCGGGTGCCGGGAGCCGGCGCGGGCTCGCCGTGGTCCTCGGCCCGCACGTGGGTCGGGTGCCGCATGTGCCGGCGCGCCAGCGTGACCACGTCGGCGGGCATGGTGGCGGAGAACAGCATCGTCTGCCGGTCGCCGGGGGTGAGCCGGATGATCCGCTCCACGTCGGGCAGGAAGCCGAGGTCGAGCATCTTGTCCGCCTCGTCGAGCACCAGGGCCTGCACCGCGCTCAGGTCGAGGTTGCGGCGGTGCACCAGGTCCAGCAGCCGGCCCGGGGTGCCGACCACGATGTCGGCCCCGGCGGCCAGCGCGTCGATCTGCGGCTCGTAGGCGCGGCCGCCGTAGACGGTGACCACCCGGACCGCGAGGTTGACCGCGGCGGTGCGCAGGTCGTCGGCGACCTGGATCGCCAGCTCCCTGGTGGGCACCACCACCAGCGCCCGCGGCGCCTGCGCCGGGCCTCCTGCCTCGATCCGCTGCAGCAGCGGGATGCCGAACGCCAGCGTCTTGCCGGTCCCGGTCCGTGCCTGGCCGATGATGTCCTGGCCGCGCAGGGCGAGCGGCAGGCTGAGCGCCTGGATGGGGAAGGTGGTGACGATGCCGGTCGCCTCCAGGCCGGAGCAGATGGCATCGCTGATGCCGAGGTCACGGAACCTTACCGCGTCGGCCCGGCCGCCGGCGCCCGCCGGCCGCCGGGCATGCTCCATGTCCTCGTTGACTGTCTGAGTTGTCAGGGGTTTCCGTCCTTCGTCGTGGCCCGCCCGATCTCATCCCGTATGGCGGGCTAGCCCTCGGCTCCTGCCCGCAGCGGACCCGCAAGGGTCAACAGAACCTGGGCTTACGTCATTCCGGATGATCATCAGTACGAAGGGTACCAGGACCGGCGCGGCCGTCCGCGCGCAGGCGCCGCGCCTGGATGGGCGGGCGTGCCCCGCTCAGCCGCTCCGCACGATCGCCGACTGGCCGATCAGGCTGCCGGATGAGTCGTGCGCGGTGACGGCGAAATACGGCCCGGCGCTGTTGGCGGGGATGACGGTCTCGAAGCCGGATTTCGCCAGCTCCGCCAGCACGGTCAGCGACGACTGCCGCCTGCCGCCGTGCACCCGCCACCACGCCACCTCGGTCGCCCCGTTCCAGCTGACGTAGGCCGCGACGCCTCTCGCCGGGTTGGCCCTGACCGCGAGCGCCGGGGCGTCCGTGGGGTGACCGGTCCACTGCGCGGTGAACGCGCGGTAGGACTGGTCGCCGATCGGGAGATGCCCGTTCAGCAGCACCGAGCCGTCGGCGTCGAACTCGGTGAAGTACGGCTGCGCGCCCCAGCCGACAAAGGCACGGTTGCCGGGCAGAAGCTGCATGCTGCCCTGGTTGTCGGCGAGCAGGCCGCCGGCCGGGTTGGTGAACGCGCGCACCAGCGTCGCGTGCATGTGCTGGGTGTCGAGGCGCAGGATCAGGCCGCGCGACTGCGCTTCCTCCGGCGGCGAGGATGCGTTGTCGAAGACGGTGAGCAGGTCCGCGCCGTGCGCGCGCACGTGGTGCTGCCATTCGAATGCCGCGCCGGGGCCGAGGGTGAAGTCGGACTTCTTCCCGCCGAGCCGCCAGCGGATCCCGCCGTCACGACGGCCGATCTTGTAGACGGTCCAGGTGTGGCGGGACGAGACGAGCAGGTCCCCGTCCGGCGCGACCGCGATGGAGTTGATGTGGAAGTAGTCGAACGGGTCGTCCGGGGTGCCGCCGGAGAACTTCGCCTTCGTCTCGGTGACCGGCACGTGGTCCAGGCTGTCCCACTCGAAGACCACGTCCCCGGTCGCGATGTCGATCTCCTGGACCACGCCGGACACGACCGTGCCGTTGGCCCTGCCGCCCAGCGGGGACAGGTCCGCCGTGTGCTGCCGGTAGGCGTCAACGAGCGCCGTCCCCTGATCGGTGAGGTTGAACTCGTGCATGTCCGCCATCAGCCCGTTCCCGGCCCTGACGGTGGCGATCAGCGAGTACGAGGAGTCGGCGATGTAGCAGTTCCCCTGGCCGAAGGTCCGGCCGGTGACCCCGTGCCACCAGGTGAGCACCGGCTTGCCCCGGTAGGACTGCACGTCGAAGTCGAGGACCTGCCCGGTGGTGATGGGGCTGAACCAGACGATCTCGCCGTCCCGCTGCGTGATCATCAGGCCTTCCTGGCCCACCGGCGGCCCCTGGTACGGCTTGTTCGCCAGCAAGATGTACGGCGGCACGCCGGCCGGGCTGGCCGAGACGGAGACCGACAGCCGGGGCGGCCGCAGGTCGGGCCTGGAGACGAACGAGTACGCCGCCCGCGCGCCCGGCGCCGGCGCCGGCGCGGCGGCCGCCGATGCGTGCCCGGTGGCACCGGCCGCGGCATGCGGCCACGCATAGCCGATGACGCCGGCCGCGCCCAGCCCGCTCAGCCCCGCGGCGGTGCCGCCGACCAGCAGTTCCCTCCGGGTCCAGCCCACGGACGGCCACCGTAGGGACCGTTGCTGAGCGTTGCATCAGACATCGGCCGGTCTGGCCTGCGAACTGGCTGAGCGGCCGATGAGGCTCGCTGATAGCAGCCGGGGCTCGCCGACAGCAGCCGGTCAGACGATGTTGCCGAACCCCACCCGGCGGGACTCCGGCGCGCCGAACTCCAGGTACGCGATCTTGTCGGCGGGCACCAGCACCCTGCCGCCCCTGGCGACCGAGACCGCGAACACCGAGTTGCGCTCGCCGGCCAGCGCGGCGGTCAGGGCGCGCTCCAGCTCGTCGGCCGCGGTGTCGGTGTCCACCACGAGCTCGCGCGGCACGGACTGGATTCCGATCTTGACTTCCACGGCGCTTCCTCAGTGCTCGCTGCGGGGCCAGCCGCTGATACCGCGCCAGGCGAGCCTGGCGACGACCTGCTCGGCCGCCTCCCGCGGGATGTGATCACGCGCGTTCAGCCAGTACCTCGCGGTGACCTGGGCCATGCCCACCATGCCGATGCTGAGCAGGTGCGCCTCGTCGTCATCGAGGCCGGCGTCGGACTTGACGACCTGGCTGATCATCTCGGCGCACTCACGCTGCACCCGGTCGAGGCGGGCGCGGACCGCGGCCTCGTTGCCCAGGTCCGACTCGAACACCAGCCGGTACGCCTGGCCCTCGCCGCCCATGAACTCGAAGTACGCGCCGAAGGTGGCGGCCACCCGCTGCTTGTTGTCGGTGGTCGAGCGCAGCGCGGCACGGACGGTCTCGATCAGCGTGTCCACGCTCTCGTCGAGCAGCGCGAGGTACAGCTCGAGCTTGCCGGGAAAATGCTGGTAAAGCACCGGCTTGCTCACCCGGGCGCGCTCGGCGATCTCGTCCATGGCCGCGGCGTGGTAGCCGCGGGACACGAACACCTCGAGCGCCGCGTCGAGCAGCTGGCGGCGCCGTTCGTGCCGCGGCAGCCGCGCGCTGCGCGGGCGCGTGTCGGACGGTGCTGTCACGGCCGGCTCCCCGGGATACTCGCGCGCGGGCGCTGCCGCCCGCGCTCGCCCCATCCTACGGCCACGCTCAGCGGTAGTCGTCATCGTCGAAGCCGGCCTCGCGCTCCTGCTCGGCCGCGTCCGCCTCGTCCGCGTCGAACGGGATCGGCCGCGGCCGGGCAGCGGGCTCCTCCTCCTCGACGACCTCCTGGTGCTGCTCGACGGCGTCGCCCTCGGGCGTTTCCATGTCCAACTCGCTCAACAGCCCGACCTCCTGATCGGCCTCGCTGGCCCCGGTGCCCGCGCCGCCTGCGGCGGCCCCGCCGTCCCCGCCGCCTGCGGCCGCGGGCCCGGCCAGCTCGCGGAACGCTGCTTCCAGTGCTTCCCCGTAGCTGGGGAAGGCATGCACGACCTCGGCCAGGTCCGCCAGGGCGACCCTGGCCCTGATGGCGAGGGTAACCTCCGCCATCCACTCCGCCGCGTCCGGGCCCACCGCGACCGCGCCGGCCAGCACGCCGGACTCGCGGTCGGCGTACAGCTCGACCCGCCCGGCCTCGCCGCCCAGCCGCCCCCGCGCCGTGCCGGCCAGGTCGGCCCGGGCCACCGCGAGCCCGGCCCGCGGCGCCGCGCCGACGGCGAAGACCGCGGGCACGGTGAACACGCAGCGCGGGATCGCGCTGTAGTCGGCCTCGCGGCGCGCGCCGAGGATGTTGGCGGCGACCACGTCGGCCTGGTAGCGGCCGGCGTGGGTGTGGGTGACGCCGGTGACGTCGCCGGCGGCCCACACCCGCCCGGCCGCCGGGCCGGTGCCGGTGACCCGGCAGGTGGCGGTCGTGGGCAGCGCCGCGCCCGGCGTGACCGTGATGCCGAGCGCGCCGAGGCCGAGGCCGGACAGCCTGGGCCGGCGGCCCGAGGCGAGCAGCAGCCGGTCGGCGTCGATCCGGGTGCCGTCCTCCAGCGCCAGCGTCAGGCCCTCGGCGCTGCGTTCGGCCTTGGTGGCGGCGGAGCCGACGCAGATCTCGGCGCCGGCCCGGCGCAGCGCCGCGGCGAGCATCTCCCCGGCGAAGGCCGGCTCGCCGGGCAGCAGCCCGGGCTCTGCCTCCACCAGCGTCACCTGCGAGCCGAACGCCGCGTAGATCTGGGCCAGCTCGCAGCCGGCCGGCCCGCCGCCGAGCACGATCAGCCGGCGCGGCAGGTCCGGCGAGCACAGGCCCTCGGCGGTGGTCCAGGCCGGCACGTCGGCCAGGCCCTCGATCGGCGGCGCGACCGGCTCGCAGCCGGTGGCGATCACCAGGTCGCGGTAGCGCAGCGGCGCCGGCCCGTCCGCCCCGGCGGCCGGGGTCACCTCGACGAGGCCGGGCGCCGCGACCCGCCCGGTGCCGCGGACCACGGTCACGCCGGCGCCGGCCAGCCGCCGCGCCACCGCGGAGTCGTCGAGGCCGCCGGTCGCCTCGGCGCGGCGGGCGACCGCGTCCTCCCAGGTCTCGCCGCGGCTGGCGGACATCAGCAGCGAGTTCGCCGGCACGTCGGCCAGGTACGGGGACTCGCCGCCGATCAGCCCCGCCTCGACGACCGCCACGGACCTGCCGCCCGCCGCGACACCGGTGGCGACGTGCAGGCCCGCGGTGCCGCCGCCGAGCACCACCACATCGAAAGCACCCATGCCTCTCCGTCCCCCCTGTCCGGTCCGGACCTCCCATCATCTCATTCCGGCGGCCCGTGGCCGTAAGCTCGCTGGAAGAAAGAGCGATGACGGCGACGTGCCGGCAGGCCGGCCGGGGTAGGTGACGAGCATGCGCAGCATTTGGTCCGGCGCCATCTCCTTCGGCCTGGTCGTGATCCCGGTCAAGCTGTACGCGGCGACCGAGCAGCGGGACGTCACGTTCCGCCAGGTGCACAGGAAGGACGGGGCCAGGATCCAGTTCCGCCGGTTCTGCACGCTGGACGGCGAGGAGGTGCCCTACTCCGACATCGCCAAGGGCTACGAGCTGCCCACCGGCGACATGGTGGTGCTGACCGACGAGGACTTCGCCGACCTGCCGCTGGTGACCGCGCACCGGATCGAGGTGCTGCACTTCGCGCCGAGCGAGCAGATCGAGCCGATCCTGGCGAACAAGAGCTACTACGTCGAGCCCGAGCAGGCGGGCGCCAGGGCCTACGTGCTGTTCCGCGACGCGCTGGAGCAGTCGGGGAAGGTGGCGGTGGCCAAGGTGGCGCTGCGCCAGCGCGAGGCGCTGTCGACGCTGTGGGTCAGGGACGGCGTCCTCACGCTGGAGACGCTGCTGTGGCCGGACGAGGTGCGTACGCCCGACTTCGCCTTCCTGGACGAGGACATCGAGGTCCGGCCGCAGGAGCTGAAGATGGCCGCGTCGCTCATCGACACGATGACCGAGGACTTCGAGCCCGAGGCGTACCACGACGACTACCGCGAGGCGCTGGAGGCGGTGATCCAGGCCAAGATCGAGGGCAACGAGGTCGTCCGTCCGGACGGCGCCGCCCCGCCGCCGCGGGCGCAGCCCGCGGACCTGGCCGAGACGCTGCGCGCCAGCGTCGCGGCCGTCAAGGCCGAACGCGACAAGGGCGCCGGGTCCCGCCGCCGCGCCGGGTCCGGGCCGCGCGCCGGGGCGGACGCCGACGCGGCCAAGCCGCCGTCCCGGCGGAAGAAGACGGCATGACCGGCGAGCCCATCCCGCACTGGCCGGGGCGCATGGTCTCGCTCGGCGACCACGAGGTCTACCTGCGCAGCGTGTCCGGGGACGGCCTGCCGCCCGCGCAGCCGCGCCCCGGCGGGGCCTGGCGGGACGGGCTCCCCGCCACCGGCGGGAGCGGCAGCGGGGAGGCCGCCGCCGCCGAGGCGGCGCTGTGCGTGCACGGCCTGGAGGGCTCCTCGCGGAACTGGACCGACCTGATGGAGGCGCTGCGGCCGCGGCTGGACTGCGACGCGCTGGACCTGCCCGGCTTCGGCTCATCCCCGCCGCGGCCGGACCGCGGCTGCTCGATCGGCGCGTTCGCCGAGACGGTCAGCGCGCTGATCGAGCGGCGCGGCCGCGGCCCGGTGCACCTGATCGGCAACTCGCTCGGCGGCGCGGTCAGCGTGAGGGTCGCCGCGAGGCGGCCCGACCTGGTCCGGACGCTGACCCTGATCTCCCCGGCCCTGCCCGACCGCCGGGCCCGGCCGGACCTGCTGCGCTTCCCGCTGATGAGCGTCCCCGGCGTCGGCGCCTGGCTGCTGGACAAGTTCAAGGTCCTGCCGCCGGAACGCCGCGTCGCCAACGTCATCGCCACCTGCTACTACGACCCGGGGCGCTATCCCCGCGAGCGTTTCGCGGCCGAGGTCGCCGAACTGGCCCGCAGGGATTCCCTCGGCTACGCCGACGCCGTCCTGGTCGGCTGCGTGCGGGCGCTGGTCGCCGAGACGCTGCGGGTGGGCCGGGCGACGGCGTGGCGGGACGCGGCACGGGTCACCGCGCCGACCCTGGTCATCTACGGCAGCCACGACCGGCTCGTCGACCCGCGGGCGGCGGGCCGGGCCGCGCGCGCGTTCCGCGACGCGCGGGTGGTGGTGCTGCCGCGCACCGGGCACGTCGCGCAGATGGAGCACCCGGACCTGGTGGCGGCCGAGATCGGCGTGCTGCTCGACGGCGCCGGCGCCGGCCGCCGGGCCGGGGAATTCCCGCTGGCGCCGGCCGGTTGACCGTTGCACGGGCCGGGACCGCGACGCACCCGGCCGTTCGGCAGAAATTCCAGATCTTTGGAGAGCACAGTGTCGCTTCCCCCGCTGGTGGAGCCCGCCGACTCGCTGACCGCCGAGGAGGTCAGGCGCTACTCCAGGCACCTGATCATCCCGGACGTCGGGATGACGGGGCAGAAGAGGCTGAAGAACGCCAGGGTCCTGGTCGTGGGGGCGGGCGGGCTCGGGTCGCCCGCGCTGCTGTACCTGGCCGCGGCGGGCGTGGGCACGCTCGGCATCATCGACTTCGACGTGGTGGACGAGTCGAACCTGCAGCGGCAGGTCATCCACGGGCAGTCGGACGTGGGCCGCCCGAAGGCGGAGTCCGCCCGGGACAGCATCGCCGAGATCAACCCGCACGTCACCGTGGTGCTGCACAACGAGCGGCTGGACTCCGGCAACGCGATGCGGATCTTCGCCGGCTACGACCTGATCGTGGACGGCACCGACAACTTCGCCACCCGCTACCTGGTCAACGACGCCTGCGTGCTGCTCGGCAAGCCGTACGTGTGGGGGTCGATCTACCGGTTCGACGGCCAGGCCAGCGTGTTCTGGGCCGACCACGGCCCGTGCTACCGCTGCCTGTACCCGGAGCCGCCGCCGCCGGGGATGGTGCCGTCGTGCGCCGAGGGCGGCGTGCTCGGCGTGCTGTGCGCGTCGATCGGCTCGATCCAGGTGACCGAGGCGATCAAGCTCATCACCGGCACCGGCGAGCCGCTGGCCGGCCGGCTGATGATCTACGACGCGCTGGAGATGACCTACCACACCGTCCGGGTGGCCAAGGACCCGGACTGCGCGATCTGCGGCGCGAACCCGTCGATCACCGGCCTGATCGACTACGAGCAGTTCTGCGGCACGGTGTCGGCGGAGGCCGCCGCGGCGGCCGAGGGCGCCACGATCAGCGCCAAGGACCTCGCGGCGATGCTGGAGGCCGGCGACGACATCTTCCTCGTCGACGTGCGCGAGCCGAACGAGTACGAGATCGTCTCCATCCCCGGCGCCACGCTGATCCCGAAGGGCGAGTTCACCTCCGGCGCGGCGCTGGAGCGGCTGCCGCAGGACAAGCGGATCGTGCTGCACTGCAAGAGCGGCGCGCGCTCGGCCGAGGCGCTGGCGGTGGTCAAGAACGCCGGGTTCTCCGACGCGGTGCACGTCGGCGGCGGCATCCTGGCCTGGATCAGCCAGGTCGACCCCTCGCTGCCGACGTACTGAGCCGATGAAGGGGGACTGGGTCGAGGTCGTCGTCGACTCCGGCGACGGGACCCGGACCTTCGAGGTGGCCGCCACCCGCGCCGGCCGCCGGGTGGAGGTCAGCAACAGGCGCGGCGGCGTCATCGAGGTCAGCGAGGTGACCAGGAGCGGCACCGCGGTCAGGACCGCGCGGTTCATGGCCAGCCGGGTGCTGGCGCTGGTCGAGCACCCCGCGGGCTCGCCCGCCGGCTAGTAGCATGCGCGGGTGGAGCTTCTCCAGCCGGTGATCCGCCGCTACGCCTGGGGCTCAAGGAACGGGATCGCGGCGCTCCAGGGCAGGCCGGTCCCTGCTCCGGGCCCGGAGGCGGAGCTGTGGATGGGCGCGCACCCGTCGGCGCCGTCGGGCGTGCACCGGGACGGGGGGCAGGCCACGCTGGACGCGGTCATCGCGGCCGATCCGCGGCGCGAGCTCGGGGCGGAGTGCGCGGCGAGGTTCGGCGCCAGGCTGCCGTTCCTGCTCAAGGTGCTGTCCGCAGACAAGGCGCTGTCCATCCAGGTGCATCCGTCCCGCGCCCAGGCCGAGGCGGGCTTCCGCGCGGAGAACGAGCGCGGCCTGCCGCCGGGCGACCCGGCGCGCAACTACGTCGACGACTGGCCCAAGCCGGAACTGCTGGTCGCCCTCACCCCGTTCGAGGTGCTCGCCGGGCTGCGCGACCCGGCGGACGCGGCGCGGATCCTGCGCGCGCTGGAGGTCGGCGCGCTGCTGCCGCTGGCGTCGCGGCTGGCGGCCGCCCCCGGCCCCGAGGCGCTGACCGGCGCGCTGGGATCGATCCTGGACTGGCCCGAGGCCCGCCGCGAGCGGCTGGCCGCGGACGTCGCCGCCGCCTGCGCGCGGATCGCCGCCGGGGGCGGGCCGTACGCGGGCGCCTGCGCGGCGGCGGCCCGCACCGCCGCGGACCATCCGGGTGACCTCGGGCTGGCCGCGATGCTGCTGATGCGGCACGCGGTGCTGCGGCCGGGCCAGGCGGTGTACATGCCGGCCGGCGGGCTGCACGCCTACCTGCGCGGCACCGGCGTCGAGGTGCTCGCCAACTCCGACAACGTGGTCCGCGCGGGCCTGACCGGCAAGCACGTCGACGTGCCGGAACTGCTGCGCCTCGTCGACCCGGCCGCCGCCGTGCCGGTGCTGGCGCCGCGCCGGCTCGGCGAGCACGTGGCCGGCTACGACACCCCGGCGCCGGAGTTCCGGCTGTACCTGCTCGACCTCGCCGCGGACGCCGTGCCGCTGCCGGGCGCGGGCCCGCGCATCGTGCTGTGCACCGACGGCGCCGCCGCGCTGCGGGATTCCGCTGGCGGCACGGCCAAGCTGGGCCGCGGCGAGTCGGCGTTCGTGTCCGCCGCCGACGGCCCGGTCACCGCGACCGGCCCGGCCCGCGCCCTCGTCGCCGCCCCCGGGTCATGACCAGGGCCAGCCCGGCCAGGTTCGGCTTCCGCGGCGACCGGGCGGACCGGCCGGCGCGCGAGCTGTCCGGCGGCGCCGGCCTGACCGCCATCGACCCGCTGTGAGCCGGTCGTGTTGGCCGGCGCGCGGCGAGTCGGCTAAACTGCGTGGGCGCAGCGGGCGCACGCCCGGTGGGGTATGGGGTAATTGGCAGCCCGACGGGTTCTGGCCCCGTTAGTCTAGGTTCGAGTCCTGGTACCCCAGCAACGACGCCATGGCCCGTCCGTGGCGTCACCCTCTTTATCCCGAACGGCCGGCAGGTTCCCGGTCCCGTCACGCTGGCGCGGCCCCGGTTGCCCCGGCCCCCGCGGCCCCCGCGGTTGGCCCCGCCGGGCGCGAGGCGGTAGTCTGAACGCCGGTCTCCACTGCCCGGCCCCGTCGTCTAGAGGCCTAGGACGCCGCCCTCTCAAGGCGGTAACGCCGGTTCGAATCCGGTCGGGGCTACATCGCGTTGCCGGGCGGAACGGCCCGCCGCGCGGCGGTCAGTCCCTCGTCACGTCCAGCGCCCGCAGCAGCGCCTTCATCCAGGGCCCGAGGTCGGCCGGGGTTCTCGCGGAGATCAGGTTGCCGTCGACCACGGCCGCCTCGTCCACCCAGTCGGCCCCCGCGTTGACCATGTCGTCGCGGATGGCGGCCACGCTGGTCGCCCGGCGGCCCTTGATGATCTTCGCCGAGATCGGCACCCAGCCCGCATGGCAGATGAACGCGATCGGCTTCCCCGCGGCGTCGAACGCCCGGACGAGTTCCAGCACGGTGTCCGAGCGCCGCAGCTTGTCCGGCGCGTACCCGCCGGGGATGACGAGCGCGTCGAACTCGGCGGCGGTCACCTCGCCGACCGTGGTGTCGACGGGCACCGGCCCGTGGCCCTTCTTGCCGTGCACCGGATGGCGGTCGAGCCCGGCCACGGTCACCGCGATCTGTTCCTCGGCCAGCCGGTACAGCGGGTACAGCAGTTCGGTGTCCTCGAAGTCGTCGGCGGCCAGCAGGAGCACCCTGCGCTGTGCAAGCACCATGCAACCGACCATACCCGCACCCGCGGCGAGCCGGAGCACGCGGCACGTTCGGCGGTGCTGCTGGGGACCTGCCGGCCGGGCCGGTTCGGTCACCCGGCCCCGGCGCGTTACCGGTCAGCTGCCGAGGTAGGCCAGGACGGCCAGCACGCGCCGGTTGTCGTCGTCGGACGGCTGCAGGCCGAGCTTGGTGAAGATCGATGCGGTGTGCTTGGCCACGGCGCGTTCGGTGATCACCAGCCGCTGCCCTATGGCGGCGTTGGACCGGCCCTCGGCCATCAGGGCCAGCACCTCGCGCTCGCGCGGGCTCAGCGCGGCGATGCCGGTGTCGCCGGTGTTGCGGGCGAGCAGTCGCGCGATCACCTCCGGGTCCATCGCGGTGCCTCCGGCGGCGACCCGGCGCACCGCGTCGACGAACTGGGCGCTGTCGAAGACCCGGTCCTTCAGCAGGTAGCCGATGCCGCCACCGCGGTCGGCCAGCAGCTCGCGGGCATACAACTGCTCGACGTACTGGGACAGCACGAGAACCGGCAGCCCGGGCGCCTGCCTGCGCGCGGCAAGCGCCGCGCGCAGGCCCTCGTCGGTGTAGGTGGGCGGCAGCCGGACGTCCACGATCGCCACGTCCGGCCGGTGCTCGGCCACGGCCTCGATCAGCGCCTCGCCGGCCTCCACCGCGGCGACGACCTCGAGGCCGTGCGCCTGCAGCATCCGGGTCAGGCCGTCCCTCAGCAGGAAGAGGTCTTCGCAGATGACAACCTGCACGGGATCTCCATGGTCACCGCGGTGGGGCCGCCGGGCGGGCTGCTGATCGCGACCACCCCGTCGAACGCGGCCAGCCGCCGCTCGATGCCGCGCAGCCCGGTCCCGGAGGCGGGGTCGGCGCCGCCGGGACCGTTGTCGGTCACGCCGATCTTCAGCATCCCGTCCTCGTGCCGCAGGTCGATCCACACCTGCTCGGCCGCGGCGTGCTTGGACGCGTTGGCAAGCAGTTCCGACACCGCGAAGTAGGCGGCCGATTCGATCGGAGCCGCGGGGCGGCCGGACAGGTCGCTGCGCAGGTGCGTGCGGACCGGCGTGTCCAGGGCGAGGGCGCGGATCGCGTCGGCCAGGCCCCGGTCGGCCAGCACCGGCGGGTGGATGCCGCGGACCAGGCTGCGCAGCTCGGCCAGCGCCTTCGCGGAGTTGTCCCTGGCCTCGATCAGCAGCGCGCGGGCGGCCTTCGGGTCGTCGTCGATGAGCTGCCCGGCCGCGTCCAGCGTCATGCCCATCGCGACCAGCCGCGCCTGCGCGCCGTCGTGCAGGTCCCGCTCGATCCTGCGGATCTCCGCCGCCCCGGAATCGATGGTCTCGGCGCGGGTCCGGGCAAGGTGGCTGACCCGGCGGGCAAGCTCCGCGTTCCCGCCCGGCGCCAGCAGCGCCTGCGCCGCGTAGCCGTACCCGCGCAGCAGCACCGGGGCGAGCCAGAGGCCGAACCCGGCGAGCGCGGCGCTGAACACGAACTGCGCCGGCGCCGGGAAGGACGCGGGCAGGCCCGACTGCCCGCCGAGCACCCGCAGCACGGCCAAGGTGCCGAGCGCGGCCATCAGCGCGGGTCCCAGCAGGAGCAGCGGGCCAACGACGAGGTTGACGACCATCCACAGCGCGTCCCGCCAGCTGGCACGGTCGGCCAGCACCCAGCGCAGCCACCAGCCGCGCTCCGGCCGCGGCCGGTACGGGTCGGGGATCGGGACACCGCACCAGCGCCCGATCAGGGTCCGGGTGTTGACGGCGAGAGCGCGCATCCCGACGAGGACCGCGGCCACCAGCAGCGGAACGACGACCACCGCGCCGGCCACCGCCGCGACCAGGGCGGCGAGGCGGTAGGCATGGTGGGAGCCGGCCGCGTAGGCGGCGCCCCCCAGCGGGGCCGCCAGCGTCGCGACCAGCACGGCCAGCAGCAGCAGCCCGGCCGGGATGAAGGCCGCGAGCGCCAGGCCGCGGAGGGAAGCGACCAGGCCGGCCCGCCCACCGCGCCGCAGCGCCGCCCACGGGAACCGCCAGGGCGCCGGGGCGTTGCGTACCTGCTGGCGATCCCGGTCGTCAGCGCCGCCGGTCATCATCGCGCCCACCTCACCTTCCTCCCTTCCTCCCAGTGTGACGGCTGCGGGCGCGAAGCGCAGTAGCGCCAGGCACCCGGCCCGGGTGCACCCAGGTCCACCAGGGAAACGCCGCCCAGCCGTCTATCGGTGCCGCTTTGTCCTGGATCGCGCGCCGCGGGCTGCGCCGCCGGCACAGCCGACCGCCTGGCGCGCATAACCTCGCCGGGGACGGGCAGGAATTCTGTGCACGTTCCTGCTGAGGGGGACCTGATGACCACAGAACCGGAACCGGCGGCAGCGGCGGCCGCGGGCACCCAGCCGGCCGCGGGCACCCAGCCGGCCGCGGGGGCGCCGCCGCCACACCACAGGCTGAAGCGGACCAGGGCAGGGGGGATCTGGGTCGCCGTCGCCTGCTTCGCGGTCATCCTGCTGCTCCTGCTGATCTTCATCCTGCAAAACAGCGCGACGGTGAGCATCTCGTACCTGGGCGCCCACGGCCGCCTGTCGCTCGGCGTGGCCCTCCTGCTCGCGGCGGTCGCGGGCGTGCTCCTCGCCGTGCTCGCCGGCGCGACCCGCATCGCCCAGCTGCGCGCCACCGCCAGGCGGCACCGCCGCGCCGACGCCAGGCGCGTCACTGCCACGCGGGCCCCGGACGTCCCGGCCGGCTGAGCGGACGACCTGGGCGTTGCGCCGGGCCGGCGCCGCGCGTGGCGGCGCGCGTTCGCGAGGATGGGCCTCAAGCCGACCAAGTACCGCTGCGCGGCGGAGGCGCTGCTGCGGCGGCTGCGCACCGAGGGCGGCCTGCCGCGGCTGCATCCGCTGGTCGACGTGTGCAACGCCGTCTCGCTCGCCTTCGCCGTCCCGGTGGCCGTCTTCGACGTGGCCGGCGTCTGCGGCGACCTCGAGGTGCGCTACGCGGCAGGCGACGAGGAGTATCTGACGTTCGCCGGGGAGGTCGAGCATCCCGCCGCCGGCGAGGTGATCTTCGCGGACGCGGCCGGCCGGGCGCACGCCCGGCGGTGGACGAACCGGCAGAGCGGCCTGTCCGCGGTCCGCGACTCTACCTCCGCCGCCCTGATCGTGGCCGAAGCGCTGCACGAGTCCGCGGGCGCCGGCGTGCCCGAGCTCATCGAGGCCCTCGCCGCCGAGATCGCGGCGTTGTGGGCGGTCAAGCCGTCCACCGCGGTGCTGGCCGCGTCCTCGCCCCGCTTCACCGTCCCGCGGTAGTCGGCGCGCGCCAGGCTACCCAGCCGCCCGCCGCGTCGGAGGCGACGATCCGCCAGCCCGCGGGCGCCTTCGGCCAGCTTGCCCGCGCGGGCCGGCCGGCCGGCCACGGCACCTCGACCACGGTCGCGCCCTGGGGCGGCGGCTGGCTTGCCGGGTCGAAGGACTCGGGCTGCGTCCACCAGATCTCGTATTCCTGCGGCAGCGCCAGCTCCCAGCCGATGCCGGTGGAGATGGCGATCCGTTCGCCCGGCGCGAGCCCGCTCGCCGCGACGAACCCGCTGGAGTCCGCCGCCTGGGCCGGGGTGGCGGCCTGGGACACGTGCCCGGCCAGCTGCACGTCCGCGGCCAGGCCGACCGCAGCGGCCGCGGCGATCCCCGCCGCCGCCAGCAGCGCCCCGGCCGGGACCAGCGCCCCGGCCAGGACCCGCGCCCGGGGCGACCGGGCGGCGAGCGCCAGCGCGACCCACGCCGCCAGCAGCCCGAGCGCCGCCGCGGTGGCCAGGGCGACGCCGGCGCGCGTCCAGTCCTGGGTCAGCACGGCGGGCTCGCCGAAGTTGAACGCGGCCCCGAACCCGGCGACCGGCAGCGACGTGCCGGCGTAGACGGCCACGGTCACCGCCGCCACCACCGTCCAGCCGGCGGTGCAGGCCGCGTAGCAGCAGATCCGCCGCCGGCCGTCGCGCAGCAGCACGACCGCGCCGGCCAGGAAGAACACCACGATCATGCCGTCCAGGTACCGCCCGGACGCCCAGGTCTGCGCGGTGTCGTCGGGCAGGGCGGCGGGCGCGGTGCCCGCGATGATCACGGTGACCGCCACCGCCAGCGCGGCCATGATCCGCAGCTCGGTCCGGGTGCCGCGCCGCGCCGCGGCCGCCACCGCCGCGGCGAGGCCGAGCCCGGCGACGCCCCAGCTGTCCAGCGTGAGCCGCCACAGCTGGCCGGCGGCCATCTCCAGCACGTGGACGACGCCGGCCGCGCTGTGCAGCCGGGTCCCCATCTCGCCGGTCAGGCTGCGGGTACCGCCGGAGTACATCACCGCGGTGAGATGGCGGTCCAGCGCCCACCCGGCGCCGGCGGTGGCGAGCAGCGCGACGGCCGCGGCCGCCACCGTGCCGCGCGGCACCAGCCGCCGTGCCAGGACCAGCAGGCCGAACCCCGCGTAGCACGCCACGATCACCAGCCCCCTGGAGTGGACCGCGCAGGCGTACCCGGCCAGCACCGCCGAGCCGACCGCCGCCGCATACCGCCCCCGCGGGGACGCGGCGGTCAGCCAGCCGTGCACCGCCAGCAGCCAGGCCAGGGTGATCACCGGGAAGATCGCGTCCGCCATCGCGTACTGGCTGTAGAACAACCCGGCCGGGAGCAGCGCCGCCGCCATCGCCACGCCGTAGGCGGCCGGGCGGCCCAGCCCGAGCCTGCGGCACGCCGCGTACCCCAGCGGCATGATCACGGCGCTGACCGCCGCGTTGATCATCAGCACGGCGCGGTACGCGATGACCGGGTTGTGCGTGAACCAGAACACCGGGGCGATCAGCAGCGGATAGCCGCCCTGGTACAGCGTCGAGCCGGAGAAGTCGGCGGGCGTGCCGCCGGCCAGCACCCGCGCCGCGATCAGGTACGCGGATTCGTCCGGGTTGGCCAGCGGGACCGCCTGCGCCCGGCTGAGCCACGCCCGCAGCCCGGCCTGGGCCAGCCAGCCGACCGCCACCAGCAGCAGCCACCGCCGCCTGGCCGGCCGCGCCGACGGGGCGGCGGCGCCGTCCGGGGCGCGCCCGGGCGCGGGCAAAACCGTCCGCACCGCGCGCCGTTCCGCCGGCGGGGCCGTCCCCGCCGTGCCCGGCGGCCATTCGGTGACCCGGCCGGACCTCGCCAGCTGGCGTGCCAAGGCAGCGAACCTCCCGACTCGCGACGAACGTGTGCACCCGGCCTTGGCCGGCCCCCGGCGTTGCCGGTGACCAGCATGCCGGTCGAGGCTGGGAGGATCTTTGGCGGATCTTGTGCCCGCCCCGAAAACATCCGCGCAATCCCGCTGCGTCGGCCCGCCCCGGGCGGGGCTGGCCGCCCGCCGCGGCGGCGGCCGGTGTAGCATCGGTCCGGCTGCAACCCCGGGTCCGGCTGCAACCCCGGGTCCGGCTGCAACCCCGGGTCCGGCTGCAACCCCGGGTCCGGCTAACCCCCGAGTCCGGCTGCAACCCCGAGAGGAGTCAGGCGCGCCCGATGCCGCGGACCAGGGACACCCGCATCACCGGCTACGAGCCGCTGCTGTCGCCGGCGGCCCTGCTCCGCGAGCTGCCGCTGAGCGACCCGGCCGCCGCGACGGTGGAGCGCACCCGTGCCGAGATCCGCGCCGTGCTCGACGGGTGCGACGACCGGCTGCTCGTGGTCGCCGGGCCCTGCTCGGTGCACGACCCGGCGGCCGCGCTCGACTACGCGGGCCGCCTGGCCGCGCTGCGCGACGAGCACGCGGGCGACCTGCTGATCGTGATGCGGGTCTACTTCGAGAAGCCGCGGACGGTGACCGGCTGGAAGGGGCTGATCAACGACCCGGACATGGACGGCGGCCACGACGTGCACCGCGGCCTGCGCATCGCGCGGCGGCTGCTGCTCGACATCGTGGCCCGCGGCCTGCCGGTGGGCTGCGAGTGGCTGGACCCGATCACGCCGCAGTACATCGCGGACGCCGTGACCTGGGGCGCGATCGGCGCGCGCACCACCGAGAGCCAGGTGCACCGCCAGCTCGCCTCCGGCCTGTCCATGCCGGTCGGGTTCAAGAACGGCACCGACGGGGACGTCCAGGTCGCGGTGGACGCGTGCCGGGCGGCCGCGTCCGGGCACACGTTTTTCGGCGTCACCGAGCACGGCGCGGCCGCGGTGGTGACCACGGCGGGCAACCCGGACACGCACGTGATCCTGCGCGGCGGCCGCTCCGGCCCGAACTACGAGGCCAGCCACGTCGCCAAGGCGCTGGACCTGGTCGCGGCGGCGGGCCTGCCGCGGCGGCTGATGGTGGACGCGAGCCACGACAACAGCGGCAAGGACCACCGCCGCCAGCCCGCGGTCGCCGCGGCGGTCGCGGACCAGCTCGCGGCCGGGGAGGCGGGCCTGACCGGGGTGATGCTGGAGAGCTTCCTGCGCGAGGGCAGGCAGGACCCCGGCCCCCCGGCGACGCTGAGCTACGGCCGCAGCGTCACCGACGCCTGCATGGACATCGACACCACCGCCGCCGTGCTGGCCGGCCTGGCCGCCGCCGTCCGCGCCCGCCGCCGATCCTGAGATGCCGAACGAGCCGCGGCCGGGCGGACCCCTGGCCGGAATGCCGCGCGGCCCCCGGCCGGGCGGCATCGGCGGGGCCGTCGGCTACCCGGCGGCCGGCAGCCGGGCCAGCGCGGCGTCGAGGCGCTCCTGCGGCAGGTCGAAGTCGGCCATCTCGCCGGACAGGTAGCGCTCGTAGGCGGTCATGTCGAAGTGCCCGTGGCCGCACAGCGCGGTGAGGATCACCTTCGGCTCGCCGGACTCGGCGCAGCGCTGGGCCTCCTCGATGGCGGCGGCCAGCGCGTGCGCCGGCTCGGGCGCGGGCACGATGCCCTCGGTCCGCGCGAACGTCACCGCCGCGGCGAAGGTCTCGCGCTGCGGCTTGGCCACGGCCTCGAACAGGCCCAGCTCGTACATGTGCGACAGCAGCGGCGCCATGCCGTGGTAGCGCAGCCCGCCGGCGTGCACCGGGTCCGGGATGAAGTCGTGGCCCAGCGTGTGCATCTTCAGCAGCGGCGTGAACCCGGCGGTGTCGCCGAAGTCGTACGCGTACCGGCCGCGGGTGAACGACGGGCAGGCCGCGGGCTCGACGGCGCGGATGACCGGGTCGGCCCGGCCGGCCAGCTTCTCCCGCAGGAACGGCAGGAACAGCCCGGCGAAGTTGGAGCCGCCGCCGGTGCAGCCGACGATCAGGTCGGGCAGGGACTCCCCGGCCGCGGCGAACTGCGCCAGCGCCTCCTGGCCGATCACGGTCTGGTGCATCAGCACGTGGTTGAGCACGCTGCCCAGCGCGTACCTGGTGTCGGCGCTGCCCCCGGCCGCCTCGACCGCCTCGCTGATCGCGATGCCGAGGCTGCCCGGCGAGTCGGGGTCGTCGGCGAGCACCTTGGCGCCCGCGGTGGTGGCGCGGGACGGGCTGGGGTGCACGACCGCGCCCCAGGTCTCCATCATCGTGCGGCGGTACGGCTTCTGGTCGTAGGAGGCGCGGACCATCCACACCTCGCACCCGATGCCGAACTGCGAGCAGGCGAACGCCAGCGCGCTGCCCCACTGGCCGGCGCCGGTCTCGGTGGTGAGCCGCTTGGTGCCCTCCGCCGCGTTGTAGTAGGCCTGCGCGACCGCGGTGTTCGGCTTGTGCGACCCGGCCGGGGACACCCCCTCGTACTTGTAGTAGATGCGGGCCGGGGTGCCCAGCGCCCGCTCCAGCCGCCAGGCCCGGTACAGCGGCGTGGGCCGCCACAGCCGGTACACGTCCAGCACCTCGGCGGGGATGTCGACGTAGGACTCGGTGGTCACCTCCTGCCGGATGAGCTCCATCGGGAACAGCGGCGCCAGGTCGTCCGGGCCCACCGGCTGGCCGGTCCCCGGGTGCAGCGGCGGGGGCGGCGGCGACGGCAGGTCGGGGATCACGTTGTACCAGCGGCGCGGGATCTCGGACTCATCCAGCGTGATCTTGGTGCGTTCGGCCACGGCGCCCTCCGTCCCTTGCGATCGACGATCTTCCCCCGAACCTTACGCCCTGCCCGCCCGCGGGGCGACCCCCCGGACCCCCCGCTCCCTGGGCGCTGCCCGCCGCCGCAGATCCCCTGGTCAGCCGACCAGCGTCTTGACCGCGGCGGTCAGGTCGGCCGCCGCCTTCTTCGCGTCGGCGAAGTACATGCTGGTCTTGGGGTTGGTGTACAGCTCGTTGTCGATGCCGGCGTAGCCGTGGCCCATGGACCGCTTGATCACGATGATCGACTTGGCCTGGTCCACGTCCAGGATCGGCATGCCGGAGATCGCGTTGCCGGGCCGGCGGGCGGCCGGGTTGGTCACGTCGTTGGCGCCGATGACCAGCGCGACGTCCGTGCGGGCGAACTCCGGGTTGATCTCGTCCATCTCCTTCAGCTGCGGGTACGGCACGTTCGCCTCGGCCAGCAGCACGTTCATGTGGCCGGGCATCCGGCCCGCCACCGGGTGGATCGCGTAGCTGACCTCGACCCCGTGGTCCTCCAGCACCTTGGCCAGCTCGGCCACGCCGTGCTGGGCCTGCGCGGCGGCCAGCCCGTAGCCGGGCACGATGATCACCTTGGCCGCGTAGGCGAGCTGGATGGCCGCGTCGTCGGCCGCGATCGGGCGGATCTGGGCGTCGCCGCCCGCGGCGAGCGCGGCCGCGCCGTCCCCGGTGCCGAACCCGCCCACGATGATGTTGCCGAGCGACCGGTTCATCGCGTCGGCCATCAGCTTGGTCAGGATGCTGCCGGAGGCGCCCACCAGCGCGCCGGCCACGATCAGCGCCCAGTTCCCGATGACGAACCCGGCCATCGCCACCGCGGTGCCGGTGAACGCGTTCAGCAGCGAGATCACCACCGGCATGTCCGCGCCGCCGATCGGCAGCACCATCATCACCCCGAACCCCAGCGCCGCGAGCACCATCACGAGCATCGCCGGCAGGCTGGCGGTGCCGAACATGAACGCGCCGGAGCCGAGCGCCACGACGGCGAGCACGACGTTGAGCACGCGGCCGCCCTTGACGATGACCGGCTGGCCGGCGATGAGGCCCTGCAGCTTGCCGGCCGCGATGATCGACCCGGAGAACGTCACCGCGCCGATGAGCACGTCGAGCACGGTGAACACCGAGGTGGTGCCGAGGACGGTGCCCCTGGACTCGGCGTCGTAGTAGCCGTAGATCGCCACCAGCGCGGCGGCGCCGCCGCCGAGCGAGTTGAACGCCGACACCAGCTGCGGGATCGCGGTCATCTGCACCGTCCGGGCGGCCCACAGGCCCGCCGCGGAGCCCAGCAGCGCGCCGACGATCAGCACGATCCAGCCGGTCGCGGTGACCGTGCCGTCGTGGGCCATCAGCACCAGCGTGGCGATGCCCGCGATCACCATGCCGGTCAGCGCCACCTGGTTGCCGCGGCGTGCGGTGGCCGGGCTGTTCATCAGGTGCAGGCCGATCACGAACAGCGCCGCCACCAGCACGTAGACGAGCTGGATGTACCCGGTGAACCCGGTCATGACTGGCCTTTGCCGATGCCGATCCTGCCCGCCAGGCCGCGCAGCCCGCGGTGCCCGTCGAGTGATCCCAGCTCCGGCTGCCCCGCGGCCGGCGGCACCGCCTTCCTGCGGAACATCTTCAGCATCCGCCCGGTCACCGCGTACCCGCCGACCACGTTCGCGCCGGCGAAGAACGAGGCGATGAACGCGAGCACGTAGCCGACCGCGTTGTGCGCGGTCACCCCGATCAGCAGCGCGCCGACCAGCACGATGCCGTGGATCGCGTTGGTCGCCGACATCAGCGGCGTGTGCAGCGTGGCCGGCACCTTGCCGATGACCTCGATGCCGACCAGCAGCGCGAGGATGAAGATGGTCAGGTCAGTCAGCAGTGCCGTCGACATCGGAGCCTCCGTCCTGTGCGGCCAGCAGCGCGGCCACGCCGGGGTGCACGACCCGCCCGCCGTGCGTGACCACCACGCCGGCCTGGATCTCGTCGCCGGTGTCGATCGCCAGCGCGCCGTCGGCGGTCAGGTGCAGCAGCAGCGCGGTGATGTTCCGCGAGTAGGCGTTCGACGCCGCCGTCGGCACGGTGGCGGCCAGGTTGTCGGCCCCGATGATGGTCACCCCGTTGCCGGTGACGACCGTCTCGCCGGGCCGCGATCCGGCCACGTTGCCGCCCAGCGGGCTGGCGCCCATGTCCACGATGACCGACCCGGCGGCCATCGCCTTGACCGCGTCCTCGGTGACCAGCAGCGGCGGCCTCCTGCCTGGCACCTGCGCGGTGGTGATCACCACGTCGTTCCTGGCGATCTGCCCGGCCAGCTCCTCCTGCTGCGCCCGCCGCTCCTCGGCGGTCAGCTCGCGGGCGTAACCGCCCTCGCCGGCCGCGCTCACCGCCGAGGCCAGCTCGACGAACGTCGCGCCGAGCGACTCGACCTCGCCCTTCGCGGCGGGCCTGACGTCGTAGCCGCTCACCACCGCGCCGAGCCGCCGCGCGGTGCCGATCGCCTGCAGGCCGGCCACGCCGGCGCCGAGCACCAGCACCCGGGCCGGCCTCGCGGTGCCGGCCGCGGTGATCAGCAGCGGGAAGAACCTGCCGAACGCGGCCGCGGCCACCAGGGCGGCCTTGTAGCCTGCCACGCTCGCCTGGGAGCTGAGCGCGTCCATCGGCTGCGTGCGGGACAGCGTGCGCGGCAGCCCGTCCAGGCTGATCGCGGTCACGCCCCTGGCCGCGAGCGCGGCGGCGAGCCCGGGATCGGTCAGCGGCGCCAGCATGCCGATGACCGCCTGGCCCTCCCGCAGCCTGGCCACCGCGTCGGCCGGCGGCCTGGTCACGGTGAGGATCACGTCGGCGGCGTACACCTCGTCGGCGGCGGCGATCGCCGCGCCCGCGTCGGCGTAGGCGGCGTCGGGCAGCCAGGCGCCGTCCCCGGCGCCGCGCTCGACGAGCACCTCGATTCCGGCGGGACGGAGCCTGGCCACCGCCTCCGGCACCAGCGCCACCCGGCGCTCGCCCGGCGCCCTCTCCTTGACGACGGCTGCCCTCACGCGCGCGACCTCGCATTCTTGCCCGGGCGCTGCCGGCCCTGCCGCAATCCGACCATACCCATCATGGCCCCGTCACGGTAACGGCACCCGTCATGGCCCCATCCCGGTAACGGCCCATCGTCACCGCCCGCCGTGACCAAGGTCACGTCCCGCCGCCGCAGCCAGACGGCCCGGCCCGCCGCGGCCCGGTCACCACTCCGCCCGCAGCAGCTTGCTGATCTTGTCCCCGGCCGCGACCACCGCCGCGGCGTGCAGTCGCCCCGGCGACCTGGTCAGCCGCTCGATCGGGCCGGACACCGAGACCGCGGCGATCACCCGGCCGCCGGGCCCGCGCACCGGGGCGGACACCGACGCGACGCCGGGCTCGCGCTCGGCGGCGGTGGCGGCCCAGCCGCGCCTGCGCACCTGGGCGAGCGTGGCGGCGGTGAACTTGGCCCCGCGCAGCCCGCGATGCATCCGGGCGCCGTCCTCCCAGGCCAGCAGCACCTGGGCGGCCGAGCCCGCGGTCATCGGCAGCGCCGCGCCGACCGGGACGGTGTCCCGCAGCCCGCTGGCCCGCTCCGCCGCCGCCGCGCACACCCGGGTGTCGCCGTGCGGCCGGTACAGCTGGGCGCTCTCCCCGGTGAAGTCCCTGAGCTGGGCCAGGACCGGCGCCGCGACGGCGAGCAGCCGGTCCTCGCCGGACGCCGCGGCAAGCTCGCCGATCCGCGGCCCGAGCACGAACCTGCCGCGCGCGTCCCGCGCCAGCATCCGGTGCGCCTCCAGCGCGACCGCGATCCGGTGCGCGGTCGGCCGGGCCAGGCCGGTCGCCTTGACCAGCTGCGCGAGCGAGGCCGGCCCGCTTTCCAGCGCCGACAGCACGGAAACGGCCTTGTCCAGCACGCCGACCCCGCTAGAGTTGTTCATGTCGTGAATACTGCCGTCTCGGAATGCGAGACGCAAGCGGGAAGGGAGAGGGCGCGATGGGCCGCACGCTCGCCGAGAAGATCTGGGACGCCCACGTGGTGCGCAGCGCGGAAGGCGAGCCCGACCTGCTCTACATCGACCTGCACCTGGTGCACGAGGTCACCAGCCCGCAGGCCTTCGACGGGCTGCGCGCGGCCGGCCGCACGGTGCGGCGGCCCGACCTGACGATCGCCACCGAGGACCACAACGTGCCGACCACCGGGATCACCGGCCCGGGCGTCCCGACGAGCGGCCCGGCCAGCCCGGTGACCGACCCGGTCTCGCGCACCCAGATCGAGACGCTGCGGAAGAACTGCGCACAGTTCGGCATCCGGCTGCACCCGATGGGCGACGCGGCCCAGGGCATCGTGCACGTGATCGGCCCGCAGCTCGGGCTCACCCAGCCGGGCATGACGATCGTGTGCGGCGACTCGCACACCTCCACCCACGGCGCGCTCGGCGCGCTGGCGTTCGGCATCGGCACCAGCGAGGTCGAGCACGTGCTCGCCACGCAGACGCTGCCGCAGCGGCGGCCGAAGACGATGGCGATCACGGTGAACGGCGCGCTGCCGGACGGGGTGACCCCGAAGGACCTGATCCTGGCGATCATCGCCACGATCGGCACCGGCGGCGGCCAGGGCCACGTGCTCGAGTACCGCGGCCCCGCGGTCCGCGCGCTGTCCATGGAGGGCCGCCTGACCATCTGCAACATGTCCATCGAGGCCGGCGCGAGAGCCGGCCTGGTGGCCCCGGACGAGGTGACGTTCGGCTATCTGGAGGGCAGGCCGCACGCGCCGTCGGGCGCGGCCTGGGAGACGGCGCTGGATCACTGGCGCTCGCTGCCCAGCGACCCGGACGCGGTCTTCGACCGGGAGGTGACGCTGGACGCCGGGTCGCTGGCCCCGTACGTGACCTGGGGCACCAACCCGGCGCAGGCGACGGCGCTGGGGGAGCGCGTTCCGGACCCGTCCTCGTTCGCCGACCCGGCGGAGCGCGCGGCCGCGGAGCGCGCGCTGGCCTACATGGACCTGACCCCGGGCACCCCGCTGCGCGACATCGCCGTGGACACGGTCTTCGTCGGCTCGTGCACCAACGGCAGGATCGAGGACCTGCGCGCCGCCGCCGCGGTGCTGCGCGGGCGGCGGGTCGCCCCGTCGGTCCGGATGCTGGTCGTGCCCGGGTCCATGCAGGTGCGGGCACAGGCCGAGGCCGAGGGCCTGGATGCGGTCTTCACCGCGGCCGGCGCGCAGTGGCGGTCGGCGGGCTGCTCGATGTGCCTGGGCATGAACCCGGACAAGCTGCGGCCCGGCGAGCGCAGCGCGTCCACGTCCAACCGCAACTTCGAGGGCCGCCAGGGCAAGGGCGGGCGCACCCACCTGGTCTCGCCCGCGGTCGCCGCCGCCACCGCGGTGACCGGCCGCCTCACCGCCCCGGCCGACCTGTAAGGAGGGACCACGCATGGAACCGTTCACCGCTCACACCGGCCGCGCGGTGCCGCTGCGGCGCAGCAACGTGGACACCGACCAGATCATCCCGGCGGAGTACCTCAAGCGGGTGAGCCGGGCGGGGTTCGGCGACGGCCTGTTCGCCGCCTGGCGGGAGGACCCGGCGTTCGTGCTCAACCAGCCCTGCTACGCCGGCGCGACGATCCTGGTCGCGGGCACCGACTTCGGCATCGGGTCCTCGCGCGAGCACGCGGTCTGGGCGCTGACCGACTACGGGTTCCGCGTGGTGATCGCGCCCAGGTTCGGCGACATCTTCCGCGGCAACGCGACCAAGTCCGGCCTGCTGCCGGTGGTGCTGCCCGAGGCCACGGTCGGCGCGCTGCAGGACGCCGTGCAGGACGACCCGGGCATCGAGGTCACCGTCGACCTGGCGGCCCGCGCGGTGCTCGCCGCCGCGGCAGGGATCGAGGCCCCGTTCGAGATCGACGACTACACCCGCTGGCGGCTGATGGAGGGCCTGGACGACATCGGCCTGACGCTGCGGCACGCCGACGACATCACCGCCTTCGAGCGCTCCCGCCCCTCCTGGCTGCCCGTCACCAGCTGAACCCCCGTCGCCGGCCGGACCCCCGTCGCCGGCCGGACCCCCGTCGCCGGCCGGACCCCCGTCGCCACCCGGACCCCCGTCGCCACCCGGACCCCAGCCCGCGGCCCCCGCCGTGCCGGCGGCCCCGGCCGCCGCCCGCCGGGCGCGACGATGTGCCATCGATGTGCCTATAGCCACCACGATGGCACATCGTCGCGGCAGGGCACCGCCGGCCGTCACGGCGCCGCCCACGCGGCCATACGCTTCGTGTCCGCCGGGCGGCTTTTGAGCACTTTGCGTATAGTGGCGGCATGCCCGGGCGCGCGATTGTGGCCGACACGCCGGCCAATCTGGCCGTGGTCATTGTGCAACGGCGCCCGATCGCCTACTTTCGGGCAGGTCAGAGGTCGCGATCCCGAAAGGAGCCCACGCGACCTCCCGAGGGGGAAGCGCAGGAGTGAACAATGAACAAGCGTGATCTGATCGACGCGATCTCGGGTCGGCTGGGGGACAAGAAATCCGCCACCGAAGCCGTGAACGCGGTGCTCGAAACCATCCAGTCGACCGTCGCGAGCGGCGACAAGGTGGCGATCACCGGGTTCGGCGTCTTCGAGAAGGCCGAACGCCCCGCCCGCACCGCCCGCAACCCTGCCACCGGGCAGCCCATCCAGGTCCCGGCGTCCTCGGTGCCCAAGTTCCGCCCGGGCGCCGACTTCAAGGCGATGGTCAACACCAAGAAGAAGGCCGGCAAGAAGTAGCCCGGTCCGGCCGGACGGGCGGCCTCCGCGCGATCACCGGACCGTCCGCGGGGTGCCGCCCGCCTCCGTCGGCAGGCCCGCCCGCCGCGGCTGGCCGGGGCCGGGGCGCTTGCGCAGCGCCGTGGTGATGATCCGGTCGATCAGCGCGGGCAGCGGCAGGCCGCTGGCCGCCCACATCAGCGGGAACCCGGAGGCGGGCGTCATCCCCGGCATCGTGTTGATCTCGTTGAACACGACCGTGCCCGCCGGGGTGTAGAAGAAGTCCACCCGGGCGAGCCCCTCGCAGGAGATGGCGTCGAAGGCCGCGCAGGCCAGCCGCCTGACCTCGGCTGCGGCCTCCGCGGGTATCGGCGCCGGGATCCGCATCGTGGTGCCCGGCGCCAGGTACTTCGCCTCGAAGTCGTAGAACGCCGACCGCTCGTCGATCACCACCTGGCCGGGCACGCTGGCCTCGGGCGGCCCGCCGTCGAGGCCCTCGAGCACCGCGCACTCGACCTCCATCCCGCCCACCGCCGCCTCGACGAGAACCTTGTCGTCGTGCACCCGGGCGGCCTCGATGGCATCGTCGAGCCCGGCCGGGCCGGTCACCCGCGAGATCCCGATGCTCGAGCCGCCGCGGGCTGGCTTGACGAACACCGGCCAGCCCAGCTCGGCGATCTCGTCGAGCACCCGCTTGCGTTCCGGGACGCTGCGCCAGTCGCGGTCACGCACCACCACGTGCCGCCCGACCGGCAGCCCGCGCGCGGCCATGATCAGCTTCATGTACTCCTTGTCCATGCCGGCCGCGCTGGCGAACACGCCCGCGCCCACGTACCTCGCGCCGGCCATCTCCAGCAGCCCCTGCAAGGTGCCGTCCTCGCCGTAGGTGCCGTGCAGCAAAGGCAGCACCACGTCCACCTCGCCGAGGTCGCGCGGCACCTGGCCCGGCGTGCTCACCTGCAGCGTGCCGCCCGGGCCGGTCCGCGGCACGACCTCGGCGCCGGGCGTGGCGACCGACTCCACGGTGGGCAGCGAGCCGGCTGCCCCTCCGGGCCCGGCTGCCCCTCCGGGCCCGGCTGACCCGCCGGGCCTGCCGGACAGGGCGAGCCGTGCCGGGTCGCCGGAGGTGAGCACCCACCGCCCGTCGGTGGCGATGCCGATCGGCAGCACGTCGTAGCGGTCGGTGTCGATGGCCGACAGCACGAGCCCGGCGCTCGCGCACGACACGGCGTGCTCCGCGCTGCGCCCGCCGAACACCACGGCGACCCGGATCTTGCGCCGGTCGGGCACGCATCCTCCCCGGTCTCGGTCTGCTCAGTGATTCAGTGACTCCAGGGCCACGTACGCGTCCGATATCAGGTCCTCGGCGTCCTCGAGCCCGATGGTGAAGCGTACCGCCCCGGGGTCGATGCCGGCCGCCGCCAGCGCCCGGTCGTCGAGCTGGCGGTGGCTGGTGGAGGCGACGTGGCTGGCAGCCGTGTGCGTGCCGCCCGCCGACGTCGCCACCTGGGCCAGCCGCAGCCGGTCCGCGAACGCCATGCCCGCCTCCCGCCCGCCGTGCGGGGTCACGGTGACGACCGCGCCGAACCGCACGCCCTCCGGGCCCGCGTCGAACATGCGGCGGGCCAGCGCATGCCCCGGGTGCCCGGGCAGCCCCGGGTAGTCGATGCGCAGCACGGCCGGGTGCCGCGACAGCGCGGCGGCGAACACCGACGCGGTCGCGCACGCCCGCCGCACCCGCAGCGGCAGCGTCTCAAGGCCGCGCCGGAGCAGGAACGCCTCGTCGGCGGACATGCTGCCGCCGGTGTCCACCCGGACGCTGCGGATGCCGCTGATCAGCTCGATGCGCCCGGTGACCACGCCGCCGGTCGCGTCGGAATGCCCGCCGATGTAGGAGGTCGCCGAGTGGATGACGAGGTCCGCGCCGTGCTCCAGCGGGCGGCAGATCACCGGGGGGGCCAGCGTCGAGTCGACGACCAGCAGCGCCCCGCTGGAGTGCGCGATGTCGGCCAGGCCGCGCAGGTCGGCGACCGCCGTGGTCGGGTTCGTGATCGTCTCCGCGTACACGATCCGCGTCGCCGGGCGCATGGCCGCCCTGACCTGGCCGAGGTCGGTGATGTCGACGAAGTCGGTGTCCACGCCGAACCGGGACGCCACGTTCCGCAGGAACCCGTAGGTCCCGCCGCAGACGGCGGCGGGCGCGACCACGTGCGCCCCGGCCCTGGCGAAGGTCCAGAACACCCCGCTGACCGCGGCCATGCCGGACGCGAACGCCTGCGCCGCGGGCCACCGCGGCAGGTTCATCCCCTCCAGCGCCGCCACCGCGCGCGCGAACGCGTCGACCGTGGGGTTGTCGATCCGGCTGTAGGAGTAGCCGGGCACCTCGTCCCCCAGCACAGCCCGGTACTCCTCGGTCGAGGAGAACGCGAAGGCGGCGGTCCGGTACACCGGCGTGCCGAGCGGGCGCTGCGCGGGCGCCGGCGGGGCCGGCAGGTGCACCGCGCGCGTGTTCTCGCCGGCCTGCCTGCGCGCTATGTCCACCAGGTCATTACCACCGATCCACCGCTACCGGGACTGCGGGCCGCACCACGTCGCCGTGGCTGAAACGTGACGCTAGCATCGCGACATGGCCGAGGATGCCCGTATTCGCTGGTCGGTGCTGCTGCCGGTCAAGGTGCTCGCGCACGCCAAGTCCAGGCTGGCGGCGCTCGCCGGGCCGCGCCGCGGCGAGTTGGCGCTCGCGCTGGCCTGCGACACCGCGGCGGCGGTGCTCGGCTGCGATGCGGCCGCCCGGGTCATCGCCGTCACCGACGACGCTGCGGCCGGCGGCGCGCTGGCGGCGCTCGGCGTCCTGGTGCTGGCCGACGAGCCCGGTGACGGCCTGAACGCCGCGCTGCGGCACGGCGCCGCGCACGCCGCGGCGCGCTGGCCGGGATCCGGCACCGCGGCGCTGTCCGCCGACCTGCCCGCGCTGCGGCCAGCGGAGATCGGACGCGCGCTGCGCGCGGCCGCGGCGTGGCCGTCGGCGTTCGTGCCCGACGCCGCCGGGGGCGGCACCACGCTGTACACCGCCGCGCCCGGGGTCGCGTTCCGGCCCGCGTTCGGCCCCGGGTCGCGAGCCAGGCACGCTGCCGGCGGCGCGGCAGAACTGGCGCTCGCCGACGTGCCCGGGCTGCGCACCGACGTGGACACGCCCGACGACCTGCGCCGCGCGACGGCGCTCGGCCTGGGGCCGCGCACCGCGCCGATCGCCGCCGAGCTGCTCAGATGTGCACCACGGGGCAGGTGAGCGTCCTGGTGATCCCGGGAACGGACTGGATGTGGGTGGCCACCAGCCGGCCGAGATCGTCGACGTTGTCCGCCTGGGCGCGCACGATCACGTCGTAGGGGCCGGTGACGTCCTCCGCCTGGATGACTCCGGTGATCTTGCTGATATGCGAGGCCACGTCGGCGGCCTTGCCGACTTCGGTCTGGACGAGGATGTAAGCCTCCACCATGAGTCCTCCCAGGGCATGACGGGACGAGCGGCCCTTACCGAGGTCACGCTACCGTAGAGGTTCAGACCTCTAACAGAGCCCGAGGGAGACGCCATCGCCGAACATGATCCGGGGACGCTGGGCGCGCTCGGCGAGTTCGGCCTGATCGCGGCGCTGTCGCGGTGGCTGCCGGCCGGCCCGCGGACGCTGGTCGGCATCGGCGACGACGCGGCGGTGCTGCAGGCACCGGACGGCCGGGTGGTGGCGACCACCGACTTCCTGCTCGAGGGGCGGCACTTCCGCAGGGACTGGTCGGCCGCGGGCGACGTCGGCTGCAAGGCCGCGGCCAGGAGCCTGGCCGACATCGCCGCGATGGGAGCGTCGCCGCTGGCGCTGCTGGTCGCGCTGGCCGCGCCGCCGGACCTGCCGGTCGACTGGGCGCGGGAGCTTGCCGGCGGGCTGGCCGCCGAGTGCGCCAGGGCCGGCGCGAGCGTGGCCGGCGGCGACACCGCCCGCGCGCCGCAGGTGCTGCTGGCGGTGACCGGCCTCGGCGACCTGGCCGGGCGCGCCCCGGTGCTGCGGTCCGGCGCCGCCCCCGGCGACGCGGTCGCGGTGGCCGGCGTCCTCGGCCACGCCGCCGCCGGGCTGGCGCTGCTATCCGCGGGGCTGCGCGAGCAGCCGCTGGCCGCCGCGCACCTGCGGCCGCGGCCGCCGTATGACGCCGGCCCGGAGGCGGCCGCCCTCGGCGCCACCGCCATGATCGACGTCAGCGACGGGCTGCTCGCCGACCTCGGGCACGTCGCGGACGCCAGCGGCGTGCTCATCGACCTGGACTCCCGGCCGCTGCGCCCGGCTGATGACCTGCTCGCCGCGGCGCGCGCCGTGCGGGCCGCCGGAATTGAGGGCCGAACGCCCGGTGGTGCTCCGCCCCGGCCCGGCCGATCGGATGCGGAGGTGGCGCTGCAGTGGGCGCTGTCGGGCGGCGAGGATCACGCGCTGGCGGCCACGTTCCCGCCCGGCGCGCGGCTGCCGCCGCGGTGGACGGTGATCGGCCGGGTGCGCCAGGGGCACGGGGTCACCGTCGACGGCCGGCCGTGGCCGGGTCCGGCCGGCTGGGACCACTTCGCGGCGTAGACCCCGGGTGCCGCCCCGGTGCCGCCCCCGCCCCGGGGCGCGGCCGCCGGCCGCAGCCTTACCGCCTTACCGGCTGACCTTGCCCGCCTTGATGCACGAGGTGCACACGTGCAGCCGCCTGGGCGTGCCGTTCACCACGGCGTGCACGGTCTGGATGTTGGGGTTCCAGCGGCGGCGGGTGCGGCGGTGCGAGTGCGAGACGTTGTTGCCGAAGCCCGGCCCCTTGCCGCATACGTCGCAGACGGAAGGCACGGTTCGCTCCATCGATTCCGGTTACGGGTCACGCCGCCTGGCAGGATCTGGCAGCCGTCGCAGCTTACCCGATCCCGCCGCCCGGCGCGAATGTCGGCCCGCGCTCGTAAGCTGCACCCGTGACCACCCTCGGCGACCCGCTGATCAAGGCGCTCGGCGCCAGGACGGGCAAGGCGCTGCAGAACGTGTTCGGCATGCGGACGGTCGGCGACCTGCTGCGGCACTACCCGCGCCGCTACTACACCCGCGGCGAGCTCACCGACCTGTCCTCGCTGCGCGAGGGCGACCACGTCACCGTGCTGGCCCGGGTCGATCACGTGGGCTTCTACGCCATGCCCCGCCAGGGACCGCGCACGCGTGCCGAGGTCACCGTCACCGACGACCGCGCCAAGCTGATGCTGACGTTCTTCCTGAAGTCCCCCAAGTCCGGCTATGCCATCCGCCGGCTGGTCCCCGGCATGGTCGGCATGTTCGCCGGCACCGTGTCCAGCTTCCGCGGGCGGCTGCAGCTGGTCCACCCCGAGTACGAGATGCTGCCCGGCGCCCCGCCGAACGCCGACCTGACCGGTGAGCTCGCCGCCGAGTTCGCCGCCGAGATGATCCCCGTCTACCCGGCCAGCGCCAGGCTGAGTTCCTGGTCGATCGCCCGGGCGGTGCAGACCGTGCTCGGCACCCTGGACGCCGGGGAGGACCCGCTGCCCGCCGAGGTCCGGGAACGGTACCGGCTGGCCGGCCGGGCCGAGGCGATCCGCGCCATCCACCGGCCGCTGGACGCCGCCGACCTGGCCCGGGCCAGGCAGCGGCTGAAGTGGGACGAGGCGTTCGCCCTGCAGGCGGCGCTGGCGCAGCGGCGGCTGGCGGCCGCGGCCATGCCGGCCATGCCGCGCCCGCCGGTCCCGGACGGCCTGGCCGCCGCCTTCGACGCGCGGCTGCCGTTCACGCTCACCGCGGGCCAGGTCAGCGTCGGCGAGACGATCGCCGCGGAGCTGGCCTGCGCCTACCCGATGCACCGGCTGCTGCAGGGGGAGGTCGGCTCCGGCAAGACGGTGATCGCGGTCCGCGCGATGCTCCAGGTCGTCGACGCGGGCGGGCAGGCCGCCCTGCTCGCGCCGACCGAGGTGCTGGCGCAGCAGCACCACCGGTCCATCACCGCCCTGCTCGGCCCGCTGGCCGGCCGGGGCCAGCTCGGCGCCGCCGAGAACGCCACCGGCGTCGCCCTGGTCACCGGGTCGCTCGGCGCGGCCGCCAGGCGGTCGGCGCAGGCCGACGTCTTCACCGGCGACGCGGGCATCGTCATCGGCACGCACGCCCTGCTGGAGCAGCAGGTCCAGTTCGCCGACCTCGGCTTGGTGGTGATCGACGAGCAGCACAGGTTCGGCGTGGAGCAGCGGGACGCGCTGCGCGCCAAGGCCGCGGGCAACCGGCCGCACGTGCTGGTGATGACGGCCACGCCGATCCCGAGGACGGTCGCCATGACCGTCTACGGCGACCTGGAGGTCTCCACGCTCTCCGAGCTGCCGGCCGGGCGCCAGCCCGTCGCGAGCCACGTGGTCCCGGCGGCGGACAAGCCGAGGTACCTGGAGCGCGCCTGGGAGCGGGTCAGGGAGGAGGTCGGCCGCGGCCGGCAGGCGTATGTGGTGTGCCCGCGCATCGGCGGCGACGCGGGCGAGGACGACGTGGACGGCTGGGACCGTTGGGACGGCTGGGACGGCGACCTGGGCCCGCCCGCCGGGGACGGCCCCGGCGGCATTCCCCGCGGCCGGGACGGCCTGCGCCGCCAGGCGCTGGCCGTGCTCGACGTGGCCGCGGCGCTGCGGGCCGGCCCGCTGGCCGGGCTGCGCATCGGCATCCTGCACGGACGGCTGCACCCGGAGGAGAAGGACCAGGTGATGCGCGAGTTCGCCGCCGGCCGCCTCGACGTGCTGGTCGCGACCAGCGTGATCGAGGTCGGCGTCGACGTGCCGAACGCCACGGTGATGGTCATCATGGACGCCGAGCGGTTCGGCGTCTCCCAGCTGCACCAGCTGCGCGGCCGGGTCGGCCGCGGCAGCGCGGCCGGGCTGTGCCTGCTGGTGACCGAGGCGCCGCCCGGCAGCCCGTCACGGCGGCGCCTGGACGCGGTGGCCGCCACCGCCGACGGGTTCGCGCTGTCCCGGCTGGACCTCCAGCAGCGCCGCGAGGGCGACGTGCTCGGCGCGGCGCAGGCCGGCCGCCGGTCCAGCCTGAAGCTGCTGCGGCTGCTCGAGGACGAGGAGCTGATCGGGCAGGCCAGGGCGGAGGCCACCGCGGTGGTGGCCGCCGACCCGGACCTCGCCGCCCACCCCGCGCTGGCCGGCGCGATCGACGAGCTGCTCGGCCCCCAGGCCGACTACCTCGACAAGGCGTGACGCGAGCCGCCGCCTCAGCCGGGGTCCCGGCCGGGGCGGGCCAGCCCGGCCTTGTAGGCGAACACGACGAGCTGGGCGCGGTCGCGGGCGCCCAGCTTCATCATCGCCCGGGTGGCGTGGGTCTTGGCCGTGGACCGCACGTACAGCTTGCCGGCGATCTCCTCGTTGGACAGCCCGGCGGCCACCAGGCTGACCACCTCCCGCTCCCTCGGGGTCAGCTCGTCCAGGCCCGCGACGGGCCGGAGGTCGCGGGTGCGGGCGGCGAACTCGGCGATCAGCCGCCGCGTCACGCTCGGCGACAGCAGCGCCTCTCCGCCGGCGACGACCCGGATCGCGCGCAGCAGTTCGGCCGCGTCGGTGTCCTTGACCAGGAAGCCGGCGGCGCCGGCGCGGATCGCCTCGAACACGTACTCGTCGAGCTCGAAGGTGGTCAGGATGATCACGTGCACCGCGGCGAGATCGGGGTTGGCGGCGATCCGCCGGGCGGCCTCGATGCCGTCAAGGCCCGGCATCCTGATGTCCATCAGGAGCACGTCCGGCCTGGTGCGGGCCGCCATCCCGACCGCCTCCAGGCCGTCGGCCGCCTCGCCGACCACCTCGATGTCGTCCTCGGCGGCCAGCAGCGCGGCGAACCCGGACCGCACCAGCTCCTGGTCGTCGGCGAGCGCGACCCGGATCACGGCTCACTCCTGCCGACGGGCAGCCGCGCGGTGACCCGGAACCCGCCGCCGGTCCGCGGGCCCGCCCGCAGCCAGCCGCCGAGCGCGCGCGCCCGCTCGGTCATCCCGGCGATCCCGCTGCCGGTGCCGGCGGGGCCTGTTCACCTCGGCCCGCCCCTACCTGCCCTACACGGCGGCCACCGGGCTGGCCGGTGCGCCGCTCGGCGGCGGGGCGTTCGGCCCGGCACACGGGGTGGCCGGGGCCGGCCCGCTGCCGTTCGCGGCCGCCGCGGCGCTGCTGGCCGCGGTCGCGGCGATGCTGTGCGCCGCCGCGGGGCGCACCACCGTCAGGCGGGACGTGCTGTGAGGCCGGTTCCGGCCGGCCGACGCTTGCTGCCGGTCCTCATCCGTCACCCGCGCACCAGGAGCCCGGCCCCCGCGGCACGGTCCCCGTGATCGCCCCGTGCCGGGTCATTATCGGTAGCGGTTTGGTGCTTCTGTCAGCCTTAGGCGGCCGAATTCGGCCGCCTTTTCGATACAGAAGCACCAAACCCCTACAGATAAATCGTCGCTTCGCCGCGGCCAGGCGCAACTGCCGGTACCAAGAATGCTGGAGTTACCAGGGAGATAATTGAGAACCGTTAACGGCGGCCCGGGCCGCCCGGGCGGCCCGCGGTGCCCTCGCTGCCCACGACTCCCGGCTGCCGCCGACCGGCCAGGGCCGCCGGCAGGGGCTCCGGGAGCCGGCCGTGCCCCGACCGAGGCACACTGACGGGGTGGCACGCGTGATCGCCGGGCGGGCGCGCGGGCGGCGGCTGGCGGTCCCCAAGGCGCGGGATATCCGCCCGACGAGCGACCGCGCCAGGGAGGGGCTGTTCGCCACCGTCTCCTCGATCGCGGGATCCCTGGCGGGCGCGCGGGTGCTCGACCTGTACGCGGGATCCGGCGCGGTCGGCCTCGAGGCCCTGTCCCGCGGCGCCGCGCACGTGCTGCTGGTGGAGTCGGACGCGCGCGCCGTGCGGGTGATCCGGGAGAACATCGCGGCGGTGGGCCTGCCGGGCGCCGCCGTGATCGCCGGCCGGGTGGAGCGGGTGCTCGCCCGCGGCCCGGACCGCCCGGCCGGGCCGCAGGACGCGGACATCGGCGGGTATGACGTCGTGTTCGCGGACCCGCCGTACGCGCTGGCGGACGAGGCGGTGTCCAGGATGCTGTCGCTGCTGGCCGGGGGGGACGACCCGCCGGCGCCCTCGCGCGAGGGCACGGCCGCCCGCCGATGGCTGGCGCCGGGGGCGCTGGTGGCCGTGGAGCGTTCCTCCCGGTCCGGGCCGGTGCGCTGGCCGGACGGCTTCGCGCCGGACCGGGCGCGCAGCTACGGGGAGGCGACGTTCTGGTACGGTCGGGCTCCAGGGGGCTCCGGGAGCCGGCGCGAGGACCGGCCCGGATCCGCCTGACGACCCGCCGAGGGAGTGGAGATCGCGTGCATCGCGCCGTCTGTCCCGGTTCCTTCGATCCCGTCACCAACGGCCACCTTGACATCATCGGCCGCGCCGCCGGGCTGTACGACGAGGTGATCGCCGCGGTGCTGATCAACGTGACCAAGCAGAGCCTGTTCACGGTGGACGAGCGCGTCGAGATGCTGACCGAGGTCACCCGCGGCTACGGCAACGTGCGGGTGGAGCGGTTCCACGGCCTTCTCGTCGACTTCTGCGCCGCGAACGGCATCACCGCCGTGGTCAAGGGGCTGCGGGCCGTCAGCGACTTCGAGTACGAGATGCAGATGGCGCAGATGAACTACCGGATGGCGAAGGTCGAGACGCTGTTCATGACCACCAACCCGCTGTACTCCTTCCTCAGGTCGAGCCTGGTCAAGGAGATCGCCAGGTACGGCGGGGACGTCAGCGGCCTGGTTCCCGACACGGTGCTGGCCCGCCTGCGCGAGCGCCTCGCCGGGGAATGACCGCCGGCGGCCGGCGGCCCCCTCGGCAGGCCCGCTGGCCCGCTGACCCAGTCAAGTTGGGAATATCATCCGCCGCCGGTACGCTAAACGGTCGGTTCCGGTTAGCAAGACACACGAGTACACTGCCATGCCCAACGCACGCACCAGCGCTTCCCGGGGCGCGCTCGTCTTCGACATGCGCACCCTCGGCCGCCAGGCCGGCTCCGCGCGGACCCAGACGCTGACCGTTCCGGCCCCCGAGGACCTGCGGCTCGAGCTCGCCGCCGTGCCCGCCGGCGCGGCCGTGCGGCTCGACGTCAGGTTCGAGGCGGTGACCGAGGGGGTGCTCGTCACCGGCTCGGCCACCGCGCCGCTGACCGGCGAGTGCGCGCGGTGCCTGGCGCCGGTGGCGGCCACCGTCACCGCCGGCTTCCGGGAGCTGTACCTGTACCAGCGCGGCGGCCGCGACGAGGGCGCCGAGCGGGACGACGGCGAGGACCGGTACCTCGACGGCGACCTGCTCGACCTGGAGCAGGCGCTGCGGGACGCGGTGGTGCTGGCGCTGCCGATGTCGCCGCTGTGCCGGGCGGACTGCCCGGGGCTGTGCGTGGAGTGCGGGGTGCCGCTCGCCGAGGCGGGGCCCGGCCACGGTCACCACGGCCGGCCGGACCCGCGGTGGGCCGTGCTTGGGCAGTTTGACACGCAACGGCGCGCAGGCGCCACCGACCGACAGGAGGGCTGACGTGGCGGTTCCCAAGCGGAGGATGTCCCGCAGCAACACCCGATCACGGCGCTCGAACTGGAAGGCCACCGCGCCCGCGCTGGTGAGCTGCCCGCAGTGCCACTCACCCAAGCTGCCGCATGCGGCCTGCCCGACGTGCGGCACCTACCGCCGCCGCCAGGTGATCGAGCCGTCCTGAGCGGCGGAGCCGATCCCGGCAGCCGGCGGGCGCGGCGCGCGCCGGGTTAAGCCCCGCGGTGGGCCGGGCATTATCAGCGAGTGCCTGCGAGGAGGACGCGTTGGGCGTTGTCAGCCGGTCGTGGGACGGCGGAGTGAACGCCGGTAAGGATCCCGCCGAGCTCGCCCGCGTCCTCGGCGTGCCCGTCACCGCCAGGTCGCTGGAGCGCGCGCTGACCCATCGCTCCTACGCCTACGAGCACGACAACCCGCCCACCAACGAGCGGCTGGAGTTCCTCGGCGACTCCGTCCTCGGGCTCGTGGTGACCGACACGCTGTACCGCGGCTACCCGAACCTGCCGGAGGGGATGCTCGCCAAGCTCCGCGCCGCGGTGGTGCAGATGGCCGCGCTGGCCGAGGTGGCACGCGAGCTGAACCTGGGCGACTACATCCGGCTCGGCCGGGGCGAGCAGGTGACCGGCGGCAGGAACAAGCCGTCGATCCTGGCCGACACGCTCGAGGCGGTGATCGGCGCGGTGTACATGGACTGCGGCCTCGACCAGGCAAGCGCGCTGGTGCACCGCCTGTTCGACCCGGTGATCGCCAGGTCCGCCCGGCTGGGCGCCGGGCTGGACTGGAAGACGTCGCTGCAGGAGCTGACCGCGGGCGAGCTGCTCGGCGTCCCCGACTACCAGGTCGAGGAGAGCGGGCCCGACCACCAGAAATCGTTCCGTGCCGTGGTCCGCGTCGGCGGGCGGGTGCTGGGCTCCGGCGCGGGCAGCACCAAGAAGGCGGCGGAGCAGCAGGCCGCCGAGGCGGCCTGGAACGCGATCACCGCGGAAACCCGCCGGGCCGAGCCGGAGCAGGACGCGACCGCCGGCGGTCGGCAACCGGAACGGTAGCCGGTGCCGGAGCTTCCCGAGGTCGAGACCGTCCGCCGCGGCCTGGAGCTGCACGTCGCGGGCCGCGCCATCGAGGCCGTCCAGGTGCTGCACCCGCGCGCCGTGCGCCGGGATCCGGCGGGCCCGGCGGGGTTTGCCGCCGCGCTGGCCGGCCGCAGGCTCGGCGCCCCCAGGCGCAGGGGCAAGTACCTGTGGCTGCCGGTCGGCGAGGACGCCCTGCTCGCGCACCTCGGCATGAGCGGCCAGCTGACCTGCGGCGACCCGGACAGGCCGATCTCGCCGCACGTCAGGATCCGGTTTGCCTTCGCCGACCGGGGCCCCGACCTGCGCTTCACCGACCAGCGGACGTTCGGGCACATGTGGCTGGTGCCGGACGGCGCCGAGCTGCCCGCGCCGATCGCGCACATCGCGCCCGACCCGCTGGAGCGCGCCTTCGATCCCGGCGGCCTGGCCAGGCGGCTGCGCGGCCGCCGCAGCGAGGTCAAGCGCGCGCTGCTGGACCAGTCGCTGGTCAGCGGCATCGGGAACATCTACGCCGACGAGGCGCTGTGGCGTGCCCGGCTGCACTGGGCCAGGCCCGCCGACGGCCTGGGCGCGGCGGAGGTCAGCCGGCTGCTCGCCGCGGTCCGCGAGGTCCTCGCCGCCGCGCTGGCCGCCGGCGGCACCACGTTCGACAGCCTGTACGTCAACGTCAACGGGGAAAGCGGGTACTTCGAGCGGTCGCTGGCCGTCTACGGCCGTGCGGGCCGCCCCTGCCGCAGGTGCGGCACGCCGATCAGGCGGGACCCCTTCATGAACCGGTCCGCCTATAGCTGTCCCCGCTGCCAGCCCGCGCCGGCGTCATCTCTGAGTAAAATAAAGAATACGGAAGGTAGCCGGAAGGGCCCGGCGGCTGGCGCGCGCCGCGCGCGGCGGCGCGGTTCCGCGGCGGCCGAAATGCCCGTTCCGGGTGATAAAGGAAATACCGGGCGGGCGGCGCGGCCGTTCACTTGACCGCGAAACGCCTGGGTGCGACACTAGAGATCGTTGATTGCGCGCGCGAGTATGCGCGTGTCCAGTAATGTGCCCACTCTGGTCACTCAGCGTGGAGGACCTTTAACAATGGCGAAGGCTCTACTCGGCCACGTCGGCGGTCCCGATCCCCGCATGATTTCCGAGATGCGCCGCCTCCAGCAGCGAGTACGGGACCTGGAAGCCGAGCTTGTGCGGCTCCAGGAGGAGAACGAAGCTCTTGCGGTTGAGGCAGCTCACGAGGACGTGCTGGTCCGAGACCGCGAGCCCGCGCTCACCTGACGAGCGTCGGGGACGAGGCAACCGACCGACAACGAATCAGCCCAGGGGCGCCCAGGCGGCGCCCCTCTTCGTTGCCGCCAGCGCCCGGGCCCGGCGGCCCCGCCGCCGCGGCACGCGGGCGGCCCGCGGTTCCCGGCCTCGCGCGCCCCGGGGCGGTAGGGTGCGGGGGGACGGCGAGAGCGGAAGGGAGGCGGCGCGTGTACCTGAAGAGCCTCACCCTGCGCGGCTTCAAGTCGTTCGCCTCCGCCACCACGCTGCGCTTCGAGCCGGGCATCACCTGCGTCGTGGGCCCGAACGGCGCCGGCAAGTCCAACATCGTCGACGCGCTGTCCTGGGTGATGGGCGAGCAGGGGGCGAAGTCGCTGCGCGGCGGCAAGATGGAGGACGTCGTCTTCGCCGGCACCACGTCGCGCCCGCCGCTCGGCCGGGCCGAGGTCACGCTCACCATCGACAACAGCGACGGCGCCCTGCCGATCGAGTACGCCGAGGTCACGATCAGCCGGCTGATGTTCCGGTCCGGGCAGAGCGAGTACGCGATCAACGGCGATCACTGCCGCCTGCTGGACGTGCAGGAACTGCTGTCCGACTCGGGGCTGGGCCGCGAGATGCACGTGATCGTCGGGCAGGGCCAGCTCGACGAGATCCTGCACGCGGGCCCGGAGGCCAGGCGCGCGCTGATCGAGGAAGCCGCCGGCGTGCTCAAGCACCGCAAGCGCAAGGAGAAGGCGCTGCGCAAGCTGGAGGCCATGCAGGCCAACCTGACCCGCCTGGTCGACCTCACTGCCGAGCTGAGCCGCAGGCTCAAGCCGCTCGGCCGGCAGGCCGAGGCGGCACGGAAGGCGGCCGCGATCCAGGCCGAGCTGCGGGACGCCAGGCTGAGGCTGCTCGCCGACGACTACGTGACGCTGGCCGCCGACCTGCGCCGCGACGAGGCGGACGAGGCGGCCGTGCTCGCCAGGCGCGCCGCGCTGGAGCGCGAACTGGCCGCCGCCCGCCGCCGCGAGGCCGAGCTGGACGCCGCGGCGCAGCGGGCCGCGGCCGGCCTGGCCGCCGCGGCGGAGACCTGGTTCGCGCTCAGCTCGCTGGCCGAGCGGCTGCGCGGCACCCACCGCCTGGCCGCGCAGCGGCACAGCCTGCTGACCGAGGACAGGGAGCCGGAACGCCCCGGGCGCGACCCGGACGAGCTCGACCGCCAGGCCGCCGAACTGCGCGCGGAACAGCGGGCGCTGACCGCGCGGCTGGAGGCGGGCCGCGAGGCGCTGGCCGCCGCGGCCGCCGCCCGGGCCGCGGCCGAGGCGGAGCTGGAGGCGGCCGAACGCCGGGCGGCCGAGGGCGCCCGCGCCGCCGCCGCCCGGGCCGAGCGGCTGGCCGGGCTCCGCGAGCGCCTGGGCGCCGCGGAGAGCCGGCACGCCGCCGCGCGGGAGGAGCTGGACCGGCTGGCCGCCGCCGCCGGGCAGGCCGCCCGCCGGGCCGAGGCCGCCCAGGCCGAGCACGACGAGGCACTGCGCACCGCGGGCGAGGCAGGCGCCGACCGCGGCGGGCTGGCCGCCGCACACCGGCAGGCCGCCGCGCGTCTGGATGAATGTGCCGAACGGACGGCTGCGCTGCGGGCCGCCGAACGCGATGCGGCCAACGAGGTGGCGGCGCTGGCGGCGCGGGCCGACGCGCTGGCCGAGGCGGCGCGGCGCGGCGCGGACGGGTCCGCGGCGCTGCTGGCCGACCCGGCGCGCTTCGACGGCGTGCTCGGCTCGTTCGCCGACCGGCTGCGGGTCGCCGACGGCTACCGGGCCGCGATCGCCGCGGCGCTCGGCGCCGCCGCCGACGCGGTGGCGGTGGCCAGCGTGGACGCCGCGGCCGCCGTGCTGGCCGCGCTGCGCGGCCAGGACGCGGGCGGCGCCAGCCTGGTGATCGCGGCCGCCGCGCCGGCCGCCGCGCCGCCGCCTCCCGCCGGCCTGCTGCGCGCCGCCGACCTGGTCACCGCCCCGCCGCAGCTGGCCGGGACGGTGTCGGAGCTGCTGCGCGGCGTGGTGGTGACCGATGACCTGGACCAGGCACGCCGGGTCGTTCGGGATAACCCGGGGATCACGGCGGTCACCCGCGCCGGCGACGTGCTCGGGCCGGTGTGCGCCCGCGGCGGCGGCGTGCGGCGGCAGACCCGGCTGGAGCTGCGGGCGGCCGCGGACGAGGCGGCCGCCGCGCTGGCCGCGGCGCGGCGCGGGCACGAGGCGGCCGCCCGGCGGCTTGCCGCGGCCGCCGAGGCCGAGGCGGCGGCGCGGCGGTCGGTGGCCGACGCGCTGGCGCGGCAGCGCGCCGCGGACGCGGCGGCGGCCGAGGTCTCCGGGCGGATCGGCAGGCTGGCCGGGGCCGCGCGGGCCGCGCGCGAGGAGGCCGGCCGGCTCGACGCGGCCATCGAGGCGGCCCGCGCGGCGGCGGAGCGGGACCGGCTCCGGCGCGACCGGCTGCGACAGCAGCTGGCGGAGGCCGAGGCGGAGGCCGCCGCGGCGGCCGCGCCCGCCGCGGCGGCCGCGCCGGCCGAGGCGCCGGGCCCGGGACGGGAGGACCTGGCGCGGCGCTGCGCCGCGGCGCGCGAGGCGGAGATCGAGGCCAGGCTGGAGGTGCGCACCGCCGAGGAGCGGCTGGCCGCCATCGGCGGCCGCGCGGACGCGCTGGCCGCGGCCGCCGCCGAACAGCGGCAGGCCCGGGCGCACGCGCAACGGCGGCGCGCCCGGCGCGCGGCCCAAGCCGCGGTGGCCGCCGCGGTCGCGCTCGGCGCCCGGTACGCGGCCGAGGCGGCGGAGCGCTCGGTGGCGCTGGCCGCCTCGGCGCGGGCCGAGGCGGAGGCGGCCAGCGCGGGCGGCGCGAGCGAGCTGAAGGCCGTCCGGGCGCGGGTGCGCGAGCTGGCCGCGGACCTGGACACGGCGGTGAACACCGCGCACGGCACCGAGATCGCCCGCGCCGAGCACCGGCTGCGGCTGCAGCAGCTCGGGGAGCAGGCGCTGGCCGAGTTCGGCATCGAGCCGGACGCGCTGGTGGCGGAGTACGGGCCCGACGTGCCGGTGCCGGCGGCCGGCGACGAGGACGCGCCGCCCTCGGCGTATGACCGGGAGGCCACCGAGCGCCGGGCCGCCGACGCGCAGCGCCGGCTGGACCGGCTCGGCAAGGTCAACCCGCTGGCGCTGGAGGAGTACGCCGCGCTGTCCGAGCGGCACGCGTTCCTCGCCGCCCAGCTCGACGACCTGCGCAAGACCCGGCGGGACCTGCTCACCGTGGTCAAGGAGGTCGACGACCGGGTGCAGGAGGTGTTCGCGTCCGCCTACGCCGACACGGCGCGGCAGTTCGAGCGGCTTTTCGCCCGGCTGTTCCCCGGCGGGCAGGGCAGCCTGGTGCTGACCGAGCCGGACGACATGCTCGCCACCGGCATCGAGATCGAGGCCAGGCCGCCGGGCAAGAAGGTCAAGCGGCTGTCGCTGCTGTCCGGCGGGGAACGGTCGCTGACCGCGATCGCGTACCTGTTCGCGATCTTCATGGCCAGGCCGTCGCCGTTCTACGTGCTGGACGAGGTCGAGGCGGCCCTCGACGACACGAACATGCGGCGGCTGCTCGGCATCCTCGACGAGCTGCGGGAAAGCTCGCAGCTGATCGTGGTCACCCACCAGCGCCGCACGATGGAGGCCGCCGACGCCCTCTACGGCATCACCATGCGCGGCGACGGCGTCTCCGCCGTCATCAGCCAGCCCCTGGCCGCCCGCCAGCCCGCCTGACCCCGGCGCGGCCGCCGCGGGCGGCCGCGGGCGGCTACCGGTTGTGGCCCTTCGCCCGGGACCGGATGGCACGGAAGGGCCGGCCGGCGCCGCCCGCGGCCGCCCGGCGCTCCGGCCGGGCCAGCCCGAGCGCGGCCATGCGCCGGGAGTGCGCGTCGGTGATCTTGGCGAACATCCTGCCGATCTTGCCGGGCTGCGACGGGTCACCGCCGCCGAGCAGGCGCGCCAGCGGCTCACGCTCCGCGGCGATCCGCTGGACCTGGCCGAGCGCCTCGCCGACCAGGCGCCGCGCCCACAGCGTCAGCCTCCCGGCCACCGGCGGGTCGGCCACGATCGCCTCGCGCACCCTGGGGATCACGAAATCGGAGTGGTCGGTATCCGCCAGCACCTCGTTGATGAGGGCCTGCGTCTGCGGGTCGACGAGGTCCGCGATCGTGCGGTAGAAGTCAGCCGAGAAACCGTCGCCGACGTAGGCCTTGACCAGCCCCTCCAGCCAGTCGGCGGGACGGGTGCTGGCGTGGAACGCGTCGATCGCCTGCACGAACGGCTGCATGGCGGCGTTCGGGTCGGCGTGCAGTTCCTCCAGCCGCCCCACCAGCCGCCGGAAGTGGCCGTACTGGGCGACGGCCATGCCGGCCAGCGCGACCCTGTCCGCCAGGCACGCGGCGACGGCCGCGTCGGCGGACAGCCGGAAGAAGCCGCTCAGCGCCGCATAGGCCAGCATGCCGAGCAGGTCGACCACGCCGTCGGCCTGCCCGCTGGCCTGCTCCAGTCCGGTTTCGGTCATCGGGGGCCCGGAGCGTGAGCATCCGCACCGGTCCGGTTGCCCTGCCCTCCTTCGGTCACGACACCCGCTGGTCGCCTGGCAATCATGTGTTCGAGTGTAGGTCGTAACCCGTCACGGCGCCATGATCGGCCGTAGTATTCATCAGGCGTGCCCGACCCCCGCCGGATCGAAGGAGACCGATGGCACAGCGCCGCCCCGCCACCCTGGATGGTTCCCGGCTGTTCTGGCTGCTGCTGAAGTTCGTGCTGCTTGGCCCGGCGCTGCGGCTGCTGTTCCGGCCCAGGGTCGCCGGCCTGGAGCACATCCCCCGCTCCGGCGGCGCGATCGTGGCGGCCAACCACGTGTCGTTCCTCGATCCGCTGCTGCTGCCGCTGGTCGTCCCCCGCCGCCGGGTCATGTTCCTGACCAAGACCAAGTACCTCGACAAGCCGGCGCTGCGCTGGTTCCTGGCCGGCGCCGGCGTCATACCGGTGGCCACCGACGATCCGGATGCGGCCAGGGGCGCGGTGTCGGCGGCGGTCGAGGCGGTGCGGTCCGGTCGGCTGGTCGGGATCTTCCCCGAGGGGACCCGGTCGCCGGACGGCCGGCTGCACCGGGGGAGGACCGGCGTGGGCAGGATGGCGCTGGCGTCGGGCGCCCCGGTGATCCCGGCCGGCATCATCGGCACCGACCTCGCCCTGCCGCGCGGGGCCAGGCTGCCGCGGCCGCGCCCGGTCCGCATCGTCTTCGGGCCGCCGATCAGGTTCCCCGTGCCCGGCGACGAGGCGGGCATGCGGTCGCTGAGCCGCGCGGCCACCGACGAGGTGATGGCGGCGATCCGCGCGCTGTCCGGGCAGCAGCCCGCCGAGGTCGACCCGGCGACCTGAGCGCCGGCCGCCGCGGGCCGGCCGCCGCGGGCCGGCCGCCGCGGGTCCGTCGCCGCCGCGGGCCGCCGCGGGTCGGCGTCACCGCTCGCCCGGCTTGATCCAGCCGAAGGCGCGCTCGACCGCCCGGTGCCAGTTCTCGTACTCGGCCTCGCGGCGCTCGGCATCCATGGTCGGCAGCCACTGCGCCGCCCGGTGCCAGTTGCGGCGCAGCACCTCCAGGTCGGGCCAGTAGCCGACGGCCAGCCCGGCGGCGTACGCGGCTCCGAGCGAGACGGTCTCGATGGCCATCGGCCGCATGACCGGAATGTTGAGGACGTCGGCGATGAACTGCATCAGCAGGTTGTCGGCGGTCATGCCGCCGTCCACCTTGAGCGCCTTCAGCGCGAGCCCGGAGTCGGCGTTCATCGCGTCCACGACCTCCCGGGTCTGCCAGCCGGTCGCCTCCAGCACCGCGCGAGCCATGTGACCCTTGGTGACATACGAGGTCAGGCCCACGATGACGCCACGGGCCTCGCTGCGCCAGTGCGGCGCGAACAGGCCGGAGAACGCCGGGACGATGTAGCAGCCGCCGTTGTCGTCGACCGAGCGCGCCAGCGTCTCGATCTCGGCCGCCGTGCTGATCAGCCCGAGCCCGTCGCGGAACCACTGCACGAGCGCGCCGGTGATGGCGATCGACCCCTCCAGCGCGTACACGGCGGGCTCGGTGCCGACCTTGTAGCCGACGGTGGTGAGCAGGCCGTGCGTCGAGCGGATCAGCTCGTGGCCGGTGTTCAGCAGCAGGAAGCTGCCGGTGCCGTACGTGCACTTGGCCTCCCCCCGGTCGAAGCAGGTCTGCCCGAACAGCGCGGCCTGCTGGTCGCCCAGCGCGGCCGAGATGCGCACGCCGGGCAGGACCCGCCGGGCAAGGCCGTAGATCTCGGCCGCCGGGCGGATCTCCGGGAGCATCCGGCGCGGCACGCCGAAGATCGCCAGCAGCTCGTCGTGCCAGTTCAGGGTGGTGAGGTCCATCAGCAGGGTACGGCTGGCGTTGGTGACGTCGGTGACGTGCATGCCGCCGTCGGGCCCGCCGGTGAGGTTCCAGATCAGCCAGCTGTCGATGGTCCCGAACAGCACGTCGCCGCGCTCGGCGCGCTCGCGCAGGCCCGGGGTGTGGTCGAGCAGCCAGCGCACCTTCGGGGCGGAGAAGTACGTCGCCGGCGGCAGCCCGCAGCGGTCCCGCACGATCTGTGCCTCGGCGCTGCGGGACAGCTCGTCCACCAGGGCGTCGGTGCGAGTGTCCTGCCACACGACGGCCCGGCCGACCGGCCGTCCGGTGCGGCGGTCCCACAGCACGGTGGTCTCCCGCTGGTTGGCGATGCCGAGCGCGACGACCTGGCCGGGGGTGGCTCCGGCCTGGGCGAGGGCCTCGGGCGCGATGCGCTCGAGGTTGCGCCAGATCTCGACCGGGTCGTGCTCGACCCAGCCCGGCCGCGGGAAATGCTGCTTGTGCTCACGCTGCGTGACCGCGACCAGCCGTCCGCCGTGGTCGAACAGGATGCACCGGGTCGAGCTGGTGCCCTGGTCCACCGCCATCACGTAGCGCTCCACCACCGTGTTCCCACCTCCATCTGCGGAAGGCGAACCTCACCAGCGGGAGACCCCGAGGTCGCGAGAGACCGCGCGCGCCGCGTCGCGCACGTAGGTCGCGAGCGCCGGCTTCGGCTGCCCCTTGCCGTTGCAGATCCGCTCGACGGCCCCCGATATCCCGATCGCGCCGACCACGAGCCCGCCGTGACCGCGGATCGGCACCGCCACGCCCGCCTCGCCGACCGTCATTTCCTCGACCTCCCAGGCCCAGCCGGCCTCACGCACCTCGGCCAGCGCGCGGGCGAGCGCCCTGGCCGACGTGATCGTCCGCCGGGTGTACGGCTGCAGTCGGCCGTGGCCGAGCGCGGCCGCGGCGTTCGCGTCGTAGGCCAGCAGCACCTTGCCGAGCGCGCTGGCGTGCAGCGGCAGCAGCGCGCCGACGTCGAGCGTCTGCAGCGTGTCATCGGGCCGGAAGACATGGTGCACGACGAGCACCCTGCCCTCGAGCAAGGTGCCGAGCCGCACCGCCTCGCCGCTGCGCGCCGCGAGCGCGTCCGCCCAGTTGATCGCGCGCGATCGCAGCTCGTTGACGTCGAGGTAGCTGGTGCCCAGATGCAGCAGCCGTGCCCCGAGCTGGTACTTGCCGGTGGCGCCATCCTGCTCGACGAAGCCGACGCCCTGGAGCGTCCGCAGGATTCCGTGCGCGGTGCCGCGGGCCAGGCCGAGCGAATCAGCGATCTCGCTGACCCCAAGCCGCCTCGACCCGTCGGCCAGCAGCCGGAGGATCGCGGCCGCGCGCTCGATGGACTGAATCGGGCCGGGCATGCGTGGAACCCTACCGCCGTCGGCACGGGCCCGACAATGCCGGCACCTTTGGCTTCATGCCGACCGTCGCGGACGCCGTGCCGCCCGGCGGCACGGCGATTGTCCAGCCCCGGCGCGCCGCGGCGCGATTCGGCAATGTCGGCACCTGTTTGTTGACGCCGCTTGCCCGGCGGCTTAGCGTCCTAGGAGTCGCGACTCGGGCCACACGCCCTCCGTGTGACCAGCCATGTGCGGAGTCCGAACCCGGCCGGGAATTGGCCAACGAGGGAGCCATGATGGACGTTCAAGTCTTCCGGGCCTGGATAACGTCCGCCGCCGAGGTCATCGAGGCCAACCGGGATCACCTGACCCAGCTGGACGCGGCGATCGGCGACGCCGACCACGGCGTCAACCTCGCCCGCGGCTTCGCCGCGGTGCTCGGCGCCCTCGGCGCCGGCGACCACGGTGCGGCGGCGCGCATGACGCCGGGAAAGATCCTGACGCTGACCGGCAGCACCCTCATCTCCAACGTCGGCGGCGCCGCCGGGCCGCTGTACGGCACGGCCTTCCGCCAGGCCGGAAAGGCGCTGGGAAGCGCCGCCGACGTGGACCTGCCCGCGCTGTCGGCCGCGCTGCAGGCGGCGCTCGCGGGCGTGCAGCGGCTCGGCGCCGCCCGCGAGGGCGACAAGACCATGGTCGACGCGCTGGTGCCGGCCACCCGGGCGCTGAGCAAGGCGATCGCGGAGGGGGCCTCCCCCGACGAGGCCCTGTCCGCCCTGGCGGAGGCCGCCGCGGCCGGCGCGGTCGCCACCACCCCCATGCGGGCGTGGAAGGGCCGCGCCAGCTACCTGGGTCCGCGCAGCGTCGGCCATGAGGACCCGGGCGCGGTCTCGACCGCGCTCATCCTCGGCGCGCTGCGGGACGCCGCGCGGGCCGGTCGGGATGGCGCGGCGCGGGCCGGTCGGGATGGCGCGGCGCGGGCCGGTCGGGATGGCGCGGCGCGGGCCCGGGATGACCGCGCCCAGCCGCGGCCGCGGGTGGTGATGGTGCCCGGGCAGCGCGGCCCGGTGCCGGTCAGCTCAGCGCGGACAGCGCCAGGCCGCCGCGCCCGGCGCCCAGGTCCCGCGACACCGCCCTGGCCGCCTCGGTGACCGCGCGCACCAGGTCGTCCCTGGAGCCGGGGGCGAGCAGCCGGCCGGCCGCGCCCACCACCGCGATCGCGCCGACCACCACGCCGCCGCGTGACGTGATCGGCGCCGCGATGCCGGCGTCGCCCACCGTCGCCTCCTGGTCCTCGATCGCGTAGCCGCGCTGGCGCACCTTCGCCAGCGCCCTGCTCAGCGCGGCCCTGGTGGTCTTGGTGCGCCCGGTCAGCGGGGCCAGGTCGGCGGCCAGCGCCCGGGCGCGCTGCGCCTCGGGCAGGAACGCCACGATCGCGTGGCCGAGCGCGCAGGCGTGCCACGGGATCGCCGCGCCCACCTCGAGGATCTGCACGGTGTTGTCCGGCCGGAACTCGTGGTGCAGCACGATGACCCGGGACCCGGACAGGGTGGCGACCCAGACCGCCTCGCCGGCCCGCTGGGACAGCGACTCCGCCCACCGCAGCGACCTCGCCCGCAGCTCGGATCCGTCCAGGTAGGCGTTGCCGAGCTGCAGCACGCCCGGCCCCAGGCTGTACTTGCCGGTGTCGGGATCCTGGCTGACCAGCTCGTAGGCCTCGAGCGTGCGCAGCAGCCCGTGCACCGTGGGCTTGGCCAGCCCGACCCGTTCGGCGATCTCGGTCACGCCCAGCCGCGGCGTCCCCGAGCCGAGCACGACGAGGATATGGGCCGCGCGCTGCACCGACTGGATCATGACGTTCCTTCAACGTCGTCGAACATCTTTCAGATTATGTCACGAGCGCCGCGGCGGCGTTGCCCGCTGCTGGTCGGGCGGCCGAGAAAGTCAGGCCCCGCCCCTTGACGCAGCCACGTCCCCGGTTTATGTTGCGTGAAACACTGTTCAGCAATATCGAACGAAGAACAGGGTCCGTCTCGCCGGAGGAGGTGAGAGGTCCCGGCCGCCTGGCCGGCCGAGGGCGAACAGCCGGTGTTCAACGAGGCGGCGCAGCTACCAGGAGGCCCGCGGCGGGCGGTCGCGGGAGCCGGCGGCGGGAGCGCCCGGGACCGGCAGCCCGCACCGGAAAGGGCGGGGTGCCAATGACCTTATGCGCGGCCTTTGCTCTTGCACAAGGAATAAGGGATGACCCGGCTAATGGCCATGCCTGCGTCGTTGTCGTGCGCGCAGGCCATTCACAGTCGCATGCGGAGGTAGGGTCAGGAGGGTAGTCGTGGCAGAGATAACGCCTTTGCGCGGGGAGGGCCGCACCGTCGGCCGGATCTCCGGCCTGTGGGGCGAGTGCATGGCGGAGTTCCTCGGAACGTTCGTCCTCATCATGTTCGGCGACGGCGTGGTGGGCATGGCCGTGGCGGCGTTGCCCGGGTCCGGGAGGACCGCCAGCCCCACCACGATCTTCAACGCGGCCGGCGACTGGCTGCTGATCACCTGGGGATGGGCCATGGCCGTCGCCATGGGCGTCTGGGTGGCCGGCGGCGTCTCGGGCGCGCACATCAACCCGGCGGTCACGCTGGCGCTGGCGGTCCGGCGCAAGTTCCCGTGGCGCAGCGTCGTTCCCTACTGGGTCGCCCAGGTGGCGGGCGCCTTCGCGGCCGCGGCGCTCGTCTACGCCGTCTACAACAGCGCGATCAACGCATTCAACCTCGCCGCGCACACCCCGAAGAGCTCGGGGAGCGCGCTGGCCACCTACTCGATCTTCGCCACGTTCCCGGCCAGTTACTTCCACGGGACAGTGGTCGGGCCCTTCGTCGACCAGGTGGTCGGCACGGCATTGCTGCTGCTGCTCGTCGTGGCGATCACCGATGCGAGGAACCTGCTTCCCGGGTCCAACATGTCACCGCTGATCATCGGCTTCGCCGTGGCAGCGATCGGCATGTCCTTCGGCGCCAACGCCGGCTACGCCATCAACCCGGCCCGCGACTTCGGGCCTCGCCTGCTCGCCTTCTTCGCGGGGTGGGGAAAGGTGGCCCTTCCCGGGAGCTACAACGTGGCGGGCTTCCACTTCAGCTACTACTTCTGGATACCGATCGTCGGCCCGCTCGTCGGCGGCATCATCGGCGTGCTCATCTATGACTTCTTCATCGGCGACGTCCTGCACGCGCGGCTGAAGAGGCAGAAGGAAGGCATTCCGGAGGAAGTCCCGGTCGGCCGGGCGGGCCCGGAGCACCCCACCGGCGAGACCGTCTGACCGGCGTCCGGAGACGGGCCACCGCGGCGGTGCCGCGCGCCTGCCCGGTGGCCCGTCCTGCCGGCCGGAACGGCCGGAAGCCGACGCCAAGCCGAAGCTAACGCCAAGCCCAGGAGGGGTCCGAGGATGAAGAAGCTGATCAACGATCCGGCCGACGTGGTCAAGGAGGCGCTGCAGGGCGTCGCCGCCGCGCACGCCGACCGGGTGCGGGTGATGACCGATCCGAACGTGATCGTACGAGCGGACGCGCCGGTTGCGGGCAAGGTCGGCCTGGTGTCCGGAGGGGGCTCGGGGCACGAGCCGATGCACGGCGGCTTCGTCGGCATGGGCATGCTGGATGCCGCCTGCCCCGGGGAGGTGTTCACCTCGCCGACCCCGGACCAGATGCTGGCCGCCACCAAGGCGGTCAACGGCGGCGCCGGCGTGCTGCACATCGTCAAGAACTACACCGGCGACGTGCTGAACTTCGAGATGGCGGCGGACCTGGCCAGGGAGGAGAAGATCGAGGTCGAGGCGGTGGTGATCGACGACGACGTGGCCGTCCAGGACAGCCTGTACACCGCGGGCCGCCGCGGCGTCGGGACGACCGTGCTCGCCGAGAAGATCTGCGGCGCCGCCGCCGAGCAGCGCAGGCCGCTGGCCGAGGTGGCGGAGCTGTGCCGCAAGGTGAACGCCAACGGGCGCAGCATGGGCATGGCGCTCACCTCGTGCACCGTGCCGGCGGCCGGCAAGCCGACCTTCGAGCTCGGGGCGACCGAGATGGAGATCGGCATCGGCATCCACGGCGAGCCGGGCCGCGAGCGCAGGACGGCCGCGCCCGCCAGGGACGTGGTCGAGATGCTGGCGGCGCCGATCGTGGAGGACCTGCCGTTCCGGCCCGGCGACCGGGTGCTGGCCTTCGTGAACAGCATGGGCGGGACGCCGCTGATCGAGCTGTACGTGGTCTACAACGAGCTGCACCGGTTCCTGGCCGGCCACCGGATCGAGATCGGCCGCAACCTCATCGGTCCCTACATCACGTCGCTGGAGATGCAGGGCTGCTCGATCACGCTGCTGAAACTGGACGACGAGCTGACCGAGCTGTGGGACGCGCCGGTCAACACCCCCGGCCTGCGGTGGGGTGCGTAGGTGCCGGTCTCCTACCTCCAGGTCTGCGGCTGGATCCAGGCGTTCGCCGCGGCGGTGGCGGAGAACAAGGAGTACCTGACGGAGCTGGACTCCGCCATCGGCGACGCGGATCACGGCATCAACATGGACCGCGGCATGCAGGCCGTGCTGCAGAAAATGGACGCCGGTGCGGCGGGCGACATCGGCGCCCTGCTGAAAACCGTCGGCATGACCCTGGTCTCGACGGTCGGCGGCGCGGGCGGGCCGCTGTACGGAACCCTGTTCCTGCAGATGGGCGCGGCGGCGGCCGGCAAGCCGGAGCTGTCCGGCGACGAGTGGGCCGCCGCGCTGGCCGCCGGGGTGGCCGGCGTGCAGCGGCGCGGCAGGGCGGAGCCCGGCGACAAGACGATGATCGATGCCCTGGTGCCGGCGGTGGAGGCAGTCAAGTCCGCGCTCGCCGACGGCTGCAGGCTGGACGAGGCGCTGCGCCGGTCGGCGCAGGCCGCGGCCGACGGCATGACCGCGACCATCCCGCTGGTGGCGCGGAAGGGCAGGGCCAGCTACCTGGGCGAGCGTAGCGCGAATCATCAAGACCCCGGGGCGACGTCATCCTGGCTGCTGCTGCGGACGGCGGCGGAGACGCTCGCGGCCGAGGGCGGATAGCACCACGGAACGTGACAAGAGGAGAGAACAGATGGCCGACTACGCAGGTGCGCTCGACCAGGGCACCACCTCGACCCGCTTCATGATCTTCGACCACCGGGGCCAGGTCGTGGCGATCGATCAGAAGGAGCACGAGCAGATCTTCCCGAGGCCGGGCTGGGTGGAACACGACGCCAACGAGATCTGGCAGCGCTCCCAGGAGGTCATTGCGGGGGCGCTGGGCAAGGCCGGGCTTTCCGCGACGGACCTCGCCGCGGTCGGGATCACCAACCAGCGGGAGACCACTGTCGTGTGGGACAGGTCGACGGGCCGGCCGGTGCACAACGCGATCGTCTGGCAGGACACCAGAACCGACCGCATCTGCAACGACCTGGCGGCGGACGGCGGCCAGGACCGGTTCCGTGCCACGACCGGCCTGCCGATCGCCACCTACTTCTCCGGGCCGAAGATCAAGTGGCTGCTGGACAACGTGGACGGCGCGCGCGAGCGCGCCGAGGCCGGCGACCTCGTCTTCGGCAACATCGACACCTGGTGCATCTGGAACCTGACCGGCGGCCCGAACGGCGGGGTCCACGTCACCGACGTGACCAACGCCAGCCGGACGATGCTGATGGACCTGCAGACCCTGCAATGGGACGACCAGATCCTGTCCACCCTGGGCATCCCCAGGAGCATGCTCCCGGAGATCCGGCCCTCCAGCCAGGCCTACGGCACCGCGACCGGCGTGCTGGCCGGCATCCCGGTGGCCGGCGACCTGGGCGACCAGCAGGCCGCCCTGTTCGGCCAGACGTGCTTCTCGGTCGGCGAGGCCAAGAACACCTACGGCACCGGCAACTTCCTGCTGCTGAACACGGGAACCAAGGCCGTGCCGTCGAAGAGCGGCCTGATCACCGGGCTCGGCTACAAGATCGGGGACCAGCCGGCCGTCTACATGCTCGAGGGCTCGATCGCCATCACCGGGGCCCTGGTCCAGTGGCTGCGCGACAACCTGAAGATGATCGGAGCCTCCGCGGAGGTGGAGACGCTGGCCAGGACCGTCGAGGACAACGGCGGCGTGTACTTCGTGCCGGCTTTCTCCGGGCTGTTCGCGCCGTACTGGCGCAGCGACGCGCGCGGCGTGATCGCCGGCCTGACCAGGTACGTCAACTCCGGCCACATCGCCCGCGCCGTGCTGGAGGCCACGGCATGGCAGTCCAAGGAGGTCGTGGACGCCATGAACGCCGACTCCGGGGTGGCGCTGACCTCGCTGAAGGTCGACGGCGGCATGGTCGTGAACGAACTGCTCATGCAGTTCCAGGCGGACATCCTCGGCGTGCCGGTGATCAGGCCCACGGTCGCGGAGACCACGGCGCTCGGCGCCGCCTACGCGGCCGGGCTGGCGGTGGGTTTCTGGCGCGAGGTCGAAGATCTGCGGGCGAACTGGGGTATGGACAAGCGGTGGGAGCCGAGCATGGATCCCGCCAAGCGAGACCGGGAGTACGCCCTATGGAAGAAGGCCGTCACCCGAACGTTCGACTGGGTCGAGTAGCGGCCGTGACGGCGGCGGCCGTCAGCCGCTCGGCGAAGGGGCAGCCCGGCGCGGCCCGCCCGGCTGACGGCCGCATCGAGTGCGAGGTCCTGGTCATCGGCGGCGGCTCCACCGGGGTCGGCGTCGCCAGGGACGCCGCCATGCGCGGCCTCTCTACCGTCCTGGTGGAACGCGGCGACCTGGCCACCGGCACCACGGGCCGGTTCCACGGCCTGCTGCACTCCGGCGGCAGGTACGCGGTGAAGGACCCGCAGGCGGCGCGGGAGTGCATCGCGGAGAACGTCGTGCTGCGCCGCATCGCCGCCGACTGCATCGAGGACACCGGCGGCCTGTTCGTCACCACGCCCATCGACGATCCCGGCTACGCCGATCGCTTCGTCCGGGGTTGCCGGGACACCGGCATCCCGGTCGAGGAGATCGGCGTGGCGGAGGCGCTGCGGCGCGAGCCGCGGCTGAACCCGCGGATCTCCCGTGCCTTCGTCGTGCCCGACGCGACGGCCGACGCCTGGAAGACGGTGTGGACCTGCGCCAGGTCGGCGGTCCAGTACGGCGCCCGCATCCTGCCCTACCACGAGGTCGTCGCGGTGACCAAAGACGGCGACCGGGTCAGCGGCGTGGCGGCGCGCGGGCCGGACGGCGAGCAGGTGCAGATCCGGGCGCAGGTCACGGTGAACGCGTCCGGGGCGTGGGCCGGCCGTATCGCGGCCATGGCAGGCTGCCGGGTCCAGATCAGCCCCGGCAAGGGCATCATGCTGGCCACCAACCACCGGCTGGTGCAGACGGTCGTGAACCGGTGCGAGATGCCGGCCGACGGCGACATCCTGGTGCCGATCAGGACGGTCAGCGTCATCGGCACCACCGACACCGCGGTGCCGGATCCCGACGACTGGGCGATCACCCGGGCCGAGATCGACCAGATGCTCGCCGCCGGCGAGAACCTGGTGCCCGGGTTCGCCGCGGCCAGGGCGCTGCGGGTCTGGGGCGGCGTCCGGCCGCTGTTCTCCGACCATGCGCCCGCCGAGACCAGGGACGTCACCCGGGCGCACGCCGTGCTCGACCACCGCGCCCGCGACGGCGTGGGCGGGTTCCTCACCATCACCGGGGGCAAGTTCTGCACGTTCCGGCTGATGGCCCAGGACGCCGTCGACGCCGCCTGCACGGTGCTCGGCACCACGCGGCCGTGCCGGACCGCGGACGAGCCGCTGCCCGACTCGCAGGACCGGCGCTTCTACCGGCTCGGCTCGCGGCTGGCCGGGCGCGAGCGGACCCTGCTCGACGAGCAGCTGATCTGCGAATGCGAGCTGGTCCGCCGGGGCCGGCTCGAGGAGGAGATGGCCCGCCGCCCGGCGCCGAGCCTGGATGACCTGCGCCGGGCGCTGCGGCTGGGCATGGGGCCATGCCAGGGCGGGTTCTGCATGTACCGGGCGACGGGGATCCTGCACCAGGCCAAGCAGCTGTCGGCCGCCGAGGCCGACCGGGCGCTGCTGGCGTTCCTCGACGAGCGGTGGAAGGGCTACTACCCGCTGCTGCACGGCGACCAGCTGCGGCAGGCCTGGCTGGACAACTGGATCTTCCAGGGCGCGCTGGACGCGGGCCACCTCCCGCCGGGCGCGCCGGCGCGGCGGCCGGATGCCGAGACCGCGCCCGCGACGTGAACGGGCAGTCCGGCGCGGCCACCGCCGACGTCGTCGTCATCGGGGCCGGCCTGGCCGGCCTGGTCGCCGCCGTCCGGCTGGCCGAGGCCGGGCTGCGCGTGGTGACCGTGGCCAAGGGACACGGCTCGCTGCGGCTGTCCCCCGCCACCATCGACATACTCGGGTACGGGCCCGGCCGGGTGGACAGCCCCGCGCGGGCGCTGCCCGGCTTCGCGGCAGCCCACCCGGAGCATCCGTACGCGCTGGTCGGCCCGGGGTTGCTCGACGACAGCGTGCGATGGCTCAAGGAGCACGTCGACACCTACCGCTACGTCGGCGACGCCAGCGCGAACATGCTGCTGCCCACCGCCCTCGGCGTGCCCCGGCCGAGCGCGGTGGTGCCGGAGACCATGGCCGCCGGCGACCTCCGCGGCGCCGGGCCGGTGCTGATCGCCGGGCTGGGCGTGCTCAAGGACTTCCATCCCTCGCTCGCGGCGGAGAACCTGCAGGCCGCCACGGCCGCCGAGGGACGGGCGGTGCGGGCAAGACCGGTGCTGCTGGATCCGCCGGGCGGCCCGGCCGACGTCGGCGCCGTTGCGCTGGCCCGCCGGTTCGAGGACGCGGCGTTCCGCGCCGCGGTGGCGGCACGGCTGCGCGCGGCCGCCCGCGCCGAGGAGGCGATCGGGCTGCCGGCGGTGCTGGGCATCGACCGGGCGCGGTCGGTCTGGACCGAGCTGCAGCGGGAAACCGGGCGGCCGGTGTTCGAGATACCCACCGCCGTCCCGCCCTCGGTGCCCGGCATGCGGCTGGCCGGGGCGCTGGCCGGCCGGCTGCGCCGGGCGGGCGGCCGGTTCGTGCTCGGCGCCCAGGTGACCGGGCCGCAGCTGCGCAACGGCACGCTGACAGGCGTGCGGGTCAGCTCGGCGGCCCGGGTGACGCCGCGGGCGTGCCGGTGGGTGGTGCTGGCCACCGGCGGGCTGGCCTCCGGCGGCATCGACGTCGACTCCTCCGGCGCCGCCAGCGAGCGCGCGCTCGGGCTGCCCGTCCGCGCGCCCGGCCCGGGCGAGGCCGCCTTCCTGCCCGGCTACTGGGACGATCACCCGATGGACCTGGCGGGCCTTCGCGTCGACGGCAGTCTCCGCCCGGTCGGGCCGGACGGGGAGCCGGTGTACCCGAACGTCTTCGCGGCCGGCGCGGTCATCGGCGGCGCGCGGCCGTGGCGGGAGAAGTCCGGGGACGGGATCAGCCTGTCCACCGGCTACCTGGCGGCCGAGGCGATCCTCAAGGAGGCCGGATGACAGCGCAGCAGCCCGACGCGATCCGCGGCTCGCTCGACCACTGCGTCAAGTGCACGATCTGCGAGACCGCGTGCCCGGTCGCGGCCGTCACCCCGCTGTTTCCCGGGCCGAAGTACGTCGGCCCGCAGGCCGAGCGTTTCCGCGGCGCCGGGCCCTCGGTCGATGCCTCGCTCGACTACTGCTCCTCCTGCGGCATCTGCACCCTGGTCTGCCCGCAGGGCGTGCAGGTGGCGGAGATCAACTCCCGCGCCCGCGCCGTCATGAAGCAGCAGCGCGGCATTCCGCTGCGCGACCAGCTGATCGCCCGGCCGCCGCTGCAGGGCAAGCTCGGCACCCCCGTCGCCCCGCTGGCGAACCTCATGCTCGGCAACCGCCTCGTGCGGCTGGCGGCCGAGAAGGCGCTCGGCATCCACCGGGATGCGCCGGTGCCCAGGTTCGCCGGCCGTACCTTCCGGGGCTGGGCGCGGCGCCGGCCGGCGCCCGCCGCCTCGGGGACGCGGCGGGTCGCGTACTTCCACGGCTGCAGCACGAACTACTTCGAGCCCGGGCTCGGCCGCAAGGCCGTCGAGGTGCTCGCGCACAATGGCTGCCGGGTCGTGTTGCCGCGGCAGGGCTGCTGCGGCCTGCCGCTGCAATCCAACGGGATCTTCGACGCCGCGCGCGGCTACGTCCGGCGGCTGGCCGCGGGCCTTGCTCCCTACGCCAGGCAGGGCTACCCGATCGTCGCCACCTCCACCAGCTGCGGCCTGATGCTCAAGCGCGAGGCCCGCGAGATCCTCGGCGTCGAGGACGACGACCTGCGGGCGGTCAGCGGCCAGACCTACGACATCTGCGAGTTCCTGGCCGAGCTGCACCAGGCCGGCGAGCTGAAAACAGATTTCCGGCCCGTCCCGCTGACTGTCACCTACCACGCGCCCTGCCAGCAGCAGGGGCACAACATCGGCAAGCCCGCGCTGGACCTGCTCGCGCTGGTCCCGGGGCTCACCGTGATCGAGCTGGACCGGGCCTGCTGCGGGATCGCGGGCACCTACGGGCTCAAGCGGGAGAAGTACGACATCGCCATGCAGGTGGGCAGCGGGCTGTTCGGCGATATCCGCGCCGCACGGCCTGACCTGGCCGTCTGCGACAGCGAGACGTGCCGGTGGCAGATCACCCATGGCACCGGGCGGACGTCGGTGCACCCCGTGGACGTCCTGCACCGGGCCTACGGGCTGAGCTGACGCGGCACGCGAGGCGGCGGCAGCGGGCAGAAGGCGAGGGCGGCGCGCGATGGTCGGCATTGTGATCGTCTCGCACAGCGCCCGGCTGGCCGATGGCGTCGTCGAGCTGGCCACGCAGATGGCCGGGCCCGATGTGGCCATGGTCGCCGCCGGGGGCATGGACCTGCCGGAGCGGCCGCTCGGCACCGACGCCGCGCTCATCGCGCGGGCGATCGAGGCGGCCTGGGCGGACGACGGCGTGCTCGTGCTCATGGACCTCGGCAGCGCGGTCCTGGCCGCCGAGATGGCGGCGGAGATGATGCCGGACGAGCGGCGGCCGCGGGTGCTGCTGTGCGAGGCCCCCCTGGTGGAGGGGGCGGTCGCCGCCGCCGTCGCGGCCCGCCTGGGCGATCCGCTGGACAGGGTCGCCGCCGAGGCGCGGGGCGCGCTGGCGGGCAAGACGGCTCACCTGGCCGCCCCTCCCGCCGCCGCGCCGACGCTCCCGGCCGCGCCGCCGCCGCCCGCGACCGCGCAGCAGGCTCCCCCGCCGGGGCCGGACGGCGGACACGAGCTGGAGCTGCGCATCGTGGTGGCGAACCGGCTCGGCCTGCACGCCCGTCCCGCGGCGAGGTTCGTGCAGGCGGTCGGCCGGTTCGACGCCACGGTGACGGCCGAGAACGTCACGGTTCCGGCCGGCCCGGTCAGCGCGCGCAGCCTGAACGGCGTCGCGACCCTGGGCGTCCAGCAGGGGCACGAGGTCCTGGTCAGGGCCTCCGGCCCTCAGGCGGCGGAGGTGCTCGCCGCCGTGCGCGATCTCGCCGCCCGCGACTTCGACGAGCCCCGGCCGGATGCCGCCCCGCCCCGCGGTGCCCCGCCCGGCGGCCCGGGCGGCCCGGGCGGCCCGGGCGGCCCGGGCGGCCCGCTGCCCGCCGGCGGCACGGCCACGCCGCAGGACATGCCCGCCGCCGCGGTCCGGCCCGCCGACCGGACGATCCTGCGCGGCATCCCCGGCTCCCCCGGCCTGGCCGTCGGCCGGGCGGTCCACCTCCGGCAGGCGGCGCCGGCGGTGCCGCGGGATCCCGCCGCCGATCCCGCCGCCGAGCTCGCCAGGCTGGACGCCGCCCTGGCGGCGACCCGGCGTGAGGTGGAGGCCGCCAGGGACGCGGTGGCCGCCCGCACCGGCGAGCGGTACGAGGCGAGCATCTTCGACGCGCACCTGCTGTTCCTCGCCGACGAGGCGTTGCTCGGCCCGGCGCGCCGCCGCATCCGCGAGGGCCGCAATGCCGCCGACGCGTGGGACAGCGCGGTCGCCGACGTCGCCCGGCAGTGGCAGCGGCTGACCGACAGCTACCAGCGCGAGCGCGTCCGCGACCTCGACGGCATCAGGACCCAGGTGCTCGGCCAGCTGCTGGGCGCGCGCCGCGGCGCGCCGCCCGCGGCGGGGATCGTGGTGGCCGGCGAGCTGACCCCGGCGGACACCGCGGGATTCGACCCGGCGGTGGTCAGCGGGATCGCGACGGCCGCGGGCGGGCCCGCCTCGCACGCCGCCATCCTGGCCAGGGCGCTGGGGATCCCCGCGGTCCTCGGCCTGGGGCCGGACGTCCTCGCGGTCCCGGAGGCCACGCCGCTGCTCCTCGACGGCGATCACGGCTCCGTCCAGGTGGCACCGGGCCCGGCCGACCTGGCCGCGGCCCGGCGGCGGGCCCGGCGGCGGCGGCAGGCGGGAAGGCGGGCCAGGCAGCGGGCCGCGGAGCCCGCCGTCACCGCCGACGGCACCACGATCGAGGTCGCGGCCAACGCCGGGTCGCCCGAGGACGTCAGGCAGGCCGTCGAGGCGGGCGCGGACGGCATCGGGCTGCTGCGGACGGAGTTCCTGTTCCTCGCCGCCTCCGGCATGCCCACCGAGGCCGAGCAGGCGGCGGCGTACGGCGACCTGGCGGCGGCGCTGGGCGGCCGTCCCATGATCATCAGGACGCTGGATGTCGGCGCCGACAAGCCGCTGCCCTACCTGCCGCGGGATGCCGAGCCGAACCCGGCGCTCGGCCAGCGCGGCATCCGGCTCGGCCTGGCCAGGACCGACGTGCTGCTCACCCAGCTGAAGGCCGTGCTGCGCACCGCTGCCGCCCATCCGGTGAAGCTGATGTTCCCCATGGTCGCCACCGAGCACGAGGTGCGCGCGGCGCTGCGGCTGGTGGCGGACGCCCGCCGCGCGCTGGCGGCCGAGGGGGTCGCCGCCCCGGCCGAGGGCGGCATGGAGATCGGCATCATGATCGAGGTCCCGGCCGCCGCCCTGACGGCCGCGCGGCTGGCGCCCGCCGTGGACTTCTTCTCGGTCGGCACCAACGACCTCACCCAGTACACCCTGGCCGCGGACCGGGAGGTGCCGGCGGTGGCAGGCCTCGGCGACGCCCTGCATCCGGCCGTCCTCACCCTGATCGGGCGGGCGGCCGGGGCGGCGGTCGGCGCGGGCCGCTGGGCGGGGGTGTGCGGCGAGCTTGCCGCCGACCCGCTCGCGGTTCCGCTGCTGCTCGGCCTCGGCGTGCGTGAGCTGTCGGTCGGCCCGGCGGCGGTGGCCGCGGTGAAGGAGGCGGTCAGGGCCACCGACCTGGCCGCCGCGGCCGAGTACGCCCGGCAGGCGCTCGACCTGCCGTCCGCCGACGCCGTCCGCGACCTGGTACGCAGCCACCTCGGTGCCGGGCATGACATATAGTCAGGGCCACCGACCTGCCCGCCGCGGCCGGCCGTGCCCGGCAGGCGGTTGACGGGCCGTCCGCCGTCGCCGGTCCGGGATCGCAGACCGAGCCACCGAGGTGCTGATATGACATGCTGAAACCCGATGACACCTGAGCCCGTCGCCGGGAAGCACTCCGGAAGCCGATGGACCGCCGGCGCGCCGCGCAGCTCCTGAACGGCATCAGCCTGGCCCGGGTCGTGCTGACCGTCCCGGTCATGGCGCTGGTCCTGCTCGGCCCCACGGTCAGGTACTGCTTCGTCGCCGCGGCCGCGCTGTTCACGGCGGCGGCGGCAACCGATTTCCTCGACGGGTACCTGGCCCGGCGGTGGCATCGCACCAGCGACCTCGGCGTCTTCCTCGACACCACCGCGGACAAGCTGCTGGTTTCCGGCGCCCTGATCGCGCTGGTGGCGGTCGGGCGCGCCTCGCCGTGGGCGGCGCTGGTCATCGTCGGGCGGGAGATCGCGATCATCGGCCTGAAATCCGCGGCCGCCAGCGGCGGCACGGTTGTCCACCCGTCAATATGGGGCAAGCTGAAGTTCAACGTGCAGTTCGTCGCCATCCTCCTTGCCATGCTCAGATACCACCACCGGATCGGACCCATGTACCTGGATGAATGGGCCATGGCGGTGGCCGTCGTGGTCACCGTCGGGTCGGCATGGAGCTATCTCGCCCACCTTTCGTCCCTGCTCAAGGGCACGTCCCGGTGAACGCCGCCGGGCAGCCTCCCGCCCTCGTCACCGGCGGCACCGGGTTCGTCGGCGGCGCGATCCTCGACGCGCTGGTGGCCGCCGGCCGCCCGGTGCGGGCACTGGCCAGGTCCGCGGGCTCGGCGCGGGCGCTGCGGGACCGCGGCGCGGAGCCGGTGACCGGAGACGTGCTGGAGCCCGCCGGCCTGGCCCGGGCCATGGCGGGCTGCTCGGTCGTCTACCACGCCGCGGGCGTGAACGCGTTCTGCCTGCCCGACCCCGGGCCCATGCAACGGGTCAACGTGGACGGCTCGGCCAACGTGGTCGCCGCGGCCGCCGCCGCCTCGGTCGGCAAGGTCATCTACACCTCGTCGGCCGCGGCGATCGGCGAGGTCCGGGGCACCGTCGGCACCGAGGGCTCGCCGCACCGCGGCTGGTTCCTGTCCGAGTACGAGCGGACAAAGCACCTGGCCGAGCTCCGGGTATTGCGCGAGGCGGCCGAGCGCGGCGTGGACGTCGTGTGCGTCAGCCCGTCGTCGGTGCAGGGTCCCGGGCGGGTGGGCGGCACCGCGCGGCTGCTGCTCGGCTACCTCAACGGCAGCGTGAAGTTCATGGTGGACACCCGGCTGAGCTTTCTCGACATCGCCGACTGCACCGCCGGTCACCTGCTCGCGGAGCAGCGCGGAAAGCCAGGGGAGCGTTACGTCCTGAACGGGGCGACGTTCACCACCCGTGAGCTGATCGGCCTGGTCGCCAGCGCGACCGGAGTCCGGCGGCGCGTCGTGTGGCTGCCCGCGCCGGCGGCGATGGCGGCCGCGGTGCTGATCGAGGCCGCGGCGCGGGCCGCGCGGCGCAGGCCGCCGATCTGCCGGGAGATGATGAGGACCCTGCTCAACGGGCATACCTACGACGGATCTCGCGCGGAGCGCGAGCTGGGCCTGCGGTACACGCCGGCCGAGGAGACCATCGCCAGGACCGTGAGCTGGTACTGCGATCATGGCTATCTCGGCGCCGACATCGCCGGGCACGTGCGCCGGGGCGGGTAATGGCCGGCAAGAAGGACAGGGGAAAGCGGCCGCTGCCGCAGGTGGCTGGCGCCGGGCTTGCCCGCGGCTTCTTCCTGGGCGGGGTGTTCCGGCCCATCATCAAGTACTACGGGCACCCCGAAGTCCTCGGCCTGGAGAACCTGGCGGGCCTCAGCCCGCCGCTGATCCTGGCGGCCAATCACTCCAGCCACATGGACACCCCGCTGATCCTGAACAGCCTGCCCAAACAGCTGCGCCGCAAGACCGTCGTCGCGGCCGCATCCGACTATTTCTTTGCCAGCCGCTGGCGCGGGCTGTTCGTCTCGGCGGCGCTCGGCGCGGTGCCGATGGACAGGCAGGGCATGGGCACGCGGACCATGGACACGGTCGGCCAGCTGCTGGCGGACAAATGGTGCCTGGTCATCTACCCGGAGGGCAGCCGGACGCTGGACGGGCGGCTGTACCGCGGCAAGACCGGGATCGCCCGGCTGGCGCTGGCGGCTCGCGCCCCCATCGTGCCGGTGGGCATCACCGGCACGTACGAGTCCATGCCGGCCGGCCGTGCCTGGCCGGGGCCAGCCCGCGTGCAGGTGCGCTTCGGCAAGCCGCTGACGTTCGACCGCTACCGGCTCGGGGTGGCCGATCAGCTGGTGCTGCGCGCGATCACCGACCAGGTCATGTACGAGATCATGATGCTGAGCGGGCAGACCTACGTCGATGAGTACGTGACCAGCGCAAAGCTGCGGCGGTCGCGCGCTGGCGCGGACTCCGGCCAGCAGGAGGCCGACGACCAGGAGGGCCCGGCCGCGCCGGACGAAGCCGATGAGGCCGCCGGCAGTGCCGGTGAGGACATCTCGTTAGCCGCAACGGCCGGCCCGCGCCGCAGCACGGAGGCCTCCGGCGCCGCCCGGGCGGCACGGCGCCGTTACCCGGTCCGCCCGTCGCCGCCCCGGCGGCGGGCGGCGGTCACCGCATCTGGGAGACTGTGAGCCTGATGGAATACCTGATCCTGATCATCGTGCTCGCCGTGCTGGCGGTCGCGGCCGGCGGGCTGCTGTTCCTGCGGCCGCGCCGCGGGCGCCGCGCCGCGCCGTCCGGCCGGCCTCCGGCGCCGCCGCCGGCCGTCCCCGCAGGCGGCGGCGGACAGGCGGAGACGGCCGCCGCGCCGCAGACGCCCGCCGCGGCCGCGGGCGTCATCGAGATCGAGCGGCCGCCGCCGTCGGCGGGGCGGATGGTGCGGCTGCGGGCCAGGCTGGCCCGCTCGCAGACCACCGTCGGGTCGGCGCTACTGAACCTGCTGTCCAGGGACCAGCTCGACGACCAGACGTGGGACGAGATCGAGGAGGTGCTGATCACCGCCGACGTGGGGGTGGCGCCCGCCCGGCAGATGGTCGACGACCTGCGCACCAAGGTCAAGGTCCTCGGCGCCCGCGGCGCCGCCGAGGTGCGGGGGCTGCTGCGTGCCGAGCTGCTCGCCCAGCTCGGCACCGACACCGACAGGACGCTGCACGTCCGGCCGCACGGCGGCACGCCCGCGGTGGTGCTGATGGTGGGCGTGAACGGCACCGGCAAGACCACGACGGTCGGCAAGCTGGCCCGGGCGCTGATCGGGGACGGGCACACCGTCCTGCTCGGCGCCGCCGACACCTTCCGGGCCGCCGCGGTCGACCAGCTGCAGACCTGGGGGGACCGGGTCGGCGCGGCGACGGTGCGCGCCGCCGCCGACGGCGCCGACCCGGCCAGTGTGGCGTTCGAGGCGGTCAGCCAGGGCATCAAGAACGGGGTCGACGCGGTGATCATCGACACCGCCGGGCGGCTGCACACCAAGGTCGGGCTGATGGACGAGCTCGGCAAGGTGAAGCGCGTGGTGGAGAAGCAGGCCCCCGTGGACGAGGTGCTGCTGGTGATCGACGCCACCACGGGGCAGAACGGCCTGCGCCAGGCGCGCGTGTTCGCCGAGGTGGTCAACATCACCGGCCTCGTGCTGACCAAGCTGGACGGCACCGCCAAGGGCGGCATCGTCATCGCGGTGCAGCGCGAGCTCGGCGTCCCGGTCAAGCTGGTCGGCCTCGGCGAGGGTCCCGACGACCTGGCCCCGTTCGACCCCGAGACGTTCGTGGACGCCATCCTCGGCTGAGCGGAAACATGCCCGTAACACCGGCCCGGCGTCTTTCACGCCGCCGACACACGCCGGCGCCTCCGGCGAAACGCCGGCGGCGGATGGTCGTTGCAGGACCGGCGAAGGGACACCTGGCATGAAGCTCATCACCGCCGTCATCAAGCCGTTCAAGCTGGACGACGTCAAGGCCGCGCTGCAGGCGTTCGGCGTGCGCGGCCTGACCGTCACCGAGGCGAGCGGGTACGGCAGGCAGCGCGGGCACACGGAGGTGTACCGGGGTGCCGAGTATCGGGTCGACCTGGTGCCCAAGGTCCGCATCGAGGTCCTGTGCGAGGACGAGGACGCCGAGGACCTTATCGGGGTGGTGGTCAAGGCGGCGCAGACCGGCCGGATCGGCGACGGGAAGGTCTGGTCGGTCCCGGTCGAGTCGGTGGTGCGGGTGCGCACGGGGGAGCGCGGGCCGGACGCCATCTGAGCGGCGGCAGGCGGGGCGGCATGGACATCATGACCTCGTTCGCCGCCGACCGCGCTCGCCGGACCGCCGATGCCGACGGGTGGCTGGCCGGGCTGCTCGGCGCCGAGCCGGGCGTGGCGCTGGTGGCCGTGGGCGGCTACGGGCGCAGGGAACTGCTGCCGGGCAGCGACCTGGACGTGGTGCTGCTGCACGGCGGCCGCGACGACATCGCGGCCGTGGCGGACCGGGTCTGGTACCCGGTGTGGGACGCCGGCGCGCACCTCGACCACGCGGTCCGCACCGTGCCGCAGGCCAGGCGGGTGGCGCGGGCCGACCTGACGGTGGCGCTCGGCCTGCTGTATGCCAGGCACGTCGCCGGCGACCCCGGCCTCACCGAGCGGCTGCGGGTCGGCGCGCTGGAAGACTGGCGTTCGGCCGCCCCGGCCAGGCTGGCCGAGCTGCACGCCGCGCACCGGCAGCGGGCCGGCTCGTTCGGCGAGCTGGCCTTCCTGCTCGAGCCGGACCTGAAGGAGGCCAGGGGCGGGCTGCGCGACGTGCACGCGATCCAGGCGGTGGCGGCCGCGTGGGTGGCGCCGGCGCCGGGCCCGAGGGTGCGCGCCGCGTACGAGCAGATACTCGACGCCAGGCACGCGCTGCACGAGGTGACCGGCAGGCGGCTTGACCGGCTCGTGCTCGAGGAACAGGACGAGGTCGCGCGCGCCCTCGGCCTGCCCGACGGTGACGCGCTGCTGCGCATGCTCGCCGGCGCCGGGCGCGTCGTGGCCTGCGCGGTCGACCATGCGTTCCGCCAGGCGGAGCGGCTGCGCAGGTCCCGGCCGCGCCGCCGCGGGGCCGAGCGCCGTCCGCTCGCGGACGGGGTGGTGGAGCAGGACGGCGCGGTGGTGCTGGCCAGGGCGGCCGACCCGGCCCGCGACCCGGCGCTGGTGCTGCGCGCCGCCGCGGCCGCCGCGCAGGCCGGGCTGCCGCTCGCGCCGCGGACGCTCGCCAGGCTGGCCGAATGCCCGCCGCTGCCGGTCCCGTGGCCCGCGCCGGCCAGGGACGCGCTGCTCTCGCTGCTCGGCGCGGGCAGCGCCGCCATCGGGGTGTGGGAGGCGCTCGAGGGCGAGGGCCTGATCACCGCGCTGATCCCGGACTGGGAGCGGGTCAGGAACCGGCCGCAGCGCAACCCGCTGCACACGTTCACCGTGGACCGGCACCTGACGGAGACGGCCGCCCGGGCCGCGGCGCTGGCCCGCGAGGTGGCGCGCCCGGACCTGCTGCTGATCGCCGCGCTGCTGCACGATATCGGCAAGGGCTGGCCGGGCGATCACAGCGTCACCGGCGAGGCGGTGGCGCGGGACACGGCCCGCCGGATCGGCCTGGCCGCCCCGGACGCCGAGCTTGTCGCCGCGGCGGTCCGGCACCATCTGCTGCTGCCGGTGGTGGCGACGCGGCGCGACCTCGACGACCCGGTGACGGTCACCCAGACCGCGGCGCTGGTGCGCAGCCGCGCGCTGCTCGAACTGCTGCACGCGCTGTCGATCGCGGACGGCCTGGCGACCGGGCCCGCCGCGTGGAACGACTGGAAGGCCACGCTGGTCGCCGACCTGGCCCGGCGGGTGGCGGCCGCGCTGGCCGGGGAGCCGGTGCCGCGGCCAGCGCCGCTGCGCGACGACCAGCGTGCGCTGGCCGCCACGGGCGGCCCGGCCGCCACCGTGCGCGGGCCGGAGGTGACCGTGGTGGCCCCGGACCGCCCCGGCCTGCTGTGGCGCGCCGCGGGGGTGCTTGCCTCGCACCGGCTTGCGGTGCGCAGCGCCAACGCGACGTCGCTCGGCGGCACCGCGGTCACCGTGTTCGACGTGGCGCCGGAGTACGGTGACCCGCCCGACCCCGCGCTGGTCGCCGGCGACCTGCGCCGGATGCTGCAGGGGCGGCTGGACGTGGCGGCCCGCCTCGACCGGCGGGCCCGCGCCGTCCGGCCCGGCGGCGCCCCGGCGCCCGCGCCCAAGGTGACCCTGGTCGACGACGCCTCTCAGACCGCGACGGTGGTGGAGGTGCGCGCGCACGACGCGCCGGGGCTGCTGTGGCGGGTCGGCCGCGCCCTCGGCGAGTGCGGCCTCGACGTGCGCGCGGCGCGGGTGGAGACGCTGGGCGCCGAGGTCGTAGACGTGTTCTACGTGACCGACGCCGACGGCAGGCCGCTGGCCGACGACCGGCTGCGCCGCGCCACCGTCGGCGCCGTGCTGTCCGCGCTGTCCGCGCCGGACGACCAGGCGGCGGCGGGCGAGCCGCCCGGGCGCGGCGGCCCGCCGCGGGACCTGGGCTGACCGGGCCCGGCGGCCCGCCGCGGGACCCGGGCTGACCGGACCCGGTACCCTGGATATCGTGTTTGAGACCCTATCTGACCGGCTGACGCAGGTATTTTCCTCGCTGCGCGGCCGGGGGCGGCTGTCGGCTGCCGACATCGACGCGACGCTGCGCGAGATCCGGATCGCCCTGCTCGAGGCGGACGTCGCGCTGCCCGTCGTCAGGCAGTTCGTCGCCCGGGTCAGGGAACGGGCCGGCGGCGAGGAGGTCTCCGCCGCGCTGAACCCGGCGCAGCAGGTCATCAAGATCGTGAACGAGGAGCTCATCGGCATCCTCGGCGGCGAGACCAGGCGGCTGCGGTACGCCAAGGTGCCGCCGACGGTGATCATGCTGGCCGGCCTGCAGGGCTCCGGCAAGACCACGCTGGCGGCCAAGCTCGCGCTGTGGCTGCGCGGGCAGGGGAACACGCCGCTGCTGGTCGCCGCGGACCTGCAGCGGCCCAACGCGGTGCAGCAGCTTCAGGTGCTCGGCGAGCGCGCTCGCGTCCCGGTGTACGCGCCGGAGCCGGGCAACGGCGTCGGCGACCCGGTGGCCGTCGCCCGGCGGTCGCTGGAGGAGGCCAGGCGCCGCCAGCACAACATGGTGATCATCGACACGGCCGGCCGGCTGGGCGTCGACGCGGAGATGATGGCCCAGGCCATCGCGATCAGGGACGCCACCCAGCCGGACGAGGTGCTGTTCGTCGTGGACGCGATGATCGGCCAGGACGCGGTGACCACCGCGCAGGCGTTCCTGGACGGGGTCGGCTTCGACGGGGTGGTGCTGACCAAGCTGGACGGCGACGCGCGCGGCGGCGCGGCGCTGTCGGTCGTGCAGTTGACCGGGCGGCCGATCATGTTCGCGTCGTCGGGGGAGAAGCTCGAGGACTTCGACATGTTCCATCCGGACCGGATGGCGTCGCGGATCCTCGACCTCGGCGACGTGCTCACGCTGATCGAGCAGGCGGAGAAGGCGTTCGACGCCGAGCAGACCGCGTCGCTGGCCGGGCGGCTCGTCTCCGGCGAGGGCTTCACGCTCGAGGACTTCGTCGAGCAGCTCGGCATGGTCCGCAAGCTGGGGCCGATCGGGAACCTGCTCGGCATGCTGCCCGGCGCCGCCAAGAACAGGGAGCTGCTGTCCCAGGTCAGCGACCGTGACCTGGACCGCGCCGAGGCGATCGTCAGGTCGATGACGCCGGAGGAGCGGCGCAACCCGAAGATCATCAACGGGTCCAGGCGGGCGCGCATCGCCCGCGGCTCCGGCGTCAGCATCAGCGAGGTCTCCCAGCTGGTCACCAACTTCTTCGAGGGCCAGAAGCAGATGAAGGCGCTGTTCGGCGGCGGGATCCCGGGGATGCCGGCGATGCCCGGCATGGGCGGCGCCCGCCGGGCCGGCAGGTCGGCCCGCAAGAAGGCCAGGAAGAAGGCGCCGCGCAGCGGCGACCCCAGGCGCGCGGCCGAGTTCGCCCGCGAGGCCAAGAGCGCCGCGAGCGCCCAGGACAGGCTGCGCGCCATGAGCGGCCTGGGCCTGCCCGGCGACCGCGGTGGTCCCGACGACGGCGCGCCGGACGGCGCCGGCCGCCGCGGCGCGCTGGGCGGCGGCCTGCCGGAGAACCTCGCCGACGCGCTTCCCGGCCTGAACTTCCCCGCGCCGAGCGCCGGCAACTTCCCCTCGCCGAACGCCGGCAACGTCCCGGCCGCCTTCCGCGGCAACCCCAAGCGCCGCAAGAAGAAGTGATCGCGCGCGGCCGGGCGTCATTTCCGGCGCCTCCGCGCACGTGACCGTGAACGGCTCACCGGGCAGGCGCGGGAACACCGGCGCATGGTTCCCCGGCCACGCGCGACCGGGGCGCCGCACGGCCCACGGTCACGAAACCGGGCCGAGCGCGCGCACGGCGTCGATGGTGTCGGCCTCGGCGGCGGCCTTGTCCTCCCGGTAGCGCAGCACCCGGGCGAACCGCAGCGCCAGGCCGCCGGGGTAGCGGGGGCTGCGCTGCACGCCGTCGAAGGCGATCTCCACGACCAGTTCCGGGCGGACGTAGACGGTCCAGGAGTCCCGGTGGTCCTCGCACGCCAGCAGCCGCTGCGTCTGCCAGGCCAGCAGCTGGTCGGTCAGGCCCTTGAACGTCTTGCCGAGCATGACGAACCCGCCGGTGCGCGGGTCGCGGGCGCCCAGGTGCAGGTTGGACAGCCAGCCGCGGCGCCGCCCGTGCCCCCACTCGGCCGCCAGCACCACCAGGTCCAGGGTGTGCCGCGGCTTGACCTTGATCCACCCGGCGCCGCGGCGGCCCGCCGCGTACCGGGTTTCCAGGGACTTGACCACCACGCCCTCGTGGCCGCGGCCCAGCGCGTCGCGGAAGAACGCGGTGGCCTCGTCCGCCGAGCCGGTCACCAGGCGCGGCATCAGCAGGCCGGGCGGCACCACGGCGGCGAGCGCGGCGTGCCGGCGCGAGTCCGGCAGGTCGATCAGGTCCGCGCCGTCCAGGTGCAGCGCGTCGAAGAGGAACACCGACAGCGGGGGGCCGCCCGTGGCCTGGCCGTCCTGGCTCGCGGCGCGCGCGGCCGTGTCCTGGAACGGCAGCGGCCTGCCGTCGCCGCGCAGCGCGATCAGCTCGCCGTCGAGGACCGCCGCGCGCACGGGCAACCGCGCCAGCGCGGCCGCCACCTCCGGCAGCCGGCCGGTGATCTCGTCGAGCGTGCGGGTGAACAGGCGCACGCGGCCGGACGACAGGTGCGCCTGGATCCTGATGCCGTCCAGCTTCGGCTCCACCGCGGCCGGGCGCCCGGCGCGTTCCAGCGCGTCCGCGATGGTCGGCGCGCTGGCGGCCAGCATCGGCCGCAGCGGCCGGCCCACCTCCAGCCCGAACGCCCGCAGCGCCTCGCCGCCGCCGGCCAGCGCCGCGGCGGCCACCGCGCCCAGCGACCCGCGCAGCATCACCGCCCGGCGCACGTCCGCGACCGGCACCGACGCCGCGCGCGCCACCGCCTCGGTCATGACCCCTTCCAGCGCGCCCTGCCGCAGCTCGCCGGAGATCAGCCGGGACAGGAACCGCTGCTCGCCCGCGGTGGCCCGGCCGAACAGCTCGGCCACCAGCGCCTTGCGCGCCGCCGCCGATCCCCTGCCGGACAGCGCGCCGATCGCGGACAGGCCGACGTCCACCTCGCTCAGCGTGAGCGCGGGCGCGGCGGCCGCGGCGAACCCGTCCCGCAGCGTCGCCCACCCCACGCCGACCTGCCGCTGCGGCAGCTCCCCGGACAGGTAGGCCACCGCGATCGGCACCTCGGCCGGGCCGGCCGCCCGCAGCGCGGCAGAAAGCCGCTCGACCTTCGCCAGCCGCCCGCTGGTCGCGGCCACGGCCCGGGACACCTCGGCGATCTCGGCGAGCAGCACCTCACCATTGTGCCGCGCCGGCCCGGCCGTCAGGTCCGGGTGGCCTGCCCGGCGCGGCGCCGGCCCGGGAGGCTGCCCAGGCCGCGGCCGCCCAGGCCGCGGCGGCCCAGGCCGCGGCTGCCGCCGCCGTTCCCGCCCGCGGCGCCCCGGCCGCCGGCCCCGGGCGCGTGCAGCCAGTAGCCGACCGGGAACAGCCGGACGTTCAGGTGCTCGTCCACCAGCCCCCACAGGCCGCGGCGGGCGAACAGCACCACCACGATCGCGACCAGCCCGAGGATGATCAGGTACCAGGCGTTGTACGAGGCCAGCGTCTGCTGCAGCACCATGTAGACCGCGGTGCCGATGATCGGCCCCTCGATCGTGCCGATCCCGCCGATGATCACCGCGAACGCCATCTCCGCGGTCCACTGGATGCTGAACACGGCGCTCGGCTGCACCTGCAGCTGGTTGATCGCCAGCACCGCGCCCGCGGCGCCGCAGCCCGCGCCGGCCACCACGAAGACCAGCAGCCGGGCCAGCCCGACCCGGGCGCCGCAGCTGCGCGCCGCCACCTCGTCGTCGCGGATGGCGGTGAGCACCAGGCCGAGCCTGCCGCGCAGCAGCAGGTAGATGGAGGTCAGCGCGACCACGGTGACGGCCAGCGCGATCCAGTAGGTGTAGGCGGACAGCAGCGTCGGCGTGTAGCCGGCCAGGCCGGGCAGCGGCAGGCCGGTCCCGCCGCCGATGGAGGAGAACCGCTCGATGACCAGCATGATCGTCGCGGCGAGCACCCAGGTGGCGATCGCGAAGTACCCGCTGCGCAGCCGGGACACCAGCCACCACATCGGCAGCGCCACCACCCCGCAGCCCACCGCCGCCACCGGCAGCGCGGCGAACGGCGAGGCGCCGTTGATGGCCAGGATCAGCACGAAGTACGCGCCCAGCCCCACGAACGCCTGCTGCCCCACCGACACCAGCCCGGCGTAGCCGGCCAGCAGGTTCCACATGCTGGCCAGGGTGAGCACGATGAACGCCTGGACCATGATCGTCCACACGCCCGCGCCCACCAGGTACGGGAACAGCGCCAGCACGACGACGACCACCAGCGCGCCGAGCCCCGTCCACGCGACGTTCCGCCGCGACCGGGCGACCCTGAATTCTTCTGCCGAACGGCCGGTGGCTTCCCGGACCAGGCTCATGACTGCGCCCTCCGGGTGGTCAGGCCCTGCGGGCGCAGCACCAGCACGGCGAGGAAGACGATGTAGCCGGCCAGCACCTCGTCGGAGATGTTGATCTGGGCGCCGATCTGCTGGGCGACGCCGAGCACCACGCCGCCGAGCAGCGTGCCCCACAGCGAGCCGAGCCCGCCGATCACCACCGCCGCGAACGCGAACAGCAGGATGGTGTCGGTGCCGGTGGTCGGCGCGAGCTGGGAGTACATGCCGTAGGCGATGCCGCCGAGCGCCACCGTGCCCATCGCGATCGCCGCCGCGACGCCGAACACGTGCCGGTAGTCGGCGCCGGCAAGCTGCGCCGCCTCCTGGTCGTCGGCGACGGCCCGGATCAGCCGGCCGTATCTGGACGCGGACAGGAAGTACTGCAGCCCGAGCAGCACCACCACCGCGACCGCGAAGATGACCACGAGCAGGTAGCCGATCTGGATCTGCGAGCCGAGCTTGAACGAGCCGCTGATCAGCGCCAGCCCGGTGCCGATCGCGCGGCTGTTGGCGGTGAAGAACTGCAGCAGGCCGTTCTCGATCACCACCGACAGGCCGAACGTGACGATCAGCGTGGTGAGGATGCCGCGGTTCAGCGCGGACTGGATCATCGTGCGCTGCAGCAGGTAGCCGGCCACCGCCATCACCGGGACCACGACGACGACGGACCACAGCACCGGGATGTGGGTGACGGTGATGATGCCGATGGCGACGTAGCCGGCGACGACCGCGAGGTCGCCGTGCGCGAGGTTGATGACCTTCATCACCCCGAACATCAGCGACAGCCCGCACGCGAACAGCGCGTAGAGCCCCCCGGTCAGCACCCCCTGGATGATCGCGTTGACCCAGGCCATAACGGCTCGCCCCCTTCCCCGGCCTTCCCGGCGCCCGCCAGGCCGAAGTAGGCGACCTCGACCTGGTCCGCGGTGACGTCGGCGGGCCTGCCCTCCAGCGTGGTCCGGCCCTCGAGCAGGCACTGGATGCGCGAGGCCACCCGCAGCGCCTGGCTCACGTCCTGCTCGACCAGCAGCACGGTGAGCCCGGTCGCCAGGATCTGCGGCAGCATGGCGTAGATCCGCTGCACCACGACCGGCGCCAGGCCGAGCGACAGCTCGTCGAGCAGCAGCACCCGGGGGTTGGCGACCAGCGCGCGGCCCAGCGCGACCGCCTGCTGCTCGCCGCCGGACAGCTGCGCGGTGCGCTGGTTGCGCCGCTCGCGCATCCAGCCGAACATCTCGTACACCAGCTCGACCGTCCACGGGCCGCGCCGCGCGTAGGCGATGCCGACCTGCAGGTTCTCCGCCACGGTCAGCGAGCCGAACAGCCGCCTGCCCTCGGGCACCATGACGATCCCGCGCCGTGCCCGGCGCTCCGGGCGCAGCCGGGTCACGTCGGCGCCGTCGAACAGCACCGAGCCCGCCGTCGGCTGGTGCAGGCCGGCGATCGTGCGCAGCAGCGTGGACTTGCCCGCCCCGTTCGCGCCGATGATCGCGTACACCTCGCCGGGGAGCACCCGCAGCGAGATGCCGTCGAGGGCGCGCAGCTGGCCGTGGTGCACGACCAGGTCGCGGACCTCGAGCAGCGGCGTCCCGGCCTCCGGCCGCTGGCCGTCCGCCGTCACGGCCGGCTCGCCGCCCCCGTCCGCCGTCACGGCTCGCTCCGGTTGCCGTCCGCGGGCGCCTCAAGCGACCCGCCCGCCAGCGCCGCGGTGACCTCGGTGCCGAGGAAGACCTCGCGGACCGCGGGCTCGGCGAGCACCGTTGCCGGGGCGCCGTCGCCGACGAACCGGCCGCCGGCCAGGCAGATGAGCCGGCTCACCACGGCGGTGAGCGCGCGGACCACGTGCTCGATCCAGATCACCGCGATGCCCTCGGCGTTGACCCCGCGGACGATGCCGACGAGCTCGGCGACCTCCGGGTCGGTGAGGCCGCCGGCCACCTCGTCCAGCAGCAGCAGCGTGGGCCGCGACGCCAGCGCCCTGGCCAGCTCCAGCCGCTTGCGGTGCAGCAGCCCGAGCCGCTCGGCGGGGCTGTTGGCGTGGGCCGTCATGCCGGTCCGCTCCAGCGCCTCGATCGCCGCCGCGTAGCTGGCCCGGCGGCGCAGGCCGCCGCCCTGCTGCGCGGCGACCAGCAGGTTCTCGAAGACGGTCATGTCGCCGAACGGCCGCGGCACCTGGTAGGTGCGGCCGATGCCCAGCCGGCATCGCACGGCGGGCTCCAGGCCGGTGACCGCGCGCCCGGCGAAGCGGATCTCGCCCGAGCCGGGGGCGAGGTCGCCGGAGATGAGGCCGAACAGGCTGGTCTTGCCGGCGCCGTTCGGCCCCACGATCCCGACCACGTCCCCGGGTCCCGCGCTGAACGACAGGTCCTCCGCGATGACGACGCGGCCGAACCGTTTCGTCACGTGGTCTAGCTCCACCAGGGGGTTCGTCATGCAGTTCCGCAGGTCACGGGTTGGTCGGCAGCAGGTCCGCGGTGATCTTCGCCTGCGGCAGCAGCGTGTTGTCCACGATCTGCATCTCCAGCGGGTACTTGGTGCCCTTCTGCCACTGCACGCCGGCCGGCGGGGTGATGGCAACCCCCGGCGCGGGCCCGCCGGAGGCGAAGTTCAGCGGGCCGGCCAGCGCCTGGATGTTCACCTTGTGGATGGCGTCGGCCACCTCGGCCTTGTCGTGCGGGTCGCTCACCGAGGTGAACGCCGCGTAGGCGGCCTCGAACAGGCTGTAGTTGCTGATGTTGGCGTTCCACTGCCCGCCGGTGGTCGCCTCGAACTCGTTGGCCATCTGCTGGCAGGTCTCGCCGGTGAACGAGGACGTCCACGGCAGCGTCGGCACCCACCAGGTGTCGGTGGCGACGTTGTACACCAGGCTCCCGAGCGCGTAGGCGTCCGGCGGGAACAGCAGCACCTTGGCCACGGTGGCCAGCTTCGGCTTGAAGCCCTGCTGCACCGCCTGCTTCCACATGGTGGCGAAGTCGGGCGGCAGCGGCACGTTGGTGAAGAAGTCGGCCTTGATCGACTTGAACTGGGAGATCATCGACGAGTAGTTGGTCGTCCCGTCCGGGTAGGCCGAGGACATGACGAAGTCGTAGCCGGCCGCCTTGGCGATCGGCGGGAACACCGCGCGGAACGCGTTGCCGTCCGAGTCGTTCGGGAACGCGGCGGCCACCACCTTGTCGGTGTGCAGCTGGGCGTGGATCCGGTTCCACATCGGGATGAAGCACTTGATCAGGTGCTCGGCGCCGAGGAAGTACATCACCACGTAGGTGGCCTTCTGCGTCGGGCTGGCCAGGTCGCCGTGCGGGAACAGGTTGAGGTACCACGACTCCCACGGGATGTTCGCGCAGATCAGCGGCGTGCCCAGCGTCTCCGCGGTGCTGGCGACCGCGTTGACGGTCTCCGGCGTCGACGACGCCAGCAGCATGTCCACGCCGTCGGTCAGGATCGCCTGGTGCGCCAGGTCCCCGGCCCTGGACACGCTGGACTGGCTGTCGTAGGACTTGATCGTGACCTGGTAGGTCTTGCCGCCGACCTTGAACCCGTTCTTGTACGGCGCGGTCTGCTTGATCTTCGAGATAACCCACATGTCCGGCGCGCCGAACCCGGCCAGCCCGCCGGTCAGCGGGTGGATCCAGCCGATCGTGATGTTCTTGGTGCCGCCGGAGGACGCCCCCGGGCTGGCGCCCTTGATGCTGGAGCTGCACGCCTGCAGCAGCCCGCCGCCCCCCACGACGGCCGCGCCGACGCCGGCCGCGCGCAGCAGGCCGCGGCGGCTGATGCCGCCGGCCGGACTGGTTCTTTCGGATTGCGCACTCTGGTCGCTCATGTGCAATCGATCTCCTTTGCGGTCGCACGGCTGTGCCGGGCCGCGCGTGAGGGGGACGCCGGTGACCCCGCGGGCTGCACGTCCTGCCTGCCTGGCGTCATGAGACTAACATCACCTGGATCACGGTACGGGGCACTGTCTCCGGTTCGGACTCCTGTTGTCCGGCTCGATGCTGCGGGCCCGCCCGTCCGCGGCGGGCGCCATCGAGTCCGCGTACGTGTTCGCATAGCGAACGAGCGTGCATATATAGAACAGTATGGCAACGCTAGGATGCGCGTTCGCGGCTAGTCAATGCACGTTATGTAACTGTTTCATAGCGTGAGACGCCGCGGCCGGGCGCCGCCGCCCGGACGGCGGCCCGTCCTTCCTCGGCACGGCGCCCTCCTCATGGCTTGTCGACTCGCGCCCGGCTTTCCGTCAACCCGCGCCCGGCTATAGCCGGCAAAATCGTTGACAATCTAGCCGGCGATCGCTGCCGACGGGTTCCCGGGCGACGCGATTACTGGTCAGCGCCGGTTGTCTGGCACAATGTGATGCTGACCGCCCGGCCCCGGCGACGCCCTCTCCTCGTTCGCCCGGCCTGGCTCAATCAAGCGGTCCCGTCGGCTGTTCCCCGGCCGGCGCCGGTCCGCCGCCTCGCATCGACCGCTGGGAGAAGACCACAGCCGTGGCTGTCAAGATCAAGCTGAAGCGCCTGGGCAAGATCCGGGAGCCCTACTACCGGATCGTCGTCGCGGACGCGCGCACCAAGCGCGACGGGCGCGCCATCGAGGAGATCGGCAAGTACCACCCGAAGGCCGACCCCTCGCTCATCGAAGTGAACTCCCGTCGGGTGCAGCACTGGCTGTCGGTGGGCGCACAGCCCACCGACCCGGTGCGCCACCTGCTTACCATCACCGGGGACTGGCAGCGGTTCACCGGGCAGCCGGGAGCCGAGGGCACGCTGCGGACCGCCGAGCCGCGCCCCGACCCCAGGGAGCGCTTCGCGGCCGCCGCCGCGGCGGCCGAAGCCGCCAGACAGGACAAGGAGAAGGGCTCCGGCTCCGGCAGGAGCGGGACCTCGGCACGGTCCGCACGGGGCGGCCGCGGCAGGGCCGCCGCCGATGCGAAGCCCGGGTCCGAGCCCGCCGGGTCCGGGCAGGCGGCGGCCGAACAGGCCGGGGGCGGAGCCTGAGATGCTCGAGGAGGCCCTCGAGCACCTGGTGCGCGGCATCGTCGAGTACCCGGACGAGGTCCAGGTGGCCAGCAGGCCGCTGCGCCGCGGCAGCGTGCTCGAGGTGCGGGTCCATCCCGACGACCTCGGCAAGGTCATCGGCAGGGGCGGGCGCACCGCCAGGGCGCTGCGGACCGTGATCGGCTCCCTGGCCGGCGGCCGCTTCGTGCGCATCGACCTGCTGGACGCCACCGAGGTCCGCTGACCCCGATGCGGGTCATCGTCGGCCGGGTCGGCCGCCCGCACGGCGTCCGCGGCGAGGTGGCGATCTGGGTCAGGACCGACGAGCCGGAGCTCAGGTTCGCCGCGGGCGCCGCCATGGACGCGCACCGCGACCTGCCCGCCGATCCGGGCGGCGAGCCCGCCGCGCCGCGGCGCCTGACCGTCGCCGCGGCGCGGCGGCGCTCCGGGCAGCTTCTGGTCACGTTCGCCGGCGTCACGGACAGGACCGCGGCCGGGCAGCTGACCGGAAGCTGGCTGAGCGTGGACTCGGGCGAGCTTCCGCCCACCGCCGACCCCGATGAGTTCCGCGACCACGAACTGATCGGCCTGTCGGTGCGCACCGCGGCGGGCGAGCAGGTCGGCGAGGTCGCCGACGTGCTGCACCACGGCCAGGACCTGCTCGTGGTGCGGCGCGCCGGGCCGGGAGGCGGGGAGTGCCTGGTGCCGTTCGTCAAGGCGATCGTGCCCGAGGTCGACGTGCGCGCCGGCCTGCTCGTCATCGACCCGCCGCGCGGCCTGCTCGACCCCGCCGAGGCGGAGCAGGCGGGGACGTGAGGCCATGACGGCCGCGCCGGGCCCGCGGCTCGCCGTCGACGTCGTGACGATCTTCCCCGGCTACTTCTCCGGCCCGCTGCAGACGTCGCTGATCGGGAAGGCGGCGGCGCGCGGCGACATCGAGTTCCGCGTGCACGACCTGCGGCGCTGGGCGACGGACGTGCACCGCACCGTGGACGACGTGCCGTTCGGCGGCGGCCCCGGCATGGTGATGAAGCCGGACGTGTGGGGTGACGCGCTCGACGAGATCGTGCCCGGCGGGCCGGCCCGGCTGGTGCTGCCGACGCCGAGCGGGATCCCGTTCACGCAGCAGCTGGCGGCCGGCTACGCGGCGCAGCCGCGGCTGGTGTTCGCCTGCGGCAGGTACGAGGGCATCGACGGCCGACTGGCCGAGGAGATGCGGGCGCGGCTGCCGGTGGACGAGGTGAGCATCGGCGACTACGTGCTGGCCGGCGGCGAGGCGGCCGTCCTGGTCATCGTGGAGGCGGTGGCGCGGCTGCTGCCCGGCGTCCTCGGCAACGCGTGCTCGGCGGGCGATGACTCGTTCGGCGCCGCCGGGGAGGCCGGGCTGCTCGAGGGCCCCGTCTACACCCGGCCGCGCTCGTGGCGCGGCCGGGAGGTCCCGGAGGTGCTGCTGTCGGGCGACCACGCGGCGATCGCCCGCTGGCGGCGGGACATGGCGCTGCGCCGGACCGCCGCGTACCGGCCGGACCTCATCGCGGCGCTGCGGAACCTGGACCGGCGCGACCGGCAGGTGCTGGCCGAGGCCGGGTTCCCCGTCAGTGGCGACGATATGGCACACTGAAGGTCGCCGTCTTTCCAGGCGCGCGGCCGGGGTGCCTGGCCGGATCCCCGGGCGCAGGCGGCTGCCGCCGGGCGCCCGCACACGACCACCGAGGAAACTACCGTCATGCACAGCGCGATTGCCGACATCGAGCGGGCCCAGGCCCGGCCAGACATACCGGACTTCCGGCCCGGGGACACGCTGCGGGTCCACGTCAGGGTCACCGAGGGAAACCGGTCACGGATCCAGGTGTTCCAGGGCGTGGTGATCCGCCGCCAGGGCAGCGGGGCACGGGAGACCTTCACCGTCCGCAAGGTCAGCTACGGCGTGGGCGTCGAGCGGACCTTCCCGGTGCACAGCCCGTCCATCGACCACATCGAGCCGGTCACCCGGGGCCGCGTGCGCCGCGCCAAGCTGTACTACCTGAGGGAACTGCGCGGCAAGGCGGCGCGGATCAAGGAGCGCCGCGACCAGACCCGAAGCTGACGCGTGACGCGGCCGGGGCCGGCCCGGCCGTCGGGCTAGCCGCGCCTGCTGCTGCTCCTCATCCGCCGCCGCGGCCGAGCGGGTCACCGGCCCGTGCCGGACGGAATCGTGAAATTAACTGTAGTGGATCGGTGCTTCTGTACGGGAAAGGCGGCTGTTTTCGGCCGCCAAATCCATACCGAAGCACCAAACCCATACCGATCCTCGGCAGCGTCACGGTCGTTTTGCGGCAAATGGGCGGCAGCGCAGTCCGCGGGCCGGGCGCGGCGGCGCGGGCCGCCGGTCACCCGGCCCGGCGATGGCGCTAAGCTCTGACCGGTGACGGTGAGGTCGACGAGGGGTGTGGGTCTGCGTGAGCGGTTCTGACGAGAGCGCCGGATCCGAGACGCGGAACCCGGGACACGCTGTCGGGCCGGACGCGGGACCCTCACCCGGACCAGGCCAGGACGACGAAGGCGCCCGGCCGCAGCACGACGCGGGCACGCACGACGGCGGCACGCACGACGGCGGCACGACGGCGCCGGACGGCCCGGCGGCCGCCGGCGCGGCGGGCGCCGCAAAGGCCGGGGCGGTGCGGAGACGCAGGAAGCGGTCGTTCTGGCGCGAACTGCCGATCCTGGTCGCGATCGCGCTGCTGCTCGCGGTCGTGATCAAGACCTACGCGATCCAGGTGTTCTGGATACCGTCGGGCTCGATGGAGAACACGCTCGACGTCAACGACCGGATCCTGGTCAACAAGATCGTCTACCACATCCGCGGCATCCACCGCGGCGACATCGTGGTCTTCAACGGCGAGGGCTCGTGGGACCCGGGGCCGGTCCCCACCAGCGAGAACGTGTTCCAGCAGTTCGCCGACGGCTTTGCCAGCATGTTCGGCTTCGGCAAGCCGGGAACCATCTACGTGAAGCGGGTCATCGGGCTGCCGGGGGACCAGGTGGCCTGCTGCGACGCGCAGGGCCGCGTCACCGTCAACGGCGTCCCGCTGAACGAGCGGTCCTACCTGTACCCGGGCGCCGTCCCGTCGCAGGTGCGGTTCGACATCCGCGTGCCGCCCGGCCGGCTGTGGGTGATGGGCGACAACCGGTCCATCTCCGACGACTCCCGCGGCCACCTGGGCGATCCGGGCGGCGGCACGGTACCGGAGAGCGCGGTGATCGGCCGGGTGTTCCTGATCATCTGGCCGCCGAGCAGGTGGCGGATCATGCCGATCCCGGCGACCTTCGAGCAGCCGAAGCTCAACGCCGCCGCCGCCGCGGCCGGCCCGCCTCCGGCCGCCTCCGGCCAGCTTCCGGCCCGCCTCGAGCCGGCGGGCCCGGCCGTGCCGCTGTCGCTCGGCTTCGCGGCGGCCATCCCGCTGACCTGGCTGCAGCGCCGCGTCCGGCTCCGGGCCCGCCGCCGCCGCGGGCGAACGCGAACCGCGCGGCGCCGCTGGCGAACGCGGGCCGCGCGGCGCCGCGCCCGCGTGCGGGCCGCCGCGGCTTCGCTGGCGAGGGCGGCGGCAAGGCCGCCACGTCGCTAGCTCGAGTTTCCGGGATAAGTTGATCTTGGTCTGCTGAGGCGCCGGGTTCCGGCGGCCCTGCCTGGGCAAACAGCGTTCTGGTGCTGGCTTGGGCAGGCCTGGTAGTGTATTACCCATATATGG